>Ga0302274_10000068_pt1 | contig 114460 bp, 101 predicted proteins | sample III_Bog_N2_1_FD_198755 | JGI IMG/M metagenome (GOLD analysis project Ga0302274, IMG submission 198755) | Peat permafrost microbial communities from Stordalen Mire near Abisko, Sweden - III_Bog_N2_1 | ecosystem: Environmental > Terrestrial > Soil > Wetlands > Peat | place: Sweden: Abisko...
CGACGAACTCCAACGCTTCTGGCGGGACACCCTTCGCGTCCGTTCCCTTATTTTCGACTGGCTGCTGGATCAAGCAAACACTTCCTCTCCAGCCATTATACCACTTTATTAACGTAGTTGGTATTACTGGGACTGCCGTATGCCTTCGCCAGTCACTTTGCACCGGACGATCTGATGCCGGCGTTGGAGCTTTACCACAGTAAATTCCGGCCGTCGGCAGCACTGCAAAATCCTTATGCGATGGCTGGCATCGGCGTTTTTGCCGCTGAAACCGACCGCGAGGCGAAACTCCTGTTCACCTCGGTTCTGCAGCAATTCATCAATTTGCGGCGTGGCAATCCCGGGCCGCTCAATCCGCCGCTCGAATCTACCAAGGGTCTCTGGACCGATCAGGAACGGCATGGCGTCGAACACGCGCTGCGCGAGTCCGTCATCGGTTCGCCCGAAACCGTGCAGGCAGGTATCGCCGCGTTCATCAATAAAACCGGCGTGGACGAACTCATGGTGACGGGACATATTTTTGACCACACCGCCCGGTTGCGATCGTTTGAAATTGTCGCGCAAGTGGCGATGAGTCGAACCCCAACGTTAAATACAAAATCCAAAAAAATTGAAAAAACAAGGACGCGATTATGAAAACCACTATCAGCCGGGAAATCCGGCTAGCCTCCCGCCCGCCAGGAATTCCCACGACTGCCAATTTTACGTTGGCCCAGACCGAACTGAAAACGCTCCCGGATCAGCAGGTGCTGGTTCGCAATCTGTTCATGTCGGTGGATCCGTATATGCGCGGGCGGATGAATGACCGAAAGTCCTATGTGCCGCCGTTTGAAATTGGCAAAGTGCTGGACGGCGGCGCGGTGGGCGAAGTCATCGAGTCGAGCGCGAAGGAACTAAAGCCGGGCGATGTCGTAGCTTCCAACTTTGGCTGGCGGGAATATTTCATCGCCTCGCCGAAAGACCTGCATCCGGTCAACCGCGCGGTGCAACCGCTCTCGGTTTATCTCGGCGCGCTCGGCATGACCGGCATGACCGCCTGGGCCGGATTGAATATCGTCGAGGTAAAAGCGGGCGATGTCATTTATATTTCGGGAGCCGCCGGTGCCGTCGGCAATGTCGCCGGCCAACTGGCGAAAATACGCGGCTGCAAAGTCATCGGGTCAGCCGGCTCCATGGAGAAGGTGAAATTTCTGCGCGAGGAATGCGGCTTCGACATCGCCTTCGATTACAAGACCGGCCCGGTAATTGAACAATTGAAGGTCGAAGCTCCGGACGGCATTGATGTGTATTTCGATAATGTCGGCGGCGAAGCGTTGGAAGCCGCGCTTTCGACATTGCGCGTGCATGGCCGGATCATCGCCTGCGGCGGCATCTCTGGTTACAACGAAGAAAAACCGCGCCCTGGTCCTTCCAATTTATTTAACATCACCACCAAACGCCTGACGATGCGCGGCATGATCGTCAGCGATGCGCTGGACCGCCGGGAAGAATTTGAAAACGAAGTCGGCGGCTATTTGCAATCGGGCAAATTGAAAAACAAAGAAACGGTGGTCGAAGGTCTCGGCCAGGCCGCCGGCGCATTCATCGGCCTCTTCGCCGGAAATAACATCGGCAAGATGGTGGTGAAATTGGATTAAGCCAGTTCAGAGGATCACAGCCTGAAGAAAGTTTAGAATATGCTGCATTGGCTGCACGAATTGCTGCCACATATTCCGCATTACGGTTATGTGCTCGTTTTCATCGTCGCGTTTTTGAACAACCTCGGCCTGCCGCTGCCCGGCGAAACCATCCTGCTAGGGGCAGGTTTTGTTTTAGGGAAAACCGGGGATTCATTGTGGCCGCCCGTGGCGGCCGGAACCGCGGCCTGTTTTCTAGGTGGTATCTGCGCCTTCTGGTTTGGGCGGCGGTTGGGGCAGGGGGGACTGAAAAAAATTCGCTGGCTCCATCTCACGCCTGAACGGCTGCGGTGGCCGGAGCAATTTTTCAATCGTCATGGCGCCAAGACGGTTTTTATCGCACGGTTCATCTTCCTCTTTCCACCGGTCGTGGTCAATCTGCTGGCCGGCCTGTCGAAGCTGCCTTGGCGCACCTATTTGTTTTACAATCTCACCGGGTCGGCGGCCTATGCCATCATTTACATCCTGCTCGGATATTTTTTCGGAAAGCAGTGGCAGCACCTCGAAGTCTGGTTCGGGCCAACGGCGCTTTACCTTATGTTTGCGGGTTTAATCGTCATGGTTCTTGCCATTGTGTTCAGGCATTCGTTATCGAGTCTTTTGGCGCGCCGAACTTCCAAAACCCGCTGATACACATCAGTGCCACCAGCTAAAATCTGTCACTCAAACCGTCATGAAAAAAGCTTTTCTGTTGTCCGAAGTCTATCGGCTGCTCGAACCCGGCCCGGTCGTGCTGCTGACCACCCTTCGCGCCGGACGGGCGAACGCCATGCCCATGTCGTGGCATCTGATGATGGAGTTCACCCCGCCGCTGGTCGGCTGCGTGGTCAGCAATGGCAATTATTCATTTACTACCTTGAAGCAAAGCAAGGAATGCGTGATTAACATTCCCACCGTGGAGTTGGCGAAGACTGTGGTGGCATGCGCGAACACATCGGGTGGCATTATTGACAAGTTTGAACAATTTGGGCTGACACCCGTGGCGGCAAAATGTGTCAAAGCTCCGCTTATCGCCGAATGTTACGCCAGCTTGGAATGCAAGGTGGTGGATATGAAGCTGGTCACTAAATATAACTTCTTCGTTCTGGAAGTCGTCCACGCGTGGATTGACCCGGCGCGGAAACGTCCCCGGACGATTCATCATCAGGGCGAAGGTGAATTCATGGTGGCGGGGCGGACGCTACATCTGCCTTCGCCAAAAACTTCGCTCGGCGGGAAGTAAATGCCTGACCGGCAAATCCGGTCACATTGAACGACCCGCCTTCGTTGGAATAACCGGTTTGGCACGTTTCCGGTTTCCTCTTTATATTTTTGCCCGTTGGAGTTTAATTACCCTTCCGCTCCGCATCCACTTCCGATTGGATTGTTAGCGGCGGGATCAGGGAAAACGGAGGCACACTGGAAACAATGATACCGTGGCTGGCCAGCCGCGTCGCCAAGGCCGCGCATTTAGCCAGCTGATCCGCCACCTGCTGATTGGCCCCGGCGATTTGGCCTTTGGCGCTCAGGTCCCGATCATTGGCTCTTTCTACCCGCACCGACAGTTCCCGGTAATTCTCCTGGGCTTGCTGCACCGCCGCTTGGGCGGCTGGTCCGCCGGCCCGATCTTGTTGGGTCAATTCCACCTGTGCGGCGGCCACGACGGCGGTGGCGGCGCGGTTCGTCAGCCGGTTATTGAGCGGGAGCTCATTGGCCGCATACTGGTTGGCGGCCGCCAGACTGCCGGGCACCAAAGCCGCTTCATTATTGTAATCGCGCAGATCCTCCAGAATTTCCAGCCGCGTTTGAATTCTATCCGCCAGGGACGGCCCTTGATTCCAGGTTTGTTGCAGCTGATGTTCCATGGCCGCGCCTTGCGCATTCGTCGGATGGCCCGAGCTGAAGGTGGTCAAGCTGGCATAAGCCGTCTTGGTTTCCAGCAGCGCCTGAAGTTCCGCCGGGGACAAAGCCGCCAGCGGGACGCGTGGCAGATAGGCCAGATTATTTTCCATAACCAAACCCTTGGAATCGAGCACGCGCAACGTGCCGGAGGTATTTGAGAGCACCAGAAAATCGCCCGACGGTGGGGGCAGGTAATTTCCAGCGTTGACGCCGGTGGCGACGGACAGCGCCAGCACGATTAAACGGCCAACTAAATAATGTTTGTTTTTCATAATTATTTACCGGTTTAAGTTTGTACCTGGAAATAGCCGCCGCCGGACAATGCCACCGCCTGCAGGATTATCATCATAGTTGACATGGCTGAAAATTAAGGCCGGCCGCGATTTCGCACCATGGGGTGTTCACCCCATGGCCATCGGCCAGAGGTGGGTTATCTTGCCGGCATGAATATATTATTACTCGTGGTGGTGCTGTTGCTCCTGTTCGGTGGCGGTGGCTTTTACTTTGGCGGCCCCGTCATCGGTGGCAGCGGGCTGGGACTGATTCTGGTGATTTGTCTGATCGCCTATCTCATGGGCGGATTCCGCTCCACGAAAAGCTGACGACTGACGACGATCCGCTTGGAGTCACGGTCATCGTGGAAAATCGGTTCGCGCCGATGGCCGCGACTCATCATCTGATAAATTGCGCCAGCATATTCAATCCGCGATGGCCGGGGCATGAAGCCGGTTTAACTTCTGCCTGCGTGACTTTCAAGACCGGGACTGGCCCCTATAGAACGTTTGATCTGGTGGCTGGAAAGTTAGTTGCGGCTTGGTCTTACCGCCAGGCTCTGACTAACTCGATTGAGTCCGTATAGGTGTTTAGCCGGCCCGCCGAACGCGTGGGTTGGTAATAGTGGCCGTCGGCAAAAACCGGCGCGCACGGAGTGACGCGCCCTACCCGCGTTGTTTGTGAAGAGCATAATCCCAGAATTTAGGCTGGCGGTATATTTCGCGCGCAGAGCGCGAAGGCGGCGAAGGGAAAAGTATTTTTTTCTTTGGTTTTCAGACCTGGGCGCACAAGACAAGTTCCGGCGCGCTTTTGGTTTTGGCAGGGACGACGAATTTCAATTGCGGATGGCGGATTTTGTAGGATGAGCCTCCTTACGTCGGCTGCTACAAGGTTTGATAAGATTGGCAGATGGCAGTGAGAGGACAACAACTCCGCACCCCAGCCCTCTTGTTGGGCGAGGAGAGGGAGGAAGGTGGGGTGGCGGCCGGCCGGTCCGGTTACGGCTGCTTTAGCCCGGCAATGGCCGCCTTCATTTCATCGAAGTGGGTCTGCGGATTCATAGCGTTGGTGACGTGGATGATTTTTCCATCCGTGCCGATGAGGAAGCTGACGCGCTTGGCCAGGTTGAGCATGGGCATTTTTACATCGTAGGCTTTGGTGATGACGCCGTTGGTGTCGGCCAGCAGGGTGAAGTTCAGGTTGTATTTGGCGGCGAATTTCTGGTGGCTGTCGGCGGAATCAAAGCTGACGCCGATGACGGCCACGTTGTTGGTCTGCAAATCGCCCATGCGGTCGCGCAGACCGCAGGCTTCCTTGGTGCAGCCGCCGGTGAAATCCTTCGGGTAGAAATAGAGCAGCACGTTTTTCTGGCCGGCGAAGTCGGCGAGCGACACGGTTTGGCCGTCCTGATTCAAGCCGGCAAAGGGCGGCGCGGGGTCGCCGGCTTTCGGCATTTCGGCAAAGACGGAGGTGGCGACCAGGAGCAGGGGGGCGAACAGCAGATTTAATTTCATGGCAGAACCAATCACTCACCGGCGGGTAAATTGCAAGGGGCAGTCACGTTTTTTCGCGCGGTGCGCGGCGCAGGCCGTTTTGCAGCCACAGCCACCAGACCATCCAGAACGCCTCCACGACGATGTGCCGCGACAGCTTGGATGAGCCTTCGACGCGTTCGGTGAAGATGATGGGCACCTCGGCAATTTTGAAGCCATCGCGCCAGAGCCGGTGGGTCATTTCAATCTGGAAGCTGTAGCCGTTGGATTTGACGGCGGCGAGGTGAAGGGCCTGCAGCGCGCGGCGGCGGAAACATTTGTAGCCGCCGGTCGGGTCGGTGAACGGCATGCCGGTGATGAGCCAGACGTAAATGCCGGCGCACCGGCTCAGGAGCAGCCGCTTGAGCGGCCAGTTGAGCACGCGCACACCGCCGGTGTAGCGCGAGCCGAGCACGAGGTCGGTGTTTTGCGCGGCGGCCAGAAACGTCGGAATCGCCTCTGGGTCGTGGGAGAAATCGCAGTCCATCTCGAAGATGAATTCGTAGTTTTTTTCCAGCGCCCATTGGAAGCCGGAAATGTAGGCGCGGCCCAGGCCGTTTTTTTCCGAGCGGTGCAGGACATGGACCGGCGGATGTTGCGCGGCCAGCTCATCGGCGATTTTTCCGGTGCCGTCGGGGGAATTGTCGTCCACCACCAGCACGTCCACGCCGACCGGCAGCGACAAGAGCTTCGCCGCCATGCGCGGAAGGTTGTCCCGTTCATTGTAAGTCGGCACGATGATGAGCGTCTGGTTCATGCGGCGGCGGCGCAAATAAATAAACGTGAAACGTCCGGAAAACAAGCCGGCAGTTCGGGCGCGCCAAAACTATCATTGCCAGCCGAAATGGTTGCGCCTAATTTTTGCGCGAAAATGTTCACCTCGCTGACCAGCCGCCTCGCTGATTTTGGTTTTCTGCTGACCAATCCGGTCTGGCTGGCGCTGACGGTGTTGCAGGTGTGGATGCTGGTGCACGCGCTCCGCCACCGCGAATGGCTCTGGGCGTTTTTCATCTTCATCGGCTCCGGGTTGGGCGCGATCTGGTATTATTTTTCCGTCTATCGCGATTCCGCTTCCAGCGGCTTTGAACTGCCCGGCGCGCAAAGCCGCGCCCGCATCCGGCAGCTTCAGGCGAAGATTCATAATCTGGACAATGCCTATCATCATTTCCAGCTCGGCGACGTTTATTTTCAGCGCGGGAATTTTGCCGAGGCGGAGAAAGGCTACCGCGCCGCGCTCGCCCGCGACCCACAGGACATTGACACCCGCGCGCATCTGGGCCAGTGCCTGCTGCGGTTGAAACGTCCCGCCGAGGCGCGGCCGCTGCTCGAAGGCGTCATGCACGAAAAACCGGAACACGATTACGGGCATACCATGATGGCCCTGGCGGAAACGCTCACCGCCCTTGGCGAGAAGGACAACGCGCTGCTCTACTGGCAGCACATAGTGCAGAACCATTCCTATCCGCGCGCCAAGGTGCAGCTCGCGGAACTTTATGCGGCCAAGAATCAGACCGATCTAGCGCGCGCCGAACTCAAGGACGTATTGAGTGACGACCCGCATGCGCCCAATTACCAGCGCCGGCGTGACCGGGTGTGGGTGAGCCGCGCGAAAAGCTTGATGCGGAAATTGAAATGAAAGGGACAGATCAATTTGAAATTTATGGATAAAATCATTCCCGGAATATTTTACCTGCTGGCTATTTTGCTACTGGGGGCACCCTGCCAGAGCCACGCGGCCATCCAATCTGGCAACCTGGTCACGCAAGGCAAGAATTGGGCGCAAATGACCCTGGTGGAAAAAACCCAGATGGTCTGCGCGTTGTCCGTCCTGCCGGTGGCATTCGTGGCGGAAATCATGTTCATCGTGGCCGGTTTCAAGACATCGGTCGGTTGGGGATTGTTCATGCTGTTCATCGGCGGGATGCGATCCATCTTCGCGGCCCTGGCCATGCTCGGCTGGATGATTCAATGGATGCTGCTCACACATCAGAGAGAACCGCTAAAAGTTCCCGGCTTGATTCTTGGCGGCTTCATTGCATTCGCCGGCACTGGCGCGCTCATCTTCATCTTCCGGCATTGGGAGCACGCGCGGAAGCCGCTGGCCGCGATGGGGCTGGGAGCGGTGTTGATTCTTACGGTGCTGGCATTGCAATTCGCCAAATGATCCGGCTTTTGCCTTTTGCCGGGCGGTAATTTCTTTTATCCTGCCATCATGTCAGGACTTATCGCCATCGTCGGACGGCCCAATGTCGGCAAATCCGCGCTCTTTAATCGCATTGTTAAAAAACGCATTGCGATTGTGCACGACCAGCCCGGCGTTACGCGCGACCGCGTGAGCGTCGAGGCCGAATGGCATGGCCGGCCTTACACGCTGGTGGACACCGGCGGCATCGGGCTGCTGCGCGGCGAAAAATCCGACGACGTGATCATCAAGGCCGCGGTCGAGCAGGTCGAAATCGCCATTGAATCGGCCAATGTCATCATTCTCGTCGTCAATGTGCAGGAAGGCGTGGTGCCGCTGGACAACGAAGTGGCGCAGCGCCTGCGCAAAAGCGGCAAGCCCGTCCTCGTGGCCGTTAACAAGGTGGATACCGCGCGCGCGGAAAAGGGCATGGATGAATTTGCCCGGCTCGGCTTTGAGAAGATTTTCCCCGTGAGCGCCATCCACGGCGAAGGCATTGAAAACTTGATGAACGCGGCGGCAGCTTTTCTGCCCGTGGTGCCGAGTGACGAGGAACCAGTGGCGACCGATGAGAATGCCCCCGCGCCCATCGAAGGCGAAGCCCCCTCACGCCGCCCGCCGCCCGCCGCACCCCTCAAGCTCGCCATCGTCGGCCGCCCGAACGTCGGCAAATCTTCCATCATTAACGCGCTGACGAAATCCGTGCGCGTCATCGTCTCGCCGATACCCGGCACCACGCGCGACGCCATTGACGTGCCGTTTGAGGTGGAGACCGACGGCGTGCGCTCCAAATATATTTTGATTGATACCGCCGGGATGCGCAAAACGCGGCGCGTGGACGACTCAATCGAATTTTTCAGCGTGCAGCGCTCCGAGGAATCCATCGTGCGCAGCGACATCACCGTGCTAGTGATTGACGCCGAGGCGGGCGTCACCGAACAGGACAAGAAAATCGCCGACGTCATCGTGGAGAACCGCAAGGCCTGCATCCTGGTCATCAACAAGTGGGACTTGTTCGACACCGAAGTCCGCGAGGCGCGCGAAGAAGAAATCGAGCGGCGCAATGAAAAGAAGCGCACCGAAGGCCAGGCCAAGCCGCTCACCACGCTCGCCGAATTCGCGGCCTGGGTGCAGCGGAAATTATTTTTCCTCGATTACGCACCCGTGATTTTCACCTCCGCCAAATCCGGGTTTCATCTGGACCGCCTGCTTGAAGCCGTGCGCTACGTTGCCGCGCAGTTGCAGCAGAAAGTGCCGACCGCCATTTTGAACCGGACCATTCGCGATTCCATCGAGCAGCGCCAGCCGATCAGCGACATGGGCCACCGGCTGAAATTTTTCTACGCCACGCAGGTGCGGCAGGCGCCGCCGACATTTTTGCTGTTCGTAAACCGCGATGAATTGTTTTCCGAGCAATACAAAAAAAGCCTGGCGGGAGAACTGCGCAAGGCCTTTGGCTACGAAGGTTGTCCGCTGGTGCTGGTGCCCAAAGCGCGGCCGAAAACCGTGGAGGGCAAACGGAAATTCAAGCCCGCCGTGGATCAACCCCATGGCAAGCGGACGATCCGCCGCACCAAAAAGCCCTACGCTCTCGGTCGCCCCCGCGGCAACAACCGGGCCAAGGGTCGGCGTTAAGAGATGGTGGCAACAGGTTCCTGCCGGGGCGTGGGGGGGGACCCGCGCCATTTGGAACCAAACGTTAAATTTGAACGGGCCGGTGCCTCCTCGGCATGGTGTCAGGACATAGCCCTCTTCCCCACAAGGAGGAGAGTGAGAAAGATTTGTCAAAGGCATAATCCCGCTTTTTAGTTCGTAGTTGGTCGCTGCACAGTCATTTTTCAAAACCAGAATGGAATCGTCTTAATCAGCGGGCCATCAATCCTCAAACACGGGTAAATCGCCTGCATGGCTTTGGCGAATATTGCGTTTCTCCGGCTTCGGTTGATCTATCGTCACTTCAAAATAAGACTGGCTGGCAATGGATGTTCTGCCTTTGGCAAAATACGAGAGGTCGCCAAGCAGATTGATGGTTAAGGTGTTTCGCAATGATGGTGGCCGGACATGCCGGACAACATTTTTTGAGTTCGATAATCGCCTAAACCATTGATTTGACATGAATAAAAAGCCTGTTTTCAAAACTCTTGACGGCTGCGAAGCCGCCGCCTACGTCGCTTATCGCTTAAATGAAGCGATGGCGATATATCCGATCACGCCGTCCTCTCCCATCGCCGAGTGGTGTGACCAGTGGGCCTCGGAAGGCAAAAACAATCTCTGGGGCACCATCCCCGGCATCGTGGAAATGCAGAGCGAAGGCGGGGCGGTCGGCGCGGTTCACGGCATGTTGCAAACCGGCTCGATGAGCACCACGTTCACGGCGTCGCAGGGTTTGCTGCTGATGATCCCGAACATGTTCAAGATCGCCGGCGAACTGCTGCCGACGGTGTTCCACGTGACGGCGCGCACGGTGGCGACGCATGCGCTTTCCATTTTCGGCGATCACGGCGACATCATGGCCTGCCGTTCGACCGGCTGGGGCATGTTGGGCGCGGCGTCGGTGCAGGAGACGATGGACATGGCGCTCATCGCGCAGGCCGCCACGCTGCGGTCCCGGATTCCGTTCATTCATTTCTTCGACGGCTTCCGCACGTCGCACGAAGTTTCCAAAATTGAGATCCTCGACGAAGCGGTGATGCGCGCGCTGATTGATGACAAGCTCATCACCGAACATCGGGCCCGCGCGATGACGCCGGACAAGCCGATTCTGCGCGGCACGGCGCAAAATCCCGACGTGTTTTTCCAAGGCCGCGAGGCGGCCAACGGTTTTTATTCCGCCTGTCCCGACATCGTCCAGAAAGTCATGGATGAATTTGCCGCGCAGACCGGCCGCAAATACAAATTGTTTGATTACGTTGGGGCGCCGGATGCGGAACGCGTCATCGTGCTGATGGGTTCCGGCTGCGAAGCCGCTGATGAAGCGGTGGAATATCTAAACCATCACGGCGAAAAGGTCGGCCTTATCAAAGTGCGGCTGTATCGTCCGTTCGACGGCAAACGGTTTGTGGAATCGCTGCCGCCGTTCGTCCGCAAAATCGCCGTGCTCGACCGCACGAAAGAACCCGGCGCGACCGGCGAGCCGCTGTATCAAGATTGCATCACGGCGTTAATGGAAGAAACGGCTGCCGGCCGCTCGCATTTGAAAACGGTTCCCGCCGTCCTCACGGGCCGCTACGGTTTATCTTCAAAGGAATTCACGCCGGCGATGGTCAAGGCCGTGTTTGACAATTTATCCGCCGCCGCGCCGAAGAATCATTTCACCGTTGGCATCAACGACGACGTTTCGCACACGAGCCTCAAGTATGACGCGGAGTTTTCCACCGAATCCGACAAGGTGGTGCGCGCGTTGTTCTACGGCCTCGGCGCGGACGGAACGGTGGGGGCCAACAAAAATTCCATCAAGATCATCGGCGAGGAGACGAACAATTACGCGCAGGGCTATTTCGTTTATGACTCGAAGAAGTCCGGCTCGATGACCGTGTCGCACTTGCGCTTCGGCCCGCAGCCGATTCGTTCGACGTATTTGATTTCGCGCGCCAATTTCATCGCGTGCCATCTGCCGGAATTTTTGAACCGCTACGAAATGTTGCGGAGCCTGGTCCCCGGCGGAACATTTCTGCTCAACACGCCATTCAGCAAGGGCGAAATCTGGGCCACATTGCCAACGCCGGTGCAGCAGAGCCTGCTGGCCAAGAAGGCTAAATTCTTCGTGATTGATGCCACCAAAGTCGCGCGCGACAGCGGCATGGGAGGACGGATCAACACCATCATGCAAGTTTGCTTCTTCGCCCTTTCCGGCGTGCTGCCCAAGGACGAGGCGATTGAAGCAATCAAATACTCGATCAAGAAAACCTACGGCAGAAAGGGTGACGAAATCGTCCAAATGAATTTGAAGGCCGTGGATAATACCCTGGCGCACTTGCACGAAGTTGCGGTGAGCACCAGCCAATTGAACGGCGCGGGCCCGCTGCTGCCGCCGATCTCGCCGGGCGCCCCGGAATTTGTGCGCAACATCCTCGGCACGATTGCCGCCGGCGACGGCGACGAGCTGCCGGTGAGCGCGTTCCCGAACGACGGCTCGTTCCCGACCGCCACGGCGCAATATGAAAAGCGCAATCTCGCGCTGGACATTCCGGTGTGGGACGAGAAAACGTGTATCCAATGTTTGAAGTGCGTGGCGATTTGTCCGCACGCCACGATTCGCGCGAAGGTTTATGACCCCGCGGAATTGAAAAATGTTCCCGCCACATTCAAAAGCTGCGACTCGCGAATTCCTGAATTCAAGGGCATGAAATTCTCGCTGCAAGTCGCGGCGGAGGATTGCACCGGCTGCACCATCTGCGTGGAAGTGTGTCCCGCGAAGAACAAAACCGAGGCCAAGCTCAAGGCCATCAACATGCGTCCGCAGCCGCCGTTGCGCGATGCGGAGGTGGCGAACTGGGATTATTTCCTGAAGCTGCCGGAGTTCGACCGGCGCAAGATCAAGACCACCGCGCTGCGCCAGCAGCAATTGCTGCAGCCGCTGTTTGAGTTCAGCGGCGCGTGCGCCGGTTGCGGCGAAACGCCCTACGTCAAGATGCTCACGCAGTTATTCGGGGATCGCGCGGTCATCGCCAACGCGACGGGCTGCTCCTCGATCTACGGCGGCAATCTGCCGACCACGCCATACGCCAAGAACAGTTGCGGCCGCGGACCGACGTGGTGCAATTCGCTGTTCGAGGACAATGCGGAATTCGGCCTGGGCTTCCGCGTCTCGATTGACAAACAGAAGCAATTTGCAGAAGAACTGCTCAAGAAAATCGCCGCTCAAGTCGGCAACGATCTGGCGGCGCAAATTCTTTCGGCGAACCAGGACGATGAGGCGGGCATTTACGACCAGCGCGAACGGGTTGAGGCGTTGAAGGCGAAATTACAAAAACTGGATTTACCGGAAGCGAAACTCCTGGTTCCGCTCGCCGATCAGCTGGTGAAAAAGAGCGTTTGGATTCTCGGCGGCGACGGCTGGGCTTACGACATCGGCTACGGCGGTTTGGATCACGTCCTCGCGAGCGGCCACAAGGTCAACGTGCTGGTGATGGACACGGAAGTTTATTCCAACACCGGCGGACAAATGTCGAAATCAACTCCGCGCGGCGCGATTGCGAAATTTGCCGCCGGCGGCAAACCGGCGGGCAAGAAAGATCTCGGCTTGATCGCGATGAGCTACGGCAACATTTACGTCGCCAGCGTCGCCATGGGCGCGAAGGACGAACACACCCTCAAGGCGTTCATCGAGGCGGAATCCTATCCGGGACCGTCGCTCATTATCGCCTACAGCCATTGCATTGCGCACGGCATCGCGCTGGACGCGGGCATCGGCGCGAAACAGCAGAAGCTCGCGGTTGAATCCGGCCAATGGCTGCTTTACCGCTACGACCCACGGCGCGCGGAACGCGGCGAAAATCCGCTGCAACTGGATTCCGCCGCCGCCAAATCGAAAGTGTCGGATTTCATGATGTCCGAAAACCGGTTCAAGATGCTCACAAAGAGCAAGCCGGAGGACGCTAAGAAATTCTTCGCCCAGGCGCAAGTGGATGCCGACCGGCGCTGGAAGTTCTATCAATACATGGCCCAACCGACGCCGAAAGCGGAAACCGTTCCGGCGGCAAAACCAGCGGCCAACACGCAAGCTGATTCACAAAATTAACGAACTAAAATTATGGATCTCACCACCAAATATCTTGGCTTGAAACTGCGTTCACCGCTGGTCGTTTCGGCGTCGCCGCTGTCGGAGGACATCGACAACCTGAAGCGCATGGAAGACGCGGGCGCGGCGGCAATTGTACTATATTCGCTGTTTGAGGAGCAGTTGCGTCAAGACCGGTTGGAATTGAACCAGAACTTGCAGCAAGGCACGGAGAGCTTTGCCGAGTCGCTGACATATTTTCCAGAGCCGGGTGAATTCAAACTTGGCCCGGAAGAATATCTCCAGCACATCGCCGCCGCGAAAAAGTCCACGCGCATTCCGATTATTGCCAGCCTCAATGGCTCGTCCGAAGGCGGCTGGACCGAATACGCCAAGAAAATCCAGCAAGCCGGCGCGGATGCGCTTGAGCTGAACATTTATTACATCCCGACGGACATGAACCTCACCGGCACGGAAGTCGAAATGACCTATCTCGACATTTTGAAAGCGGTGAAGGCGAATGTGACGATTCCGGTGGCGGTGAAATTAAGCCCGTTCTTCAGCAATTTCGCCAACATGGCCAAGCGACTCGACCAAGCCGGCGCGAATGGTTTGGTTTTGTTCAATCGTTTTTACCAGCCGGACATCGAGCTTGAATCGCTCGAAGTGAAGCCGAACATTTTGTTGAGCACGCCGATGGCGATGCGGCTGCCGCTGCGCTGGATTGCGCTGCTGCACAACCGGGTGAAGGCCAGCCTCGCAGCAACCAGCGGCATTCACCGCGCGTCAGACGTGTTGAAAATGCTCATGGCCGGCGCGGATGTCACAATGCTTTGCTCGACAATTATTCGCCACGGCATTCCGCAGATCGCCATCATTGAGCGCGATTTGGCTGGCTGGCTGACCGAGCACGAATACGAATCTGTAAGCCAACTTAAAGGCAGCTTAAGCCAGGAAAAATGCGCGGAACCGGCGGCGTTTGAGCGCGCGCAGTATATGAAGGCGTTGACCAGCTATGCCCTGCCGCGGACTTGAGTGACCAGCGGACAAACTTGATTTGGATTTCAAAAGCCGGGCTGATTTTCATTCAACCGGCCATTTTTAATGCAGTGCTAGCAGGGGCAAGGCTTTTGGCACGGCCCGTTGATTGTCATTAGATGCGGGAATTATAAAATAACTAACGGTTATGTCATCAGTTGTGGCGATTGTTGTTACTGATGAAATGGAGCATCGTTTTGCTCAACCCTAATTGCTGCCGGGACAGCAAAAAAAAGCGAGAAAGTCAGACCATGCCAGTTGAAAGAAAATGGTTCCTAGTTTGCGGCAAGACTGGCCGGGTCGTCGGTCTGAACCGCAATTACCGATGGGCCAGATGGCTGTTTCCGATTCTTGGGCTGGTGGCGCTGGCCTGGTATCTCATCCGGGTGCTTCCCAAGCCGTCCCGCGCGGATTATCCCTGCCAACGGGTAGGCGTGCCCATCGCCATCGGGGGCATGACTTATCTGTGCAGCATCTTCGGCCTCGTCACCGCTTTTCGAAAAACCCGGCAGTTTTTGTCACGGCATCGTTACGCGGCGGCAAGCGTTTGCCTGCTGATCGGTCTCATCTGCTCGGTGCTGGTCAGGGACATAGCTGAATTTGTGGCGCGGGCAGCGGAAGCCACCGGATCGTTTGTTCCGGTGGACGGGCCCAATCAACCCATCGGCATCGCGCGCGGAATTTATCCCGGTCGCGTGGCCTGGAGCTACGATACCAACGCCTGCAACTGGGACGGGGTTTCCAGCTATTGGTGGTCCACCGCCTATAACAATCAAACGAAGATCACAAAGCTCATGAACAACGTCATCTGCTCCGTGGCCGGGCAGACGTCGGTCAGCAATGCGTGGGAGGTTTTGTTCCGTTACAAAAATGGCGGCGCTCCGTATGTCAAAGGGGAAAAAATCGCCATCAAGATCAATTTGAACAACGGTGGTGGCTCGACTCATCCCACGCAGATTGACGCTTCGCCGCAGTCGGTTTATGCGTTGCTCGACGGCTTGGTCAACCAGTTTGGCGCCAGCCAGTCGGACATCACCATTTGTGATCCCGCCAAAGAGGCGCTGTGTTCGGCGGTTTCTAATTATTGCAAACCGACGTTTCCCAATGTCATCTACGATGTGAATTTGGGCGGTTTCACCGCCAATGCCTTCACTTACTCTTCGGCCGTTTATCCCGGTTCCGCTCCGACCGAAAACTCGCTGTCCACAACCATCGTCAACGCCAAATATCTCATCACCATGGCGCTGTTGAAACGCCACACCGCGCCATCTCCGAACTGGCCAGTCTGGGGTTCGTATACGGATGATGGCAATTCTCCGGCCACGATGATTTTCAAGAGCAGTTGGGGAATTATCGGCGGCAATCGATCCTCCCAGCACCCTTTGCTTCGGGCCTGGGAAAAACCATTGGCCACCTACGATGTATTGGTGGACATCTATGGCAGCAAGCACATCAACGGAAAAACCGTGCTGAATATTCTGGACGGTCTTTACTCGGGATTTTTGTGGAACAGCACTCCGACTAACTGGGTCATGGCCCCGTTCAACAACCACTGGCCGTCAAGTATCTTTGCCTCGCAAGACCCGGTGGCGCTGGAGTCGGTGGGATTGGATTTCATCTGGGCAGACATGGGGGTGACCGCCAACGCCGACCGCCATCTCCGTGAAGCCGCGCTGGCCAACAATCCACCCTCAGGAACCGTCTATAAACCGGACGGCGTTCAGTTGCAAAGCCTGGGCGTGCATGAGCACTGGAACAACTCGACGAACAAACAGTTCAGCCGCAATCTCGGCACCGGTCTCGGCATTGAACTCGTCACCATTGCGCCAGGCGTGCCCACCGTCAGCCTCGTCGGTTTGGCCAGTGGGAGTGTTGTTTCCCAAGGCACTAACATTCCCATCCAAGCGATGGTCATCAACAATACCAACCCCATCAGTCAGGTCGCGTTTTATCAGGGAACGACGCTCCTCGGCACGTCCACCGCCAGTCCTTACGGCGTTACTTGGACCAATGAGCCATTGGGCAATTATGTTCTGACGGCGGTGGCGACGGATTCGTTGGGGTTATGCGTCACATCCGATCCCGTCAATATCACCGTGGTGCTGCCGGTTCCCTCGGTCAGCATCACCTGCCCCGCTGATGGCAGTATGATTTCACCCGGCACCAGCCTGCCCATTCAAGCCACGGTCTTCAATGACACCAACACCATCAATCAGGTTGTTTTTTATCAAGGCACAACACCGCTCGGCACATCAACCGCCAGTCCCTACGGCATCACCTGGAGCAGCGTGCCGTCGGGCAGCTACGTTTTGACCGCCGTGGCATCGGATTCTCTGGGCCTGTCCATCACTTCCAACCCGGTCAATATCACCGTGTCTGCTCTGCCAGCATCGGTCACTTGGGATGCCAATCTCAACACCACCGGGGCACAGGATGGTGGCGGCAGTTGGAATCTCACTTCCTCCAACTGGTGGAACGGCGCGACCAATGTTATTTGGAATAATGTCATGGCCCCCAACTTAACCACGTTTGGAATGAACAACGCCCCGGGCGGAACCGTCACCTTGGGCGTGGCCATCACGGTCAGCAATCTCACCTTCAACCCCGCCGTCAGCGGCGATTACACCATTGCCGGCGGCGGCTATGCGCTGACGCTGGCCAATGCGCCGATGATCAATGTCGCGGCCAGTTGTTCGCCAACCATTTCTGCCACCACCAGCGGGAACGGGTTTACCAAGACCGGCGCCGGAACCCTCACTTTGAGCGGAGCCAATACCTTGAGCGGCACGCTCGCAATTACCGGCGGCACACTCGCACTGGCGGGTGATAACAGCAGTTCAAGCGTCGCGGTCACGGTGGCACCAGGAACCACGCTGCGGCTCGCCCACGCCAACGGACTCAAAGGGGCGCTGACCTTGAACAGCGGTTCGACGCTCCAGTTTCGCGCCGACGTTAACACCACGTTCGCGCTGGTAAGCGTCGCCTTGGACAATGCCGCTGACATAAATAATTTCGATGTCGCACCAGCCGGCTCGGCGACTGGCAAATCGCTCACGCTTTCCGGCGCGCTGAATTACAGCAGCAGTTCGGACCAGATCATCAATATCACCGGCAGCGGCGGTTACGCGCTCAGCCTCGGTGCCATCAGCATGACGGCCACCAGCCACAATCCCTACCGGATGATGAACGTCAACGTCGCTCCCGGCATCAGCACGGTCATCGCATCATTCAAGGCCGGCAACTACGGTAATTTTTTCAACCTCACCGGTGGCGGCAATGTCACCGTCGCCGGCAATCTCGCCAACACCTCCAACGGCAGTGTGGATTTGTTTGTGAACGGCGGCACGACATTGACGTTGCAGGGCCAGTCCGTGAAAAGCGGTGCGGGCGACGCTTACCGGTATCATGTGCCGAACGGAACGCTCGTGGTGGATAACAACAGTGCGCTCATCAACGACACGACGGGAGCGGGCTTGAACTCCAGCCAGTTTATTCTTGGCGCGGCAATTAATCTTTATTCCGGCGTCAGCGGCGTCAGTCCGCCGGCGTCGGTTTTGGTTTCGGCGAACAACACCTACAATTGCGCAGTCTATCTCGGCGACGCGAATTACCCAAACGGTGGCCTCACGCTCGCGGCGAACTTGACCAATTTTGTCTCCGACGGCGACGTCAGTTTTGTGAATTCCGGCACGATGACCATTGGCGGACAAAACACCAGCGGCGTCAACACCTACGCCAACCCAATCATCCTCGGCTGGACGGCGAACAAAGGAAAAAGCGTCACACTGTTGGCAGCGACCGGCGGCGAGGTGGATTTTACCGGCGGCATCTGGCAAAACGGCACCGACACCACCGCCAGCGTGAAAGTGGGCGACGCCATGCACAGCGGCATCGTGAAGTTCACGAGCGCGAACACCTATGGCGGCGGCACGACGGTGGCGAACGGAATCTTGCTGGTCAACAACACCACCGGTAGCGGCAGCGGTTCCGGCGCGGTCACCGTCAATTCCGGTGGCACGCTCGGTGGCACCGGCATCATCAATGGCGCGGTGGCAATCAACGGAGGAGGCACGCTGGCAGCCGGAACTGGAACCACCATCGGCACGCTGACGATCAACAACAGCCTCACGCTGGCAGGCAATGAGGTGTTCAAAATCAACAAATCATCGTCGCCATCAAATGATCTGGTGACTGTCAGTGGCGTGCTGACCAACACCGCCGCCGGCATCCTGACACTCACCAATCTCGGCGCCGGCTGCACCGCCGGCGACTCGTTCAAACTGTTCAACAAGGCACTGGCCAACGGCGGGGCGCTGACGCTTTATCCGACCGCACCAGGAAACGGATTACGCTGGGTCAATAGTCTGGCTGTCAACGGCACCGTGAGCGTCGCCACCGTGGCCACCAGTCCAATTTGCCTATCGCCCAACTTCACCGTCAGCAACCTCATCCTGGGCTGGCTGCCGGATCACACCGGCTGGCGTTTGCAGGTGCAGACCAACCCGCCGGGCGCGGGTCTGAGCACCAACTGGGCGGAGGTGTGCGGCTCCAACGGCACCAACCAGTGTATTATGCCAATCAGTCCGGCTAGCGGTGCCGTTTTTTATCGCCTGGTTTATCCCTGACCTCATTCCAACTAGGTTTTCATTTACCAACCCAAACAATTAACCGAAATACAAATTATGCCACTTAAGAAAGGAATGTTTCTCGTCTGCGGCAAAACCGGCCGGGTCGTCGGCTTTAACCGTAATTGCCGCTGGGCCAGATGGGTTTTCCCCATCGCCGTGCTGGTTGCACTCGGCTGGTATCTCATCCGGGTGATTCCCAAGCCGTCCCGGGCGGAATATCCCTGCCAGCAGGTTGGCGCGCCGATCGCCTTTGGCGGCATTGCCTATGTTCTCAGTTTCTTCGGACTCGTCACCGCCTTCCACAAAACCCGGAAATTTTTATATCAGCACCGTTTTGCAGCGGCGGCGATCTGCCTGCTGATCGGTCTCGCCTGCTCGGTGGTGGTCAGGGATATGAATGAAACAGCCGCCCTCGCCGCCGATACCGGTATTTTCACCCCGTCCGACGGCTCGAACCAGCCCATTGGCACCGCGCGCGGCATCCATCCGGGCCGCGTCGCTTGGAGCTATGATTTGAGCGCCTGCGACTGGGACGGCAAATCAAAGTTTTGGTTTTCGGAAACCTTCAATGACCAGAGCAAGATCACGAAGATATTGGACAACGTGATTTGCTCCGTCGCTGGCCAGTCGTCGGTTAGCAATGCGTGGGATGTTTTGTTCCGCGACAAAAACGGTGGCTCCTCGGCTCCTTCCTACGTTAAAGGCGAAAAAATCACGATCAAACTCAACTTGAATAACGGTGGTAGTGGGAAAGGAAATCAAATTGACGCCTCGCCGCAGTCGGTCTATGCGCTACTCGACGGCCTGGTCACCCGGTTTGGAGCGGACCCGAAGGACATCGTCCTGTGCGATCCGGCCCGAGAAAATAAATGCTCGGTCATTTCCAACTACTGTCATACCGCTTTTCCGGATGTGAATTACGACAGCAACCTCGGCGGCTTCACGCCCAACGCCTTTGCCTACTCCGCCGCTGGGCCGACCGAAAATTCCCTGTCCACCGCCATCGTCAAAACCAAATATCTCATCACGATGGCGATCTTGAAACGCCATTGCACGCCAGCCACGACGTATCAGGACGGCACGGACAAGACGGATTACGGCAACGCCTCCATCACCATGATTTTCAAAAGCAGTTGGGGCATCATCGGCGGCAAGCGCGCCACCCAGCACAAGTTTCTCCACGACTGGGATTATCCGATGGCCAGCTACAACCAGCTGGTTGACATGTATGGCAGCACCAACATCAACGGCAAAACCGTCCTGAACATCCTCGACGGCCTCTACACCGGCGACCGCTGGAACAGTCCGCCGCACAAGTGGGCCATCGCGCCGTTCAACGGCCATTGGCCGTCCAGTTTTTTCGCCTCGCAGGATCCGGTGGCGCTGGAATCAGTGGGTTTGGATTTTCTGCGGGCCGAAATGCCGCTGATCAAGAACGCCGACCGCCATCTTCACGAGGCCGCGCTCGCCAACGACCCACCGTCCGGCACGGTTTACAAACCTGACGGCGTTCGTTTGCAAAGCCTGGGCGTGCATGAACACTGGAACAACGCCATCGATAAAAAATACAGCCGCAACCTTGGCACCGGCAAAGGCATTGAACTGGTGGCCATTCCGGTGAACGCTCCCACCTTTGGCATGAATGCTCCCACCGGGGGCGTCGCGAAACCGTAGGCGCATTTTCAAATCCAGTCAGACTTTTCCAACCGCCGGCGGATTTCCGGCGGTTGAAAGGTCATCGGCGATTGGCTTGTCGGCCGGGCGGGATTTTGCGAAACTGCGACATGCTTGAAACTTCCATCCGCCGCACGCCGCGCCCGCAGGACTTGATCGGGATGTCCACCCAGCAACTGCGCGACACGTTTCACATCGCCAATCTCTTTGTGCCGGGTGAAATCACCGGCCATTTCACCGATCTGGACCGGCTGGTTGTCGGGGGCGTGATGCCGGCCGGCAAACCAGTTGAATTGACGAATCACAAGGAAACCGGCCGCGCCTTTTTCCTCGAACGCCGCGAACTCGGCGCGATCAATGTCGGCGGCGCGGGCAAGGTCTGCGCGGACGGGAAAATATTCGCGCTGGAAAAAATGGACTGCGGCTATCTGCCGATGGGGACGAAATCAGTGACGTTCACCAGCGATGACGCGCAGCAGCCGGCGAAGTTTTATTTTCTCTCCTGCCCGGCGCATACCGCGCATCCGGCGGCGATGATGAAGGCCGCCGCCGCCACGCCCGTCGCGCTCGGCGCGCAGGAAAACGCGAACCAGCGGACGATTTACAAGTTCATACACCCGGGCGGCATCCAAAGCTGCCAGTTGGTGATGGGCCTGACGGCTTTGGAGCCGGGCAGCGTGTGGAATTCCTTTCCGCCGCACACGCACTGGCGGCGCACGGAAATTTATTTTTACTTCGACCTTGGCGGCCAGGTGCTGACGCACTTTTTCGGCGAGCCGGCGGAGACGCGCCATTTGTTTTTGCACAACGAGGAAGTGGCGTTGTCGCCGAACTGGTCCATGCACTTCGGCTGCGGCACGGGCAGTTACAAGTTCATCTGGGGCATGGCCGGCGAAAACCAGGTGTTCGACGACATGGATGCGGTGAAACCGGCGGACCTGCGCTAAATAGCCATAGCGTTGAACCTTGGAATTGGTCAACGATTTGAAACCTCAACAATTCAAATATTCACTATGAAACGATTCAACGGAAAAGTTATGGTTGTCACCGGTGCCAGCCGGGGCATCGGTCAGGCGGTTTGCGCGGCGTTCGCCAGGGAAGGCGCGACCGTCGTGGGCGTGGCGCGCAGCGATCTCGCGGCAACGGGCGCGGCGGTGCAGGCCGCCGGCGGCACGTTCATCGCCCATCAGGCTGATCTCGGCACCGGCATCCAGAAAGAATCCGCCGCCGTCATGGCGCAGGTATTGGCGAAAGCCGGCAAAATTGACGCGCTCATCAATAACGCCGGCATCATCCGCCGCGCACCCGCCAAGGATTTTTCCGAAGCCGACTGGAATGCCGTCATGGCGACGAACCTGAATTCTCCGTTCTTTCTCATGCAGGCCGCCGGCCGGTGGTGGATTGAGACCGGCCGCGCCCAGGCACCGGAAGGATCGCGGCTCAAGCTGGTCAACATCGCGTCGCTGCTCTCGTTTCAGGGCGGCATCACCGTGCCGGCCTACGCGGCGAGCAAACATGGCATCGCGGGCGTGACCAAGGCGCTCGCAAATGAATGGGCAAAGGAGCGCATCAACGTCAACGCTATCGCGCCCGGCTATATCGCCACGGAAAACACCCAGGCGCTGCGCGAGAATCCGGTGCGCAACCAGTCCATTCTGGACCGCATTCCTGAAGGTCGCTGGGGGGCGGCGGCGGACATCGCCGGCGGCTGTGTGTTTCTAGCGTCCAGCGACTCCGATTATATAAACGGCGCCATTCTGAACATTGACGGCGGCTGGCTGGCGCGGTGAAAAAAGTTATTATTCCGGCTGAATCCAAATAAGACAAGGCGGAACCGGAACGGTGGTTTGGGCTTTTATTTGCAGGCACAACGCATACATTCGCTGAATGGCTGTCCCGCCAAAATCACGTTATCGTCCACTGCTCTGGCTGCTGGCTGGAGTTGCGCTGGTCGCGCTGGCGTGGCTGTTTGACGCTCGCGTGGATGCGGCGCTGGACGTGACCGGCAAACCTGCTTGGCAAAAGGCCGCGTGGTGGTGTTCCAAGGTTGGCGAAGGCTGGGTGGTCGGCGCGGCCGGGATTTTTATGGCGGCGGTTTTCTTTCTGGCGAACCGCCCGCGCGCGGCGGCGGACATTTTTTTCTGCGCGCTAACCGCCGAGCTGGTGGGGTTGGTGGCGACGATTTTACGGGTGCTGTTTGGCCGCGCGCGGCCCGGCAACCACGAAGTGCCGCCGGGCTTTTACGGCATTTGGCACGCCGGCCACTGGGTCATCGGCAAGTTTCAATACAGCTCGTTTCCCTCCGGCCACGCGGCGACGGCGGTCGGGCTGGCGGCGGCGGTGTGGCTGGTGCATCGCGGTTGGGGCGCGGCGGCGGCGGTTTATGCGCTGGCGGTTATGTGGTCGCGCCTCGCGCTGCAATGCCATCATCTGTCCGACGTAACGGCCTCGGCGGTGCTAGCCGTTCCGCTGGCGCTAGCGCTGAAAAAGTTTCTCGCGCCGTCCGTGGAATTTCAATTCGGCAACCTACATCGCGCGTGGCGGAAAAAATAATTTTCCCCGCCACGTTCTGTCGGCGGCTCAAGGCTGGTAGAGAAAATATATCAAGCCGGCGCGTAATTGCGGCACATTCGCGCCCAGTTGCAACTTGATATCATGCGACTGGCCGCTTTGGCCGAACATCGAAAGAAAGTTGGAAATGTCGTAGCGCTCGCGGTATTCGATCAAATTGGAGTCGGGAATACCGGCGATTTTTTCCGCCCGATCCACGGCGTCGTCGAAATCCCCCAACTCGTCCACAAAGCCGTGTTCGAGGGCCTCCCGGCCAGAGACAACGCGACCGTCCGCGAAGTCCGCCCAGTTGCCGGCGAGCGCCCGGCCCTCTTTTTTGTTCAGGGTATGGGCATCGGACCGGCCCGCGCTGACGACGTTGGTGAACCGGCCGTAGGTTTCGTCAATCAAACCTTGCACCATGGCGTGTTCATCCGCCGGAATTTCGTTGGTGGCGCGCTCGCCGCTCAACATGTCCTTGAACTTGCCACTTTTGTAAGTCATCGGCGTGACACCGACCTTGTCCATCAGGCCGCGATAATTCCACCCGTGCATGATGACGCCAATGCTGCCGGTCAGCGTCAGTTCGTTGGCGACAATCCACCGGCAGCCCGATGAAATATAATAGCCGCCGGATGCCGCGAGGCTGCCCATCGAACAAATCACCGGCTTGCCCTTGCTGCCGGGCCGGCTGTGGTCATCCGGAGGGTCATCGCTTTCAAAATCGCGGATGGCCTTGTAAATTTCATCCGACGCCAGCACTTCGCCACCAGGGGAATCCACCTTCAAAATAACTGCCTTCACCCGGTTGTCATCACGGGCTTGGTCAAGCTGGGCTTCGATCACGTCCACCATATTATTACCCGCCTCGTCGGATTCGTGGCTGGTGATAATGCCGTCCACCGTGATGACGGCGATTTTGTTCGGCGACTTGTTGTTTTCCAAAGAGCATTCCTCCAGTTTTGGGCCGACTTCCCGGGCACTGCCGAACGCCTCACTGTGAAAGCCGTGCCGGAGGGAAAATAGATGGGTGACAAATTGCGTGAGGTTGCCGAACAGGCTGAGGGCCAGCAGCAAGGACAAAATGATGGCTGCAATCATCCAGCCCCGGCTTTTGCGCGGCCGGGTCGCCGGCGGGGGAGTGATGACCGGCGGCGGGGTCAGCGGTGGCGGCAAGAATTCCGGCGGATGGGAGGGTGTTTCCATAACGCGCGCAAACTAGCGCAAAGCGGGCAGGGCGGCAAGTGCGTCATCGGGAAATCCAGCTATTATTTGTATTTTCCCGCCAAGCATGTCGGGGGGAAACATCCGCGGCGGTTAAAATACTTCAGCCCGGAGGCCGGCAACTTGGCGGACGGTCTGCGCGATTTGCGAAAGCACCCGCAACGGAAGGTGGCCCCATTCGGCGCTAACCCCCGGCCGCGCGGCGGAATAAATCTGCACGAGCGAAATCTGCGCGCCGCCGGCTTTGAGTTCCTTTAGGCGCATGGCGTATTCCTGGATTTCCTCAAACGGCGGTTCTTCACCGTATATGGCCGGAAACAAGCTTTGGATGACCACCGGCCGCTGCCGGCCCACGAGCAGGATGTTCGCCAGGATTTTTTCCAGCGGCACGTTCGGGCGGTTGACCTTGTTCACGAATGCCTGAGTGCCGCCATCCAGCTTGATCCAGATTTCGTCCGACTTGGTGAGAAATTCCAGCCCACGCAACACGGCCGGCTGATCCAGTCCGGTGCCGTTGGTGAGGAGGACAATTTTGAAAAAGCCGCCGAGGGCGCGCACCCGGACCACGGCCTCCACCGCCTCGATGAAATTTGGTGCGAGGGTCGGTTCGCCGTCACCGCTCAATGCGACATGGCGCATCTGGAGCAGTTCGGCCGGCAGATGTTGATACCACGGCCGGGAACGCAACTGTTCTTGCCGCACGGCGATCAATGTTCGGTGCAGTTCTGCCGCCATTACGTCCACGACCAGCTTGTCTTCAGGCGATGGCTTATGCCGGTCAACTTCACAGTAGGAGCAGTCAAAATTGCAGAACCGGTCGGGGTTCATGTTCACGCCCAGTGATAAGCCGCCCGCCCGGGATGAAATCACGGCATAAACAAACCGGTTGCCGAGCAGGTCGCGCGGCCGGTCAAAGGCGGTTTCCCGCGCCGGCGGGTGATAGGCCGACGGCTGCCGCTTGTGGTTGGTTTGCGGCCCAACGGTCGATGTTTTTACTTCTTCCACAATTCTGATTTAAGTTACAATGTCCAATAATCCTCGCCCACACGCGGGTTGCTAAACGTTGAACAAATTTTGCAGGAAGACATCCCTCGTTGGATTTGCATTAATTGTTAAAATTAGCACATTTATTGGGAAACTGGCGCGAGCACTGGGCTGATAATAAAAGTAGAGTTAAGAATGATGCATTGAATCAAACAGGTTTATTCAAAAGAATGATGCAATGGCTTCAGGTTGAAAAATGACCGCACCGCCTGGTTGAAAGGCGGTGGGTCGCTGGTTAAGCACCACCGCACAAACCACCGGGCAAGGCTTGGCGCCGCGTCCTCCACGGCGCGCCCGGCATCGACAAAGGCACGCGGGCCGATTTGCTGGGCGAACGCCTTGGCATCGGGCGCCCTTCGACCGGTGATGGATTTCGGACCGCCAAATATCTGTCCGGGTAGGAATTAACCGCGGCGATGTAAGCCCCTGTCAGCTCCTTGATTTTTATGCTCAGTGCGGACTACTGCTACCCATTTCCGCCGATAGTTCGCCCGAAGAAGTTCATCGACGCAATCGGCATTGGACACCCGAGGATGAACGTCAGCAAATGCGTGGCAACTGCTCGCCGCTGGGCATGTCTAATATCCGGCTTGCGCCGATGGCGCTTTTGATCGTCACCAAGGGCGCGGATTTTTCCACGACTTCGCCGATTACCGCGGCGTTGGCAGAAACTTCGTGCCGGCGGAGAATTTCCAGTGCCCGGCCGGAATTCTTGGCGGCGACGAAGGCGATAAACCGTCCTTCGTTCGCGACATGCAACGGATCCAGGCCCAGCATTTCGCACGCGGAGTGAACCTCCTCGCACAGGGGAATCAATTTTTCCACAATCGCGATTTTTACGCCGCCAGCCTCGGCAATTTCATTCAACGCGCTCGCCAGTCCGCCGCGAGTCAGATCGCGCAGGCAGTGGATTTCGATGCCCGCATGGATCAACGCCAAAACCGCTTCGTGAACCGGCGCGGAGTCGCTTTCAATCGTGCTCTCAAATTGCAGTCCTTCGCGCACGGCCATGATTGCCATGCCGTGCCGGCCCAGATCGCCGCTCACTAGAATTGAGTCGCCAAGCTGGACGTTTTGCGGCGCAATGGTCAGTGAATGTTCCATGACACCGATACCGGCGGTATTGATAAACAAGCCATCGCCCTTGCCTTTGTCCACGACCTTGGTGTCACCCGTGATAATTTGCACGCCGCATTCTTTTGCCGCGTCGCGCATCGAACAGACCACGCGCCACAACGTGGCCATCGGCAAGCCTTCCTCGATGATGAACGCGCTGGTCAGGTAAAGCGGCCGCGCGCCACTCATCGCCAGGTCGTTAGCCGTGCCATGAACTGCCATCGAACCGATGTCGCCGCCGGGGAAAAAAAGCGGCCGCACGACGTAGGAATCCGTCGTCATCGCCAGCTTGCCGGGCGGAACAAAGAACTGCGCTGAATCATGGCGCGTGTCGAGAATCGGATTGGAGAAAGCTTTGCCAAAAACATCTTCGAGTAGCCGGTGCATGAGCTTGCCGCCGCCGCCATGTGCCATCAAGACGTGCGGATACTGCGAAATGGGAATTGGGCAGGACGCGCTAAAATCTGATGTTTTCATTTCACACCCGCCGTTTCTTTCGCATCAAACCGCCGATAGCGGTAATACGCCGCACACGCGCCTTCGCTCGAAACCATCGTCGCGCCGAACGGATGCTCCGGTGAGCAGCGCGTGCCGAACGCGGAACATTCATGCGGTTTTTTCAGTCCCTGCAAAATCATTCCGGCGATGCACTCCGCCGGTTCCTCCACGCGATGATCTGTCAGCTTGAATCTTCTGGCGGCATCAAATGCCGCGTAAGCGTCGCTCAAACCCAGACCGCTTTGCGGAATTTCGCCGATGCCACGCCATTTGCGTGGAACCACGGTGAAAACTTTTTTTATCAAGTCCTGCGCTGGTTGGTTGCCTGCCCGGCTGACGGCCCGCGCGTATTGATTTTCCACTTCGGCACGGCCAGATTCCAATTGCTGCACCGTCATCAATACGCCCTGCAAAATGTCCAGCGGCTCGAAGCCGGTGACGACAATCGGCACATGAAATTTTGCCGCCAGCGGAAAATATTCCTCGTAGCCCATCACTGCGCAGACGTGGCCGGCGGCGAGAAATCCCTGCACGCGGCAGTTCGGCGACGACATCAGCGCCTCAATCGCCGGCGGCACGAGCACGTGCGAAATCAGCAGCGAGAAATTTTTCAACCCTTTTTGCGCCGCCTGATAAACCGCCATCGCTGTCGCCGGCGCGGTGGTTTCAAAACCGACGCCAAAGAAAACCACTTCGCGCGATGGGTTATCCACCGCGAGCTTTAACGCGTCTAGCGGCGAATAAACGATCCGCACGTCGCCGCCTTTGGCCTTCACCGCCAGCAAATCTGTTGTGCTGCCGGGCACGCGTAGCATATCGCCGAACGAGGTGAAAATCACCTCCTGCCGCGCGGCAATTTCCAGCGCCTGATCAATCACCTCCAGCGGCGTCACGCACACCGGACAGCCGGGACCGTGGATGAGCGTGATGTGTTTCGGCAGCAGTTCATCAATGCCAAATTTCACAATCGCGTGCGTCTGGCCGCCGCAGACTTCCATGATCGTCCACGGTTTCGTCGTGACACGATGGATTTCCGCCGCCAGTTTGTGTGCCAGATCGCTGTCGCGATATTCGTCGAGAAATTTCATTTCCCGTCCTCCGCCAAATCACCCAATTCATCCATCTGTTTCAGATATTCAAAAACCTTCTGCGCCTCCGCTTCGTCCACCTTGCTCAACGCAAAACCAACATGGACGATGACGTAGTCGCCGATGACCACTTCCGGCACATAGGCTAGGCTGGCCTCTTTGATAATGCCGCCAAAATTGATTCGGCCCATGCGGGTCAAATCATCGTCGCCGCTGATGCTCACGACTTTTCCAGGAATGGCCAGACACATAAATTATTTCAGGTTCAGATGATGGCGCGCGGCGAAAACTTGTCCCAATGCGATGCCGCCGTCGTTCGTCGGCACGCGCTGATGCCAATACGGCTGGAATTTTTCCGCCCGCAGCCGCGTGACGATTCGCGTGGTCAAGTAACGGTTTTGAAAGCTGCCGCCGCTCAAAGCCACCCGATGCTGCCCGAACCGGCGCGCGACTTCAACGACGACTTCCGCCAGTGCATTGTGAAACTTCGCCGATATTTCCTGAATCGCAACGCCGCGTTTGATGTCGCTCAAAATGGTTTTGACCATCTCCGACCAGTCCAGAATGCATAATGAATGGCGGGTGACCATCGGTAAAGGGTAAAACCGGTCGGTGACAAAACCATCGAGCGCGAATTCCAAATCCATCGCCGCCTGGCCTTCAAACTGCATCTGCTGGCGCAAGTTGGTGAGGGAAGCCACAGCATCGAATAATCTTCCGACGCTCGAAGTTTTCGGCGAGTTGAGTCCACGGTTCAGCATTGTTTTCAAAAGCGGTAGTTCGGCTTCCGAAAAGGCGGCGACGGATGGCAAATCTGTCCGGTCAAAAACCAAGTCGCCAAAAAGTTCAAACAGCAGCCCGAGGGCGGCGCGGCGCGGCTCCTTGACGGCGGCATGGCTGCCGGGCAGCCGAAATGGGCGCATACAGGCCAAGCGCTCCACTGATTCATTGGTTACATGAAAATATTCGCCGCCCCAAATCGTGGCATCCGGGCCGTAACCCGTGCCGTCCCACGCCACGCCAAGCGCAGGCAGCTTGATTTCGTTTTCCGCAATGCACGACAGGACGTGCGCGACATGATGCTGGACTTGGATGATTTGTGGCGGTTGGCGTTCGACGGCATATTTTGTCGAAAGATAATCGGGATGCAAATCGGCGGCGACGATATCCGGCTGCGCTTCGTAAAGTTTTTCCAAATCGGCAATGACGCGGCGAAAGGCTTGGTCGGCCGGCTCGGTTTCCAAATCGCCGATGTGCTGGCTGAGGAAAACATTCTGGCCAACGGCCAGCGCCACCGTGTTTTTAAGGTGGGCGCCAACGGCCAGAATAATTTCAGATTTCGGATTTTGGATTCCAGATTGAACCGCGGCCCCGCCAGTTTTTTGAATCCGCAATCCGCAATCCGCAATCCGCAATTGAACGGGCAGCGGCGCATACCCGCGAGCGCGGCGCAACATCATTTCGCGATCCAGCAGCACGCGGACAATCGAATCGTCCCCATGGCGGACAATCGGCCGGTTGTGAACGAGGAAAAAATCGGCAATGCCACGCAGCCGATCCAGCGCTTCCAGTTGATCGGTGCAAATCGGTTCATCGCTCAGATTGCCGCTGGTGGCGATGACGGGAAAATTCAACTCTGCCATCAGCAAATGATGCAGCGGATTGGACGGCAGCATGACGCCGAGGCTGGGATTGCCGGGAGCGACGGAATGGCCAATGGCCGATGACCGGTGGTCAATTTTCCGCAACAGCACAATCGGCGCTTCGAGTGAGCACAAAAGGCGGGCTTCCAGTGGTGAAACCTCGCAAATTTCCCGCACGCTCTCCAGCGACGGAAACATCAGCGCAAACGGTTTTTCTTCGCGGTGTTTTCGCTGCCGCAATAACCGGATGGTTTTTTCGTTGCGCGCATCCGCCAGCAGGTGAAACCCGCCAACGCCTTTGACGGCGATCGTTTTTCCCCGGCGAATTGTGTTGGCGGCCGCCAGCAGAGCTTGGTGGCCGCCAAAAAGCGCAGCCCCAGTTGGGTTCCAGAATTCCAGACTTGGGCCGCATACTGGACAGGCATTCGGCTGCGCGTGGAACCGGCGGTTTTGCGGGTTGGTGTATTCCGACTGGCACGCGGGACACAATTTGAATTTCCTCATCGAGGTGTTCGCGCGGTCGTAGGGCAGCGACGCAATGATGCTGAAGCGCGGGCCGCAGTTCGTGCAGTTGGTGAATGGATAATGAAAACGCCGGCTCTGCGGATCAAAAATATCCCGCAGACAATCCGGGCAGGTGGCGAGGTCTGGCAATACCAGCGCGTTCTTGCCGCCGCTCGTTTCACTGGCGCGGATTTCAAAATGCTTGTAGCCCACGGCGTCCAGCCAGCTTGCCTCTCGGCTTTGTATAAAACTGCGCGGTGGCTTTTCCGTTTCCAGCCGGCGCAGAAATTCTTCCAGCGCCGGACGCGGACTTTCGGCCTCGATGAAAACACCTTGCGGTGAATTGTTGACCCAGCCGGCCAGCGACAACTCCGTGGCCAGCCGGTGAACAAACGGTCGGAAGCCCACGCCTTGCACCGCTCCGCGCAAGGCAATTCTCACGCGGACATGTGGTTGAAGCGTGGGCTGGTGGTGCATAGATTTTTGAGCTTCTCGAACTGGCCGATCCTACATTTTCATCTGTCCCCGCCGCCACAACTTTTCTTCTTTTGCCAAACCATAGCTGGAAATTGTCAAACGGCCCGAATGAATTTGATTTTAGCGCGCCGGCGGTTCACGTTGAGAGTGCGTCAATGCACGAAGTTTCCATCATGACCGAAGCGCTGCGGATGGCGGTGGACGCCGCGAAATCCGCCGGTGCCAGCCGGGTGATCAAGCTCCGGTTGCGCATTGGCAGCTTGAGCGGCGTGGTGCCTGATGCCATGCAGTTCGCGTTTGATGTAGTCTGTCATGGCACGATGGCCGAGGGCGCGAGCCTGGAAATCGAAACGGTGCCGGCGGCGTGCTGGTGTGCGACGTGCGCGGCGGAGTTTGAGTGCGCGGATAGTTTCAGCGAATGTCCCCGCTGCCATAATTTCAGCGGCGAGCTGCGGCGCGGACGGGAATTGGACATCGCCTCGGTGGAAACCGGTTGAACGGAATTCAGGCTGTGCGCGTGGCGACCAGCCCGGAAACAAAGTTGAGCATCCATTAAAATTCAATTTATGTGTCAAGAATGCGGCTGCGGCAGCGGCGGTGGCGACGTGAAAATCGGCGGCCACGCGCACGAACACGAACACCACCACGGCCATGAACATGGCCACGCGCATCACGAACATGGGCACACCCACAGCCATCCGCACGGCGTGAAAACTCTCGATCTCAACCGCTCGTTGATGGAGAAAAATGCCTTGCTAGCCGAGCGCAATCGGGGATTTTTCCGCGCCAAGAAACTGCTCGTGCTAAATGTCGTTTCGTCGCCCGGCTCCGGCAAAACCACCTTTATCCGGGAAACGGCGGCGAAACTCACCGGCATATTGCGGGTCGGTGTCATCGTCGGCGATCTAGCCACAGACAACGACGCCGCGCGGCTGCGCACCGCCGGCATTTCGGTGATTCAAATTACCACGGGCACCGTGTGTCATCTCGATGCCGACATGGTGTCCAAAGCGTCGGCGCAGCTTGATCTGGACCAACTCGACGTGTTGGTCATCGAAAACGTCGGCAACTTGGTTTGCCCGGCGGATTACGATTTGGGCGAAGATTTGCGCGTGGTATTGCTCTCGACAACGGAAGGCGAAGACAAGCCGCTAAAATATCCGCCGATGTTTCATTCCGCCAACATCGCGGTGATTACGAAGAACGACATGGCGGTTGCTGCGGGATTCAACCGCGATCTGGCGCTCCTCAACTTGCAACGTGTGAGCCATCACGCGAAAATATTCGAGCTGTCAGCTAAGACGGGCGACGGGATGAAGGCATGGCTGGACTATCTCGGGCAGCAGAAGAAAGCGGTCTGACGAAGCCGCCCAGTCCGGCGTTCTAGGCCGGAGAGAACCTGGCGCGTTCATTGCCGCTGGGTTCGCAAAAATCGCTCAGGCGGCCTTTCTTCAAGGTGCCGTCCGCCAGTTTCAATGCGATCTGCGGCGGCCAGCCGGCTTGGGCTTCGGTTACGCTGTCCACGACGCCGATGGCACGGGAAAGTTTGTGCACCATGATTTCGCCGAGAAAGCCTTCGCCGGTGGCGGGAATTTTAGTTTTGCCCATGCGGCCAGTATGCGCCAGCTAACCGGCGGATTCAATGCCCGAAGATCGTGGCTGATGCGGCGGATTCACGACAGAACACTTGAATTTTCTCCACGGCCTCGGCAAAGCCGCGCTGGACGTCGGGGGAAAATTCTTCACTAAAACCCAAATTCACGGCGGGAATTGTGAGCCACCACGCTTCCGGCACGCGGCCAAAAACGTCGCGGGAGAGCGCCAACATCGTGCGCGGATCGGCGGCGTGGGCCATGAGCTGCGAGGTCTCGCCCGGCTCCAGCTTGCGCCATTGGACTTTATCCGGCGCATCCACGGCGGCATCCACGAAGATGACAGTGCCGGCGCGGGAAATCGGGTCGGCGAGTTCGGGAGCGAGCAGCGGGCAGATGAGCGTGCGGACGCCGGGCAGCCGCCGATGGCCGATGGCCTCGGCTACGCGCGGGCCGACACCATCGTCGCCGCGCAATGTGTTGCCGTAGCCGATGACGAGGATTTCTGTTTCTATCGCTGCTTCGTAATTCATAAAAATCAGGCATTGTGCCGCCGCTATTATGTCGGCAGAAACCAAGAAAACATCACTGTTTTCTTCTGCCAGCGGCAAGTCAACAGCACGATGCAAGGATCATAAAAAAGCTTGCCGGCAGGGAAACGACCCAACACGTTTCCCCGCCGGCGGATTTGATCCAACCCAACCAGACAAAAAATTAGCCGCGCATTCGCTCATTCAGCACCGTGCCGTCTGGCGCGATCAACTGGACGTGCAGCGGCATCTGGCCGACGGCGTGAGTCGAACAGCTCAGGCACGGGTCATAGCAGCGGATGCCGTGCTCGACGCGGTTGAGCATCGGTTCGGGAATTTCATTGCCCCGGACATAATGCCGCGCGATTTGCGCCACGGTCTGATTCATCGCCAAATTATTTTGGCCGGTGGCGACGATTAGATTTACTCGCTGCAGCAGGCCATTGTGGTCCACGGTGTAATCATGGAACAAGGTGCCGCGCGGGGCTTCGCTCACGCCCACGCCGCGCAGATTGTTGATGCCGGCGTCGGCGCGGAGATCGTCGCTCGCCAGCTCCGGGTCGTCCAGGTAGCGCTCGACGTATTCGAGGCTGGCGAGAATTTCGATTAGCCGCGCGTAGTGGTAAAGGAACGATGAAGTGACGGCACCGTGGCCGAGCTTCTTGAATTTTTTTAGTTCCGCGTCCGCTTTCGGCACGCCCATCTGTTCACAAACATTCAGGCGGGCGAGCGGGCCGACGCGATACATGCCGTCAGAAAAACCAAGCGGCTTGTAGTAAGGTGATTTGAGATACGATCCGCCCTGCACGGATTCGCCGATGTAATCGAGATAATTTTGCTCGTCGAGTTTGTCGGCGATGATGCTGCCGCTGCTGTCCGTGAACCGCAACTTGCCGCCGTGATGTTCCCACGTGCCGTCTTCCGCGACGAGGCCCATGAAGAGCGACGGGAAATTTCCAAAAATCTGGATTTCGCGCTGGTGCGTTTCCATGGTTTTTTTCCAAAGGTCAAATGCTACCTTGGTCGTGGCGAAGGCTTCGGGCAGCCAGGCGCGGATTTTAGCGCGGCCTTCCTCGGTCAACGCCGAGCGCACGCCGCCGGGAACGGCCCACGCGGGATGAATTTTTTTATCGCCTAAAATCTCGATGATCTCTTGACCGAACTGGCGCAGGCGGATGCCGGCGCGGGCGAGTTCCTTATTCGCGGCGATCAGCCCAAAAACATTGCGCTGCGCGGGAGCAGAGTCCCAGCCGAGCAAAAAGTCCGGCGCGCTCAAATGGAAAAAGCTCAACGCGTGCGACTGGATGAACTGGCCGAGATTCATCAGGCGGCGCAGTTTGTCGGCGGCGGGCGGAATGTGAACCGCCATCAGCGCGTCGCCGGCCTTGGCGGAGGCGAGCGTATGGCTCACCGGACAAATGCCGCATATACGCTGCGTGATGCCGGGCATCTCGGTGTAGGGCCGCCCTTCGCAGAATTTTTCAAATCCGCGAAATTCGACGACGTGGAACTCTGCGTCGTCGACGTTGCCAGCGTCGTCCATGAACAGGCTGATCTTGGCGTGGCCCTCGATGCGGGTCACGGGATCAATGATGATGCGTTTTGACATAACAAAATTCTATCAACCGAACTTGAGTTGTTCGCCTTCCTGTTTCGGAACGGTGCCGGCCAGCAGTTGCGCGACCAAGGATTTGATCCGCGCGGCGGGCGGCGGGCACCCGGGCAAAAAGTAATCGACATTCACCATTTCATGCACCGGCCGGACATATTCGAGAAGTTGCGGCACGATGCCGTCGGCTTTCGGCACGCTGGGATTGTTCTGCGCGTTTTCGATGTAGGCGCGCTGGAGGACGTTTTCGACATTGCCGAGTCCCAGCGGATTGCGCATGGCGGGCACGTTGCCGGTGACCGCGCAATCGCCGAAGGAGACGAGGATTTTCGTCCGCGCGCGGATTTGGTGGAGGATTTCCAGATTGTCCTCGTTGCAGACCGCGCCTTCGATGAGGCATAAATCCACGTTTTCTGGATAATCTTTCACGTCCACCACCGGGCTGTAAACCAGATCCACCGCGTCGGCGAGATCGATCAGAAACTCGTCGAGGTCGAGGAACGACATATGGCAGCCGGCGCAGCCACCCAACCAAACTGTAGCCAAACGAATTTTCATATTTTTTAATTTAATTTTTATTTGGGGGCTCGTGTCACCCGCCCCTCCGAGTTTTTTGAATTTTTTTAATCGGCGGCAACCCATTCTTTTTTTTCCCGGGCGTTGACGACGAATTCCAGCTTGCTGCGGTCGTGTTCCATTTCGCCCACGGTCGAACCTTTGTTGAACAGTGAGCCCGTCGGGCAAGCCATGACGCATTTTCCACATTCGGTGCAGGAATCCGAATCGCCCCATGGCTGGTTGAGGTCGGTGATGATTTTGGAACGGCTGCCGCGGCCGGAAACATTCTTGGTGCCCGCGCCTTCGATGTGCCAGCACACACGCACGCAGCGCGAACAAAGCACGCAGCGGTTGTGATCCATGCCGAAGAGCCGGTGCGTGGTGTCCACGGTCCACTTCGGGAAGGTGTAATCGTAGCGGACATGTTCCATGCCCAGCGAATACGCGAGCGTCTGGAGTTCGCAATGGCCGTTGGAAACGCAGACGGCGCAAACATGGTTTCGCTCGGCGAAAAGCAGTTCCAAAATCATCCGGCGATATTTCCGGAGGCGTTCGCTGTCGGTCTTGACGTCCATGCCTTCGGAAACTTTCGTGGTGCAGGCGGGCAGCAGCTTCGGCACGCCGGTGATTTCCACGATGCAAAGGCGGCACGCGCCGATGTCATAAACACCTTCGAGATGGCACAGCGTCGGAATGATGATGCCGGCCTCGGTCGCAGCCTGCAGAACGGTGGCGCCTTTTTCGGCGGTGATCTGCCGGCCGTCAATGGTCAAAGTTTTCGCAGACATAAAATTATTTCGTCACAAGTTCAATGGGATTCGTGGTGCCGTTGGCGTGGGGACCAAACGGATCAGGTTGCAGCAATGTTTCATATTCTGCGCGGAAAAATTTTAGCGTGCTGATGACTGGATTCGGGGCGGTCTGGCCAAGTCCGCAAAGGCTCGTGTTTTTGACCAGGTCGCAAAGCTCCTCAAGCTTCGCGAGATCGCGCGCGGTGGCTTTGCGCTGTGTAATTTTTTCAAGCAAATTGAGCATCTGCACCGTGCCGGCGCGGCAGGGAATACATTTGCCGCAGGATTCTTCCATGCAGAATTCCATGTAGAATTTCGCGATCTCCACCATGTTCGTGCTATCGTCCATCACCACCATGCCGCCGGAACCCATGATGGAACCGAGTTTGGTGAGCGATTCGTAATCCACTGGCGTGTCGAGATAATCCGCCGGGATGCAGCCGCCCGATGGCCCGCCGGTTTGCACCGACTTGACTTGGCGTCCGTCCGGCGCGCCGCCGCCCATTTCCATGACTATCTGCCGCAGCGGAATGCCCATGGGCACTTCGATCAGGCCGTTGTTTTTGATCTTGCCGGTCAATGCAAAAACTTTGGTGCCTTTGCTTTTTTCCGTGCCGATGCTGGCATACCATGCACCGCCGCGCTTGATGATGGCGGAGATGTTGGCGAAAGTTTCGACGTTGTTGATCAAAGTCGGACAGCCCCACAACCCGCTTTCCGCCGGGAACGGCGGGCGCGGACGCGGTGTGCCGCGCTTGCCTTCGACGGATGCCATGAGCGCGGTTTCTTCGCCGCATACAAACGCACCGGCACCAATGCGGATGTCCACGTTGAAATTAAACGGAGTTTCAAAAACTCCCGCGCCGAGCAGGCCGAGTTGCTTTGCCTGTTTGATCGCGATCTGCAAACGCGAAATGGCGAGCGGATATTCGGCCCGCACATATAAATAGCCTTGGTCCGCCCCGACGGCGTAGGCGGCAATGGCCATGCCTTCGAGCACGAGATGCGGATCGCTTTCCAAAACACTGCGGTCCATGAACGCGCCGGGGTCGCCCTCGTCGCCATTGCAGACGATGTATTTTTTCGCGCCCGGGGATTTGGCGACCGTGCCCCATTTTAAGCCGGTGGGAAAGCCCGCGCCGCCGCGCCCGCGCAAGCCGCTCTTCGTCACTTCCTCGACGACTTGCGGCGGCGGCAATTCCGTGAGCGCTTGATGCAATGCCGTATAGCCACCGATGGCGATATAATCTTCAATGCGCTCCGGATCAACCACGCCACCGTTCGCGCGCACGATCTTCATTTGCTTGGCGAAAAACGGATGGTCGGGGTTGCCGACTTGAACGTCGCAGTCTCCACCTTTGAGCGAACTGATGATGGCTGCCGCATTCTCCGGCTTGACGAATTCAAATAATTTTTCCTTGGCGCTCAAGCCATCCACGCCGACAAGCGGACCCTGGCCGCAAAAACCCATGCAGCCGACGCGGCGCACTTCAACGTCCGCTTCGAGGCCCTGCGTTTTCACCTCGGCCTCCAGGTTTTTTTTGATGACGTCAGCCTGCGATGACATGCAGCCGGCGGACATGCAGGTGCGCAGGATAATTTTTTTCCGGGAACTATTTTGCTTCTCGGCAATCGCATTAAGGTCGTCCAATTGCATAATTTAAATCCAGTTTTTGATTCTTTCGAGGGTGGTTTCTGGCGTTTGTTTCGCGGCGACTTGGCCGTCATAAACCACCGCCGGCGCAATGCCGCACGCCCCGATGCAGCGGGCGGCGAGCAGGGAAATCTTATTGTCCTTCGTGGTTTCGCCTGGACTGATTTTATATAGGTCGGTGATGGCACTCAGGATTTTATCCGCGCCCTTCACATAGCACGCGGTGCCTTTGCAGACGACGCAGGTGTGTTCGCCCTGCGGCTTCAGTTGGAACAAATGATAGAAGGTCGCGACGCCGTAAACCCGGCTCGGCGGCAGCTTGAGCTTGACGGAGACATATAGCAGCAGGTCGTCCTCCAGGTAGCCGAACAGTTCCTGCGCCTTGTGAAGAATCTCAATCAAAGCATCCTGCCGGAACTGGTGCTTTTTCATGTGAACTTCCAAAATTCTGAAACGCTTGTCGCCGCTGGCGTGAGCCAGCACGGCTTGAATCCGTTTTTTTTGTGGCTTGGAAACGCTTGGGTTCATAGTAAGGTGTCTTTGTGTTGTGCGCCTAAAACTAAACAGAAGTAATCATCTTTTACTATGGCCCAGATTGGTAAAAATTAACCGTATTTTGTTTTTGTTCGGACTGCTTGCGCAGCACAATCAGTCTGGGTCAAAAAAAGCAAACATATTGTCAATTTAGGTGAAGATAAAATTTTGAATGTGCATCAGTATTAAGTTGCAGGCCATGTAGTTAATTTAATTGCAATTATGGTCTGTGCAAAAAAACCATCCAGCGAAAACCCTAATTGATATCGCAATCACGCCTTATGCATGTCAGCAAATCGTTCCCCGGCAAATTCACCGCCCTGACGTTGTTTTTGTCTGCCGCCAGCCTGCACGCGAGCGAAGCGGACATTAAAATTCCACCACTGAACACTGTAACCTTTGATGGTCTGGCCGGAGTCAGCGGTCATGCGCTGATGTATTTTGGCATTGTGATGTGCGCGGTCGGTGTCATCTTCGGCTTAATGCAATATATGCAGACCAAGGCGCTACCGGTACACAAGTCCATGGCCGATGTGTCGCAGACCATCTGGGAGACCTGCAAGACCTATCTGTTTCAACAGGGCAAGTTTCTGTCCATCCTCTGGCTGCTGATCGTCGCCTGTATTTTTGTTTATTTCAAAGTCCTGGAGGGAAAAAATCTGGGTGATGTCGCGGTGATTTTGGCGGCGTCGATCCTGGGTATCCTCGGGAGCTATGGCGTGGCTTGGTTTGGCATCCGCATCAACACCACCGCCAACTCGCGCACCGCATTCGCGGCCTTGAAGGGAGCGCCGATCAACGTGGTCGGCATCCCGCTGCGTTCGGGCATGAGCGTCGGTCTGCTGCTCGTCTCGGTGGAACTGTTCTTCATGATCAGCATCCTGATTTTCCTGCCCAGCGATTTGATTGGGCCGTGCTTCATCGGCTTTGCCATCGGCGAATCGCTTGGCGCTTCCGTGCTGCGCATTTGTGGCGGTATTTTCACCAAGATTGCGGATATCGGCTCCGACTTGATGAAAATTGTTTTCAAGCTACCGGAAGATGATCCGAAGAATCCCGGCGTCATCGCCGACTGCACCGGCGACAATGCCGGTGACAGCGTCGGGCCGACGGCGGATGGTTTTGAGACCTACGGCGTGACCGGCGTGGCGCTCATTGCGTTTCTAGCGCTGGCGCTTTCGGGCAGTCCGCTGGTCTGCGCGACGCTCATCATCTGGCTGTTTTCGATGCGGGCGCTGATGATTGTGACCTCGCTCGTTTCCTATTTCCTGAACGAAGGCATCACCCGTGCCAAGTTCGCCGGCAAAATGGATTTCGACTTTGAAGCGCCGCTGACGCACCTCGTCTGGATCACGTCGGCGGTTTCCATCGTCGTGACTTTCATTGCCAGCTATCTGCTGCTGGCCAAGCAGACGAGCATCCTCAACTTGGATCCAAAATTTTCCAATCTCTGGTGGGTCTTGTCCGCGATAATTTCCTGCGGCACAGTGGCGGGTGCGGTGATTCCTGAATTCACCAAGATTTTCACCAGCACCAAATCACAGCACGTCAAGGAAGTAACCACCTGCTCCAAGCACGGCGGGGCTTCGCTGAACATCTTGTCTGGCTTTGTTGCCGGCAACTTCTCCGCGTTTTGGATGGGTTTTGTCATTCTTGGCCTAATGTTCTGCGCGTGCCTCCTGGCGACCTATACCGACTCGCCGATAGTCGCGCTCATGCCGGCCAGGTTCACTTTTGCCGCGCCCATCTTTGCGTTTGGCCTCGTGGCGTTTGGATTTCTGGGCATGGGGCCGGTGACGATTGCGGTGGACAGCTACGGTCCGGTGACCGACAACGCGCAATCGGTTTATGAATTGAGCCGCATCGAAGCGCAGCCGAACATCGCGGCGGAAATTGAGAAGAACTTCGGTTTCAAGCCCGACTTTGAAAACGCCAAGCACCTGCTGGAAAAAAACGATGGCGCGGGCAACACCTTCAAGGCCACGGCGAAACCGGTGCTGATCGGCACCGCCGTCGTCGGTGCCACCACGATGGTGTTCGGCATCATCATGCTGCTCCAGGGAATGTATGAAGCCCAAGTCGCCTCCGGGGTGCCCGGGCCGTTCAAGCCCGTCATTGAAGCATTGAGCATTGTGCAGCCGGAAATCATCCTCGGCCTGCTGATGGGTGGCGCGGTGGTCTATTGGTTCACCGGCGCGTCCTGCCAAGCGGTCGTCACCGGCTCCTATCGCGCGGTCGTTTATATTCAGGACCACATGAAACTCGATTCCGTCACCGCCTCGGAAAAAGACAGCAAGGAAGTCGTCCGCATCTGCACCGTTTATGCGCAGAAAGGCATGTGGAACATCTTCATCGTCATTTTCTGTCTGGCGCTGTCGCTGTCGTTTTTCAACCCCTATTTTTTCATTGGCTACCTCGTCGCCATTGCGTTCTTCGGCTTGTTTCAGGCTATTTTCATGGCGAACGCCGGCGGTGCGTGGGACAACGCCAAGAAAATCGTCGAAGTGGATTTGCGCGCCAAAGGCACGCCGCTGCACGCCGCGACGGTCGTGGGTGACACCGTGGGCGACCCGTTCAAGGACACTTCGTCCGTGGCGCTGAATCCGGTCATCAAGTTCACCACGTTGTTCGGCCTGCTCGCGGTGGAAATCGCCGTGACCATTCAGAGCCAGAGCGTCAAGACGCTTATCGGTGGATTCTTTCTCATCACCGCGCTTGTGTTTGTCTATCGGTCATTCTATGCCATGCGTATTCCGGAAGAAGATTTGAGCGCGGATGATAACGCGCCGGAGCCAGAACCGGTTCATAAAAAAATCGTTGATCAAAATCTCACCCAGACGGGAACGGCTGGCTACGCGAAGTCTCCCCGCCTTGGCATGGATAATCCGGCATGATAAACGGGCCGGAGCCAGGGATTTGAAGCTCTACGAATTTGGCAAGTTGAGTCGGCGGTGTCCATCGCCACCCCGGTTCAAACGTAAAGCGCGTTTTGTAGATCGCGCAGCAGCACGCCGCTAAAGTGATAACGGCGTTCCGGATCGCGTTCGAGGCATTTCAACACCACTTTTTCCAGGGACTCCGGCACGTCGGGATTATGTTCGCGCAACGATGTCGGTCCGGACGGATCCATCTGCGCAGCGAGAATTTCCGCCGGGGTGTCGCCGGGAAACGGCTTCCGGTTCGTCAGCAGTTCGTAAGCCGAAACGCCAAACGCAAAGATATCCACCCGCGCGTCAATCGGCTCGCGCTTCAACTGCTCCGGCGCCATGTAGCCGGGCGTGCCGGGATTCTTGGAAAATTTCACCGGCTTTTCGGGAATCGGCTGAGCCATGTCAAAATCGATCAACCGCACCGCTCCGTTGCGCGTGATGAGGATGTTTTCCGGCTTGAAGTCCAGGTGCATGTAGCCGCTCTCGTGGACGTGGCTCAAGCCGGTCGCGGCATCAATCAAAATCTGCGCCACATTTTCGACCAGCAGCGCATCCTGGCGCGCGTAAAGCTCCTTGAGGTTTTCCGCCTCGACGTAATCCATCAGCAGGTAGCAGGTGCCTTCCGCCTTGCCGTGCTCGACGTAGCCGACGATGTAATCGCTTTCGGTCAGTTGCGATAAAATTTCGCAGCCGCGCAGGAAGCGCCGCCGCGCCGTGAAGCTGAACCGCAGTTCGTGCTTGAGTTTCCGCAGGGCAAACGGCTTGCCGCGCCCGTCGGCCACCAGCCAGATGTCTGACATACCGCCGCTGTTCAGGCGCTCGCGGAGATAAAAACGTCCGAATTTTTCCGGGCCGGGCAATTCGTTGGTTGTGGAAGCGCGTGCCATCTCTTGCTTAATTTCTAACACACACCTTCGGCGGCGGCGAATGATTTTTCCTGAATTGTCTTTGCGGCCCCGGCGGAATAAAATGTCGGCATGACTCCGGTTGCGGACAGGGTGCAGGACTGGCTCAAGGCCGGCCTTGGCCTCGTTTATCCCGAAATCTGCCAGCTCTGCCACCGGCAACCTGCCACTGCGGACGACGGCTGGGTCTGCCCGCAGTGCTGGTCGCAGGTCCGCTTCATCCGCCCGCCGTTCTGCGAACGCTGCGGTTTGCCGTTTCAAGGCGATCTGACAACCAAGTTTGAATGCACCAATTGCCGCGAGATGAAACTGCACTTCAGTTCCGCCCGTTCGGCGGTGGTCGCCTGCACCGTCGCGCTAGAAGTCATCCACCGGTTCAAATACTCCCGGGCATTGTGGTTTGAAAATTTCCTCGTCGATTTGCTCGTGCGCGCGGCGGCACCGGCGCTGCGTGGACAACCTTGGGATTTCATCGTGCCGGTGCCGCTGCATCCGCTGAAACTGCGGGAACGCGAATTCAACCAGGCGGAAATCCTCGCACGGCGGCTGGGCGCGGCGACAGCTATGCCGATGAATGCCAAAATCCTCCGGCGCGTGAGACCCACCGCCACCCAGACTTTGCTCACGCGTGGGCAGCGGGCCGCAAACATGAAAAGCGCCTTCGCCGTCCGCCCCGGCGTGCGGCTGGCGGGCAAGCGGCTGGTGATTGTGGACGACGTGTTCACCACCGGCGCGACGACCAGCGCCTGTGCCCGGGCGTTGCGCATGGCCGGGGCGGCGGATGTTTGCGTCTGGACTATTGCCCGGGGATTGTGAACAACCTGCCGCTGGTTGCCGGTTTTACGACCTTTACCAATCGCGGCTAGCAATGCTTCTTAAGTTTATTGCACCATTTGATCTACGATGGGACCAGTCAGGGCGAACCAGGTGAAGAATAACTGAAGCAGAACAATCAGGACGAGAACAGCCAAACCACACAGGGAACGGACCGCACCCGGCGTGAAGATGCTGACGATGGCGGCCACGGGAATCAGAATGCTCGACCCGAAAAACCACGGCTGGTGCTGATACAAAAAAAGATCCACGGCCTTGGTGGGATGGATGGCAAAGGCGTCCTGCAAAGCTTTAATGGCGAGCGCGCAGTGAATGTTGGGATACGACAGGCCGAGCACGATGGCGGCCAGCACGAAGCGCACCGCCCGGGAAAACCTCACATTTTCAGTGTTGGTCGTTGAATCAGCGCTCATAAAATATCATCAAACCGACGGGTTTTTGGCTGCCCCACCGTCCGCCGGTCACAATCGCGGGTATGAAATCAGTCAAGCCTGGCTGCGAATTGGGAGAATGGATTATCAGTGCAGCCATTCCAGCGGCAACGGCGGCTTACGGACGCACAAGCAACGTCAAATCGCGGTTCTTGAATTTCACCATGTCAAGGCCCTGGGCTGAAAGTCGGGTTCCGTTTGTGTTTGGTAACTTCGCCAAGTCGGCAGTTGGCAGGACGAGGATGAACGGGGGCGCATTGGTCAGAAAATTTGCCGCCTGTTCCACGCCGCCCAGCGTGATGAGGTTGGTGCTGACACTGCGGAACTTCCAGACCAGGCTCGGCTCGGTGTAGCCAAAACAGCCGACTTTGGTTTCCGCGCGCACCTGCGGCTCAACGGCATGCCAGAGATTTTCCGTGAGCAGATAATTCTTGGCGACAGCGGCAAAACCCAGCATTAGCACCAGCATAAAGATGATCATCGCGGCAAATCTTTTTCCAAACCAAGCGAAGGAGTTTTCCTCGGGGCTGATTTGCAGCGCGAACCATAATGCGAGGCACGGAAATGCGGGCAGCGTGTAATGCGGCAGCTTGGTGCGCACGCAGGAAAACACTACAAAAACCAGCAGCGCCTGCGTCAGCAGATACCAGCCCAGTTCGTCGCGGTGGCGTGTTGGCCACCAGCGGCATAAGGCTGTTGGCACCCGCGTTGACCACGGAAAAAAACTGACGAAGAACGTCAGAAAATAGAGCGGCAGCAGCGCAATGAAGCCCAGCATCCCGGCGAGACCGTGGCCGTCAATCACGCCGACGGAGCGGAAGATGACATGTTCGCCCACGCCGACGGCAAGAAACTGGCCGTGCGTCTGTTCCAGCGCCGGCGCTCCCCACAGAGCCGCCAGCGCGGTGGTCAAGCCCAGGCCGACGGTGGTTTCATTCAGCGGCAGGCGGAAGGCATCTTTCCGAAAGGCGCGGCCTAGAATCAGTCCGCCCAGCGGCAGCCAGGCGACCGGGCCTTTCGCCAGAAATCCCAGCGCGAGCGCAATATAAAAAATCCACCACCAGATTTTGTGCACAGCGGGTTCCGGCCGCGTCAGTTCCCAGCCGCTCCAGACCGCGAGCGTCACGAAGAAAACCATTGCCATGTCCGCCGTGGCCACGCGCCCGATGATGGCGACGTGCAGGCCGGCCACAAACATCGCGCCGGCGAGAAAGGCGGTTTTGGCATCCGCGATTTTCCGGCCCCAGCGCACCAGCAGCAGCGCGGTGGCGGTGGTGAACAGCACCGACGGCAGGCGCGCAGCAAACGGATTTTCGCCGAAGACGGAGTAGCTGGCGCTCTGGCACCAATAAATCAAAATCGGTTTGTCGAAACGCCATGCGCCGTTGAACCACGGCACCACGAAGTCGCCACGCTGGAGCATTTCCCGCGAGGCCTCGGCAAAGCGCGTTTCGTCGCGGTCGGTCAGCGGCAGAATCCAGTTGCCCGCCAGCAGCAGCACCAGACTGATCAGCAGAATCGAGCGCTGCGGCTTCGCGGCCAGTTTTTCAAGCCAAGCTTGCATGGGTTGAGATCAGGGCGGCTTTACAATTCTTTGAGTTGTGCCAATGGTTCATCAGCGGCTTATAGCGGAATAAATTCATGTCGGATGCCGTCCGCAGCCAGGTGCAGAATGGCCACGCTGCGTTCCGTGCCCAGCTTGGGCTTGCCAGCATAGCCGGGATTGAAAAATAAAACGCCGTCCACCGCCTCGCAAAATTTCTTGTGCGTGTGGCCGAAGACGATCACGTCGGGTTTTTCCTTGCTTATCCGCGCCTGCGCTTTTTCCGAAAGCGCCCGCGGATTGATGATATGGTGAAGGAGAAATTTCCTGCCGGCGAGCGTGACGACTTCGGTTTCCTTGAATGTTAGGCCGAGGTCGGTGTTGCCAAGGACGGTGGTGACGGGCGCGATGAATTTCAACTCCAGTTCGATCATCGCGTCGCCGATGTCGCCCGCGTGCAGGATGTGATCCACGCCGTCAAACAGAACGTTCACGCGCGGATCAAGAAAACCGTGGGTGTCGGAAATGACGCCTATTTTCATATGTTAAAGGTGACGGGCGGCCAATAGCGGTGACCAGACGGGGCGGCGATCAACCGGTGAACCGGTCATCTTCTGCTGGTCACGCTTTAGCTTCCTCCGGTTCGCCTTCGGCCTCGCTGTTTGCCGCCGTTTCGGGGGCGGGGGTGCCTGCGGTTTTGTCGGCTGGCGATTCGGCGGTGAGCTTGCCGGCGGCGGCGAACAGCGCAGTGAACAATCCGCCGCTCAATAATGTGTAGCGAAAAAATTCCCAGGTCGAGGGATAGCCGCCGGTGCCCTTGGTCAGCGCAATGAGCCAGCCGGCGAAATTCCGGGCGTATTCCGGGTTATGAAATGGATTGAATAGCCAAGCCGCCGTGTTGGTTATGAAATAAAACAGGATTGCGCCCAAAATTCCGCCGCCGGCCAGACTGAGCACGGAGGCTTGCGGCTTGAACCGGCGGCCGAGAAAAATCAAAACGCCATAAGCGGCATAGTTAAAGGCCAGGTTGGCTAGGTTGCGCGCATCCCAGACGCTGTGCTCCGGGTCCTGGTATTGATAGTAAAAATTCAGGCCGATGTCTGTCGCCAAGATGACAGCCAAGGGCAGCCACCAGCCGCGCTGGCCCGGAAAAAAAACTCCCGCGCAGAATGCGAAGGCGTAGGCGACGCTGAAATTCAACGGCATCAAACCGGGAATTCGCGAGAACGCGAATACCGCGATGAAGATGGCCGGCAACAGGATTTTGCTTTTCACTCCGGAGATTTTAGCGGGAACCGCCGCCGATTCAATTTCCGAATTTCACGCCGCCGGCTGGTTCTGGAGCAAGCTGGCCACAGTCAGCGTCAGGTCATCCTTGCTGATGGGCTTGTGCAAATATGCGGCGGCCCCGGCGGCCCGGGCCCGCGGACTGGCCGTGGTCGGGTCGTCGCTGGAGATGATGACGATGGGCACCCCATGCAGCTCATCCATCCGGCGCATCCATTCGAGCGCCCAAAAACCATCTCGCACCCCGCCGCCGCCCACCGAAGCGTCCGGCGGAAAATTGATGTCGAGCAGAATTAGGATGAGCTTTTCCTTGCGGACGATTTTCAAGGCCTCCGTAATCTCGCCGCACATGAGGACGGTATGGCCCTTGTCCCGCAAGGCGAAATACATCGTCCGCTGAATGATCGGGTTGTCGTCAATCACCAGGATTTTACCCTGGTGGGGAGCTGCCGGCTGGGGATTCGTGTCTGCCATAAATCCGCATCATAGCGTCATAACTAGACGCTGTCTTGAAAAAAGTTCTTGCGGCCCGCATGGGCAGCACGGCCGGCTGGTTCCCGATTTTACGTCTTGGCGGCGGCGCGGATCGCCGGTAATTTGTCGCCATGATCAACACCGGCATTTTGAATCCGCAAATCCTTTCACTGCTCGCCCGGGTGCGTCACACCAACGCCCTTGTCATCGCCGACCGCGGTTTCCCGTTCTGGCCGATGATTGAGACGGTGGATATTTCCATCGTGGACAATCTGCCGTCCGTGCTGCAACTCATCGCGGCCGTGCGGGCCAACCACAATTTTACGCAGGCTTACCAGGCCGAGGAATTTTTGAAGAACAACGCGTCCGCCGTCCGCCAGAAATTCGCTGCCGCGCTTAGGGGCGTGCCGACGACGTTTGAGCCGCATGTGGAATTCAAAAAGCGCGTGCCGCACGCCATCGGCCTAATCCGCACCGGCGACACGGTGCAATATGCCAACACCATTTTGATTTCCGGCTGAATGTAAATTAACCGCGAAATACGCAAACCCCTCGAAATTTAAAATGGTTCGCGTATTTCGCTTGGTCGCGGTTTCAATTCTTAATCCTTGACCCAAATGAAACGTCAACTTCGAGTCGGCCTGTTCGGCATCGGCCTCGACACCTACTGGCCGCAATTTAAAGGCCTCAAGCCGCGCCTTGAAGGCTACGTCCGCTCCGTCCAAAAAAAACTCGAACGTCCCGGCGTCGAGGTCGTGAACTTGGGACTGATTGACAATCCGGTGAGGGCACTGGAAGCCGGCCACAAATTTCGCGAGGCGGATGTGGATGTGATTTTTCTTCATGTAACGACTTACGCCTTGTCCTCGACCGTGCTGCCGGTGGTGCAACGCGCGAAAGTTCCGGTCATCATTTTGAATTTGCAACCCGCCGCCGCGATTGATTACGCCAAGTTCAATGCCATGGGCGACCGCACGGCGATGACCGGCGACTGGCTGGCGCATTGCGCCGCTTGTCCCGTGCCGGAGATTGCCAACGTCTTCCTCCGGGCCGGCATTGATTTCCATCAGGTCACCGGGATGTTGCACGACGATCCCATTTGTTGGAACGAGGTGGATGCCTGGATCGAGGCCGCCCGCGTCGCTCACACGATGTTTCACAACCGCCTTGGCTTGATGGGGCATTATTACGGCGGGATGCTGGACATTTATTCCGATACCACGCGGCAATGCGCCACTTTCGGAGGTCATCTCGAAATCATAGAGGTGGACGAACTCGCCGCCTTGCGCCGCGAGGTGAAGGCTAAACAAATTTTGTACCGCGTCGCGCAGTTTAAAAAAGTCTTCGCCGTGCAGGCTGACTGTTCGCAGGCGGAACTGGAGCGCGCGGCCAAAACTTCCATTGCGCTTGACCGTCTGGTGAAGGAACACGATCTCGGCTCGCTCGCCTATTATTACATGGGCACCGGCAATGTGGAAAATGAGGACGCCATCAGTTCGATTATTTTAGGCAACTCACTGCTCACAGCGCGCGGCATTCCCGTTGCCGGCGAATATGAAGTGAAAAACGCGCAGGCCATGAAGATCATGGACACCTTTGGCGTCGGCGGTTCGTTTACGGAATACTACGCGATGGATTTTGCGGACGACGTGGTGCTGATGGGCCACGACGGTCCGGGCCACATCAAAATCGCGGAAGGCAAAACCAAGGTGCGTCCGCTGAAAGTTTATCACGGCAAAGTGGGTCGGGGATTGTCTGTGGAAATGTCCGTCCAGCACGGTCCGGTGACCTTGCTCTCCGTCGTAGAAACGGCGGATGGCAAATTAAAACTGCTCGTGGCCGAAGGTGAATCGGTTGCCGGCCCGATTCTGGAAATTGGCAACACGAATAGCCGTTATCGCTTTTCGATCGGCGCGCGAAAATTTGTGAACGACTGGAACGCGCACGGCCCGGCGCATCATTGTGCCGTCGGCATCGGCCGCATCGCGGCCAAGCTGGCCAAGCTGGGCAAACTGCTCGGCATGGAAGTGGCACAAGTTTGCTGACCGGCGGCGTTTGCCCGCCGGGTCTCGGCAGCTTATTTTATCTGCTGAATCTGCCGAGTGATCTCAAACGCCAGATCCAGCGCGCGTTTGGCGGATTCGCCGCTGACGACGGGCGTCTGTTTTTCGCGGACGCAGTTGACGAAGCTTTGCAGTTCCAGCTTGAGCGGTTCGTCCTTCGCAATCGGCACCGGCTCGCGCACGATTTTTTTGCCGGCGAATTGGCTGACGATGGTGGAGTCCTTGCCGATGCCGAGCTTGGCAGCGAGCACTTTTTTCAGGAGCGAACTTTCTTCCTCGCCGTCGCGGGCGACGCGATAAATAAATCCCTCCTGCAAGCGATAGTCGAGCGAGATATAGCAGGGATTGGTCGGGCCACTGAAGACGCGGATCTTGCGCATCCGCTCCGGGCTGACGCGGCTGGCGGTGAGGTTGGCCACACAGCCGTTGGCGAAGCGCAGGCGCACGTTGGCGATGTCCTCGCTTTTGCTCAACACGGGAATGCCCACGCCATCCACGCTGATGACGGGCGATTTCACAAAGGCGAGAATCACATCCAGATCGTGAATCATCAGATCCAGCACCACGCCGATGTCAGTGCTGCGCGCGGGAAACGGCGACAGGCGATGGCACTCGATGAACTTCGGTTCGGTGGCAACAGTTTGAAGAAAATTGAAAACGGGATTGAACCGCTCGACGTGGCCGACTTGCAGGACGAGATTTTTTTGCAATGCAAGTTCACATAACTCGGCGGCCTGTTCGGAACTGTCGGTCATGGGTTTTTCGACGAGGACATGTTTACCCTGCGCGAGCAGTTGCTTGGCGAGATCGAAATGCGTGGTGGTGGGCGTGACAATGTTCAGCGCATCGCTGGCAGCGGCAGCCTTGGCGATGGAGGCGAAGACATGCAGCTTGTGTTTCACGGCGATGTTACGCGCGGTTTCCGCGTGGGCGTCGTAAATGCCGGTGAGTTCCACCTGACCGGCCGCGTGAAGTTCGGAGTAGATGCGAGCGTGATGTTGACCGAGCGAGCCGGTGCCGAGCACGGCGACTTTTACTTTGGATGCCATCGGCCGAGTTTGCCAGCAAATGGCGGAAACTAAAATCAGAAATGTCGCGCAAAGATGGCTAAGGTGGCGAAGGTATGTCAAAGCGGGGGCTTTTCCTTCGCGAACTTCGCGTTCGACGCGCGACACCGCTTTAACTTTCAACTTTCAACCGGCGACCCGCAACCGTTAGATTAGCGCCGTGACCGAACCGTTATTTTTAATTTATCTCGCCACCGTCATCGGCGCGTATCTGCTTGGTTCGATCCCCTTTGGCTTTCTCGTGGCGAAGGCGAAGGGCGTGGACATTCGCAGCGTGGGCAGCGGCAACATCGGCGCGACGAACGCCATGCGCGTGCTCGGCAAACCAGCGGGCATCTTCGTGTTGGTGCTGGATTGTGCCAAAGGTTTTTTTGCCGTTGGAACGGGTTATTTCATTTCAAAAGCGTTTGGTGCCACTGATGTGCAAATTGAAACAAGCCGGATTTTTGCCGGAATTTTCGCCGTGCTCGGCCACAATTACACCTGCTGGCTGAGGTTCAAGGGCGGCAAAGGCATCGCGACGACGGCGGGCGTTTATCTGGCGCTCGCGCCGTGGGCGATGCTGATAGCGCTGGTCGTTTTCATCTTGGCGCTGCTGGCGACGCGCATCGTGTCGGTGGCTTCGATGTCGGCGGCGGTGGCGTTGCCGGCGGCGGTCTGGGTGATGATGACACATAATTTATTTCTCGGCCTCGTCACGACGGCGCTGGGCGCGCTGGCAATTTACAAACATAAATCCAACATCCAACGGCTGCGGGCGGGCACGGAAAACCGCTTTGGTCAAAAGAAAGAATCAAAATGAAAATCTGCGTTTTAGGCGCGGGCGCGTGGGGCGCGGCGCTGGCCAAAGTTTTGCAGGAGAATGGAAATGCGGTTACGCTGTGGGACATTAACGCGCCACTGCTCGCCGAATTGCAGTCAGGCCGCAGCGAGAAGCTGTTGCCCGGTGTCGCGCTGCCGACGGACTGGAAAACTGAACCGGATTTCGCCGAAGCCGTCGGCGGGCGCGAAGTGCTGGTGCTGGCAATTCCGTCGCAGTTTTTCCGCAGCGTGGCGGTGAAATTGAAAGGGCATCCAGGCATTTTCGTCAGCGTAACCAAGGGTATCGAATTTGAAACCGGCGAGACCATGAGCCGGATTTTGCGTGAACAGGCGCCGCCGGATCGCGTGGCGGCGTTATCGGGTCCGAGTTTTGCGCGTGAAGTGGCGCTCGGCATTCCGACGACAGTCGTCTGCGCGTGCGAAAGCGTCGGCACGGCGAAAACGGTGCAGGGACTTTTTCACCGCCCGGAATTTCGCATCTACCGCAGCACGGACATTCTCGGGGTGGAATACGGCGGCGCACTGAAAAATGTCATCGCTGTCGGCGCGGGCGTGAGCGACGGCCTCGGCTACGGCGACAACACCAAAGCCGGTTTGGTGACCCGGGCGTTGTCCGAGATGCGCCGGCTCGGCGTGGCGTGCGGCGCGCAGTCGGAAACTTTCGCCGGGTTGAGCGGTCTCGGTGATTTGATGCTGACCTGTTTCTCGAAGCAAAGCCGCAACCGCGATCTTGGCGAGCGGCTGGGCCGCGGCGAGACGGTGGCGGCGATCCAGGCGTCGCATCCGAAGCTGGCGGAAGGTTATCCCACGGCGCGCTCGGCACACCGGCTCGCGCGGGAAAAGAATGTGCCGACGCCGATCATGGACGAAGTTCACGCGATGCTTTACGAGGGGAAAAATCCGAAGCAGGCCGTGCGCGATTTGATATCGCGGGCGTTCAAGGCCGAGGATTAACCAGCCGACGGATTGATGGGAACCGTGGGAATGATTTCCTGATATTGCAGGCGTTTGCGCCAGGGTGTCGAGGCTATGGCGGTGACGGGGAAAGCGGCAATTCGCTTGCGCTGTTGGGCATTGCTTTCCAGCCAAGACACCCATAGCCAGATTGATGCAATGACTGACAAGACAATGACGGTCTGTTCCGCATCGGTCAGCGCAAACATTTGGATCACGGAGGTGGCGGTGACGACCAGCGGCAGATGCAGGGCAAATACCGCCAGCGAATGACGGCCCCAAAGCGCGGTGGGTGCCAACAACCAGTCCGGCGGGCGCGGGTTCCACGCCAGCAGTAACACCACCCACGCCGAAAAATTAATCAGCCGCAGCGGGCCCAGCGACCATTTATCCATCCAGCAATCCCAAGCCGGATTGTTCCACAGGCCGGGAATGATTTCATGCCGGCCACAGAAACCAATCATCACAATGATGGCAGCCAAACCGCCCCAAACCGCGCGGCTGGATGGCGGAATCATCCGTCCGCGCAACGAGGTTTCACCCAGGGCCAGACCAGCTATCCAGAGAAACTGCCACGCCAGCAGGTTGAAGGATCCCCACCGGACCGGCAGCAGGTTTGAGGAATCCACCGGCAAATAACTGGGTTGCCATTGGGCCGCCAGCCAGCCACAAAATGAAACCGCCATGACGGTCTTCCAGCCTTGCCGCCGCGCGGCGGTGAAAACCAGGGGCGTGGCGAGCAACAGCACGACATACAGCGGCAATATGTCGAAGAGCGGCGGTTGATGCAGCAGCAGCGGAATCAGCAGCAGGCTAGCCAGCGGGTGGACGAGGAAGTCGTGAAAATGATTGGCCAGCGGGATAATTTGTTTGAAATCAGCCCAGGCTATCAGCGCCACCGGCAGCAGCACGGCCAGATGCACGATATAGACGACCTTGGCGCGGTTCCAAACGCGGCGGGACATTTCCGGCCAGCCGCCTTTGCCATAAACCTTGCCATAGACCAAGCCGGCTAGGCAGGCGCTCAAGAAGATGAAACCCTCCGCCGCGCTGGTGAATCCAAACGGTTCATTGAGCCAGTGGGAAACCGGCGATGGAATATGCACGCCGGCCATGATGACCAGAAACAATCCCCGGACGGCATCGAGCCGCATATCCCTCGGCGTTGTGTTTGTGTTCAAGGAGGTCCTTGATTTGTAATTAGAAATTTAACCCCTCCGCTTAACAGAAAATAATTAAGCCGGTTTGCGCCCGGAGTCAAATTAAAAACACCACCGGTTCCGGCGGGACGGGTTAACCAGCGGTTCGGAGGCGATTTAACTACGGTGAAAATCATTTTTGATCCATTCACTCACCGGCCGGGAAACGCCGCAGTCGAGACATTGCGTGACGCTATAATTGATACCGCAGTGCGGACAGGCACCGCCGGTCAGAAAGGTGTCAAACGCCTGCCCGCATTGGCCGCAGCGCCATAACTCGCCGGCGGGCGGCGGGGTTTTGCACGAAGGACAGGCGAAACCTTCGCGGCGCCGAATTTTGGCAATCTTTGCCAGCGCCCGCGCCTGTTTCAAACCGCTCCAGCAGTTCATCAGGATGAACGCCGCCATTAGGCCGAGCCAGATCGATTCGGCCCAGACCGCCAGTCCGATCAATCCGGCCACGCCGATGAAGCCGATGACGCTGGCCGCCAGCAGGCTGTTTGCGCGGCCGAACGGAAACCACAGGAGCGACCGGAGAATTTGGCCGCCATCGAGCGGATACACCGGCATCAGGTTGAAAATCAGCAATACCAGGTTGATGACCGAGACGCTGTGAATTAATTCATGTGCGTCGGGATGCGTGATGTTCCAGCCGAGCTGCGAACTGGCCCTGCCCACCAGGAACAGCAGGGGAATCAGCCCCACGTTCACCAGCGGGCCGGCGGCGATGCTCCACAACTGCGCACCGGGGCGTTGCGGCGGCGAAACGTAGGCGACGCCGCCCAGCGGCCAGAGCACGATGTCATGCGTCTGCCCGCCGACCTGGCGGCAGGCGAGCTGGTGGCCGAATTCATGGGTGAGGACGATGCCGAAGAGCGAGAGGTATTCCAGCACGTTCCAGATCATGGAGGAATATTCGTGCGTGCGGTATTGCACGGAGTAAATCGCGACGAGAAACCACGACCAATGGACATAGACGGCAATTCCCGCCAAGGAGAAAATTTTGAAAGCGCCTTTATTCGTAGGCATCAGAGCGCTCCCTTGATTAGCTTGAGCAGTTCCGCGTGCGACTCGACGGCTTTGAACTGTGGAAATTCCACTTTCACCTTTTCGGGCGCGTGAATGAGGAAGCCGACGTCGGCTTCGCCAAGCATGGCGGTATCGTTGTAGGAATCGCCGGCGGAAACGACGTGATAGTTCAGCGATTTCAATGCGGCGACGGATTTCTGCTTTTGATTCGGCTGGCGCAACTGGTAGCCGGCGATGCGGTCGTTTTCGACGATGAGCCGGTGGCAGAAGAGCGTTGGCCAGTTTAATTGTTTCATCAGCGGTTGCGCGAACTGTTCGAAAGTGTCGGATAAGATGATGACTTGGACGAGGGAACGCAGTTCGTCCAAAAATTCCTTACCGCCGGGCAGCGGCTTAAGCGTGCTGATAACCTCCTGAATTTGCGACAGCTTGATGCCGTGCTGGTCGAGAATGCCGATGCGATAATTCATCAGCTGGTCATAATCGGGTTCGTCACGCGTGGTACGGCGCAGCTCCGGGATTTTGGTTTTCTCGGCGACGGCGATCCAGATTTCCGGCGTCAGGACGCCTTCCATGTCGAGGGTAACGATGGCTTGTTTCACGTGGGCGCAGTTTTTCAGAACGGCCGCGCCATGTCCAGCGCTTCACGGGCCATTCAAATTTTAACGTCCCGTCCGGAAGGGATGCCGCCGGTGACCGCCGGTGCATTGACAAAAAAAATAAAGAAATTCGCAAAATCGGTGTGCTGGTTTCAGGATTAAATACCGATACCGAACTGCCATTTAAGTAGTGGCGATGACGGTTGTCAGTCATCCAATAAATCAGCGGAAAATGAAGCGCCTATGAAACTAAAATTTTCAAACCTGACCTTGAACCAAAGGCTGCTGCTGTTGCTGGGATTTTTTGTGGCCGGTATGCTGGTTCTGCACACCTCCAGCGTCCTGCTGGAAAAACGGATCAATCAGGAAGTCGTCTTTCCCAACTTTGAAGCCCAGATTTTGAACGGTCACAAAGACACCCTGAAATCGCTGGTGGATGCGGAGGCGCAGGTGCTGGCGCTGCGGATCAAAACAGCCAAGACGCGCGAGGCGCAGATCGCCATTATCACGGCGGAAACGGATCCCATCCGGTTTTTCACCGGCAACTCCGGATATTTTTTCACCTATGACATCCACGGCGTCCGCCTCAACGTGCCGATCAACAAAAGCGCCAACGGCAAGAGTTGCCTGGACCTGAAGGACAGCAACGGATTTCTCATCATTCAAGGCATGATTGATGAGCTGAAGTCGGGCGACGGTTTTCTGCAATACTATTTTGAAAAGGAAGGCAAGGGCGTCCAGCCGAAATTAAGCTACGTAGCCATGATTCCCGGCACTGATTTCTTTGTCGGCACCGGTGTTTATATTGACGACGTTCAGGCGGAACGGGCCGCGCTGGCGGAAAAAGTCAGCGCCCAGTCGCAGCACTATCTTTATTACATGGCGGGTTTGTTTGTCGCTATTCTGGTGATCACCCTGATCGTGGCGCTGTTGCTTTCCAAATCCATCACCAATCTGGTTCGGAACGTGGCCGGCAGCCTGTTGTCGAGCGCTGGTCAGGTGGCGATGGCCTCCTCGCAGTTGAGCCAGACCAGCCAGTCGCTTGCGGAAGGCTCCAGCGAACAGGCGGCGTCCATTGAGGAAACCAGTTCTTCCCTGGAAGAGGCGTCCAGCATGACCAAGCGCAACGCCGAAAATGTCAACACGGCGAAGGAACTGGCCAAGCAAACCCGCAGCGCGGCCGACAATGGCGCGGCGGATATGCAGGCCATGTCGCAGGCGATGGAGGAAATTAAAATTTCTTCCAACGACATCGCCAAAATCATCAAGGCGATTGATGAAATTGCCTTTCAAACCAACATACTCGCGTTGAACGCCGCCGTCGAGGCGGCCCGGCAGGCGAGGCCGGAATGGGTTTTGCGGTCGTGGCCGACGAGGTTCGCAGCCTGGCCCAGCGCTCGGCGCAGGCGGCCAAGGAGACGGCCGTGAAAATCGAAAGCGCCATCAGCAAAACGGGTCAGGGCGTCGCCATCACCAGCAAAGTCGGCTTGGCGTTGAACGAGATCCTCGCCAAGGCCCGGCAGATGGACGAGCTGGCCGGCGAAATCGCCACCGCTTCCAGCGAGCAAGCCGACGGCATCAGCCAGATCAACGTCGCCGTGGCGCAGATGGACAAAGTCACCCAGTCCAATGCCGCCCATGCCGAGGAAAACGCCGCTTCGTCCCAGGAATTGAACGCGCAAGCTGAAATCATGAAACAGTCGGTGATGGAGCTGTTGAAGCTGGTCGGTGGACAAAAGCGCGCCCCGGGCGGCAACCGCGCCGGCAATGGTTCAGGCCAGCCGAGAATTTCAACCGTGAAGATACGGCGGGTTGAGTCGGTCACCACCCCGGTTGCCAAACGGCATGCCGAAATTCCAGTGAAAAACGGCTTCAAGGATTTTTAGGCCAAACCAATTCTCAAACTATTTGCCAATTTAACTTTAACAAATAACCAACTGTGAAAAATAATTCTGGTTTGTCCCGCAAGCTCATCGCCGTCTCCACCCTCCTGCCACTGGCTTCGGTTTCGCTCGCGGCGGACTCGCCGGCCATCGTATCGGCTGGTCTGCAAAAACCGGCCTGGCTTACGGATTTGTCGTTCGGTGTCAAGGAAAGCTACGACGACAATGTGTTGCTGGTGGCCGACAAAATGCCCGGACTAGCGGCGAAGTCATCTTGGATCACCACGCTTTCGCCGAAAGTGGGATTTAATTTTGCGTCACTGTTGGGCCGGCAAAAAACCTGGCAGACGCTGTCGCTGGTTTATTCGCCGGATTTTGTGGCGTATCACGGCGCGCCGGCGGAAAGCTACAACGCCCACAAAATCGCCAACACCATCAAGGGCAAGACCGGCGATTTTTCTTTCGCTGCGGACAACGCCTTTTTGTTCAACGACGCCGAAGACGAGGCGTCGATTTATGCCCTGGATCCGGCTGCCGCCAATGACAAAAATCGCAGCGCCTATTCCACGGCGGCGGCGCGGGAACGGCGGAAGCAAATCCAGGATCGGGCCACGATTATGCTGCAATACGACTTTGAGAAATTTTTCATTCGGCCCAACGCGTCGCTGTTGTTCTATAACCTGATGACCGACTGGCACAAGTCTGCGGGGATTTACACCGGTTATCAAAATTATATCGACCGCGCCGACGTCAACGGCGGTTTGGATCTGGGCTGGAAGGTGACCAAAGATATGGCCGTCACCGTGGGTTATCGTTACGGACATCAATACCAGCAGGCGCTTCCCAATTCCGTGGACACCTCGACGGTCAATGGCCAGCAAATGGAGTCATCCAGTGATTATCAGCGGGTTCTGCTGGGGTTGGAAGGCAAGCCGGTGAAATGGCTGACGGTGAAACTGGCGGGCGGTCCGGACTTCCGTGCCTACGATACCGCCGCGCCGATGGACAATTACAATCCGGTGGCGTTTTACGGCGAAGCCGCATTGACGGCGACGATCAGCGACAGCCAGAGTCTGGCTTTCACATACAAGCAATGGCAATGGGTTTCCAGCACTGGCAAGGTGCCCTATGTGGACAGCACCTATGCGCTGACATATCACTGGAACGCCACCCGGCAGTTGGGCCTGGATTTGGGCGCCAAATTTTGTAACTCCGATTACACCTTCGCCTCCCCGGTCAAAACCAGCGGCAGTTGCCTGCGCGATGACGCCATGTATTCGCTGTCCGCCGGTTTGAGCTATGCATTCACGCCGCACTTCAGCGCCGGCCTGAGCTATGCCTGTGATTTCGGGCGCAACCTTCAGGAAAACGCCGGACCGCTGGCCAGCTACCGGGAATTTGACCACCAACTGGTTTCACTCTCCGCCCAGTTCAAATTCTGATGGCGGTTAAAACTCGTTCCAAACCGGTTGGGCGCAATCACCGCTGGTCGTCCGGCAAAATTCCGGGGGCGTTTAGCGCCGTCCGCAATTTCCAGCCGGATGGGGCCGACTCGATGGTCACGGCCCCGGCGGTGCGGGTGTAGAGCACGGGAATTTTCCGTTGCGCCAGCCGGTCATGCAAGGCACGGCTGGCACGGCGCATGGCGGGAAAATCCGAATCGGCAATCACGATGACGTGCGGCTGGACTGCGTCAATCAGCGCGTCGCACAAGGGTTCACCTTCCGCTGGCAGGCCGGCAATGACGATGTCGGCGTGCAAATCAGCGGCCGGCGCGAGCAATTCGCTTTGTCCCGCGCGGCTCAAATCGTCGAGGAGAAGAATTTTGGTGCCGGAAAAATTGCCCCGCAGCACGAGCGGCCGGTCGTCGGCCTTGGCCACCGCGTTCGTCGCTGATGGAAACAAAACCTGCCAGCAGCCGACGGTGTCGCCGCCCTTCAAAATGTTGTGCCGCGCCGATCCTTGCGTCTGGCCATCGTTTTCAAATGCGGCAACGGTGACACGGTAGGCGGCGGCACGGAACCGCGTGCGGCTGGTCCATAGTTCGCGGATGTTGAAAAGCTCATCCAGCGCCATTGCTCCGCCACCGTTATGGAGGTTGCCATCGGCCAGCACGAGGCGCGGCAGCGAGTTCACGCCCTGCGCCCGGAGAAAATCCTTGAGCGTGAAGCTGACGGCGTTTTCGTTGCCGCAATTGATCAGCCAGTCGTTGTCGCGGCCCGCGGCGTCCACAAAAATAGCGTGACCGCCGTTGAGCGGCAGCACGGTCAGTTCGGTTTTGTCACGCGCCGACCACCATTGCCCGCCATAAACGCCGACGATGAACAGCAGCATTGCCACCCCGGAAATAATTCTCCGCCGCGTCTTGAACCAGCCGCTGCAAAGAGCGATGAGGACTAAATAATAAATGGCGATGGTCGCCAGCGACGGTTCGGGAACGTAGCAATACGCGCCGGGAAGTTTGGCGGCCGCCACGCTCACCCAGGTCATCGCCACCATGAAAAACCAGGCAGCGTGGTTGAACAACTCCGTGAACCACGGCAGCCAGTGGCCGCAGAGGAGCGCGCCGAGATTCGCCATCAGCGCCAGTGTGCCCAGTGGCACGGCGAAAAGGTTGGCCAGCGTCGAAACCGGGCTGAACAGGTGAAAGTATTTCGCCGCGAGCGGGATTGAACCCAGCCACGCCGCGAGTGACAGACCGCAGTAACGCGCGAATTTCCGCGCCAGCCAGCGCGCCAGTTTCTTCCAGTCGGAGACCAGTTCATCCGGCAGCAGCGGATCGTATTTCAAGACGCGGTCAAAGAATTCATTTAGCGGCGGCAGCATGAGCGCGATGACAAGCATGACGAAGAACGAAAGCTGAAAGCTGGCCTCGAAAAGCTGGCGCGGCTCCGCCAGCAAAATGATGAAGGCGGCGACGGCGAGGGAATTCAGCAGGTCGCTCGGTCGTTTGAGCGCCCAGCCGCCGAGCACCACGGTCATCATCACGGACGCGCGGATGGCAGACGACTCCCAGCCGGTCGCAGCGGTGTAAAACCAGATTGCCGGAATCGCCACCGCGCCGCACCAGGCGCGCGAAATTCGAAGCACCCGCAATAGCGCGACGATCATGCCGGAAAGCAGCGCGATCCGCAGCCCGTCGATCGCAAACATGTGCATCGTTCCCGCTCTTAGAAAAGGTTCACCAATGTCGCCGGTGAAGGCCGTGCGCCAGCCGAGCGTCATCGCCCAAAGCAAACGTAATGGTTCGTCCTCGGCGGGCAAACCGAGCGCAAGCGTCTGCTGTGACCAGTTCAGGAAGCAGTCGGTGATCGGCGGTGCGGACCGATGCGGGTCGAGCAGTTTCCAGTCATTCGTGGAATCGGTTTTCAGCTGGTAATAAATACCGCGCGTCGCGAGATATTTTTGAAAATCGAAAAGTCCCTCAGCCAGTGGCGGCGCGGGCGGCGCGATGACGCCGGAAATTTCCACGGGCTGCCCGGCGAAAAAACCGGCGGCCAACACATCCGGCGTGCTCACCAGAATTTCGCCGGCGGCTGATTGAAAATTATTTCCGCGCCCGATTTCGCCCACACGGACGCGAACGACGCTGCGCCATTTTTCCTCGTCGCCGCGGACGGTGATTTTCAGGCGCGGCGTTTCCGCGAGCGTGCCGCGAGCGGCGACGAGCGCCGCGTCATGGCCCAGCAAGGCGCGCAAGTCGTTCGGAGAAACGATAGCGGTGTGCGCGACAAAATTGGTCCAGCCGACGAGTGCGAGCAGCGGCCAGATAAAAAATCGGCGAAGTTTTGGAACGATAACAACAACGATAAGGAGCAAAAAAGAAACAGCAAACAGCGCGCCCAGTGGCGGCTGAAAAATTAGCGCGAGCACCAGGCCGGCGGCGTAGGCAAAAACGACGGCGACGAGCGGACGGTTCATTTTGGCCGGGGTTTAAAAATCTTGCCGGCGGTCCAGAGCAGCGCCAGACCGAGCGCACCGCCCAGCGTGTCAATCATCACATCGGTGACCAAGGGCGTGCGCGTGGGCACGAATATCTGGTGCAATTCGTCGCTGGCGGCGTAGAGGAAAACCACAGCGAGCGCCAGCCCGGCTTCATCCCAGCGCCACGCGCGCGAACTTATTTTATCCGGTTTATGAATGGCCCGCCAGAGTATCAGCGCGAGAACGGCATACTCGGTTAGGTGGCCGCATTTGCGGAAAACATGGTGCACCAGCTCGATGGTTGGCTGTGGCATCTGCGGGAAGAGCCAGCGCAGCAGCGGTTCAAACAGCGTGGACGAATGCTGGTAGGATTTGGCATCAGCGGATGCGGTGAAAATCAACCCCATCCACACCAGCACCGGCAGCCACCAGCGGATGAAATGAGAAGCCAGCCCGGCGCCATTTTGGCGGACTGTTGGGGAATGCATACGGCCAAGTTTTAGTGGATTTGTGTTTCAAAGTCCAACGGGATTGGCAGGCAATGTGTCGCGCGAAGTCGGCGAGGGCAGCGAAGGAAGTCTAGGCGGCAGATTAAATGCATTCAACTGCGCGATCTTTGCGATATTCGCGCGAACGCAATTGAGCGTCAGCATCGCTTTTGCCGATGGTGGCAAAAAATATTTCAATTCATCCTTCGGCCGCCATTCGACTATCTTCAGAACAGACACACGGCCATTCAGAATGTGGAATATGACAACGTCCCTGAAATCTTCGGAGAAACCGCTCGGCTGGATAAAATCTTTTCTATGGCTGGCGCTGGCGGTGGCGAGTTTTCATCTCGCCTACACACCGGTCAATAGTCCGGTAGCTTGGCTATTTATTTTCGGTTACGCATATGGACTGGTGCAGTTGACAGACCAGCCGAACGTCCGCCGGGCGTTCTATTTCGGTTTGGGAGCGGGCTATCTTTGCTATGCGCCGCAACTGTTTTTCTTCTGGCACATCTTTAGCGTCGCCGCGATTGTGCTGTGGCTGGTGCTGGCTTTCTGGGTGGGGCTGTTCTCGGCGATTGTCTGCGGCAGCATCCGGCGCTGGGGAAAAGTTAAAACCGCATGGCTGATTCCGGTGGCCTGGACAGGCCTCGAATACTTCCGCAGCGAACTCTACTACTTGAAATTTTCGTGGATGAATGTGGGATATGCTTTACCTGCAAACCTAAATTATTTCGGAATGTATTTTAGCGGGTTCTTCATAATTGGAATTATATCCGCTTTTTTGTTTTGGCGGCTTCAAACATTCTTCTTGATTACGTTGGGCATGATTATCCTCGCCATGCTTTATCCAGCACAGTCGGCAACAAAAAATCCATTTCGTTTCCGCTCTTCACTTTCCCTCGTCGGCATTCAAATGGAATTCCCGCCGCAAAACGTCATTCCCCAAATCCTAAACCGTGCCCTCGCCAAGAACACCAACGCGCCCATTTTTGTCTTGAGCGAATACTCGCTCGACGGCGGCGTTCCGGACGCGCTGAAAAAATGGTGCCGCGATCATTCCCGGTTTCTTGTTGTCGGTGGAAAAGATGTTGTTACCAACGATGTTTATTACAATACCGCCTTCGTCGTGGGCACCAATGGCGACATTGTTTTCAAGCAGGTCAAAAGCGTGCCGATCCAGTTTTTCCACGACGGCCTGCCCGCGACGAATCAGGCCGTCTGGAATTCGCCCTGGGGCAAAATCGGCATCTGCATCTGCTACGACTTGAGCTACACGCGCGTCACCGACGAACTGGTGCGGCAGGGCGCGCAATTACTCATCGTGCCGACGATGGACGTGGAATTTTGGGGCCGGCATCAGCATGAGTTGCATTCCCGCGTCGCGCCGGTGCGGGCGGCGGAATACGGCATCCCGATTTTCCGCGTGGCCAGCTCTGGCATTTCGCAGGCCGTCAGTAGCGGTGGCCAAGTCATTGCGCAGACTTCCGTGGGCGGCTATGGCGAAATCTTTTCCGCACAACTTCGCCTGCCGCGCCAAGGCTCGATTCCGATTGACCGCTATCTCGCGCCGCTGTGCGTTGGCGCAACCGGAGTTATCTTGGTGATATTGCTATATTTTGACCGGAAAGACCGGCGAGTTAAACCATGAAACCGAAAACCTGCCTGGTCCTCGTCAGTGAGGCGGACGGGGATTGATCCGGCGATAGCCAAATCGGTGGTTTTCTTGCCTAAAAGATATGAATCCGCCGGCTTGTGTGTCAAAGCTATCCATTTTTGACAAAAAAGGCCGGTTTTCTGCAAAAAAGCCATCCGCACAAATGAAATATACCCGGGAACAAATCATTTATGCCCGAGCACGAGCCATTTGTTCTCAAGCACGAATCATTTGTTCTTGGGCAGAAATGAACCGTGACGCGGGTTTTTTCATAAAATATTGCGTTTTTTTGGAAAAGCGGTGGCACCGGGCAAAAATTCCCGTTCCCGGCGAAAAAGCTCCTTCCGTGGCGGATTTTCCTTTTTCCGTTTTGAGTTTGCGGATTCAATGACATTTCATGTCGCACGAATACGTCTTAAAACCGTTCACGCCGGAGATCCGGCTGAACATTGACTATGCGCGCGAACTCAACGAACAGCAGCTGGCCGCCGTCACCGCGCCGCCCGGTCCGGCGCTGGTCATCGCCGGCGCGGGTTCCGGCAAGACGCGCACGCTCACCTATCGCGTGGCGTATCTGATCGAGCAGGGGATTCCGCCGGAAAGAATTTTGCTGCTGACGTTCACCAACAAGGCTGCCGGCGAAATGATGCGGCGCGTCTCGGATTTGCTCGGCCAGGAACTGCGGTCACTCTGGGGCGGAACCTTTCATTCCATTGGCGCTCGCGTTTTGCGATTGCACGCCGAGACGCTCGGCTACCAAAAAGATTTTACCATTCTTGACCGCGACGACGCCAAGGATTTGATCAAGGCCTGCATGGCGGATGCGAAGATTGACAAGAAGGACAAGCATTTTCCCAAGCCGGACGTGCTGAACGAAATTTTTTCGCTCGTCGCCAACACGCACAAGACCGTCGAGGAACTGGTGGACGGGCAGTTCAGTTATTTCGCGCCATTCGCCGCCGAGATCGCCGACCAGCAGAAGCGTTACCACGCCCGCAAGCGCGCCACCAACGGCATGGATTTCGACGACCTGCTCGCGCTCTGGCTTAAGCTGCTACAGGAGCACGCCGACGTGCGCGAACATTACCAGCGCCGCTTCCAGTTCATCCTCGTGGACGAGTATCAGGACACGAACAAGCTGCAAGGCGACCTGATTGACCTGCTCGCCGCGCGGCATCACAACGTCACCGTGGTCGGCGACGACGCGCAAAGTATCTACGCGTGGCGTGGCGCGAATTTCGCGAACATCCTGGATTTTCCGAAGCGTTATCCCGGGGCGAAAGTGTTCAAGATTGAAACGAATTACCGCAGTACGCCGGAAATCCTAAACGTGGCCAACGCCGCCATCACCGCGAACGTGAATCAATTTGCGAAAGAACTCACGCCCGCGCGCAAATCCGGCGTAAAGCCCGCGCTGGTGCAATGCCACAACGCCGGCCAGCAGGCGCTGTTCATCGCGCAACGCGCCTTGGAATTGCGCGAGGAAGGCACCAGCTTGAACAATATTGCCGTGCTGTATCGCTCGCATTTTCACGCGCTGGAATTGCAGTTGGAACTCACGCGGCAGCAGATTCCGTTTTCCATCACCAGCGGCATCCGTTTCTTCGAGCAGGCGCACATCAAGGATGCGACGGCCTATCTGAAATTTGTGGCGAACCCGCGGGATGAAGTTTCCTTCAAGCGGCTCGTGCAGTTGATTCCCGGCATCGGCGGCAAAGGCGCGGAAAAACTTTTTCAAAGTTTTTCCGGGCAGATGGCAGATGGCAGATGGCAGTTGGGGAAAGACGATCCGCGCGCCGCCGCCCCAACTGCCAACTTCCAACTCCCATCTCCTATCTCCCATCTCCTATCTGCTTTAATCAAATCCGTGCCGAAGAAAGCCGCCGTCGCGTGGGCGCAGTTCGCCGCCACCGTTTCGCAGCTGGAAGCCGACAGCACGCGCCGCAACGCGGCAAAGATGCTGCGGCTCGTGATGGACGCGGGCTACGACGATTATCTCAAGGAGACCTACGACAACTACGAGCGCCGGCTGGACGAAATCCAGCAGCTCGCCGAGTTCGCGTTTCAATTCGGCAGCGTGGAGGAATTTCTCACGCAGCTCGCGCTCCTCACAAACGTCGAGGCCGAGGACGATCCGGCGGACGACACGGAGAAGATCAAGCTCTCGACGATTCATCAGGCGAAGGGATTGGAGTTCGAGGTCGTATTCGTCATCATGCTGTGCGACGGCTTGTTTCCCTCCGCGCGCTCGACGGAATCCAATGACGGCGAGGAAGAGGAGCGCCGGTTGTTTTACGTTTCCATCACGCGCGCGAAGAACGAGCTTTACCTGACTTATCCGAATATGCGCGGCGGGTTTGGTGCGACCGGCATGGACACTTACCAGTCCCCTTCGCGTTTTCTCTCGGAAATTCCCAAGGCGCTTCTGAATGAATGGAATCTCCGCTGATTCCAGATTTCAACAAGCTTCCAAAATACATTTTGAAAAACCGCACCCCCCGCCGGGGTTTCAGTCCAGATCCAGTTTTTCAATGTCCAGAAAACCGTGCAGTTGCTTGAGCCGCGTCGGGTGACGCATCTTGCGCAGCGCCTTGGCTTCGATCTGCCGGATGCGCTCGCGGGTGACACTGAATTGATGGCCGACCTCCTCGAGCGTGTGCGCGTTGCCGTCGCCGATGCCGAAGCGCAGTTCTAGCACCTGCCGTTCACGTTCGTTCAGGCTGCACAGCACGTCGCCCAGCCGGTCTTTCAACAGGCTGAAACTTGTGATGTCGAGCGGGTTTTCCGCCCCCTTGTCTTCAATGAAATCACCGAAGCTCGCGTCTTCCCCGTCGCCCACTGGTGATTGCAGGGATACCGGCTGCTGCGCCATTTTCAAGATGCCCCGGATGCGCTCAACCGGCAGTTGCAGTTCGTCGGCGATCTCCTCTGGCGCGGCTTCGCGGCCCAACTCCTGCAACAGTTTTTTCTGCGCCCGCATCAGCTTGTTGATGATGTCAATCATGTGAACCGGGATGCGGATGGTTCGCGCCTGGTCCGCCAGCGCCCGCGTGATGGCCTGACGGATCCACCAGGTCGAATAGGTGGAAAACTTGTAGCCGCGCTGGTATTCAAATTTTTCCACGGCCTTCATCAGGCCGATATTGCCTTCTTGGATCAAATCCAGGAATGACAGGCCACGGTTGGTATATTTTTTGGCGATGGAAATGACGAGCCGAAGGTTGCCTCGACCATTTCCGTCTTGGCCTGAAGCGCCCGGGCCGAAGCTTCGCGCAGCCGGTCGAAAGCGGCCAGAAAATCCGCGTGCGGCAGCCGGACAAACTCCTCCAGTGCGCGGATTTTTTGCTGCTCGGCCTCGACGAGATGTTTTTGCGCACTGGATTCCCGCTGGTTTTGGGCGTCAGCCAGCGCCCGCAGGCTGTATTGCAGCTTGTCGTGGATGTTTTCCGCCACCAGCGACATTTCTTCGGCTACCTGGTGCTTAAAATAGAACTTGGGAAACAGCGTCTGCAATTTTTTGTTGTACTTCTCGAAGGTGCTGTGCTCGCGGTTCCGCCGGGCGTGCTGGTGGGCGTCGCGCCAGTGGTTGAAATGCAGGTCCGCCTGGTGATCCACCTCGCGCATCTGGATGACCAGTCGTTGCAGGGTTTTCAGGTGAGCGTCGCGGCTAGCGACTTTTTTGTCGAGCACCACGCGGTCGAACCGTTCGCGCGGCGGATCCGCCAGCAGTTTTTCCGCGAGCGCGATGTGCTCCTTGCCCGCAAATCCAAAACCATAGACCACCCTGCGCAACTCGGCTTCCGCCGTCTCGATGCGCTTGGAAATTTCCACCTCCTGCTCGCGGGTCAGCAATGGTACCGCGCCCATTTGCCTGAGATACATCCGCACCGGATCGTCCAACGCATCCAAGCTGGGGTGGTCGTCCTCGGCGTCATCCTTATCGAGCGGCTTTGCCTGGTCCATCTCGGCCGCGTCCACCACTTCGATTTCTAGTTCCCGCAGCTTGGCGAAAACCTGGTCAAGCACCGCCGGCGTGGAAAATTCCTCCGTCAGCACTTCGCTGACGTCGTCAAAGGTTAGCTGGTCCTGCTCCTTGGCCAGCCGGATGAGTTCCTTTATTTTTTCGGCGAGCGCCGCCACGGGGTCGGCGATGATAACGCCATTACCGGTTCCGGCGGGGGCAGCCGGGCCAGTTTTGCGCGTTTTTAATTTTGACATGGCACCACGCTTCCGCGAGACCAACAGAAGCGAGTGGCGAATATGAAAAGCCAGGGCGGCTACGTCAAGCCGCGAAATTCACAACCGCCGTTTTTTTGGGGACGACATAAATGCCGCGGCTGGCCAGTTGCGGCAGGATCAGGTCCACCGTGCGTTCAACTGCGCCGAGGTTTTCGCCGACGACCTCCAGTGCGCGGCGGCCCAGATCGGCGCGACGAGCAGGGTTTTCGAGCAGTTCCGCCAGGGCGCGTTCCAGCTCTGCCGGATTTTTCACCTGCACGGCGGCGTCTTTTTTCAGGAAGCTCCGGGTGATGTCCGCGAAGTTTTGCATGTTCGGCCCGAACACGATGGCCTTGCCCAGCGCGCCGGGTTCAATGGGATTCTGGCCGCCGACGGCCGTCAGGCTTTTGCCGACAAACACCACATCCGCGGGTGCGTAGAATAATTTCAGTTCGCCCGTCGTGTTGACCAGCAGGCAGTCCACCTCGCCGGCGCACAGTTGGGTATTCGCAAAAATGGCGTTGCGGAAAATGAATTTTACGCCGCGCGCCTTCAATTTCTGGCCGAGGTCGTTGCAGCGTTCAAAGTGGCGGGGCACGAGAATGAGAAAAAGGTTTGAAAATTTGGCGCGCAGACGCGCTGCCATTTCCGCCAGCATTAATTCCTCGCCGTCATGTGTGCTGCCGGCAACCAGCAGTCGGGCGTCGTCGGCCACGCCGATTTGGCGCAGCAGCGCGCGCACATTGAGCTTGCGCTGCTCGCTCAATCTGGCCGCGTCAAATTTCAGGTTGCCCACCACCTGCACGGTTTCAGGACGGCAGCCTACGGCGCGGAGCCGCTGCGCGTCCTCCTCGTTCTGGCAGCCGACGCCTGCAAAGGAGGCAAAGAGTGGACGGAACAGCCAGCCGAATTTTTTGTAGCGCGGATACGAGCGGTCGGACAAGCGGGCGTTGGCGAGAAACAACGGGATTTTCAGGTCGCGCGCCCGCCAGAGAAAGTTTGGCCAGATTTCGGCCTCCACCAGCACAATGACTTTTGGATCAAACGTGGCCAGCGCGCGGCGGACATATTTGCGGCGGTCAATCGGGTAATAAATCTTGGTGATGTGGGTCGGCAGCCGGCGGCGCAGCTCGGCCATGCCGGTGGTGGTGGTGCAGGAGACGACTATTTTAAGGTTGGGCGCGCGCGGTTCCAGCGCGTTAATGAGCTGGGTGCAGAGGTTGACCTCGCCGACGCTGACGGCGTGCAGCCAGATGACGTCGCGATTGGTGAGCGCCTGCTTGATGGACGGATCGTAGATGGCAAACCGCTGGCCGAAATCGCGCAACCAGTCGCCGCGCCGCCGTAGCCGCCAGAAATAATACGGCGAGGCCAGCACGAAAATAACCAGGAATAAAATGTTGTAAAGTGTCCGCACTCCAATGCCCAAAGTCAGCTTCGTTTAATCTTTTATAATCAGGACGCCCAAGACACTAAAATGTTTCACAAATGTGACCGCAATTCAATCCCGGAAAAAGAGCCACCAGACAATGACCAGCACCGGCAGCAGGCAGGGCAGGGAAAATTTCCAGATGAATTCGAGGAATGATGGCGTGGGTAGACCGCGCTGCTCCGCGATGGCCTTGACCATGAAATTCGGGCCGTTGCCAATGTAGGTCGCCGCGCCGAAGAATACGGCCGCCACGCTGATGGCGAGCAGATGAACCGCCTTTTGGTCGAGCAATTTCTCAATATTCTGATCGCCGGTCACGCCAAAAAGCGCGCTTAAAAAACCAAGATAGGTGGGGGCGTTGTCCAGCACGGCGGAAAGGCCGCCGGTGCCCCAGTAAAAAATCCCCGGGGATGGATTCGGTCCGAGCAGCGTGGTTGCCTGGTGTTCTAGCCCGGCAAGCGCCGGGATCATGGTTGCGAAAATTCCGGCGAACAGGACGGCGACTTCGGCGATGGGATGGAAATTGAATTCATTCGCTGCGTGGATGGGTTTTTTGGTGGTGAAATAGGAGCCCGCCGCCGCCGCAAACATCAGCATTTCCCGCAGAAACACCGGCTGGTTCACAAACACCGCGCCGAGGATGACGACGAGGAAAAATAAATTTGGCAGCCCGGCAATTTTCCAGGTTCCGGGCACGGTCGCATTTCCACGGCCGGTCTTTGCGGCCTGGGAAAAATTAATTTTGTCGAGGACATAAAAAATCGCCAGTAGCAGGCCGGTGCTGGTGGCCCACATCGGCCAGCATTTTTGTGCGGCCCACCAGAAGGGGACGCCCTGCAGAAAACCGAGAAACAGCGGCGGATCGCCGATTGGCGTCAGGCAGCCGCCGACATTGGCGACGAGAAAAATGAAGAAGACGAGGTGGTGCGCCGCGACCCGGCTTTGGTTCATTTGCAGCCACGGTCGGATCAGTAACATCGCCGCGCCGGTGGTGCCGAGAAAATTCGCGGCCACCGCGCCGGTGAATAGAAAAGCCACGTTCGCCCGCGGCGTCGCGCCACCGGGCAGTTGGATTTGGATGCCGCCGGCGACGACGAACAGCGAGCCGCCAATGGCCATGAAACTGAGGTATTCGCGCGCGGCGCGGCCCAGGCTGGCGGCATCATGCAGGACAAAAAAGTAGCTCCCCGCCGTGATGGTGCCCAGGCCGAGCGCGATTTTGGCATAATGCTGCGACCACCAGCGCGGCGTAAGCGTCGGTCCGAGGGCCATCGCTCCCAGCAGCAGCGCAAAGGGTAGAATCAAAATTGGAGGAGGAGCAGCCATCCACAAAATCTTCGCGAACGCATCCGGATGGGTCAACTGAAACCGGAAATTGAATTGAACATTCCCGCTGGATTGGATCACAATGACCGCGAATGATGCCGCTGAAAAATTGTCCGCCCGAGGCGAAACAAATCTGGCTTCGATGGTTCACGGTGGTGGTGCTGTTGATCGTGGCTGCGGCCCGGCTACGGCTGCTGGATTTTCCGCTGGAACGCGATGAGGGGGAATATGCCTATGCCGGCCAGTTGATCCTGCAGGGTATTCCGCCATACTCGCTCGCCTACAACATGAAGTTTCCTGGGACGTATCTGGCCTATGCCGTCATCATGGCGCTGTTTGGTGAAACCCCGTCGGGAATCCATTTTGGGCTGCTGCTGATGACGACCGCGACCGCGCTGATGCTTTGGTGGGTCGGCAAAAAGATGCTGGATGAAACTACCGGCCTCGTGGCGGCGTCCAGTTACGCCTTGCTCGCCGCCGGTACTTCCATGCTGGGGCAGGCCGGCCACGCGACCCAATTTTGCGCCTTTTTTGTGACAGCCGGTCTGTGTGGCATGTGGCACGTTCGGCAAAAAGAAAGCTGGCCGGCGCTAGTCGCCAGCGGCGTTTTTTTTGGCACGGCGGTCCTGATGAAGCAGCACGCCGCCATCATTGCCGCGTGGGCTGGTTTATCCTTTACCTTTGGAAAATGTTTTCTGGCAGAGGACGCGCTGGTCCGCCGCGCCGGTTCCGTGGCGGTTTATGGATTGTCCATGCTCGCGCCCTTGGGCTTGTGCTGCCTGTGGCTTTGGCACACGGGCACGTTCGGCGCCTTCAAATTTTGGACTTTTGACTATGCGCTGGCCTATGCCTCAATTGAGACGCCGACCGGTGGCGCGGGGTTGTTCCTGCGTAATTTTAGCTGGGTCATCGTCAGCGGTATTCTGCTATGGCTGCTGGCGGCGGTTGGGCTTGTATTGATCTGGTGGGACAAACGCATGGAAAATTCACGCGGCTGGCTGCTCGGATTTTGCGTGTCATCGGCACTGGCGGTTGCTTTGGATTTATATTTTCGGCCCCATTACTTTTTGATCGCCGTTCCTGCATTGGCCTTGCTCGCGGGTGTGGCCGTCAGTGGCGTCTGCCAATGCCAAGTCGGAAAATGGTTCATGCCCGGAATCTATTTGCTGATCGTTGCCAACACCGTCCTGACGTGCGCGGGCCCTTGGTTTTTCATGTCAAAATTTACTCTCGCCCGGGAATTGTATGGCTTTGACCCGTTGCCGGAAGCGGAAGTCGTCGCGAAGTTCATCCGGGAAAACTCCCCGCCCACCGCCCGCGTGGCGGTGTTGGGCTCGGAGCCGGAGATCTATTTTCTGTCGCACCGCCACTCCGCGACCGGCTACATCTATATTTTTGCGCTGGGTGAGGCGCAGTCGTTTGCCGTTAAAATGCGAAACGAAATGATCGCTGAAATCGAATCGTACCGGCCTGAATTTGTGGTTCTTTCCGATAGCGAACGCTGGCAAACCCCGGCGACCAACCCGGCCGCGAGTCTTTATGTCTGGTGGAACAACTATCAAACTAACTACGTTCGCGTCGGCGTGGCGGACCTGATAGCTGATCATGAAACTACTTACGCTTTTAGCACGAAGGCCATCGCTTGTCTCGGCAAAATCCACCGCTGCGACCTGGAAATCTTTAAACGCACCCCCAGCCCGCTGCCCAAACCAACGAAGTTGGTGGAATTACCAGAACCAAGAACCGACATCAAATGACCGGCTCCATCCAGGCGGCTTGGAACTGGCGGAGGGCACGCAGCGTTTCTGCCATCGCGCCCGGATCGTGGGGGGAGTTCCTATGCTTCATTTGGTCAACCAACCATCCAATACTTCAATCAAAGCATTTCATGATCAGATGCGTATATGGTATTCGGAGCAGATCGTGTCTTAACCGGGGTTCCACCTTGGAAAAGCGCGTCGAAGCCAGCCGCAGATATTCTTCCCGGTTGCGGACAAATTTCCCGCGGTCATGCGCAAGCATCCAACGTGCAATGCGTGATTGTTTGGGCACATAGCAGCCATCGTAAGTGACGAGGCGCCCGCCGGGGCGCAGCACGCGGCGGGCAAGTTCAAATAATTTGCCAGCTTGCGCATCATCCAGATGGTGAACCACCCCTATGGCCATTACCAAGTCGAATGTGCCTTGTTCGCCTTCAATCGTTGTCAGTCCCACGTCACCGCAATAGAAGCGTCCCCGGGATCCAAAACGCTGCTTGGCCGCGAGAATATATTCCGCACTAATGTCGAATCCCGTGTAGTTAACCTTTGGGAGCCGCTCCAAAACGTCCGCTGGCCCGCAACCAATGTCCAGAATCTTTTCCCCCGGAGCCGGTTGGGCATGCTCCGCCAGATAAGTTCGCTGTGATGACTCCATGCCGACCATCCGTTGGAAAAGCTGGTAACCCGCCGGAAGGCTCAAGACGGTTGAAAGTCTTTCAAAAAAGTTCGACATCGCGCCGGATGATTAAGTTTTGAATTCAGCATCACAAGCGCAGTCTCGCATAATGTGCTGAAGCATCAGGGTGCTGTTCCAACCGGCGCATTCGTGCCGACGGCATACGCCTGATAGAGATGAAGGTGACAGTCTTCGAACTGTGGCATCTTATCCGTGTTTAAGCAGGCAACAAACCGGACATTTAATCCGTAATGCTCGCGATAAAATATCACGAGTGGTTCGAGCCATTCCGATCTCATCAGGAAAAAGACATCCTCCCGATCCAACAGCGAAAGGGAATATGGGCGGAGATGATGTTGTTCCAAAACCTCATTGAAAAGCGGCGAATGGGTGATCCAGCCGTAAGGAACCAGAAAAAATGGCGGCTTCTCCGCGGTAGGATAGAAGAAAAGGCACTCTTCTAATATAGAATCCAATGGCATCGCTATCAGGATCGGGGTCTTATGATCCGGCAGGAGCGCCCGAACTGGACCGAGGATTTTGTGGCTGACACGTTTCAATTCTCGATTATTTTGGTTTGCTGACCACAGATTGTAGGCCAGGCTGGACAGGCATGACAGATAAAGTCCAACCCATAATGCCCCCAGCCCAAGGGACGCCCAACGCAAAGCTCTGTCTCGCCCGCGTGGAGCAGGGAAAGCAGTGGCCCGACCGGGGCATGGTGCCGTAAATGGCCGACTATAAAAGCCGGTGGCCCAGTAAAGATAAATGGCATTGAGGAATAGCGGGAGGTTATAGGCAATACGCTCGGGCAGACGGGCTGTATTCAGGAGATAAAGACAAAGCACCACAAAGACGCCATAAGAAATAAGCAACGTGACCAGACAACGCCAGCGGAAAGCTCCTGCGACGAGCAACAACCATACACCATTTAGCATGGCTAGTATCATCAGGAATCGTGCATCGTCCTGAAAAACGGCTGGTAGAAACAGAGCACTTGCCGGAAAATTATGGGGAGATGTCGGCTCGGTTTGCGCCAACATCTTCAATTTGTCCAGGAAAAGGCGCAACTTGGACACACCGGCATACACCTCGGGTTCGGAAAAATAAAACTTGGAAAACATCCAGCCGTCATTTTCGCTCCAGCCAACGGCGGGAGCGGCTTGAGGGATGTATTTCTCCAGTGGTGTGACATGTATTTCACCTCGCATCCTATTATACTCTGAAAACTCAGCCCACGCCGGATCGTGTTGGTAAATCCTGCGATTGATACCGTGTAATACAAAAAAAATGCCCGCGAAAGCCAAAACCATTCCCAAAAGCCGCCACCAATTATTCAAGCCCGACCGTTCCAATAAGAATGGACAGGCGATTACTGCCAGTAGCAGTGCAACTGGCTCCCGAATCAGGCACATTAGAGCTGCAAAAACGAATCCGGCGATCACTTTAGCCCAGTGCGCTTGATGACCAGGCTGGAGTCCATCCACCAGCAGCAATAAACCGGCGGTTCCAGCCAGGAAGGCGGTGGTGGTAAACTGGAGGTGCAGCAGGATGTGTATTTCCACAATCAGGAAAAATCCTGCGTAGAGCAACGCGGACCACCAGCCGCCCCGGCGAGACACGACCAGGAAAGCAATGGCGGTGAATGCGGCATAATGCACGGCCAGGAGATAGTACAGATACCAGTTGCACCCGGCCCAAGTCTCATAAAGAAACTGGAGTACCCAACCAATTAAAACATTGGTGAAAACCAGATGCCCGTCGGGATGGCCGGTATAAAAACCTGACGATATCATTTGCATCGTCAGGTCGTCATTGGTGTCATAAACCGGCGTGGCAAAGGTCAGGATGCCGCCCATTAAAATGAGGTTGGCCACGGCTGCCCAAAGGAGCGCCTGAACACCATCTCGCCTGGCTACCAAGAGTCGCAAACACCTGGCGGGCCAGGCCTGGCTGGGAATTGTTTGGGATAGAAATCGGTGCATCCGGCTCACTTGACGAATTCCCGGATGGCGCGAATGATTCTATCTTGATCGTCTTGAGCAAGACTGTTGAAAAAGGGCAGTCGGACCAGCCGTTCGCTTTTTTCTTCGCTAACGGGGCAGCTTCCCTTCCGTCCGCCCATGCTCTGGCCGACGGGTGACAGGTGGAGCGGCACATAATGAAACACGCTGAGAATGCCGTGCGACTTGAGAAATGAAATCAGCCCCTGACGTTTTTCCAAGGACGGCATGACCAGATAATACATGTGGTAGGATTGCTCGCAGTAAGCTGGCACCACGGGGCAGCCGATCCCGAGTTCCTGCGCCCATTCACGGAGGTGGCGGTCATAGTATTTCCAAATGTGCTGTCGCTTGGCCTGAATGGTTGGCCAGACTTCCAGTTGGGCGTAGAGAAAAGCCGCCAGCACATCGCTCATTACATAACTCGAACCGATGTCCACCCAGGAGTATTTGTCCACTTGGCCGCGAAAGAACCGGCTGCGATTCGTCCCCTTTTCCCGAATGATTTCAGCCCGTTCAATCAGGCGCGCGTCGTTGATGAGCAGCGCGCCGCCTTCGCCGCAGGTGATGTTCTTGGTTTCATGAAAGCTCTGGGCCGCTAGGCCGCCGAAAGTGCCCAGCCAGCGGCCCCGGAATTTGCCGAACAATCCATGGGCATTGTCTTCCACCACGGCCAAACCGTGCCGCGCGGCAATTTCACCGATCACATCCATCTCGCAACCAACCCCGGCATAATGAACCGGTACAATCACCTTGGTCCGCGAAGTAATGAGTCCTTCCAGTTTTTGTTCATCCAGATTAAGCGTGTCAGGTCGGATATCGGCAAAAATTATTTTCGCCCCGCGCAGCGCAAAGGCATTCGCCGTGGACACGAAGGTAAACGAGGGGATAATCACTTCATCGCCGGGCTGGAGGTCGAGCAACAAGGCGCTCATTTCGAGCGCATGCGTGCAAGAGGTGGTGACCATCGCCTTGGGCACGTCCAGCACACTTTCCAAAAGCGCGTGACATCTTTTCGAATAGGTCTGATCGCCGGCAATCTGACCGATGGTCATCGTCCGGAAGATATGTTCCAGTTCCCGGCCTTGGAGCGAGGATTGGTTGAAAGGAATATTGTAACTTTGATCCATTTAGTAATTATTTATAATGTCAATGAACGCTAATCCAAAAGCGGATACCATTTGTGATACCAAAGCTGCAAGTCGAGGCTGAGAAAACCGCATTGCTGGTATAGTCGCTGTGCCGCCCGGTTTTTTCCCTGGGTGACGACTGTCACCCGCTGTGTGTCTTGACTCCGATACCAATCAATCGCCGTTCTAACCAGGCTTTTGCCAATCCCCTTCCCACGGGCTTCCCGGCTGACTCCAACAAGGCTAATCTGTCCCTCCCGGCGGGTGCTGTCTAGATGGCATGAAATATATCCCCAAGGCTGATTATCTGCCGAGGTGGCCACCCATACCGACTGAGCACGTCCTTGAATTTCTAAAGTGATCCAGGTCGAATAAAGTTCCTCCGCACGGTGGCGTGGAAAATGTCCATCACTAAAAAAGCGCGTGTCGCTATACCCCGTCCGGGCCATTGCCTGCAAAACTGGCAGGTCGTGGCGTTGAACTGGCCGGACGCAAATGCCGGCGGGCGGAGCGGCGAGATTCGGGGCGGACAAATTCATCATCTCGCGCTCGAAAGTGACACGGATGTCTACCAGTCGAAAACCATGGTGCTCGGCGGTCTCGATGGTCGACTGGTCGTCGGCCCGAGACAGAAAATATAGGCCACGAACATTGTTTTTTCGACACCAAGAATCAATTTGCATCGTCGATTCCCGCTTCAAGGTGTCGCCGTTGACACGCGCAATGCGGCAGCCGAAAAAATCTGTGTCCCATGGCAGCAGTTCGCAGGGAACCGTGTTGGGCGATTTCATGTCAACTCCTTGCACCGGCGTTAATTTGATCACGGACGGTATAAGTTGGACGCTCCATCATCCGGAAGTGCATTCGGGCCAGATATTCTCCGATGATGCCCAAAGCCAGAAGTTGCGCGCCTGAAAAAATGGCAATGATGGAGGCCAGAAATGGAAAACCTTGCACGGTGCTGCCGTATAGCAAATACCGGCTAACAACATACACCAGAACAATTCCACCAAAGCCCGTGCATAAAAAACCCATCAGATTGGCCAGTTGCAACGGGAGAATGGAAAAACCAGTCATCATATTCATCGCGTGCCGAAACAGCATGCGGAATGTGTAATTGGAGACGCCCGTCTGCCGGGCGTCATGCCGGACGGGAATGGCGACAAACCGGGTGGTGGCCCACGTCAACACCACATCAATGGAAACAAATGGACTGTGATAATTCGCAAACGCCTCGCGCATCTGCGTGCGAAATGCGCGGAACGCGGACACATGCCGCGCCGTTTCCGCCCCCATGGATTTCTGCAACGCCAGTTTGGTCAATACGGAAGCGATGTTTCTCAATCCGCTGTGCCGTTCCATTTCGGGATAAGCATAGACTACCTCGAAACCATCATCGAGTTGGGCCAGCAACTTGTGGATTTCTTCGGGCGGATGCTGTAGGTCGTCGTCCATTGTGACGAGGGTGTCAAACCGCGCCGCCCGGATGCCGCAGAGGAGCGCATTGTGCTGGCCGTAATTTCGCATCAGGTTGATCCCTCGGATCCACGGGAAAAGGAGCGACTGTTCCTGGATGACTTTCCAGCTTTGATCCCGGCTGCCATCATTGACCAGCACCACTTCAAATTGCTGGCACAGCGCGGGCAGCACCCCCTCCAAACGCTTGATCAACACGGGCAAAATCAATTCGCTGTTGTAAACCGGCACCACGACTGAGATATGTTGAGATGTTTTTAATCCGGCATCCATCGCGATCTCAATGCCCAAAATTGAAGGTGTTGTCACGTTAAAAATTTTGAACAGGAACTCAATGGGATGCCTTTCGATGCCGTTCTCATTTGGAGGTACAGCTTTTTGAGGCGCTTGTTTGACGGTTCACGTGTTGAAAGGCGAGCGAATGAAACCGCATGTGGAAGTCCGCGGCACGACTACTTCATCCAACTCGATGGCAAGTTCCTACGGCTAACCAATAAGGAACCCAAGGCCCGGTTCAAGGAAATCAAGCGACTGCAGTTAGCAATTTGAAATATGAGATTGCTTTTTATATCACCGGCGGGCAATGATTCCTTGAAAGTCAGAGTTGATTGTTCATAGCACATAGTTTTTGAGCCCTTTGGTAGGTCATTTCTGGATTAAAAATCTACAACAAAAAAATGGCAGGCGCTTGGCTGCCCCAGATCAATTTCAATTCAAGAAAGAAAGTCGATGCATGTCCGATCATCAGGCAAATCTGAAAAATACATCCCTGCCGCGACCGCCCAAACCAGGGGTGGAAATGTGGGTCACGCTGGCTGGTACCTCGTTTGCGGCGCTTCTGCTGGTGTTGACGGCGATGCACGCAGGACCACTGTGGCGCGATGAGGTCAACACCCTCAATCTCGCACAGATGTCCTCATTCCAGGAGATCTGGCAGAATTTGCCGTTCGAGTCGTTTCCTCCTCTCTGGCCGTTGCTGTTGCGCGGATGGAGTGTTCTGGTTTTGGCGAACAGTGATGCGGGCGTTCGCATCTTGGGGTTGCTGGTAGGGTTGCTCTTCCTCGCTTCGCTTTGGTTCTGCTCCCGCTGGATGGGGAGTCGCGCGCCAATCTTGAGCGTCGCGTTGCTGGGCAGTCTGCCGGCGTTCATTTTTATCATCGGGGCAAGCCGGGCTTATGGGCTGGCGAGTTGTCTGTTGGTGCTCAGTTTTGGAACGCTCTGGCGGGTGGTGGAGTTGCCTTCGCGGTCGCGGGTTTTTTGGGCGACTCTCACCTGCCTTCTATTCGCCCAATGCGTTTATTACGACGCGGTTTTCCTGTGCGCGATGCTGGTCGGTGCAGCCAGCGTGGTGATTCAACGACGGCAGTGGAAGACGTTGGTGACACTGACGGGAATTGGGGTCGTGGCCGGCATGAGCATGTTGATATATCTGCCGATTATCCACCGCGGCTCGGTTTACGTGTCCATGAACCAGGAACCCTTCTCTAACTATTCCGATCTGTGGCATACCCTTGGTGATGCTTTGGCGCCCCGAAGCAGCGCTCATCCTCCGATCTCGGACAGTCCTGAGATCTGGCTCTGGGATATGCTGCTGTTGGGCGGATTGGTTGTGGCGCTCGCGATGCAGCGGAAATTGGATCGGGAAAAGCACCAGCCAGAGACTACCGCAGCGAATGTTGTCCGGGTTCGCTGCGATCTGACACTGTTCTGCGCGGTGAGCATGCTTTTGGGAATCGTTGGTTTTATGGCGTTTCTGATGAAGTTGAATTATCCCACGCAGACGTGGTATTACGTAGAAATGCTCTGTTTGTGCGCCATTGCGCTGGACGGACTGTTGGGCGCGAGCTGGCCCGCACTCCGCCCGTGGGGACTGCTCCGCATCGGCTTTATGCTGGTGGTGATACCTTGGTATGCGCGGTCGGCGTGGGAGGAAGCACATACCCGGCGGAGCAATGTTGACCTCATTGCCGTCGTTCTCAACCAGCGTGTCGCTGCGGGAGACCTGATCGTGGTGCAAACGGCTTGGGAGGGCATCACCTTCAACCGGTATTATCACGGCCACGCCCATTGGGTGACCGTGCCGCCGATTGATTCACACAAAGTGCATCGCAATGATCTGGTCGTTGAAAAGATGAACCAACTGGATGCGATGGATCCGGTGTTGCTTGAGATTACTAACACCTTGCATAGCGGGAATAGTGTCTGGATCGTGGGAAACATGGCGGTCGAGCATCCACGTCAGCAACCATCCCCACCCGTCTCGCAGAATTGGCGGCTGATGCCGCATATGAATTACTGGAGTGCTCAAGTCATGCTGCTTTTGGGTGAGCATGCCTTGCAGGAACGGGTTCTGGCGATCCCTATGAATGGACCGGTGAGCCATCTGGAGAAGCTGCCTGTGGTACAGTTCTCTGGTTATAAAACTGATGCTGACTAACTTAGATATCCCGTCGCTTTGTGACTCCGGCCGGGGCCAAACGACTCGGTTGGCTGGCTGAATGTGCCCGGATCACCTTGGTCTTGGGGCCTCAAACTTGGTATGCACTTGCCAGTAAATCCACCAACTCAGCTCAGCTTGGTGATTCTGCCACGAACCCGCTGGAACTGCGGGAGTGCATTGGATTGACCGGCGTGGCCGGCTGGATTACTCCGACAAGGGCAAATTCAGGGCATCCCATACTCAAGGAATTCCTAAAATAACACTGAGCCGCTTGACGAAATCGCTTTCCGCTGCGACTTTTTCCCCGCTTGGCGCAAAATGAACCCTCGTCAGCGGCGCCCAAATGGTTAGCTGACATCCTGCAAGCTCCCGCCGTGCAATCCCTCGCGCGGCGCGTGGAGCTTGGCGGAGCGCTGGCATTTTCCGGCGTCGCCGTTTCCTCACAACCGTTTTTCGTCGTGCTGTTGCAAAAACTTTTGCCACACCGCCCGGTGGTAATCGTTACGGAAAATCTGAAGACGCAGGAAAGTTTTCAGCAAGATTTGGAAACTTGGCTGGGCGCAGCGCCGCTTTTCTATCCGGCCTGGGAAACCCTGCCGCACGAGGGAAAGCTTCCGCACGCGGACGTCATCAGCGATCGTTTGCAAACGCTCATCGAGCTCGCCGACCATTCAAAATCAAAAATTGTAAATTCAAAACTGGTTGTCACCAGCGTCACCGCGCTGCTGCAAAAGACCTTTCCGCCCGGAGAAATCTGTGAACGCACGCGCTCCCTGGCCCGTGGTGAAAGAATCGCTCCCCTGGACCTGATTGAATTTCTTGAAGCGCAGGGTTACGAACCGGAGGCGCAGGTTTCGCAAAAAGGCGAAATCGCCTTGCGCGGCGGCATCGTGGATATTTTTCCACCGACAAGTCCGTGGCCCGTCCGGCTGGAATTTTTCGGCGACGAACTGGAGTCGCTCCGTTACTTCGACCCAATCACGCAGATTTCGCGCGCGGAAATTGCCAGCGTCACACTGCCGCCCGCCGGCGAACTGGGGATTCTTAAAAACAGCCGCCAGAAGTCAGCCGCCAGAAGTCAGAATGAAGCCTTATTGGCCACGCTGCTCGATTATTTGCTGCGGGAAACGATTTTCGTTTTGTGCGCCCCTGAATCACTAGCCATCCACGCTGACACATACGCGCAACAAGTTCCGGTGGGGGATTTATTTTTCATTTCGTGGCCGGATTTCCTCGTTGAATTAAACCGGCACGGCTTTACCTCGATTGAGTTGAACGAAGAGTTCTTCGAAACGGACGCGGCAAATCCGCAATCCGCAATCCGCAATCTGCAATTTGAAAACCTCGACGCGTTTCGTCCACTGGCCGAGCGGGTGCCGGAGCCGCAGATCGCCGAGGCGCAGCGCCGCGATTTATTCCAGCAGCTCCACCGCTGGCTGCGGCAGGATTACGCCGTCCACGTTTTCTGCAATAATGCCGGCGAACGCCAGCGCTTCGAGGAAATATGTCGGGAACACGGTCTTGCGGCGGAAGCAAAGCTGGTTGTTCAAATCGGCTCGCTCGCGCGGGGTTTCATCTGCGATGCGGCCAAACTCGTCGTCGTTACCGATGCGGAGATTTTCGGGCGTTATAAAATCCAACGCCCGCGTCGCCAGAAATCCGCGCACGCGCTGGCGGCGCGTTCCGCGCTGGACATTGATTTCACTGATCTGGAGGAAGGCGATTTGGTCGTGCATTTACAGCATGGCATCGGGCGTTATCTCGGATTAAAACTAATGCCGGCTGGCCACCGCCGCCATCCCGCCACCAGCCACTCGCAGCTTTCGACTGACATCGAGTGCCTGCTCATCGAATACGCGCCCGCAAATTCCGGCGAGGAGCCGCCCAAACTCTATGTCCCCGTAAGCGAGGCCCATCTTGTCAGCAAATATGTTGGTGCGGGCAAGGCCAATCCACCGCTCCACACGTTGGGCGGCAAGCGCTGGCACAAGGCCAAGGAGCAGACCGAAAAGGCCGTGCGCGATATCGCGGCCGAAATGCTCCGCATCCAAGCCGTGCGTGAAACTCAGGTCGGGCATGCCTGCAAACCAGACACGCCATGGCAGCGTGAGTTTGAAAGCGCCTTCATCTATGAGGAAACGCGCGATCAATTCACTGCCATCGCCGACACGAAAGCGGATCAAGAACGGCCCAAGCCGATGGATCGTTTGATCTGCGGCGACGTGGGCTTCGGCAAAACGGAAGTGGCCATCCGCGCCGCATTCAAATGCGTGATGGATGGAAAACAGGTTGCGATTCTGGTGCCGACGACGGTGCTCGCGCAGCAGCATTTCAACAATTTCCGCGAGCGCATGGCAGACTACCCGATCCGCGTGGAACTGCTCTCCCGGTTCCGCACCAAAGGTGAAGTGACACGTGTCATTAAAGACCTTGCGACTGGCGCGGTGGACATCGTCATCGGCACGCATCGCATCGTGCAGGACGACATCGCGTTCAAAGATCTAGGCCTCGTCGTGATTGATGAGGAGCAACGCTTCGGAGTGTTGCACAAGGAAAAGTTCAAGCGGCTGCGTACGATGGTGGATGTGCTGACGTTGAGCGCCACGCCGATTCCGCGCACGCTTTACCTTGCGCTTACCGGCGCGCGCGATATGAGCACGATTCAGACGCCGCCGCACGACCGGTTGCCGGTTGAGACCATTGCCGCGCCTTACGACGAGCGCACTATCCGCGATGCCATTCAGCGCGAACTTCAGCGCGGCGGGCAGGTTTTTTTCTTGCACAACCGCGTGACGACTATTGACACGATGCTGACGAAATTGAAATCGCTCGTCCCGTCCGCGCGCATCGTCATCGGCCACGGCCAGATGCACGCAGATGATTTGGAAGAGGTAATGACCAAGTTTGTGAACGGCGAGGCCGACGTGTTGCTATCCACTACCATCATTGAGAGCGGCCTCGACATTCCGAACGCGAACACCATCATCATTGACCGCGCCGACCGCTTCGGCTTGAGCGAGCTTTACCAATTGCGCGGACGTGTCGGGCGCTACAAACATCAGGCTTACGCGTATCTATTGCTGCCACGCCACGCGCATCTGCTCACCGATGTCCGCAAGCGCATCAGCGCCATGAAGCAATACGCCTCGCTTGGCAGCGGTTTCAAGATCGCGATGCGTGATTTGGAGATTCGCGGCGCTGGCAATCTGCTCGGCGCGGAGCAAAGTGGCCATATCACTGCCGTCGGGTTTGAACTTTACTGCCAGTTGCTCAAGCAAAGCGTCAGCGCGCTCAAAGGCGAGAAGGTGAAACCACGCGTCGAGGTCCGGGTGGTGCTGGATTTTTTGGAGCGGCGCGAGGGGGGAAATGCCTCGCATCCGGCCCTTCAAGCCGCGCTGCCGGAAAGTTACGTCACCGAGCCACAGCATCGCATCGAGATTTATCGCAAGCTCGCACAGGCCACGGATAAGGCCGCGCTCGACGCCTTGGAGCAGGAATTGCGCGACCGGTTTGGACCGCTGCCGCCGCCGGTGAAATCTTTGCTGGCCATTGGCGAACTAAAAATTCTCGCCAGCGAAAAAAGTGTGACGGCTATCGAGGTGGAAGAAGATAAATTGAAAATCACGCGGCACGGCGACTTCCTTCAATTTGGCGGCAAATTTCCGCGGCTCACCCAAAAAAAGGCGCCGGCCCGGCTCAAGGAAATCAAACGTCTGCTGCTGGCGATTTAGGTGCGAACCGGTTTGCCGCCAGCAGCGCCGCGACTTTACCGGCGATGATGGTTTCGCAGCGGGCGGCCTCCTCCTTGCGCAGGCTTAGATATTCGTTGGCGATGCCTTGGAGGTCGTCCACGTTGTAGAGATAGACGTTGTCCAGCGCGTTGACGGCGGGATCTATGTCGCGCGGCACGGCGAGGTCAATCAGCAGCAGCGGCCGGTTCCGGCGGCGGCGCATCAGCGGCTCCAGCGTGGCGCGGTCGAGAAGATGATGCCGCGCGGCGGTGCTGCTCACCGCGATGTCAATCTGCACAAACTCGTCCGGCCATTGTGCGAATGGCACGGCGCGGCCGCCGAGTTCCGCCGCCAGTGCGGTGGCGCGTTCGGGCGAACGGTTGGTTACCACTACCCCGCGTGCGCCCCGTGAGAGCAGGGCGCGGGCGGTCTTTTCGCTGGTTTCGCCGGCTCCAATGACGAGGACTTCGTGTTCGGCGAGCGAGGTAAAAATTTTTTCGGCCAGCTCCACGGCGGCGGACATCACGGATACGCTGCCGCGCTGGATGTTTGTCTCGGTGCGGAGGTGCTTGGCCACGTTGAAGGCGCGCTGGAACGCCTTGTTTAGCCGTGCACCGGTGAATTGGTGCGTGAAGGCAAGTTCGTAGGCATCCTTGAGCTGGCCGAAAATTTCCGTCTCGCCGATGACCATGGAGTCGAGGCCGGCGGCGACTTTGAAGAGGTGGTGCAAACTGTGCGGCTCGGCCAGGGTGTAAAGCTCGTCGTCCAACGCGCCGTCGAAAGCGTGCTGGGCGACGAGGAATTTTTTCAATTCCACAAATGCGGCGTCCGGTGCGAGCGTGGTGGCCGCGTATATTTCCACCCGGTTGCACGTCGAGAGTATCGCAGCCTCGGCGGCGATGCCGGTATCGCGCAAGGTCTGGAGCGCGGCGGGGATTTTATCGCTGGCAAAGGCGAAGCGCTCGCGCAATGCCACGGGCGCGGAACGGTGGCTCAAGCCGATGATGACTACGGAATTCAAGATTGAAGGTTGAAGGTTGAAGGCAAAGCGCCCGGCACCAAATCCACGCGGTGCGGGATGGCGGCAATCGACGCTCGACTCGATGGCTTCATGGATGGTGCAGGCCGGAATAGAAGTTGGTGATGCCGAACGTTAGCAGCAGGAAGACGAAAGCGAGGATGATGCCAAGCGTGAAACGTCGGTTCGAGCGGCCCAGAAACAGACGCGCCACGAGCATCTCCAGATATACCAGCCAAAGCAGCGCGGACCAGATGACCTTGGGATCGCAGAAATACGGTTTGCCTTCGGGTCGCGGCAGTTGCTGGCCGGTGACGAGGCCGAGGGAGAACAGCGCAAAGCCCACCAGCGCCAGCCGCAGCGTGATGAGTTCCAGCCGCTGGATGGACGGCAGGAACGACAGCAGCGCGCGGAGCTTGTGGAATTTCAAATCGTGGTGTTGCATCAGAAACATCGCCGCCGCCACCGCCGCCAGGCCGAATGCGCCGTAGGCTTGCAGGATCGTCGCCGCGTGCAGGCTGCGAAGCCAATTGGAAAAATCCGGCTTCGGCCCGTGCGGCGGGTCGAGTGACGGCATCAGCGCAAATACGCCCACGGTGAACAGCACCGGCGCGGTGAACGCGCACAGGAACTTGAAACGCGGTAGTAGCGAGTAGATGAGGCATGCGAGCCCCAGCGCCCAGAGCAGGAACGTGGTGGCTTCGTAAAGATTGTTGACCGGACAGCTGTGCAGCGTGAGTCCGCGCTTGGTCATCGCCAGCGTGTGCAGCGCCACGCCCGCGACGATGAGAAAATAATTCACCCAGTCATCGCGGCGGAAACCTTTGCGCCAGAGAAAAACCGCATAAATGGTGCTCAGGCCATAGCATATCACGGCGAGCAGAAAAAAATGTCGGTCGGTGAACCAAGCCATGCGGACAGGTTAAAGGTGACAAGTGGCGGGTGACAAGCGGCAACACGACTCCGTTTCGTGACCCTGTCACTCCACACTTGGTTTAGTGTGACTGGCAGCCGAATTTGATGAAGGTGCCGAGAAAAACGCCGACGGACGCGAGCAGCAGCCACGGATGGCCTTTGAGCAGTTCAATGATGCCCCAACTGATAAAGAAGGCGAACAAGGTGAACGTCAGGATGGCCAGCGCAAATTTCATCGGCAAACAATGTAATCGTTTTCAAACCGGATGCAAGCGGAGGAATCGCGCCGCCGTATTTGCTGCTGTCGTTGAACTCCGGTCAGCGGAATAAATACGGATAACAAAAGATTGCGTTTGGCAAGATGGCACTTAATGTTCCACTGGTCGCAAATGAAGACTCAAGGAAGTCATGGGCTGCAGATTCTGGTGGTGGATGACGAAACCACCGTCTCCCGTGCCATCAAGATGCTGCTTGAACACGAAGGCCACACCGTCCAGACGGCGGACAGTGCCGAGACGGCGTTGTCGCTTTATGCCGCCAGCCGGTTTGATCTGGTCATCACCGATTATTCCATGGGCGGGATGGATGGCGGCCAGCTCGCCGTCCGCATCAAGGAACTCAGGCCCGGCCAGCCGATCATCATGGCTACCGCTTCAGTTTACAATCTCGACGTCTTGGGGCCGAAATCGGGTGGGGTGGATTTTTTGCTCAACAAGCCGTTCACCCTAGCCGAACTGCGCGACGCCATTGCCCGCGTCATGTCCCGCCCGCCGGTGAATTGACACGCCGGCAGTCGCGATATCAGTTGCTTTTGCCCCACCGCTCCCGCACCAGCACCCGTCCAATCACGCAGGCCAGGCCGAACATGATCAGCGTGCCCAGCGCGCCGGCAATGGCCGTGGCGAGGCCCGCCGAACTGATGCCGGGCATTTTGTAATCGGGAATCCACGTTTTGACCAGCGTGGCGGCGTGGCCAGCAAAACCAAATTTCTCGGCGACCTTGTCCAGTCCATCCGGCCACGCACAAGCATACGGCGAAACAAAAATCGACAGCCCCAGCGCAATGACCAGGCCGAAGGCGAGAAATTCCAGCCCCGTGCCCCGTCCGCCGGTAGTGGCCTCTTCGGCTTCGAGCAAATCGGGCCGCGTCCGCGCAATCGCCAGAATTACCAGCGACGTGATCAAGCCTTCGCCGAAGCCGATGAGCGCGTGGATGCTGATCATCGCCGGGAAAACCACTTCCGGCGGGATCGTGCCGGACAAAGCCAGTTCACCGGCGCACGTCACCGCCGCAAGCACGGTCGAAAGCCACGCGGCGAAAAATACCGCCGTGATACGCCCGCGCTGGCCGGGCAGAAATTTTCGCGCCGCCCGGTAAATTGCGCAGCCGACCACCGCGCCGATGAACGCCATGTTGAAAATGTTTGCGCCAAGCGCCAGCACCCCCCCGTCACTGAACAGCAGCGCCTGCACTGTCAGGACGCACGCGATCACGATTGCCGCTGCGCCGGGTCCCAGCAGCACGCCGGCTAGCACGCCGCCGAGCAGGTGCCCGGACGTGCCGCCGGCCACCGGGAAATTCAGCATCTGCGCCGCGAACACAAACGCTGCGCCCAGCCCCATCAGGGGAATCTTGTTGCGCGGCAAGGTGCGGTTGACCTGCCGCGCCGCCACGGTCAGCCCGACGGTCGACAGCGCGCCGGTGAGGGCGAGTGTCTTGGCGTCGAGGAAACCGTCAGGTATGTGCATAAAATCTTGTCCGGCCAATGGGCTTGTGTTAGGTGTTACTGATAATCAAAACCGTAATACTTGAAAATTCCCCGTCAAGCTTTTAAGCGATTCCGCATGGGTCCCACCCCTGAAAAGCGGTGGTGGGCCACCGCAGCCCCAAATACCGCACGCGGCACCGGGATCATGCAAATGGGCGAAGCCTCTGGGAGTGCGTCAGTCCTCTGGCGCTTGGTGAGGTGGGTCAAAGTTTACAGCTTTACGCGTGCCAGCGCGGCTTGGCCGACAACGAATAATTCCCGCTGATGAGCGCGTATCATTTTCTGGATCACGGCCGTGGCCACAGCGCGTTGCATCGCACCCCAGCGGGCTGGAAACTGGCCGGGGCGCTGGCGCTGGTGCTGACCGTTGTGCTGCTGCCGCGCACACAACTCGCCGGCCTGGCGGTGGTCGCGGTCCTTCTAGCGGGACTACTAGTCGTTGGCCAGATGCGGCTGCGGTCGCTGTTCAAACGGATGCTGCTGCTCGAGCCGCTGGTGCTGGGCGTGGCGGGCTTAATGTTGTTCCAGCCGGGCGGCGGAAAAATTTTCGCAGCGGTGATGTTCAAGGCCAATTTGTGTTTGTTAACAACGGTTCTGCTCGCGAATACCACGCCGTTCACCGAACTGGTGCGAGTATTGCAACGGCTGCGCGTGCCGTGGCTGTTTGTCACCACGCTGACGCTGATGCACCGGTATTTGTTCGTGCTGGCGGATGAGGCGGAGCGGATGCGCCGCGCCCGTGCGAGCCGCACTTTTATCCACGGCCGGCGGTTCCAATGGCAGGCGCTGTCGTCGGTGGTGGGGCAGTTGTTTGTGCGCGCGTCGGAACGCGCCGAGCGGATTTACAACGCCATGTGCGCCCGCGGTTGGAGATGAACTTTGACCGCCGCACCGAGGCGCAAAATCCCGGACTGTGTTTCCAGCAACCCGAATGCAGTTGGCTGGTCGAAGCGGCGCGCAAGCCCGTGCGGTTCAGACGCTCCGCGAAAGTCGCAGGCGATTGGCCCACGCGCAGTGTCTGGACTGCGCGGTTCACCGCCGCTTCTGTCGTGCAGCGGATGTTCCCCGGTTTGATCCAGATGTTTGTTGCGGGCGGCAATTGCACGGGAAAAAGATGATTTGTAATGAACGCGATTGAAGTCACCAATTTAAAATACAATTACCGCGACGGCACGGAGGCGTTGCGCGGCATCAGCTTTCGCGTGGCGCCGGGCGAGTGCATCGCGTTGCTGGGACCGAACGGGTCCGGCAAATCCACTTTGCTGCTGCATTTGAACGGGCTGCTGCCGGAAAAAATCACCGGCGGCGGCGCGGTGAAAATTTCCGGCGCGGCGCTCGCCCCGGAAAATGTGGAAAAAATCCGGCGGCAGGTCGGGCTGGTGTTTCAAGACCCGGACGATCAGTTGTTTTGTCCCACGGTGGCGGAAGACGTGGCTTTCGGACCGCAGCAGCTAGGTCTGGGCGAAACGGAAATTGCCGCGCGTGTGAAATTGGTTTTGGCGCAAGTCGGCCTCGCCGGATTTGAGCAGCGCCAAACGCATCATCTGAGCCACGGCGAAAAGCGCCGCGCCTGTCTCGCCGGCGTGCTGGCGTGCGAACCGGCGGCGCTGGTGCTGGACGAGCCGACGAGCGACCTCGACCCGCGCGGAAGGCGCGAATTCAAGGCGCTGCTGCGCGAGATTCCGGCGACGAAGCTAATTGCCACGCACGATCTGGAACTGGCGGTGGAGTTGTGCGCCCGCACGATTATTCTCGATCACGGTCAGATCATCGCCGACGGGCGCACGATGGAATTGCTGGCCGACGAGGCGCTGATGTTGGCGCACGGATTGGAGAAGCCGCATATTTTGCACCATCTGCATCCGCATTGATTCCGTGGCCTAGCCGATTGCTGTCCTTAAAGTGGCACGGGCGTCTCGCCAGTAAATCACCGGCGAGACGAACGTGCCACTGGGAGCTGATGTTAGCAGCGCAATTTTTCTTGCCAAAGCCCGCGCAGCACAGGCATTTTCCGACATGGCAGCGACACGCAATTCCAATTTCGACGATTCCTTCTACCAGCCGGCGGAAGCTTTTTTTGCCGCGAACAGCAAAGTGGGCCTGACGTATGACGACATCACGCTGGCCACGCTTTATTCCGACATTCTTCCGCGCAACACCCAGCTCGGCACCCAGCTCGCGGACGGTTTGCAATTAAATATCCCGGCGATCTCTGCCGACATGGACACCGTCACCGAATCGCGCATGGCAATTGCGATGGCGCTCAATGGCGGGCTGGGCCTCATTCATTACAATATGCCGGAACGCGACCAGCTTTCGCAGGTGAGCCGCGTCAAATATCACGTTCAAGGTTTGATCCAGGACCCCATCAAGATCGCGCCGGACCAGCTCATCGGCGACGTGTTGGAATTGATCGAGCAAAAACGATTTGGTTTTAGCACATTTCCCGTGGTGGATAGCCAAGGCAAACTGGTCGGCCTGCTCTCCGGCCACGTCGTCAAGCCGCGATACGCCGCGAAAAAAGTCATTGAGGCGCTCACGCCGCGCAAACAGGTCCACACGATCACGAAAAAAGAACTGGGCAAGGATCCCATTGCCCGCGCCGATAAATTTTTCACCGAGCATCTCGGCATTCACAAACTGCTCGTGGTGGATGACGACGATCATTTGCACGGCCTAATCACGATGAGTGACGTGGAACGGATCACGCAGGAACGCAAAGCGCAGTTCAAGCCCGCGCGCGATGCGCAGTTCCGGCTGATTTGCGGCGCGGCGGTGAGCGCCACGCGCAACGCTTTCGGCGAATTGGATCGCGCCCGCATCCTCTCCCATGTCGGCGGACTCGTCGAACGCGGCGTGGATGTGGTGGCGGTTTCCACCGCGCACGGCCACAGCAAGGGCGTGGGCGACACTGTGAAGGTGCTACGTGACGCATTTCCGAAATTGCCGATCATCGCCGGCAACGTCACCAGCGCGGCGGGCGTGGAATATCTCGCCGACTGCGGCGCAAACGCCATCAAGGTCGGGCAGGGGCCCGGATCGATTTGCACCACGCGCATCGTGGCGGGCGTGGGCATTCCGCAGATGACGGCGCTTTATGTCTGCTCGCGCGCGGCGGCGAAGAAAAAGGTTTCCATCCTCGCCGACGGCGGCATCACAAAATCCGGCGACATCGTGAAGGCGCTGACTTTGAGCAGCGCGGTGATTTGCGGCGGCATGTTTGCCGGCTGCACCGAGGCGCCGGGCGAAGTCATGGAGATCGGCGGAAAAATTTACAAGCAGTATCGCGGCATGGGCAGCCTCGCCGCGATGAAAGCTGGCAGCGCGGCGCGTTATGGTCACGAGAAAGCGGACGCCACGCGCAAGCTCGCCGCCGAAGGCATCGAGGCGCTCAAGGAATCGGTCGGCTCAATTGACCGCGTCCTCGCGCAGCTCATCGGCGGCATCCAGAGCGGCATGGGCTATCTCGGCGCGAAAAATCTCGAGGAACTCCGGCAGCAGGCGCGCTATATCCGCGTCAGTCCCGCCGGCCAACGCGAAGCCGCGCCGCATGACGTGGTGGAGTTGAAGACGGGAAATTGAATTTGGCCGGTCGCCCATTTTCATTTTCTATCCAGCGCCGGGAGCGGTGATGGCTGGCCGCCCAAGCCGGGGAATTAGCTTTCTTTCCAGCGGATTGCGCGTATTTTGCGGCACAAACAAAAGACTCCGGCGTTTGAACTGTTCCCGCCGTTGCCTGTCTTTAACTGGACATTTGATATTCCAATGATTTTACGCTGGTTTCTTTCCAAGGCCGTTCGCGAGGCGTGCACGGTGCGGAAGCATTACTGCCGGCTGTTGGCGGCGCAGCGCGATTTGCTGTCGCCGGCGGCCATCGTCGCGGTGCAGGCAAAACTGGAGGAGTTGACGGCGGCGATTCGGGAAGGTCATGTAGGCCGCATACGCATCAAGGCGGAGGAATTGCAGTTCGCGGGGGAGAAATGGCTCAAGCCGTATCCTGCCGCCGCGTGGCGCGAAAACGTGGAGGTGCTGTTGGTGGCGCTGGCGGTGGCGATGGGCATCCGCACGTTCTTCCTGCAGCCGTTCAAGATTCCCACCGGCTCAATGCAGCCGACACTATTTGGCGTCACCTCCACGCCGGATTTCGCCCCGGTCTATAACTTGATGAACATGAACGCCGACCCGGCGAATATCCACAAGGTCTTCGAGCAGCAGATGCAGGCGGAGCGGGCCATGGTTATTCCCACCGGCATGGAACGGGTGAAACAATGGTTTCAGGGAATTTCCTACGTTCACGTCACGGCGCAGAATGACGGCGTCATAAAAAAAATCAGCCCAATTACGAAGCTGCTGATTTTTAGCATCAAGCAATCCTTCTGGATTGGCAGCACCAATGACGATTCCCCCGGCATCGAGCACACGATGTGGTTCCCGCCGGACTTCGGCGAATCGGACATCGCGCGGCGCGCTGGTTTGTTTCCCGGCCGGTATTATCATCAGGGCGACGACGTCGTGAAGCTCTGCGCGCGGGCTGGCGATCATTTGTTTGTGGACCGGATGACATTTAATTTCCGCAAGCCGGAACGGGGCGAGATCGCCGTGTTTGAAACCAAGGGCATCCAGAATCCGCGCATGGAGCAGGATCAATTCTACATCAAACGGCTCATTGCGCTGCCCGGCGAACGCGTGCAGATCGGCAACGACCGGCACCTGCGTATCAACGGCCAACGCCTGGACGCCGGCACGACACATTTTGAAAGAGTTTACGGATTCAACCCCAACCAGCCGCCGCGCGAAAGCCAGTTCTCCGGCCACGTCAACGATACCGTGGCGGACAACTACGGCTTGAACACCCGGCCTTACATCGAGCTGGCGCCGAATTTCCCGGACGAGGAAACGGTTTTCACCAATGTGCTTTATGAGGTGACCAATGCCGCGACCGGCGAGACCGGCTCGATTGATTCCTACATGGTCATGGGCGACAACACCTGCAACAGCTTCGACTCGCGCGCGTGGGGCCCGTTTCCCGCGCGCAATGTCATCGGCAAGTCGTTCTTCGTCTATTGGCCGCTGACCGAGCGTTTCGGCTGGGGCAACCAGTGAGTTGAGGGCGAAGGCCACCCGCTAACTTTGGAGCTTGGACCTTGGACTATGAACTCGGAACTTGTTTTAGTCACCGGCGCGTCATCCGGCATCGGGCTGGAACTGGCGAAATGTTTTGCCGCCGACCAGTCCAATCTGATTCTTGTCGCGCGCAACACCGCCGCGATGGAAGCGCTCGCCTCTGAACTCCGCCGCGAACATCAAATTGAAGTACACGTCATCACCGCCGATCTGTCGCTGCCGGCATCGCCGCCGCAGATTTTTGACGAATTGCAGAGCCGGGGAATCGTGGTGGATGTGCTGGTCAACAATGCCGGCTTCGGCTTGCACGGCGGCTTTGCGGATCTGCCGCTGGCCCGGCAGCTTGAAATCGTCCAGGTGAATGTCGCCGCGCTGGTCGCCCTCACCGGACTCTTTCTGCCCGGCATGTTGGCGCGCGAGCGCGGCGGTATTTTGAACGTTGGTTCCGTGGCGGGCTTTTTGCCGGGACCGAACATGGCGGTTTATTTTGCGAGCAAGGCTTTCGTGCTGTCGTTCAGCGAAGCGTTGTTTGAAGAACTGCGCGTCACCGGCGTCAGCGTCACCAATCTTTGTCCCGGTGCGACGGAAACAAATTTCTCTCGGGTCGCGCGCGGCGATCGCCCGCGGGAAAAGTCCGCCGCAAAAATGTCCGCTGCCGAAGTCGCCGCGGCCGGCCACCGCGCCTTCCGCGCCCGCCAATGCGTGAACGTGCCGGGGATTCAAAACCGCCTGCTCGTGCAACTGGCGAAGATGCTTCCGCGCGCCGCCATCCGCAAAGCCGTGGGCCGATACAACAAGTTGAAATAGACGGCGGAGACCGCTTTATTGCTGCGGCAATTCCGCCTTCGTCTTCGCCTGCAAATCGTCCAGTTCCGGCTGCAATTCCAGCTTGGTCTTTTTGTCCATCCGGTCAATGAACAAGATGCCCTGCAAATGATCTGTCTCGTGCTGCACCGCGCGCGCCAGCAGCCCGCCGCAGCGGAAGGCGATTGGCTTGCCCTTTGCGTCCAGCGCCTTTACGTCCACGGTGCCGGGCCGCGTGATTTCTGCAAAGATTTCTGGGAAGCTCAAACAGCCTTCGCCGCCGGTAACCGTTTCGCCAACCGGAATAATTTCCGGATTGATGAGCACCAGCGGCATGATGTCCACGACGTCGGCTGGTTGGCCGGCGAGTTCCAGCGTGGAAGGCCGGTCGGTCACGGCGCGCACGTCAATCACCGTGAGCTGCTTCGCCACGCCGATTTGCTGCGCCGCGAGGCCGACGCCGTGGTTTTCCTCCATCGTCTCGAACATGTCGGCGATGAGCTTTTTGATTTCCGGCGTGATGTGGTCAATCTTCGCGCCTTTTTTGCGCAGCACCGGATGGCCATATTTGACTATGGGAAGAACCATGAGAATTTAATCGGCGGTGACGTCCAGAATTTCCAGCACGCGCTGCAATTCACCGTCGCTGAAGAACGAAATTTCCAGCGCGCCTTTACCGTGAGCATATTTGAGGTGAACCTTCGTACCGAATTTTTCGCGCAGCTTTTCCTCCAACCGGGCGATGTTGGAATCAACCGACACGATGGCCGGCGGTTTGGCTGGATCGCCGGCAAGCCGGGTGCCGCGCGCCTGCAGCTTGGCGACGAGGCCTTCCGTCTGCCGCACGTTCAAACCTTCCTTGACGATGTGTTCGGCGGCGAGCTGCTGGTTTTTCTCGTCCGCCAAGCCAAGAATCACCTTCGCATGGCCGACGGAAATGCGGCCGTCGCGCAGGAAAGACTGTACGGACGCCGGCAGTTTCAGCAGGCGGGTGGCATTCGCCACCGCCGCGCGGCTTTTGCCGACCTTGGTGGCGATGATTTCCTGTGTGAGTTGAAATTGTTCCGCGAGCTGGGCGTAACCGAGTGCTTCCTCCAGCGCGTTCAGGTTTTCGCGCTGTAAATTTTCGATCAACGCCAGTTCCAGCACGGCTCGGTCGTCAGCCTCGCGGGTGATGACGGGCACTTCCGTCAGGTTGAGCAGTTGGGCCGCGCGCCAGCGGCGTTCGCCGGCGATGAGTTCAAAAAAGCCGTCGCGCTCGCGCACGATGAGCGGCTGCACAATGCCTTGTTCGCGGATGGAATCGGCCAGTTCCGACAACGCCTCGGCGGCAAATTCCTTGCGCGGCTGCAAGGCGGACGGACGAATGCGGTTCAAAGCCACGCGCTGGACGCGGTCGCGGTTGTCCGGCGTGATCGCAGCGGACCCAAGCGGCGCGGTCGTCGGCGTGTATGCCGGCGGGTTGAGCGGCGGATTTCCGCCCAGCAACGCGCCGAGGCCACGTCCCAATGCAGGTTTTGCCATGCGCGCAGAATGTCGCAGCCACGACGCAAAGTCAATTTAGCTGTTCTGATAGGCGGGGTTTTCCCAGCGTGCAGGTAGTCTTGCAGCGCCGTGTTTGCCCCATCAGTAACATTTGAAAAACATCGTGGAAGGAATCAAATCTTCGTTTTGATACCGCATGCGCGGGCGAGGCACCAACCGCGCAGGGCTTCGTAGATGGCGAACAGTCCGGCGGCAACGAAAATCAAGCCCCAAAGTGAAACATCCCCCGCCACGACGATTCCCGCAACCAGACAGACCGTTCCAATGACGCCGCGCGCGATGCGTCCATTGCGTTTGAGGTTGGGCCGGAAGAATTGGTTCACGCCGCCAATCTACCATAGAGTTTTACCGTGGCAAGCCGGGCGAAGTTCCGGCAGATTGTGCGCGTGGATTTGATGCACTTGGATTCAAACTCGCTCTGGGCCTCTGTGCTGTGGGGGGGCATTGGCGGCGGCTATTTGATTTATGGCTGGCGGCAAAAGGAGTCCGTGCCTTTTGTCGGCGGCGTGGTGATGTCGCTGGCTTGTTTTCTTCCGGCGCTACCGATGACGCTGGTTTCCATCGCAACGATGGCGGCGGTTTATTGGCTGCTGAAACGGGGATATTGACTGCAGTGGTCATTCTTCCAGTCGCGTTTCGATAAGACTGGTTGAGGTTTTTTTCATTCGCGACCAAAACCAAACGGTCCCCAGTGCCAGCAGGCTAGCGCTACTCATGGCGATTCCCAGTCGGAAGCTTGTGGGGCGATAGGCAAAGCAAACGGCGGATTTGCCGGCCGGCAGGGCGATGGCGCGAAAATTATAATCCGCCCGGTAGATTTTCGTTGGCCGGCCATTCACCGTCGCCGTCCAGCCCGGGAAATAAGTGTCGAGGAGCAGCAGAAAACTGGGACGAGACAAGCTGGCTTCGATTTCAACTTGGTCGGGTTGCTCCGCCGTGATCTGCACGGCGGTTTTGGTGGCCGTGGTTGAAGTTGGAATTTGTGAACTGGTCGCGGCGGGTTGGGGATTCTCCTCTAGCCACAGCAAACGTTTCGGATCGAAGATGCCGGAGCGAACCTGTTTCAGAATTACCGCCGGGTCACGCTCCACCTGGCAGTCAAACACGGCCAAGGCTCGTTCCTGAAAAGCCCGGTTGCGGTAAATGTCAATGGTGTTCGAATAAGCCAGTTCAAACTGGCTGGGATCCGGTGGCGACATATGCAGGGACAAAACATATTTGACGCTCAACAGTGGCAATGCCACTGGCAGTGAGGTTGACTTCTTGTAGAAACTGAAATCACCGGCCTGGCCGGTGATCAGTTCTTCGTAGCGTCGCACCGTTGTAAAATCGCATCCCCGGACGTCCTGCAGGCCGAAGATTTCAGCGGTGTTGGGCAGCAGCACATATTTATCGCCCAATATCCTGAAATGGGCGGGGTCGTTCTTCAACCATGCGATGGCCGGCGTGGTGGGATAATAACGATCGCGCGGAATGGCGGGATTATATCCCCGGCCGAAAACCAGTAAATCGCAGGCAATCCAACCCAGTCCAACGGCTGCCGTCAAGGCTTGCCGTTGGCTGATGGTCTTCAAAAGCAGGCTCACGGACACCAGCATACTACCCGCCAGCATGGCAAACTGCGGCTGCAGAAAATTCCGGTGGGCTGAATCCAAATTGGGCAACCACGGTTTTACCGTGTGCCAATAACTCAGTAACACCAGACCGATCAGTGTCCAAAATCCCGTCACCACCCAGAACTTCAACCCGCGATTTTCACCGCGCTGAAATTCATCCCATCCCAATCCGGCCAGCACGGCCACGCTGAAGCCGATCACCAGCAACAGGCGCATGGGATTGATCGCGTGCAACACCGGCAGTGCCGTCAAGATGGCTGGCAGCGGCGGCATGCCGCAGACAAACAAAAGGCCGACCACCACCACCGCTGCGTAAAATTTTGTCAGCCGGCAACGCCGGCGGACAACTGCAAACACGGCAAACATCAGGGGCAAAATTCCGACGTAGCCCGTCCGCTCGGTGAAATTTGGCAGCGCGCGGCCGATGCCCAGGCGAAGCATGGTTTCTTCGAAACCTTCCGGCGGACTTCCCGACAGGTGCGGGAAGAGGTAAAAAATCAGCGCATTGAGCGGCAACCGCATTTGCGAACGTTGCAGCCCGTCGGAAGAAAAACTTTCCGAGCTGTGGTGGTCGTATTCCAGATAAGGCAGGATTGCCGGTGCCGCCAGCAGGCAACCCACCAGCAGGGCGCTGAGCCACCAGCCGGGGATTTTCCATGGTAGCTCGCGGCAATGTTTGCTCCAACGGAACAGAAAATAGCCGCCGATAAACAGGGTCACATGAATCATTGTCGGCGGATGTCCGCCCAGCAACATGCAGCCGAACGCCAGCGCAAACCCGACCCAGAGCCGCCGCCAGTGGAGGCCTGCCCGCGCATTTTGGAACATTCGCTCAATCAAATACAGGAAGAGCGGCAGAAAGATGGCGGAATTGACGTGCGGATGCCCCAGCCAGGAGATCATGAAGCCGCTCAAACTGAACACCAGACCCGACAGGAACGCCGCGCGGTTGGATGCTCCCAGTACCCGCAGATACAACATCGTGAACCAGCCGGCCAGAAACAGTTTTAGAAATGCCGCCCATCCGCTCGCATAAAACGGAGACACCGGCAATAGCAGCAGATTGATCGGATACAACAGCGCGCCTTGCGAAGAGGCCAGGTTGGGCACGCCGCAGTCAATGCAGGGGTTCCACAAGGGGAAATGCCCCAGCCAGAACTGCTGATACATGAATTCATGTTGCGGCACGAAAACCTGGAATTGATCCGAAAGCAGGAAATTCGACGGGCCGGCCGCATCTTGCCACGGTGGAAAACTCAATATGGCATCCGCCGGAACCAGCCCCTTGCCGCCAAACAACGATTCATGCAGCAGCAGTCCCAAAATCACCGCCAGCGCCGCCAGCCACAAACAAAAACAACTCCGCAGCCTGCCATTGGCAGGAACTGCGGAGTCGGTCGAAGTGTTCGGCTTCATCTCCGTAATAATCGCTGGCGGACTATCTGCGGATAATGTAGCCAGTCAAAGCTCACTTGCTCTTCTTGAGCGCGGTCAAACCGGCATACACGGCGTTCTTGCCGAGCAGCTGTTCGATGCGCAGCAGCTGATTGTATTTCGCCAGACGATCCGAGCGGCTGAGGGAGCCGGTCTTGATCTGGCCGCAGTTCGTTGCCACCGCGATGTCGGCGATGGTGGCATCCTCGGTTTCGCCAGAGCGATGTGAGAGGACGGCAGTGTAGGCGTGGAATTGCGCGAGCTGCACGGCGTCGAGCGTCTCGGTGAGGGAACCAATCTGGTTCACCTTGACGAGAATCGAATTGGCGGTGCCGGTGTCAATGCCCTTTTGCAGGAACTTCACGTTGGTGACAAACAAGTCGTCGCCGACAAGCTGGACTTTGTCGCCGAGTTTGTCGGTGAGCAGCTTCCAATGCTTCCAGTCGCCCTCGGCGCAGCCGTCTTCGATGGACACAATCGGATACTTGCCACAGAGCGTCGCGTAGAAGTCCACAAGTTCAGCGCCGCTGATTGTTTTGCCGGTGGATTTCTTGAAGGTGTAGGTGCCGTCGTGGTTGTAAAATTCGGAGCTGGCCACGTCGAGCGCGAGGTAGATCTGCTTGCCAGCTTTGTAGCCCGCATTCTTGATGGCTTCGAGGATAGATTCAATCGCATCTTCGACACTGTCAAGCTTGGGCGCGAAACCGCCTTCGTCACCGACGGCGGTGGAGAGACCGCGCTTCTTCAAAACCGCCTTCAGCGCGTGAAACGTTTCCGTGATCGCCTGCAAGCCTTCGCTGAACGTGTCGAAACCGTGCGGCTGGATCATGAATTCCTGAAAATCAATCGGCGCATCGGAGTGCGCGCCACCATTGATGACGTTGGCCATGGGTACGGGGAGAACTTTGGCGTTGGGTCCGCCGAGATATTTGAAGAGCGGCTGGCCAATGGCGGCGCTGGCTGCTTTCGCGTTCGCGAGCGAGACCGCGAGAATGGCGTTCGCGCCGATCTTGGATTTTGTTTCGGTGCCATCGAGCTTGATCATCGTGGCGTCCACGGTGAGCTGGTCAAGCGCGTCCACTCCGATGAGCGCGGGCAGGATTTTGTCGGTGACGTTCTTGACGGCCTTGCTGACGCCTTTGCCAAGATAACGTTTTTTGTCGCCGTCGCGGAGTTCGATAGCTTCGTGTTCGCCGGTGCTGGCACCGCTGGGGACGGCGGCGCGGCCGGCGGCACCGCATTCGAGCGTCACGTCAACTTCTACGGTGGGATTTCCGCGCGAGTCGAGAACTTCGCGCGCCTCAATGTTTTGAATTTTTGTCATAGATAAATTTGTTTTGGTGAACCGCAAACTTCAAAGTGGAAATCATAGAATCCAAACGCGGCGAGTCAAGAAAGGCCTTGCTGTCCGCGCAGTTTTAACCGCCGGTTAAGTTGAACATTAACGCAACGCTACGTGGCATCCGGGTCGGTTCCGTGGTTTATTGACTCATGGCTGACCACCCAAAACATCCGCCGCACAAGATCGACCTGAACCTGCGCGAGGTCGGCCAGTTGTTCAACACGATGGATCCCGCACCGTTTCCCGAAAGAGATCTGGACAGCGACGCGGAGGAATTCATTTTGAACTGGGTCGGCGAGTTTCCGCTGCACGAGCCAGTTTCGCTGGTGGTGCATCTGGCGGAGCTGCCGGCGGAAGATCCACAGACGGTGGTGGAGCAGGGCGTGCATCACTATTTTGCCTACCGCGCGCGGCTGAATCGTATGGAATTGCGGCGGCTGTTCGACGACGGGCAGAAAAGCCTGTTGATCCGGCTGGCGTTTTTGTCCGTGTGCCTGACGGCGAGCCATGCGCTCGGCGGCGACGGCGCGGCAACGTTCCGCAGCATCGCGCGCGAAAGCATGACCATCGCCGGCTGGGTGGCAATGTGGCGGCCGATGCAGATTTATCTCTACGACTGGTGGCCGGTGCGGCGGCGCGGCCAATTGTATCGCAAGCTCGCTCGAATGCGCGTGGAGGTGCGGAAGAAAACTTGACCGCCGCCGCCGGTTGACAACAATGATCGCGGCAATGGAGTTTGCCGTCCGCATGGAAAACCGCCTGACTGTTTCAGCGCTGATGACTCCTACGAATAAAATTACATTCGCAGGAGCATTATGAACATTGCCTATCTTTGGGTCGCCCTCGGCGGCGCGCTCGGCAGCGTGAGCCGCTACTGGCTTTCCGGCCTCGTGGCCGCGCGTTTCGGCGAATCGTTTCCTTGGGGCACGCTCGTTATCAACGTCACCGGCTCGTTCCTCATCGGTGTCATCGGCGCGGTCGCGAGTCCCGAAGGTCGGATGGATTCTCAGGCGCGCGCCTTCGCCACGCAATTTCTGATGATTGGCATCTGCGGCGGTTACACGACGTTTTCCTCGTTCAGTTGGCAGACCTTGCAGCGGCTGCAAGACCGTGACTGGCTTTACGCTGGCGGCAACATTGTTTTATCAGTTGGCCTCTGCCTGATTGCCGTTTGGCTCGGCTATCTGCTCGGGTCCACCGTCAGTTCGATGAAAGGAAATTAATTATGCAAATCCCCAACGACGCCGTCCTGCTTCGCATTTTCATCGGCGAAAGCGACCGCTGGGAGCACAAGCCGCTTTACGAGGCCATCGTGCTTGCCGCGCGCGAGGCGCATCTCGCCGGCGCGACGGTTTTGCGCGGGCCGATGGGTTTCGGCAAGGCCAGCCGTTTGCACACGGCGAAAATCCTGCGGCTCTCGATGGATCTCCCGCTGGTTATTGAAATCGTGGACAGCGAGGAAAAAATCAATTCCTTTCTGCCCGCCCTGGACAAAATGGTTGGCGGCGGCCTCGTGACGTTGGAAAAAGTTCGCGTGCTGCATTACCGTTCTGGCGAAGATGTTTCCACATAAAACCAGAGGTCGCGCGCACCTAAGCCATGAATGAATTTAACAAACAGCTTACAGTGTTGCTGGCTCGGCCGCAGCCGCTGGAGCCGGTGCTTCGGGAAACGCTGAAATATTTTTCCGCCGACACCGGCACGATTCACCGGCTGGACGCGCCCACACAATTGCTGCATCTCGTCTCGCAAATTGGCTTGCCGCCGCCGTTGCTGGACGTCGTCAAAACCATTCCCGTCGGCAAAGGCATCGCCGGTGAAACTGCCGCCAAGAACCGGCCCGTGACAATCTGCAATTTGCAAACCGACACCAGCGGCATCGCCAAGCCCGGTGCCCAACAGACCGGTGTTGGCGGGGCTGTGTGCGTGCCGGTGCGCAGCGGAGAAAAAATCGTCGGCACCTTCGGCATCGGCACCCGGCGCGACCACGAATTTTCGGCGGCGGAAATTAACGCGCTCCAAGACATCGCGAATTCGCTGGCCGCACAACTCGGTTGATGCATGAGGTTTTCGGCCACGTCCAAAGCGGCAGTGAACCGCCCACGATGCAGATGCTGCGCGTTTGCCTTGCGCCGGGCGATCGCCACCTGTCTGGACTGCGGTGCTTGAGCGCCGCTTTGACCGGTGCGAGTTTTGCCAATGAGCCGTCTGCATTCCATCTCTGAATTCCTCGCGCTGCGGCGCAACCCGTCGCTGCTGCTCGTTGCGCTGGTGCTGGCCGGCACCGGCGAAAAACTCTGGCTTGGCTTCGCGCCCAAATACATCGAGGTTCTGGCGCACGGCTTCCTGTCGGCGGCACAAATCATTTTGGTCATCGGCATTTTCGACGCGCTGCAAACCTTTCTCGGCGCCATTTACGCGTATCCCGGCGGCTGGCTGACCGATCATTGGGGGCAACGAAAATCGCTGCTGCTGTTCAGCCTCATTTCCATCGCCGGATACATTTTGGTTTTAATTTGGCAAAGCTGGCTGGCGCTACTGTTCGGCTCGTTTCTGTTTCTCGCGTGGAGCGCGCTGTCGCTGCCGGCGACGCTTTCCGTCATCGCCACGTCGCTGAAAAGCAATCGCCACACGATGGGCGTCGGCGTGCAATCCATGATCCGCCGCGTGCCGATGATGCTCGGCCCGCTGCTCGGCGGCTGGCTGCTCACGCGCTTCGGCTGGACTGACGGCGTGCGTTACGCGCTCGCGCTGTGCATTGTGATGAGTTTGCTGACGCTGGCGTTTCAATGGTTCATGTTTGAACCAGAAGGCAGTGGCCCAGGCGTCTCGCCTAGACGGTCAATCAATGAAGGCAAAACACACGGGCAGGATGTCCGTGCCGCGACATTACTCGGTGTCGTCAAAACCTTCACGCCCGCGCTGCGCGAACTTTTGGTCAGCGATATTTTAATCCGCTTCTGCGAGCGCATCCCCTATCCGTTCATCATTTTGTGGGCGATGGATTCCGGCGGCGTCACCGCGCAGCAGTTTGGCTATCTCGTCACGTTTGAAATGGTCACGGCCATGCTCTGCTACATTCCCGTCGCGCATCTGGCGGACAAATACGGCCGTCGGCCGTTTGTGCTGGTCACGTTTGGTTTCTTCACGCTGTTTCCGGTGACGCTCTTGTTTGCGCACAATTTCGCTTGGTTGGCGCTGGCGTTCGTCGTGCGCGGGCTGAAGGAATTCGGCGAACCGGCGCGCAAGGCGCTCATCATCGGCGAGGCCGAGCCGGAACTCCGCGCGCGGACTTACGGCGCGTATTATCTCGTCCGCGACTGCACGGTCACGAGCGGCTCCTTTCTCGGCGCGTGGCTCTGGCACATCAGCCCGCAGGCAAATTTCATCGGTGCGGCCAGCTGCGGCGCGCTGGGGACGGTATGGTTCTGGTGGTTTATTTACCGAAAATATTGAAGCCAACTTCTGCCGCGCGACATTCCATTCGTGCCAATGCCTAAATTTCCTGTCAATGTCTGCGCCATGATCCGTCGGAAAACCAACGATGCAGTCAAGCTCAAGGGCAACGTCAATCACAGCGTCTGCCGCTGGTGCTATCCCAAAATCAAGCTGGATGACCTCTGCGCCGCCGGCAAGGCAATGGGACTTGTCGCGATTGACCTGCTCAATCCGCCCGAATTCGCGACTGTCCAGCGGCATGGCCTGACCTGTTCGATGGTGAGTTTCCCAACGATGGACGGGCTTGGCGGCATTGCCAAGGCGTGGAACCGCGTGGAGCATCACGACCGGCTGGTGCCGGCTTACACGCAGCGGCTTCAGGAAACGGCGGACGCGGGTTATGCGCGGCTGATTTGTTTTTCCGGCAACCGCGCCGGCCTCGACGATGAACAAGGTTTGGAAAATTGTGTCGTCGGCTTGCAACGCATTTTACCACTGGCGGAAAAACTGAAGGTGACGCTGTGCATGGAATTGCTGAACAGCAAGCGCGACCATGTGGATTACCAGTGTGACCATGTCGCGTGGGGCGTCGAACTGGTGAAACGCATTGGTTCCGGGTGGTTCAAGCTGCTCTATGACATTTATCATATGCAGATCATGGATGGCGATGTGTGTGACACAATCCGCGAAAATCACCAATATTTTGACCACTACCACACGGGAGGCGTGCCCGGGCGCTCGGAGATAGACGCGACGCAGGAGTTGAATTACTCGCGCATCATGCAGGCGATTGTCGTCACGGGCTTCAAGGGCTTCGTCGCGCAGGAATACGTGCCGAAGCAGGCTGACCCGCTGGCGTCGCTGCGGCAGGCGGTGGCCATTTGCGATGTGTGATTTTCAAACCGCCCGCGCTCTTCTCAATTCCGGCTGGCATTGCGGCCGGTAATTTTTCTGACGAGCAAAAGGATAGTCACCATGACACAGCTCCAGCCAAACCAATCACCGTTCCGGTTGTAAAACGTCGGTGCAGATTTTTCGGCGGGTGATAGCAGGGGAATTTTAACGTTCAATGCCCCTTGGCCATATTCGTTCCCGTATTGGTCGCGGAAGATCGATTTAATGCGGCCGTGGCCATCAATCAGGCAGCTCATGCCGTTGTTGGCGCAGCGGAGTAGGGGAAGTCCGTTTTCAACGGCGCGAAAAACGGAGTTCGCCATGTGCTGCCATTGCTCAGCGCTATCACCGAACCAGCCGTCGTTGGTGAGGTTGACGAGGAAATCCTCGTCGTCCCGCGCGGCTTCACGCGTTGTGCTGGGGAACGTGTCCTCGAAACAAATGAGCGGTGAAGTTTTGATGATTTGGTGTGGTGAGCGTCCTCGTGAACCGTCGTTCGTATCCAGAAAAATAATATTGGTCGGCTCGTCCGGTGCCTCTTCCTGCGGATTGATTTCAAACGTCACCGGCTGGTCGCCCGCCGTCCAGCCGCCGGTGATGGGGGTGAGCCATTTCAGGAATGGCAGCCAGCGGACCAGCGGCACATATTCACCGAAGATGACGAGATCGCGTTTGTGGTAGGCCTGCCGCCACCGGCCATCGGGACCGATGAGAAAGGCGGCATTAAAATAATTCGTGGCGCCTGGATGAAATTCCACGTCGTCGCCGTTGAGGATGATCCAGATTTGGTTGGACCGCGCGAATTTATTAATGGCGTCGTAAGTCGGGCGGTCCAAGTCCGGTACGGCGGATTCCGGCCATACCAGCAAGGCGGAGGGAAGAGTTCCACGAGTCCCAGAGTCCGTCTCGTTTTCCCGGTTGGGGACTCGTGGAAATCTTCCCTCCGAATTTAGCGCGCGCTGCGACAGATCGAGCAATTGCTGAAAGCGTTTGGCATCTTCGCTGGCGTTCCAGATGAGCGATTGCGGGACGCTGGGCTGGACGGCGGTGACGCTCAAAAAACTTTCCGCGGTAACGCTCCGGTTTATCTCGAAAAATCCACCGACATAGCAGCCCGCGATGACCAGCAGCGGCAAAACAATTTCGGCCTGCCAAACGTGGCGTTTGGTGGGATGCCAAACAATCATCAGCGCCGCCGAATACACCGCGAGCGAGAACCACACGACGAGAAACGACACGCCGTAAACGCCGGTGAGTGACGCGATCTGAATGAGCGGCACGAGCTGGTATTGCGAGACGCCGAGGAAGCTCCACGGAAAGCCGCTGAAGATTCGTGCCCGCAACATTTCCAGCGCCACCCACGCCGCCGCGCCGCCGAGCGCCCAGAGCGTGCGGTTGATCCAGGATTCAATACCTGAAGCGTGAAACTTGAAACTGGCAACCAGCCACACCCACGCGCCGGAGAACAGTGCGACAAACGCGGACAAGGCCAACCAGCCGAGGATCGGAAAGCCGGTGGCGGGAATCAGCAGCAGCCAGTAAAGCGACGCCAGCCAGAAGGTCAGTCCGCTGACGTAGCCGACGCGGAAATTTTCGCCGGCGGATTGACCATAGGCGGCGGCAAGCATCAGCGCTGGCGCGACCCACGCAAAACCGGCAACGCTGAATTTTGGAAACGCCATCGCCAGTAGCAGCCCCGCGCCCATGGCAACCAAATAACCGCTCCGCCAAAAAAGTTCGGTGGCGAAGCTTTTCGCCACGGCTAATGCGGAAAACCCTTCGCAAAACGTCGGGCCGAGTTCGGTCAGCCGGGCTGCTTCGCGCAGCACGCGGTGGCTGGCGTTGACGACAACGGCTTGTCGCGCGCTGTGCCACACGGCAAAATCAGCCGTGGAATTACCGGCGTAATCAAAGCCGCGTTCGCCGAATTTTTCCACCAATGCGCGGCGTTTATTTGTGCTGCGCAGATTCGTCCGGCCATCGCTGGCGAGCACTTCGTCGAACAGCCCGACGTAGTTGGCGACGGGCTGCGCCATTTTTAAATCGGAAGCGGTGGCGAGAATGAGTTTGCGCCCGGACTTTTTCTCTTCCCGCAGCCATGCCAGAAAGGTTTCATGGTAGGCTAAGGCGCCGGGATCAAGCTGGACGCGGACGGCGAGTTCCTGCTTGAGCCGGGCGCGGCCGCATGTCCACCAAAACAGGATTTGAAAGATGGCCAGCGGATTTCGCCGCAGCCGCCGCGCGAGCGACTCCCACATCAGATCGGTGCGGATAAGGGTGCCGTCGAGGTCAACGACGAGCGGAACGTTTTGGGCTGCGGCCATGTCGCCGGTATGCTGGCGGAATATCTTGGCCTCTGGCAAGACTTCAACTAGGTTGTCGCCGTGAAATTTTGCCCGCGCAACCCGCTGTGCGTTTTCGTTCTGGTGCTGGTTTGGCGCGTCCTGCTGCTGGTTTTCACCGCCCAGCCAATTCCCGCCAACGATGCCTTTGGCTACGACGGCGCGGTGGTGAATTTCCTGCACGGCGGCCATTATTGCAATCCCAGCTTGGCGGTGGTGTTTCCCATTTCCGGCAAGGAAATCTATTCAACTTATCCGCCGTTGTATCAGGGCGTGCTGCTGGTTTGGATGAAGCTGTTTGGCCCCGGCGTCATTGCGGCGATGATTCTGCACCTGGCGCTGTTCGCTGTTTCCGGCTGGCTCACGCTGGGCATCGTGAAAAGGTTTTTTCCGGCGGCGACCAATTATGCGGTCGTGGCGCTGCTGTTTTTCGGATTCACCTTTGGTGACCGTCCGGAGGACCTGGCTTATATTTTCGGGCTGGGTGCGCTGTGGTTGGTGGCCCGGCAGATTTCCGAAGCTGTTTTCCGCGCGGAAACCGCCGCCGGGCTTTTGCTGGTCTTGTTGCTGGGGCTTTACACATCGGTCATCGTGGGGGCGTATTTTTTTGGCGCGGGCTTTTTGGCGTGCGCGATGACTTGGTTGTGGCGGAGAAAAGTATTTGTGTTCGCACCGTTTTTGGCGGCGGCAGCGGTGTTTGCCGTCATCACTTTTTTCATCGCCAAAACCGAGCCGCGCTGGTGGGCGGGCTTCATGGAGAGCGCGCGTGAACAGTCGGTAATGACCGCCGGTTTTCATTGGCCGCATGCGGGCGACGTGCTCAAGCTGATCCGCACCGCGCCGGTTTTTCTGCTCGGCGTGGTGGCGCTGCCGTGGCTGGCCGCGCGGCGGCGAGAGGTGTTTTCCCGTGAGTCCGTCTGGCTGGCGCTGGCGGTCGGAATTTTTGTGATGGGCTGGCTATTGCTGGTGGCGGACCTGACGCTGCTGGCGGCCAACTACGTCACCTACGTGATGTTCACGCAAATCCTCTTTGCCGCCGCGCTGCTGGCGCTGGCGCAAAAATATTTTCCCGAGCGCGAACGGTGGCAGCGTCTGGCTTTGCTGACGGGCGTGCTGCTGGTCTCCATCCGCGCGGCGGGCATGACCACCTGGGGCGTGGCCTGCGCTTGGAATAATAGTTATCAAAACACGCAGGCCGTGTTGCGCACGGAACTGGGGCCGTTCACAAAATCCGACCGGCCGGTGCTGGTTTCCTCGGCCTTCCTGTATGGCGCGGCAGAGCTGGGCGTGAAAAACCCCATCCATTCCGACTGGTATTTTGATCATGCCAGCTGGACGGAAAATGCCGAAACCGACGGACTGGCCCGGCTGCGTCCGGCCCGGCTGGTGCTGACGCAATTTGACTATTATCGCAGTTTTGTGTTGCCCTTGGAAAAGCTCCGGCAGCATCCCGAACTTGTCAAAATCCGCGTGCGCAATCTGGCAGTGGTCCGGCCGCCAGACGCCATCCCGGCGCTGCAACGCGTCGTGCAGCACATTTCCTGGGCACCGGTGATCGTGGATTTGGATTGGAAATATGCGGTCCGGCTGGACAGCGCGGGGGCGAGCCGTTAGCTTGAAGCAAATCAGCCCCAACATTGTTGCCGCAATGTCCAAAACCACGCCCAAACTTTTACTTGTCCAAAACGATTCCGCCGCTGCTAAAATGCTGGCCCCCGGCGGATTTGAACTGACCCCGGCGGAACATCTGGCCGGGGCGCTGGAGAAAATCAAAAGCAGTTCCTTTGATCTGGTGGTGATGGATCTGGTTTTGCCGGACGGGCACGGGTTGAGCGCGTTTCACCGGATTTATTCAGCGTTGACGCACACGCCGGTGGTGGTGCTGGCGGACGAGTTGGACGAGGAGATCGCGGCGCGGACGCTTTGGGTGGGGGCGCAAGATTATCTGCTCAAGCCACAGTTAACGGCCCCGGTGCTGATCAACACGGTGCGCAAGGCGCTGGCCCGGCATTACTGCCAGTTGACGCACAATCACGAGCTGTTTCTGCTGCAGACGTTGATGAACAGCATTTCAGACACGGTTTATTTCAAGGACACGGGCAGCCGGTTTCTCATGGTCAATCGCGCGCAGGCCAAGCGCTTGGGCCTGACGGATCCGCAACAGGCGGTGGGCAAGTCGGACGCGGATTTCTTTTCCAGTCCGCACGCCTGCCAGGCGCTGGCGGATGAATTGGCCATCATGCGCACGGGGCAGCCGATGGAAGGCATCGAGGAAAGTGAGACGTGGCCGGATGGCAGCGTCACCTGGGTTTCCACCACCAAAATGCCGTTGCGCAATCAGGCCGGCCGGATCATTGGCACCTACGGCATTTCCCGCGAAATCACTAAGCGCAAGGTGGCGGAGCTGGCGCTGGCGGAAAAGACTGCCCAGTTGCACAAGAAAAACCAACAGATTGAGGATGAATTGAAAATGGCGCGGGAATTGCAGATTGCCATGCTGCCGCAGAATTTTCCCGCCGTCTCTCCGGATTTCACGGAGACGGAGGGGTTGAAATTTTTCAGCTTTTATATTCCCAGCGGCGCGGTCAGTGGCGATTTCTTCGACGTGGTGCCGATTTCAAAAACGGCGGTGGGCATTTTCATCTGCGATGTCATGGGCCACGATGTGCGCGCGGCGCTAGTCACGGCCATGCTGCGGGCCTTGGTGGAAGATTTCAGCCTGAAGGCGGCGGATCCCGGCGAGTTGCTAGCGGAGATCAACCGGGCGTTGTTCAAGGTGTTCCGGCAGGCGGGGACGACGATGTTTGCCACGGCGTTTTATCTGGTGGCGGACGTGGCCAAGGGCCAGTTGACCTATGCCAGCGCGGCGCATCCGAATCCATTGCTGCTCCAGCGGCGCGAGCACCAGGTGGAAGTGCTTGGCCCGGATGTCGGCGGTAAGAAAGGCCCGGCGCTCGGCTTGTTCCGGGATTCAAAGTTCCCGACCTGCCGGCGGCCGATGCACGAGGAGGATGTGGTCGTGCTTTATACCGACGGCATGATCGAGGAAGAAGGCCCGAACAAGGAAATCTTCAGTCAGGAACGGCTGGCGGAAACCATCCGGCAGTTGGCGGCGCTGCCCACGAAGGAATTGCTTGGTAAAACGCTGGAGGAAATTCGCAAGTTTTCTGGCCAGCCGGAATTCTCGGATGATGTCTGTCTGCTGGGCGTGGAAGTACAGCGGTTGAAATCGGCTTGAGGCCGGGTCTTGCGAAGGGAGCGAGGAAGTTGAAATATCTTCGCTAACTTCGGTGCCTTCGGCCGAAATGTTGTTCCAGTTTGGATTTGGAATTGAAAAATCTCCGCGCAAACGCCACATTCTCCGCATGACAAAATCTGTTTTCACTGGGCCGGTTTATGTGGTGCGCGACAACATTGACACCGACCAGATTATTTCCGCCCAGTTTCTGAACCTCGTGCCCACCATTGCCGAGGAATACGAGAAGCTTGGTGGCTACGCGCTCGACGGCTTGCCGAAATCGCTTTACCCGGTGCGCTACGTCAAGGACGGCCAGCTCGACAGCGATTATCCCATCGTCGTCGGCGGGAAAAACTTCGGCTGTGGTAGTTCGCGCGAGCACGCGCCCATCGCGCTCGGCTCGGCCAACTGCGAAATCATCCTGGCGGAAAGTTTTGCGCGGATCTTCTTCCGCAACTGCGTCGCCACCGGTGAACTGTATCCGTGCGAAGTCACCGAACGCCTCTGCGATGTGCTGAAAACCGGTGACGTGGTGACGGTGGATCTCGACGCCGCGACCGTCACGGTGCCGGCAACCGGCAAGGTTTATCATTTCAAGCCGCTCGGCGATGTGCGCCCGGTGGTGGATGCCGGCGGCTTGTTTAATTACGCTCGCCAGAGTGGAATGATTGCTAAGTGAAATCGTTGGCGGATTAAACCGACCAGACCCAAGGCTCAACAAACTAACGGTTTGTTGAAAAACGCACAATTGATTGTAACGATTGGATGAGTTGAACGTCTGCCAATGGATGCGTGGAAAACCTCAAGCCCAGCCGGACTTTTTGACGGTCATTAATCTCAACCAGTGCGTGCCCGCAGACCATCCGCTGCGCGCCATCAAAAGCCAGGTGGATGCCGTCCTGAAAAAACTCTCGCCACTGTTTGACGAACTCTATGCCGACGATGGCCGCCGCAGCATTCCGCCGGAACAACTGCTCAAAGCCCGCGTGCTGACGGCCCTTTATAGTGTCCGCAGTGAACGGCTCTTTTGCGAACAGCTCGGCTACAATCTGCTCTGGCTTTGGTTTCTGGACCGAGAGTTCCATGAGGGCAGTTTCGACCACAGTATTTTTGCCAAGAACTATGAACGTGTGCTCTCCGTCGAAGTGGCCAAACTCTTCTTCCTTGAAGTGTATGACTTGAGCCGGCAGGCCGGTTGGACCAGTGACGACCATTTCACTGCCGACGGCACGCTCATCGAAGCGTGGGCGAGTCTGAAAAGCTTCGTCCGCAAAGATGGCGCCGATCAGGCCAAGGTGGCGGCGGCCAAGGATGAAGACCCCGGCAATCCCACGATTAATTTTCGCGGGGAACCTCGGCGCAACGACACGCACCAGAGCACGACCGATCCCGACAGCGTGCTGTATCGCAAAGCCAGCGGACAGGCTGCCCGGCTGTGTTTCGGGGCGCACGCCCTGATGGAAAACCGGAATGGTTTGTGCGCCGACTTCACCCTGCACAACCCCATCACGGAACCGGAACCGGTGGTGGCCCTGCAACAGGCCGACACCCACGAGCAGTTGCATGCAGGGGTGCAGATCCAGACGCTCGGTGCCGACAAGGGCTATCATCAAAAAGCTTTTGTGCAAGGCTGCCGGGAACGGCAGATCGCGCCGCATGTGGCGTGCAAAGATAAAGTGTCGGTGGCCGGACTGGACGGGCGCACCACGACGCAGCTGAGTTATCAAGTCAGCTTGAAGATCCGCAAGCGGGTGGAGGAAATCTTTGGCTGGATCAAGACGGTGGGCGGATTTAGACGGAGCCGGTATCGGGGATTGGAGCGGACGCAGGCTTGGGGCTACTTCGTGGCGGGGACTTACAACCTGCTGCGCATGGCGCGGCTGGCGGCGGCCTGAAAGGCCAGGCGAGACCGGGCGAAAAGCCCGATGCGAACGGAACGCATGGCCTTCCGGGAGCCCACCGGCCGAAAATCGGCCCCGGTTGGGACAGCCATTACCGCTGTTCCCATACTGGATTTTGAACATTTCACCCATGAACATTTGCGAGACTGAAAATTGACCCGTATTTCAACGGACTGTTAACAATAACTTCTCTTTAGATTTCGGGTCGTTCATAGATCTATTTATTAGCTAGCATATTTACCGCTCGAATACTTTATCACCTTCGTCCTCACATTGTTCGTGCCATAGATAAGAACATAATTCCACCATGTTCCATTTAGACGAAAAAAGCTGAGCCACCGCCGACTGGCGACGTTAACCGCGACAGCGGAACTGAAAGCGCCAACGGCGGTTGGGTCAACTGTTGGGTATTACACAGCGTTCCGTATCGGTAAAATATGATGATTCCAAGGAGCGATATAGTCGCCGGAAGCTGGTTCCAGTCAATCCAAAAACCTTGGGCGACCATCTGCTTTTGAAACGCATTCAGGCCAACCTGACCCAGCCAGAAGTGGCGCAAAAGGCCGGGGTTTCAGTGCGGACGGTGCGGCAATGGGAACATGGCGTTGTCTGTCCCACCGAGGGGCATTGGCTGGTGCTGAAGCTGATTCTGTGCTTGGATTCAGCACTCCCCACCGGCTGAAACCCATCGTCAGAGTAGCTTGTTGGGTTTTGCACAGTTTTGTTTCTCCAAACCACTGAATCTCACTCTATTTCTGACGCAAGGCTTCGCCCAATTTCTCCACGACGGATTTTAGCAGCGCCAGAATGACGGGCTGCGCAGCGAGACTGGGACGCAGCTTTTTGGGAGCGGTATTGGCGGCTTCGAGGAATGATCCCAGCAGCACCAGCATCAATCCAGGTTGCGGACCGCCTTGAAAAAACGATTCCAATTTTTTTGGAGTGACGGCTTCTGCACTGGCATGAAGTTGGTGTAGATTCGACTCGAAGGTTTGTTCGAAGTCAGCAAAGTCAATTCCCGGAGCACAGCAACCGCAGGGCACCAGCGCAAACCATGTTTGCAACAGGAATGGGATGGCAAAACAAAAATCATTTTCCGTCAGCCTTTCCCGCGTAAGTTTCTCGGCGTCTTCCAATAGAGTTGCGCCACTGGCAACCAATTCCGCCTCCGCCTCGGCAGCGGTGTCAAACATATCCATCGCCTTTTGCAACCGTTCCGCTGCCTTTTCCTCGGTCAACGGTGCCACTGGCAACGGCGGCGCGGGCGGACGGTTGTTCTCTACACTGGGCTTTCCATCAAAACCAGCCGGCTCAGACCAATCATCTTCTTCGTTTGGCAGCGGTGCCGGAGGCGGACGCCACGGCGGCGCGTCGAACATGATTTCCGTCAATCCAAGTTCGCGTAGCAGCCAATTAATGTCGTCGGTGCGGCCGGTTTGCAAGTTGCGCTCGTCATGGCTGCGCACACGCTGTTTAATCAAGTGAATCAGCTTGGGACGCAAAGCCGGGTCATGCGCGGCTTCTCGCGGGGTGCGGTTCTCCAGCGAGGGAATGTGGTCGTCGAGAAACGCCCGCGCAGCGGCGCGCATCAATTCCTGCTCGGCATCTTTCGGGGACACGCCCGGCGGCAACGCCAGCGTGCGCGAAGTGGCCAGGGACATTTGATCAGGATTTTCCAACAAGCTTGGCGGCACGAGTGATTGATCCACGGCGGGTTCCTTGGCGGCAAGGCGGGCACCCAGGTCATCCACGCGTTCACCCGTAAACCGAAGACGCTCGCCAAGTTGTTGTTCAAACAACAGCCGCAGGCGGGAGAGCCTTTCCGCGCCAAAAGCTTCCAGTCGCCAGAGTGACTGGCCAAGCAGCACCCGGCCCAGCACCATTCGTCCGCCCGGCGCGGTCAGATGTTTTGCACTGGGCTGTGGGTCAAACCATTCGCGCGTCTCGGCAAAGCCTTCATTTTGTTCCCCGGCGGAAAGGTCGTCCGCCTCCACCTCTTGGACTCTATCCAGTTGTTGGCGACATTGGGCAAATGGTGCCCGCAGTTCATACACAGCCTTGCCCGATTTGGCATCCATCCCCGCCAGCATTTGCTGCCGGCGCAGTCGGGAAACCGCCTGAAGCGCGGCGTTGAACCGGTGAAAATGTTCCGCCAACCAGCGGCGCATTTCTGCTTCCACCAGTGGCCCGCCCAGATGCTGCACGATTTCGTGGACAATTTCCGGCGCGGTCAATTGCGCCACGTCTTGAACGCTTGTGCCGGTTCCGCTCAACCGCCAGTAATGAGGCAAGGGATAAGCCCAGGTGAGAAAAGTTGAGAACCGTGAGGCCACCCCCGCTAGACTGCGATCTTGAAAAATCATCGGGGTCAGATTGGGCGAGAGCAAGTCCACCGCCTCAATCCGGTTCCCCGCCAGAACCCGATGAATCTCCAGCAGCACCATGCGCATCTGCATTTTGGCGCGCAACAGAACTCGCTCGTCATTCTTGAGATCCGGGCAGCCCGTCTGTTCCCAGCGCCGCGCAAAAGTGGTTTTGTCCGTGTCTTGGGCGATAAACAGCTTCCAGACAAATAATGCCTGAATGGCGTGAATACCCTGGCTTTTTGCCTGGGCAATGTCCTTTTTTATCCCCTCGGTATTCGACACCGACGCGAGCAGCCGTTCCACGCTTTTGGTGTCGAACCGGTCTTCAATTTCAAGCAACTGGGAATAATTGGCCGGATTGAAGGGATTGTGTGAACAATCCGCCGGGCAGGCCAGCTGGCTTTGACGCTGCTCGCCGCAGTCCGCTGCAGTAATCCCGCGCCCCAGCGCCGGACAAGGCCTCAATTTGGAAACTTTGCTCATGTAAATGCCAAGTTTAGCCGTGCGAATAATTTTGGTTCAAGCCAGATCAATTATATTTTGCCTGGTTATGTCTGGAGTTGGCCGCGCTGATTTCTGGGTTGCTTGGCCGTCATCGAGTGCTAAATTGCCGGCATGAGCAGCATCGCTGAAATCGAAAATGCCATCGAAAACCTGCCGCCGCCGCAGGTGGATGAACTCGCTGGCTGGCTCGCCGTCCTGCGCGCGAAACGCACCGCTGCCCCGCCGCTCGAAAGCTGGTTGCAACACGCCCGTGGTGCCGCCCGGCTCGGCGAGACCACCGCCAAAATAATGGCCCTCACCCGGGGCGAGGAATGAACCTGTTTGACACGAACGTCCTGCTAGACATCGCCACCGCCGATTCCGTCTGGCTGGCTGTTAATTCCATTCATTTCAATTTCAAAGAGAAATACAGGACGGCAAATATCCACTTGAGCAGCCAAAATTGTCGGCAATTGTCATTTTGATGCGTCGGAGATTTGAACATCTTTGAGGGCGTTGCCAAGGCTGCCGTTTTCGAGGAGAATGCGTTCGACCATCAATTTTGCTTTGGTGAAGGGCTTGTCGATGGGGACGAGAAAATTGTAGGTGGTTTTGGCGTTGGAATCGAGGGCTGGCTTGTCTTTACCGCCACCGATGATCCAGCTTGTGGACTGGCCGACGACTTTGCCCTGGTCATTCAGCAGAAAGACGGCGGCCCGGACGGACTGAATCTTATTGGTATAGGTGTTTTGCAGGTCCAATTTGACGATGACCTTGCTACCGGTGGTTTTGGGCGGCGCGATTTGCACCACCAAGGCGGCGGGCGCGACGACTGCGGTCAACAACAACACAACCAACACGCTCAATCTTCCGAATCCTTTCATAAGCAGATTTTTCATGGCTTTTTTTTCAAAATTGACTGACGAACAGAATTGCCTCATTCAACAGGCTGACATAGCTGGGACGGTCACCGCCATGACCGAATGCGACCCGGTTTTTGCAAGCCTCCATAACTGAAAAGCCGGACCGGCGCTCATCTTTAATTGGCATCACGCGTGCTATGATTGGCATGCCGAGTTCATTTGTTTAGCCATCATATCACGGCCTTGAATAATCAACCTTCATATCACCAAAGTATTTTTTGACTGCTAATGGCCGACGATCCGATACGCGCTCATTCTTATTTAATTTATCGGGATAAATTAAGTTAACCTTGAATCTACCTTCATCTATTACATAACACATCACACGCCACTCGCATTTTCCAGGGTGCTTCTTCCATTGGTCCCAAAAAGAGTAAATAAGCATTTTTGTTGGTTTTGGACAAAAAAGGAAGCGCACTATACCCTCATAATTAACGTAAAATATGTCCGCCGATACCACGCCATTTTCAACCTCGGCATAGATAACCAGTTTTCCTTTTATATCTTGAGCGACAGCAAGAGCCGCGTTACCGATTTCTTGATTTAATTGTTCAAGTGATAAATTCATGTTTTTACTGACCACCGCCAAGTTGATTCAGAAAATACTCCTCAAATGGCGAATCGTCTATCGTATATCTTATTTGCAAAGAATCAGGTCTTAACGAATTTCCTGAATAACTTGCTTTCCCGTTAAATTTGGCATGAAAGGAGCACTCTTTTTAAGAGTGGTTTGTCAACTTTCATTCGGAAAGGCGTAATTGTAATAACGGCGCAAAACTTCAATGGGTGTAAATTGAATTGACCGTTCTTCTAAAATGACCTCAAAAAAAGTGCCACAATCTTTGCACCGATAAAGTGTTCCATGACGTTCTTTTGAATCGCCTAGTGCAATGTAACACATGAACGGGTTACGTTTTAATTCGATGTTTTGGGTTGGTGTAAGTCCACTTGATCGGCGTGGCGGTTTTATTGTAGTGGCGAATATAACGCAGCAGTTTGGAGCGCAGGT
>Ga0302274_10000082_pt1 | contig 96099 bp, 74 predicted proteins | sample III_Bog_N2_1_FD_198755 | JGI IMG/M metagenome (GOLD analysis project Ga0302274, IMG submission 198755) | Peat permafrost microbial communities from Stordalen Mire near Abisko, Sweden - III_Bog_N2_1 | ecosystem: Environmental > Terrestrial > Soil > Wetlands > Peat | place: Sweden: Abisko...
CGCCCTTCCCACAAACCTTGGAGATCAGAAAACGATCTCCACATTACCACCGCCCCGACGACCACGAGAATAGTTCTTCCACTTAAGAACGCCGAAAAACTGTCCAAACTACCGGGACCGGCTCAAAGCTTGTTTCGTAATCGTCAAAGGTCAGTTGAGGCAAATCGATGGGTTCACGCATTCACGTCCAGTCGATCATGCGCAACTGCGCTCGTCAAGGGGCGATTATCTGCGCAGCGCGTTGCAGGTGGAACGTAGTGTAAACTCCAGCGATTCGCGAGGAACGCTCTTTACAAAGGGCCCCACCGCCCAGCCGAGACCGGCGGGAATGGAGCGGGTCAGGGAGATTGATTCTACCTGCATATAGAGCCCTCCATCGCGCTCTTCGTAACTCCAATAGGTATTCTGTCGCCATAGGAAGCCATGCTCTTCGCTGGAGCTTAGCGCGCGTTCGGCGCTGGTGCCTGGCGCGTCGATCTCGGCGATTCGGGTGCTGCGTGAGGTGCTGAAACCGTGCTTCGCATCGAGTCGCCCAAAGAGTATGTCGTAGGAGGTATCCATGACGACGGTGAGAACGTGTTTCTGACGGACCCGCATTGTCGCCTGGAGCCAGTCACCCTGATGCGCCTGCACAGAGGCCTGTAGCACCTGAGGCGAAAAGTGTTGTGGATAGGCTTTGAAGTCCTGCATCATTCGCTCAAAGTCCGCGGCTTTGGCGCCGGGGGTGAAGGCCGTCCCGCGCCAGTGGTGCAGCATGGCGCCGGACATCTCTGCTCCAGTATCTGGCGTGAGTTGCTCGACAATCAGTTCTCCCTGGCGCAGGCGGGCTTCGCTCGATTGCGTTAAAGAGGCTAGAAAGCCCTGCTGGGAGCGGTGCTGCCGAGCAAGTCGCGTTTCAACGGTATTGCTATAGGTATTGAAGGCCGATACAGCTGCCTGCGGGGGAGTAGCCCATAGTGCTGTGCAAGCCCCCAGAAGGATCAACGTTGCCCGGAGTGTGGACGATACAGTATTTCTTCGTGAGTTAATCGGCGAACGATGCGTCATGGACTACAGAGTATGCCTCCACAGGCTTTTCTTGCAATACATCGGGCCTTATTGAGAGGTCCTGTTTTTACTCATTTCATCGCTTTTGCCAGCAAACAAAGATGAGGGCCACGTATACGCCCCTCATCTTTGTTTGCGTTTCGATGGCCACTAACGAATCGCGGATACCGTGATGGTGTTGTTGACCAGTTCGCCCTGAACTTGCACATGCTTGCCGGCATGGGGCGAGATGACGCCCGGCTTTGCGGCAAGTGTATACACTTTGTCGCCCACGACCAAAACGTAGCTGGCCCCGGCCTTGACGCACTCTTCGACGCATTGCGCGTCGCTCTTGCCAGGCATCATGGAATGTTGCTTCTTGCACATAGAATCGCTGATCACTCCATTGAAGCTTTGGGTTGCGGCGTATGCCGTGCGCAGTGCGGGCATCAGCATGGCGGACAAAAGGGTAATGGTCAAAATCATCTGCTTCTTCATGGTCTTCTCCTTGGGCTTGCTTGTGGGTTAGAGGTTGGATTGCAAATTCAGAGAGCGGGTGGCTAACTACTCGGCAGCGGAAACTCAGGTCGTGAGAGATGAAGCGAGCTCAGCGGCAGCTTGCAGAGCACGCTGCTGCGCGGGCTTGACCTCCCAATTCCATTTCCAGATGGCAAAGATGGGGGGATAAACCACCAACTCCATCAGGAAAGATGTAAGAATGCCGCCCAGCATGGGCGCGGCAATGCGCTTCATTACGTCGGCGCCGGTTCCTGAGGACCAGAGAATCGGAAGCAGGCCGAAGACCATGCAGGCAACGGTCATCACCTTGGGACGCAGACGTTTCACTGCGCCATGCACGATGGCCTCGCGCAGATCGTTCCAGCCATGGATGCGGCCTTGTTGCAAGGCTTCGTTATAGGCCAGATCCAGATAGAGCAACATGAAGACCGCGGTCTCGGCATCGACGCCCAGCAGGGCAATCAGGCCTACCCATACCGCGATGCTCATGTTGTAATGCAGCAGATAGAGCAGCCACACCGCACCGATGGCCGAAAAGGGAACCGCCAGCAGAATGATGCCGGTCTTTACAGCTGATCCAGTATTGAAGTAGAGCAGCAGAATCACAATGAAGAGCGTGATGGGAACGACCAGCTTCAGCCGCTCCGCCACGCGCTGCATGAACTCATATTGGCCGCTCCAGATGAGTTGATAGCCAGCTGGAGTTTTGACTTTGGACGCGACCGCAAGTTTGGCGTCGCGCACGTAGCTTCCGATGTCGCGACCGGCAACATCGACGTAGACATATCCACTAAGCCTGCCGTTTTCATCGCGAATCATGCCGGGGCCGGACTTCATGTGAATGTCAGCAATCGAACTGAGCGGAATCTGCGCCCCAGAGGGTGTGTTCACCAGCACGCGCTGCAAGGAGTCGAGATCGCTGCGATAGTCGCGCAGATAGCGAACATTGACGGAGTAGCGTTCACGGCCCTCCACTGTGGTTGAAATCGCATCGCCCCCAATGGCCGAGGTCAGTACAGCTTCGGCATCATCCACGGTGAGCCCATAGCGCGCCAGTTGATCGCGCTTCAGGTCGAAGTCCAGAAAGTAGCCGCCGGTGGTGCGCTCGGCAAAGACGCTGGCGGTACCGGGAACATTTTTCAGCGCGGCTTCAATCTCTTCTCCGGTCTTTTGAATCTGGTTGAGATCCGCGCCCTGCACCTTGATGCCGAGTGGAGTGCGTATGCCTGTCGAGAGCATGTCGGTGCGGGCCTTGATGGGCATGGTCCAAGCATTGGAGACGCCGGGAATCTGCAAGGCGTCATTCATTCCGCCCGGACCATAGATCAGCGTTTGCGTGTCGATGTGATTGGGCCAGATGCTTTGCAGCAAAGGCCAACTCCAGTGCGGCATTTGTTTGCTATACCACCGCTCCGTGGTGGGCCATTGATCGCGAGGCTTGAGCACGATGGTGGTTTCCATCATTGAAAAGGGCGCGGGATCGGTGGCGCTCTCGGCGCGTCCGGCCTTGCCAAAGACGCGTTCTACTTCAGGAAAGCCGCGAATGATCTTGTCCTGCGTCTGGAGCAATCGAGCCGACTCGGCAACAGAGATGCCGGGCAGTGTCGACGGCATATAGAGCAGCGTCTCTTCATCCAGCGGAGGCATGAACTCCGAGCCCAGTTTGAAGTACACGGGGATGGTCAACACCATGGCCAACACAGCGAGGGCTACTGTAAACCAACGATGATCAAGCACGAACTCGACGACCGGCTGATAGACCTTCATCATTGGACGGCTGATGGGATGGTCTTCTTCGCTGTGAATCTTGCCCACATAGATCGCGTTGACGATCTTCGCCAACCAGCGGGGCTTGAAGTTTAACTCCTCGATGTGTGACAAGAGAATACGCAGCAGTGCTGGAGCAAGCGTGATGGCCAGTAACGCGGCAATAGCCATAGAAAAGTTTTTGGTAAAGGCCAGTGGTTTGAAGAGTCGGCCTTCCTGGCCTTCGAGCGTGAAGACCGGCAGGAAGCCAACAGCGATCACCAGCAGTGCAAAGAAGCTGGGTCCGGCAACCTCTTTGACCGCGGCCAGCACTACTTCCCGCGATCTTCCGGGACGGCCAGCCGCATTCCAATGTTCCAGCTTCTTGTGTACCTGCTCCACCAGTACTACCGTTGCATCGACCAGCGCGCCAATGGCTACGGCGATTCCGCCCAGAGACATGATGTTGGCCGTCATGCCCGACATCTGCATGGGAATGAAGGCCAGGATCACGGTGATCGGAATCATGAGAATGGGAACGATGGCGCTGCGTACATGCCAGAGAAAGATCAGAATGACCAGGCTGACGATGAGCAGTTCTTCCAGCAGTGTGTGCTTCAAGTTATCCACGGCGCGGTCGATCAACTGCGAGCGATCATAGGTAGTGACCAGCTTGATGCCGGCTGGGAGCGAAGGCTCGATCTCCTTGATCTTTTCCTTGGTCCGCTCGATGACCTTCTCGGCGTTCTCGCCGTAGCGCATGATGACCACGCCGCCAACGGCCTCGCCGGTGCCGTCCAGATCGGCCACACCACGACGCAGATCGGGGCCAAAGGTTACAGTGGCTACATCGCGCACCAGCACCGGTGATCCCGTCTGCGCGTTCGACATCAGTACTGTATTGCCAATATCGTCGAGCGAGCGGATATACCCGCGTCCGCGCACCATGTACTCTCGCCCGGTGAACTCGACGAGCCTTCCGCCCACATCGTTGTTGGACTTCTGCACGGCATCGCTGACGGCTTGAATGGGAATCCTGTAGGCCAGCAACTTGTTGGGATCGACATTGACCTGGTACTGGCGCACGAATCCGCCTACAGGAGCAACCTCTGCCACGCCCGGCACAGTTTGCAGCGCATAGCGCAGGTACCAGTCTTGATAGGAGCGCAGTTGCTCGATGCTGTGTTGTCCCGTGGTATCAACCAGCGCATACTGATAGATCCATCCCACCGAAGTGACATCTTTGGCCAGCTCAACGTTGACGCCCTTGGGCAGGCGCGGGGTCACTGAGTTCAGATACTCAAGGGTGCGAGAGCGCGCCCAATAAAGGTCCGTGCCTTCATCAAAGATGATGTAGATATAGGAGTAGCCGAAGTCGGAGAAGGCGCGAATGTCCTTGACCTTGGGCAGGCCCAGCAGCGCCGAGGCTATCGGGTAAGAGACCTGATCTTCCATGATGTCCGGGCTGCGATCCCATTTGGCGGAGACGATGACCTGCGTCTCCGATAGATCGGGAATTGCATCCAGCTTGGTCGTCCGCATGGAGCGCCAACCCAGCACCAGAGCAACCGCGGTGAGCAGCAGAATCAGGTATCGGTTTTTATCGCTGAATTCGATGATGCGATCGATCATGTTGCTGCTCCTCAGTGCTGGATGCTTTGTGCGCCCTTGAGACGGCTCTCGGAGTCGATCAGAAAGTTGCCGGAGGTCACAATCGTCTCACCTGGTTTCAAGCCGCTGAGGATCACTACCTGATCGTCAAGCGTGGGCCCCAGCGTTACCTTGCGCGGCGCGAAGACGCCCCCGTCCTGCACTACGTAGACTTGCTGTTCGTTGCCGGCATCAAGCACTGCTTCGCGGGGCACTATGACTTGCGTTCCGTAGTTCACATTGATCTGCGCATCGGCAAACATTTGCAGCTTCAATCCGTAGCCGGGATTGGCAAGCTGTACACGCGCCTTCACCGTGCGGGTTTGCGGATCGACGTTGGGATAGATGAAGGAGATGTTTCCAGCAATCGTCTTGCCGGGGTTGGATGGAAGCGTGAAGGTGACACGCTGACCCAGGCGAACAAAGGGCACTTCGCTTTCAAAAATGTCCACCAGCGCCCATACGGATGAAATGTCAGAGATGGTATAGATCTCGGTATCCGGTGTGACCGAGGTTTGCGGAAATGCCTTGCGATCGGTGACAAAGCCAGTTACTGGTGAGTAGATGGTCATGTTGTTGGTGATCTTGCCGCTTTGATCCAGTTGTCGAATCTGCTCCTCGGATATCTCCCATTGCTTGAGCCTTTGCCGTGCCGAATCCAGCAGCGATTGCGACCCTTGCGCAATCTCCTGAAAAGGAGCATTGCCCAACGCTGCCTTGCCGCGCTTGGCGATCAGATACTCTTCTTCCGTGGAGACCAGATCGGGGCTATAGAGGGTGAAGAGCGGTTCACCCTTGCGCACTTGCTGGCCAACATAGTCCACATAGACGTGGTCAATGAAGCCGGGAACCCGCACATGCACATGTGCGATACGCGTCTCGTCGGCGACGATCTGGGCGGTGGTGGTGATGGTGCGCGACAGTGCCTTGCGTTCAACAACTGAAGTGCGTACGCCAGCCAGTGCCTGCTTGTCATCGGAGACCACAACCGATCCCTGTGCCTGCGCAGCCGCGCCTTGCTCTTCGGCATATTTGGGCACCAGCGCCATGCCGCAATCGGGAGCAATGCCGGGCTTGTCCGAGGTATAAGCGGGATGCATGGGATCGTACCAATACAAAATGCGGCGCTGCCCGATAGCCGTGGAGTTGCTTGAAGAAGTTACAGCGTACTTGGCCACCAGATCCATGCCGTCAGGAGCCTTGCCCGGCTTGTCGTAGTGGTTCTGAGGGTTCATGGCGTCGTAATAGTAGAGAACGGAACTCTGCGGCAGCGCCGCGTGGCGTGTAAAAGGCCAGCGATGCGTGGCAAGCACGCCCACTATAACCAGCGCAATCACCAACAGGACCAGCGCAATGGTTCGCTTGCCGGGGATAGAGTCTTTCATGGAGATATTCAAGCGCATGGTTACTTCTCCTTGGTGGCTGCTGCTATTGCGGGTGTCGATGGGCTGGCGCTGGGTGTGGCATTAGTCAGGCTTTCGATGCGCGCCAATGCTGTCTGATAGTCCGCCAACTGGCGGTAGTAGTCGGTCTCGTAGTTCAGCAGAGTCGATATGTTGGCCAGCGCGGACTGCATATCTCCCTTGCCGGTTTGATAAGCGGCCAATGAGGATTCATAGGCCAGAGATGTTTGTGGAATCACGCCTTTGGAATAGAGCGTCATCAACTTGTTTGCAGCTGTGGCCACGAGGTATTGCTGCTTCACTTCATAGCGAATCTGATTTAATCGGCTGTCGCGGCTTTTCTCAGCGGAAATCAGGTTCTCAGCGGCTTCGGCAATGGCCGGACGCTGTTTGGTCTTGTTGAAGACAGGAATGCTGACGCTGAATGTGAGTCCATTCATCGTGGCCTGATCCGCTCGTTGTTGCAGCATGTAACTGACCCCGAAGTCGGGACGGAGCTGTCTCTCCGCCAACTTCACCGAGAGACGATCACGCTCGATCTGCTTTTCCTGGATGGCTTTTGCGGCATCGTTTTCGGCAGAACTCGTATAGAGTTGCTCGATCGAATCTGGGATTGTCGCGGGCTGTAGCTCTTCGGCCGGAGCCAGGGGTGTCTCGACTGACCGCACAAGCAGCGTGTTGATGCGGGCCTGCGCTTCGTCCCGCTGTTCTTCCAGGACGATCAGCTTTTCCAGCAGCAGAGAGACTTCCACCTGAGAACGCAACACGTCCGACTGCGATGCCTTGCCCACGCGGTACTGCGACTCCGCAAGTTGCGTGAGAGTTTCCAGCAATTCCTTGTTGTGCTGGGCCGTTTGCAGTGCTTTGCGGTCGTAGAAGTACTCGTAGTAGGCGGTCTTGGCTTCGAGAATGATGCGGCGGCGAATTGCCTCATAGGCGGCTTGCGCGGCTTCTACGTCTTTGCCGGCGATGGCCCCTTGCAGCTTGAGTTTACCGGGATAAGGGAACTGTTCGCTGACCGTAGCGCCACGATAGCTTGATGCATCGCGGGCCATGATGCTGAAGGGTGCGGGATTGCCTGCCCATCCCACGGCTACGGTGGGGTCAGGCAGAGCCTGCGCCTGGGGCAGATGGTGCTTCATTGCCTCGATGGTGTGTAACGCGCTTTGCGCCTCGACGCTCTTGTCCAGCGCCTGGCGCACCAGATCGTCCAGATGAAGCACCTGGGAATTGGATGCGTTGACATTGCCACCTGCCTGCGGACCAGCCTGCTGAGACCAGGCCCAGGTTGCCGAAGACACCGCTAAAACGGCGCACAGCCATGGAGATTTCATGGAGAACTCCTCGATTGAGTAGGAAAAATTACAGCGGATTCTTTAAAGAATCTGCGCAGTTTTCATCGAGGGAGGAGTTAGATCAGGAAGGTGCAGAGCAGGGATTGCGCAGGGGGGCGCACTTCGGCCAGAGGCAGCGCGGAGTGATCCTGCGGCACTGGTGGCTTCAAATCCGGAACTATGGCTGCGATGGCCAACTGGGCAGTTTGCCCCGAAGGCTCTTCCACGCGAACCGTTGCCGATGCCGTTGTATCTGTAGCGCTGCAATTGCAGGCTGGAGCAGCGGGCTGCAGCGGTGCGTGCGGCAACACCAGCACTGGTGCAGAGATAGTCACCGCGGGCGCTTCCATCGACATTTCACCCATCGGGCCACAGCAGCAGGCACAGTGTTCCATGGCGCAGTCGCTGGCGGTGCAGGGAATCGCCGCGAGCGCAGGCAGCGCTCCCAGCAGGATGCCAAGTACCAGCGCCACAGATTGGATGAAAGTTTTCAATGCGTTCATTGTATCGTGAGGGATTGGCTCTTTGCTGACTGTGATCTGAATCACATCAACAAGGCCAATCCCAAAAGAGACATTACCGGGTTGGGTCGTAGTTCAGGTTTGGTCCCAGCCAGCGTTCGACCTCTTCCGTGCTCATTCCCTTGCGCATGGCATAGTCCGAGGCCTGATCGCGATCGATCTTGCCCAGGCTGAAGTAGCGCGATTCAGGATGAGCAAAGTAAAGACCGCTCACGCTCGATCCCGGCCACATGGCATAAGACTCGGTGATCTGCATTCCGGTCTTGGCCTGTACATCAAGCAAGCGCCAGAGTTGGCCCTTCTCGGTGTGGTCCGGGCAGGCAGGATAGCCGGCGGCCGGACGGATACCGCGATACTTTTCGTGGATCATCTCCGCGTTGCTCAGTGCTTCGTCCCTGCCGTAGCCCCATTCGTCGCGCACACGCTTGTGCAGGCATTCGGCAAAGGCCTCGGCGAGACGATCGGCAAGAGCCTCGGCCATGATCGCATTGTAGTCATCGTTCTGTGCCTTGAACTGATCGCAGATCTCTTTGAGACCGATACCGCTGGTGACGGCAAATGCGCCGATGTGATCGGGAAGTCCTGTTTCTTGAGGCGCGATGAAGTCAGAGAGCGAGCGGCAAGGCTCGCTGCCTTCGCGGTTCGACTGCTGACGCAGGAAGTGGAAGCGCTCCAACTCTGTGCTTCGCGATTCGTCTGTGTAGAGCACCACATCGTCGCCCACGGCGCTGGCGGGAAAGAAACCGTAGACGGCGCGCGCCGTAAGCAGGTTTTCCGCAATGATGCGATCCAGAAGGGCATTGGCCTCGGCGAAGATCTGCCGCGCCTGCTCGCCTTGTTTTTCATCTTCAAGGATGCGGGGATAAACGCCCTTCAACTCCCAGGTGTGAAAGAACGGCGTCCAGTCGATGAACTCGCGCAGTGTGGCCAGTGGGAAATGATCCAGCACCCGCACTCCGGTAAACGAAGGCGTGGGCAGGTCTTCACTGCGCCATTGAATGGGCGTGCGGCGCTGGCGCGCAATTTCAAGTTTGACGACTTCGAGACGTGGAGCCGCATGGGCCTTGCGCAACGCCTCATACTCGGCACGGTGCTGCGCCACGAATGCGGCTTTACCCTCTTCGCTGAGCAGGCTGGTGGTCACGGGTACAGCCCGGCTGGCGTCGAGCACATGAACAACGGGCTCGCTGTAGTGGGGCGCGATCTTTACTGCGGTATGCGCGCGGCTGGTGGTGGCTCCGCCGACCAGCAGAGGCAGCTTGAAGCCCTGCCGCTCCATCTCGCGGGCCACATGCACCATCTCATCCAGCGATGGTGTGATCAGGCCACTGAGGCCGATCAAGTCCGCATTCTCCGCCTTGGCGCGTTCGAGAATCTTTTCGCACGAGACCATCACGCCCATGTCGATGACTTCGTAGTTATTGCAGGCCAGCACCACACCGACGATGTTTTTACCGATGTCGTGCACGTCGCCCTTGACCGTGGCCAAGATGATCTTGCCCTGCGCCTTGACCACCTGGCCCGATGCAACCAGCGCGGCCTTTTCGGCTTCCATGAAGGGAGTCAGATGAGCCACAGCCTTCTTCATCACGCGGGCCGACTTGACCACTTGAGGCAGAAACATCTTGCCCGCGCCGAAGAGATCGCCGACCACGCTCATGCCGTCCATCAACGGGCCTTCAATCACCAATAGCGGACGGCCCAGCTTGACGCGCGCTTCCTCGGTGTCGATCTCGATATAGGCGTCGATCCCCTTGACCAGCGCGTGCGTAAGGCGCTCTTCGACGGTGCCGTTGCGCCACTCCTCGGCCTTCTTCTCGCTTACCGCGGAGTTGCCTGCGCCCTGGGACTTCAATGCCTCGCCAAACGTGACCAACCGCTCGGTGGCATCGGGACGGCGATTGAGCAGCACGTCCTCCACCAGCACCTTCAGCTCTGGCTCGATCTCCTCGTAGACTTCGAGCATTCCAGCATTGACGATGCCCATGTCCATGCCCGCCGCGATGGAGTGGTAGAGAAAAGCGGAGTGCATCGCCTCGCGCACTTTATTATTGCCGCGGAAGCTGAAGGAGATGTTGGAGACGCCGCCCGAGACCTTGGCGTGCGGCAGATTGGCCTTGATCCAGCGCGTGGCTTCGATGAAGTCTACGGCGTAGTTGTTGTGTTCCTCCATGCCGGTGGCTACGGTGAGCACGTTGGGGTCAAAGATGATGTCTTCAGGAGGGAAGCCGATCTCGACCAAAATCCGATAGGCCCGCTCGCAGATGCGGATCTTCTCTGCGTAGCTTGAAGCCTGTCCATCCTCGTCAAAGGCCATGACCACGACAGCCGCGCCATACTTCAATACTGCGGCGGCGCGCTGGCGAAAGATCTCTTCGCCTTCCTTGAGCGAGATGGAGTTGACGATGCCCTTGCCTTGCAGGCACTTCAGGCCGGCCTCGATGACCTCCCACTTCGAGGAGTCCACCATGAAGGGAACCTTGGCGATCTCCGGCTCGCTGGCCAGCAACTGCAGAAAGCGAGTCATGGCGGTGACGCCATCGATCATGCCCTCGTCCATGCAGATATCGATGACGTTTGCGCCGTTATCGACCTGCTGACGGGCTACGCTGACCGCCTCTTCGTACTTGCCTTCCTTGATGAGCTTGGCGAACTTGGGCGAACCGGCTACGTTGGTGCGTTCGCCGATCATCAGATAGACGCCGGGCTGCTGCGTGAAGGGCTGTGATCCAGAGAGGCGCAGAGGCTTCACGGCTTCGGTGGTGCTTGAATCTGCTTCGAAGCCAACAGAAAAACTCTTGCGGGGCGGTTGGCTTTCGAGGGCTTTGGCAATTCCGGCGATATGGTCAGGCGTGTTGCCACAGCAGCCACCGGCTATGTTGATCAATCCACCCTTGGCAAAGTTGCCCAGATAGCGGCCCATGTCTTCCGGTCCCAGATCGAAACCGGTAGGCGAAAGGGGATTGGGCAGTCCGGCATTGGGATAGCAGGAGATTGCCGCATCGGACTTCTCCGCAAGCTCGGCCAGAAATGGATACATCAGGTCCGGTCCGAGGGAGCAGTTAAGTCCCACCGAGAGCGGATGCACATGCTTGACCGCGTTCCAGAATGCCTCGATCGTCTGCGCGGAGATCATCGTCTCGCCGCCGCGGCCCACCGCCGCAGAGATCATGATGGGAAGTTCCTTGTTGCTCGCCGTCAGCCCATCTTGATCGAAGACTTCTCTGATGGCAACCAGCGCCGCCTTGGCGTTCAGCGAGTCAAAGATGGTCTCAACCAGCAGCAGGTCGGAGCCGCCGGCGATGAGCGCGCGAATCTGCTGCGCATAGGCCGCCTTTACCTGATCGAAGGTGACCACGCGGAAGCCGGAATCGTCGGCGTCGGGCGAGTTGGTCAACGAGACAGTGAGCGGGCCAATGGCGCCTGCAACAAATCGTTGCCTCCCGGTTGCATTGCCAACGCGATCAGCCCATTCGCGGCACTGCCGGGCCGATTGCTCGTTGATCTCCCAGGCCAGACCGCTCAAGAAGGGATCGTCGACGATCTTCTGGTAAAACGCAGGGTCTTTGCGGCCGCCGTGCTCACGAGGGTCGTCCACAAAGAACTCGCTCTGCGTGATGCTGGTTGCGCCGAAGGTGTTGGTCTCGATGATGTCCGCGCCCGATTCCAAAAAGCGGCGATGGATATCGCAGATCATCTTCGGCTGGGTCAGAGAGAAGAGGTCGCCGTTGTTCAGCAGGTCCTTGGTCGAGTTCTTGAAGCGCTCACCGCGGATATCCGCTTCCGTCATTCCGTAGGTGCGGATGGTGGTGCCCATTGCGCCATCGATAATGGCGATGCGGCTGGCAAGAACCTTTTGCAGAGGGTGCTGATGAACTTTGGTCATATCTCCCCGAGGGCATAGAGCGTGGCTATCGCGGATTGACCGGCGCGCAGTTTGTGGACCGGTTCGGCTGCAAAAACCCAATAATGCCATTCCTATTATAGCGATGCGGTATATCGGTTGATGGTGGCCTGCGTGAAGATGTGGGCAATCGCATTTGGGTCTTTGCCTGATTGCGTTCTTTTGTTTGGGCTTTGCCTGGAGGGAGCAGGGGCATAAATGACCATGCTCCCTCCCAAAATATCCCTCGGTCCGTGGTAGCACGTTTTCAGAAATGGTATGATGAGAACGCCGTTTCTGCGGAGAGAAAAACCGCATTTCCCCAGGAGCCCATCGATGGGAGCACTCTCTACCCAACCCGCAGTCAGACCGCGAAACGCGCTGTTTGGGCTGTTGGCCATCTTCGACGATTCGGCCAGCCATCTGCGCGGCAAGGTCATCGGCATCTACGGCATTCTCTTTCTCTTCAATCTGGCGGCCTGGATCTGGGCGATCATTGCCTTCCGGCATTTCCCGGTGCTGCTGGGCACGTCGCTGCTTGCGTATAGCTTCGGGTTGCGCCACGCCGTCGACGCCGACCACATCGCAGCCATCGACAATGTGACCCGCAAGCTGATGCAAGAGGGAAAGCGCCCGATCACGGTCGGTTTTCTCTTTTCTCTGGGACACTCGACCATCGTTGTTTTGGGATCGGCGGCCATCGCCGCGACGGCCATGGCGCTACAACATCGCATGGATGCGGCCCGCGCCATCGGCGGTGTGATCGGCACGCTGGTCTCGATGCTCTTTCTCTTCGCCATCGCCATCGCCAACCTCATCGTGTTGCGCTCCATCTATCGCGCCTTTGTGCGTGTGCGTGGTGGCGCGCCGTATGTCGAAGAAGACTTCGATCTGCTGCTGGCTGATCGTGGCTTTCTCTCTCGGTTGTTCCGGCCCATGTTCGATCTGATTACCCGCAGTTGGCACATGTACCCGCTCGGCGTCCTCTTTGGGTTGGGCTTCGATACGGCAACGGAGATCGGCCTTTTGGGCATCTCGGCCGCCGAGGCCTCCAAAGGGCTATCACTATGGTCGATCCTGGTCTTTCCCGCGCTCTTTGCCGCGGGCATGTCGCTGATCGACACCACCGACAACATCCTCATGCTCGGCGCTTATGGATGGGCCTTCGTCAAGCCGGTGCGCAAGCTCTACTACAACCTGACCATCACCTTTGTCTCGGTTCTGGTGGCTCTGGTGGTGGGCGGCATCGAGGCCTTGGGGCTGCTGGTCAGCCAGTTTCATCTGAACGGCCTGGTCTGGGACCAGGTGCAACGGCTCAATGACAACTTTGGCATGTTGGGCTACTGTATCGTCGCCCTCTTTGCGCTGAGCTGGATCGTCTCTTTGATGATCTACAAATGGCAGCGGCTGGACGAGATCGAGGTTCAGTCTTAGTCGCTGCGAACCTGCCGAGTGCGCAGCCGTTGCGCGGCCTGGGTCTCAAACAGATCGACCACGACAGCTTTGATCTCTGACATCTTGCGATGGCTGACGTGGGTGAACTCGATTCCGGCGCGCAGATCGTTCTCGCGGTGGCGGATCACGCCAGCCAGTTGCAAGGTGCTTCCCTTGACCGAGAAGAGGACTTCAACGTGGGGATAAGCGCCTACCTGAAGCGGCTCGCTCAATTGCACACAACAGCCATGCAGGCTTAGGTCAACCAGCGATGCTGTCGCCGTTTCTCCCTCGGGATAGACACGGATCTGAGCTGGCCCCGTACACTTCAGACGCCGGTGCGATCGGCGCGAGACTGCCTGGATCTCGCCGCTTGTCTCTGTCCACTCGGATTGGGCATATCGCAGCATGGTTTATCTCGTTTGGGGCGATGTCGGGACAAAGGCCAGCAACTTCGCATGATTGAACGTACCCGATTGTTCCGCAAAGCGCCTCTTGTGGGGATGAATTGCAGGATCGCGGGTAATTCATCTTTTATAACTTTCGTTGCGGACTGCCGTGCAAACCCGATATTGGCCGGGGGGAACATGGCACAGAGCAGAAAATCCTCTTCTGCGAAATAATGGAAGGAATGCTCACGGGACAAAAAGACGTTGCCGCTGTTGGAATCGATTTTGGAACCACCAACAGCTCGGTCGCCATCGCCGCCAAAAATGCGCCGATTCGCTTTGCCAGCTTTTCATCGAGCGCCAAGGAATTGCTCTCCTTTCGCTCGGTTCTCTACTTCGAGATGTTCAAAACCGAAGCCGGAATCAAGCGTACCCACTCGCTGAGCGGTCCTGAGGCCATTGAGCGCTATCTGGATGCGGATGAAAAAGGCCGCCTGATCCAGTCGCTCAAGTCCCATCTGCCCAGCAAGATGTTGACCGGAACCGAAATCTTTGGCCGCCGCCACAAGCTGGAAGAGCTGATCTCGCGAATTCTGAGCGATTTGCGCAAGCAGGCAGAGAAACAGTTCGAACAGCCGATTCGCAACGCCGTAGTGGGACGGCCAGTGCGCTTTGTGGGCTCGGAAAGCATCGCAGAAGACGAATACGCCGTTTCGCGTCTGCGCGAAGCCTTTTCCATGGCGGGATTCGAGCACGTGGACTTCGAGATGGAGCCGGTAGCAGCGGCCTACTCCTATGAAGCAACGCTGGACCACGATGAGCTGATCCTGATCGGGGACTTCGGCGGCGGTACCAGCGATTTTTCCCTGCTACGGGTCGGTCCCGGTGTACGGCGCAGAGGACGCACGCCCCAGGACCTGCTCGGCAACAGCGGCGTGGGGCTGGCCGGCGACACCTTCGATGCCCGCATCGTGCGCAAGCTGGTTTCACCCGCGCTTGGCTCCAACTCCGAGGCGCGCTCGTTCAACAAGCTGCTTCCAGCGGTTCCAGCGTGGATCTACGCCAATCTGGAACGCTGGCACTATCTCTCCTTCCTGAGAACCAACAATGTGCGCGAGATTCTGAAAGGTGCCTACGCGCGAGCCGTGGAACCGGAGAAGATCGAGGCCCTGATCGCCATCATCGAAGAAGATCTCGGCTACCAGCTCCATCAGGCCGTGCAGCAGGTGAAGTACGAGCTCTCCCGCAGCCAAAGCGCCGAGTTCCGTTTCAGTACTTCGGTGATGGATTTGCGCATTCCCATCCTGCGCAGCGATCTGGAGTTGTGGATTGAAGAGGATCTGCGTTCGATTGAGCAGTGTATCGAAGGGCTGCTGCAAAGCGCCGGCGTTGATTCCCGTGAGGTTGACCGGGTCTTTCTGACCGGCGGAAGTTCATTTGTGCCCTCAGTACGTCGCATCTTTACCAGCCGCTTCGGTGAGGAGCGCATCCGCAGCGGCGGCGAGTTCACCTCCGTGGCCCACGGCCTGGCAATGCGCGCGGCTGAGGTTATGGGGCGCTGATCCCTGATTGACTCATTTTGGTTTTTGTCCGGCAATTATCGGTTATTTACCGCTTTTTTACCGGATGATCGCATCTCCTTCACTACTTCGCCGCCATACTGCCTACGAACGCTGCAGCAAAACCAGAGTCGATCTATCTCGAAACCAAACACTCAAGTCGGCGCGACCATCAGCGAGCGACGACCTTCCAGAGTGCCGGTCGGGATACAGTAACTCTGGCTTTGCTCTCGCTGTTCAATCCTGTCGGCGGAGAAAACGGATGCGTATCTTGTGGACCATTGCCGGGATTCTGGTGGCGGCGACCGCCGCGTTGAGCCAGCAAGCGCCATTGCCGCCAACGCAACTGGTTCGCGAGGTGGTCTACAACGAGTTGCACGATCACGATAGCCATGGCTACTGGCGCTACTGGGTCGAGCACCGCTCCGCGCAAAAGACCCAACTGGATGAGCAGGTTGAGACAGTGGATGGTCCCGTCACCCGAACCACCCTGAGCAACGGGCGTCCACTGGACGCCGAAAAGCAGCAGCAGGAACAGGAACGGCTCGCCCATCTGCTTCACTCGCCTAGTGAACAGGCGCGCCATCGCCAGCAGTACGCGGAGGATGAGGCCCGCATCGGCCGCATTCTGTCGCTGCTACCCGACGCCTATCTCTTCGACGATGGTGGAGAACAGAATGGCTTCCGCCATCTTCGCTTTCGTCCCAACCCCGCCTATCCAGCCCACTCCGTCGAGGCGCGCGTCTTTCACGCCATGAGCGGCGAACTGTGGATCAGCACCCGCTACAAGCGGCTGGCCCGGCTCGATGGTCATCTGGAAGAGAATCTGGACTTCGGCTACGGCATTCTGGGACGTATCTATAAAGGTGGATGGTTCAGCCTGCAACGCAGCCAGGTTTCCCTCACCGACTGGAAAACCGAGCGCCTTGAAGTACACATGGACGGACGGGCCATGCTCTTTAAGACCATTGCTCGCGAGACCAGCGAGCACCGCGGCGGCTTTGTGCAGGTGCCGGCGCGGATGAACCTGACCCAGGGACTGGCTCTGCTCAGTCAAGGTTCTTCCACGACGGCGATGTTGGCGCCTGCTTCCTTCACTTTGCACCCCTGAAGACACAAAAAGGAGTCACATTTAGGAGGATTGTGTCTATTTGGTCCCAGATTGTAGCGTTTTTGTTCATAAAACTTGATTGGATTAGCTAAAGTTAATGAGCGCTCGGTCGATATCAGCCTTAGAGGCAAAATATCGAGGAGGGTGCGAAATGAGTATGCAAATCGGCTCATCGGTAAGCATAAGCACGCCGCAGATTTCGACCTCCAAGGCAGCGGGTGCAGGTTCGGAAACTGCAGTCGGGGTTCCTTATTCCGCTCACGTTGGCAGCAAAACCTATTCCGCCAATGTGGAGCAATATGCCGGCGAATTTGAAGGAAACGTACCCAACTTGTTTGGCGCCAGCACCACGGCGACAACCGTAGGTAAGGTTGAAGACAAGCTCAGCGCGTTGATTGATTTCTTTGCCTGATTGCCGGTACATACTCGCGGATGCGGATGGAGTTCGATTCGGCGAAGTGTCGGTGTGTGGGCGGGCAACTGCCAGAGTGAACGCGGATATTCGGCGTTCTGAGGGGAAGCATGTCCCCAATTCTGAGTCATGAACATTCCTATAGTAAATATCCAACACCAGCCATGCTGTCTGAAAACAATACAAAAATATTTGCATTTCACTCAAGCTCCGCATCTTTGTGCCGATATTCATCGGTAGAGGGAAAACCCTCCAGGAGTTGAAATGGAAATCGCACCCATTTCCGGGATTCGATTCATGCCAGTCATGCCGACCTATGCGGTCGATGGCGAGATCTCTCCTGTCTTTGATATTGAAACTCTTGCAGGCATCGGCAGAGACCCCTTTTCTGCCAAACACGAAGAGTCCCGTGGTGGAATGCAGAACGAGGCCGACGACATCGGAGAAGATGATGACGAGTTCGACGGACCGCTCTTTACCCCTACCGGGAAGCGCCAAATAGGTCGCCGACTCAGCTATTTTGCCTGATTCCGGTCTCGGACAGAAGGCAATCCCGGGATTTATAGACTCCTCCTCCGCACCACGCGAAACGGTTATTTCCCGCATATTGAATCAATATTCACGAGGGTGATCTTGTGTTTTTTGCTGCGCCGGTTTATTTTACTAACTAGTTAGTTAAAAAACATGACAGACCCTTCTTCAACCCGCACACAGGCCGAGCGCGCCGATCAGACCCGCGCCCGCATCCTCGAAGCCGCCGTTCGCCAGTTCAGTGAAAACGGACTGGCTGGAGCACGCACTGAGCAGATCGCCGAAGCTGCCGGAGTCAACAAGGCGCTGCTCTACTACTACTTCAAGAGCAAGGATGCGCTCTATGCGGCTGCGCTGGAGTCGGTGGCCGAAGCTGTGCGCGCGGCCAACATGGCCGTCTGGGAGAGCAGCGGTTCAGCGGGGGAGCGCTTTCTGTTGACCGTGCTTAACCACTTCGACCGTATTCACTCCAACCCCGGCTTCCAGAGCCTGATGCAGCAGGAGATGATTCGCCTGCATCGCGGCGAGGAGAACGCCTTGTCTCCTTTGGTGGAGAATGTCTTTCGTCCCATGATGATCAGGACGGAGCAGGTGTTGGAAGAGGGGATGGCATCGGGAGAGCTGATTACGACCGATTGCAGGCAGATCGGCTATGCGGCCTTTGGCGCCAATGTCTTCTACTTTCTCTCCGCCCCGATGAAACACTTGATCTATAACGAGGATCCGTTGGATCTGGCTACGCTGCAGCGTCGTCGCGCTTTGGCCATTGAGTATCTGGGGCAAACCCTTTTTATCGACCGGGAGCATGGAGCGCGGGTAGCCGCCAAGGTGCTGGCTGCCGTGCCCATGCCGGCCAACAGTGGAGAGTGGTTGCAGCATGCGGCCCGCATTCACAAATGGAACAAACAGAAGTGAGGTACTTGTGAACGCACGCAATCGTGTTTTTCTTATTCTCGGTCTGCTCACCCTGGGATCACTGATCTACTACCTGGCAACAGTGCGCCATGGCGGCGACCTGCAACTGATTGGCACGGTAGACGCCAACGAAGTGATGGTGGGCAGCAAGATCCAGGGGCGAATTCAAACACTTACGGTGGATGAAGGCCAGCAGGTGCAGGCCGGTCAGTTGATCGCCATTATCGAGAGCGATGATCTGGATGCCGCACGTAAGGCCGCCGAGGCCACCGCCTCGAGCCAGAAGGACAAGCTTGGCGAGACCGTCGAGACTGAGCGGCAGACGAAAGGCGAAGTGACCAACGCCACCATCAACGCCGAGGCTCAACTGCGCGCCGCACGCGCCACGTTGGCACAGGCACAGGCGCAGCTCGATCATCAACAAGCTGACACTTCGCGGACTGTTGCGTTGGCCAAACAGGGAATCGCCAGTCAGCAGTCCAGTGACGAGGCCGTCACCAGTTTGCAGGCGGCACAGGCCGCTGTGCTGACAGCGCGCGAAAACGTCGCAGCTGTTGAAGCGTCTTTGCGCCAGGCGCGCGCACATGAGTTGCAGGCCGCGGCAGCAGCACGCACCGTGGATTCCACCCGCGGTTTATTGGCAAATGCCACTGCACTGGCCGATCAGGCCAAGGTTGAAGCTGGATATGCACGCATCTACTCCCCAGTCAGCGGTCGGGTGAATGTGCGCGCCGCAAGGCAGGGCGAGGTTGTTGCTGCCGGCGCCACCATCGTCACCATCATGGATCTGAGCCAGACGTGGGTTTATGCACCATTGCCTGAGACGCAGGCTGATGCGGTGAATCTTGGCGACACGCTGCAAATCAAGTTTCCTAGTGGCGCCTCAACGCAGGGAAAGATCATCAACAAGGCCACCGAGGCAGACTTTGCCACGCAACGCGACGTGAATGGCCGCAAGCGCGATATCAAGACCGTGCAGCTCAAGCTGCTGGTGGATAATCCGGGCGAAAAGTTTGTTCCCGGCATGACCGCGGAAGTCTATGTGCCGAAAAGCAGGCTGGTAAAGCAGTAAGTTCTATTCAACGTTGACGCAACCAAGATTTCATCCAGACCGCTTTGTATCAGGGCACGACTTCAGTCGTGCCGAAAGAGCAACAAAAAACTGTTGGGCTTTAGCCCCTGCGGTCAACGTAAAGCGGCCCACGGCCGCAAGCTGGTGAAGCAATGAGTGCAACTGTTCAAGAATCCCGCGAAGCGCATGACAGTTCCCGGCAGCCGGTTGCGGCGATTGCCGTGGAGAAGATCGTCAAGCGCTATGGCGACTTCGAGGCGGTCAAGGGTGTCGACTTCAGCGTGGCTGAGGGCGAGATCTTTGGCTTGCTCGGACCCAACGGTGCAGGGAAGTCGACGCTGATTCGCATGATGACCACGCTGATTCCGGTCACCAGCGGTAGGGCGATGATTGCCGGCTACGATGTGGCGCGCGATCCCGACGCGGTGCGGCGCATGATCGGTGTGATTCCCCAGGCGCTGACCAGCGACAACGATCTGACCGTCGAAGAGAATCTCAACATCTATGCCAAGCTCTATTCGGTTCCCCGTGCGGAACGCATCAAGAATGTTGCGCAGGTGCTGGAAGCTGTCGACCTGACCAAGTGGCGCGACGCGCAGACCAAGACGCTCTCCGGTGGCATGCGTCGGCGTCTGGAGATCGCTCGTGGTCTGGTGCACAATCCCCGCATCTTCTTTCTCGATGAGCCGACGACCGGACTTGATCCGGTCTCGCGCATCGCCGTCTGGGAGATGCTGAACAATCTGAAGAAGACACGCAACCTCACCATGCTCATCACCACGCATTACATGGAAGAAGCCGACCGTCTCTGTGACCGCATCGCCATTGTCGATCATGGGACGCTGGTGGCGCTGGGCACACCGGTGGAGCTGAAGCAGAGCGTTCCCGGTTCCAACGTCGTCGAGGTGCAGTTTGCCCGTGAGAGCGATAACTGGCCGGAGCGTCTGCGTACTTTGAGCGGCGTCACCGATGTTCAGGCGCAGTCCGCGGGAGTCTATCGTGTGCTCACCTCCAACGGCTCGCAGACAACCACGGAACTGGTGGCGATGGCCTCTTCGCTAGGCGAGACGCTTGCCTCGCTCAGCGTGCAAAACACTTCGCTGGACGATGTTTTTGTTCACTACACGGGCCGCCAGTTGCGCGACGAACAGGTCAAGGCTGTTTTCTCCATGCCGCCTCGTCCAGGGAGGCCGCAATGAACCGCATGTTTGCCATCATCGAGCGCGAGATGCGCAAGTTCTTTCGCTCGCCGACGCTGATGATCATGTCGCTGATGATGCCCTTGCTGCAGTTGGTCATTATGGGCAATGCCTTTGGCGGCAAGATCACGGGAACCCGCGTGGCCGTTGTCGATTACGACAAGGGACCACAGGCGGTCAAGGTGCGTGAGGCCTTCGACGCTATCGCCGTCAACATCAAGACCTTCACTACTGTCGAGTACAGCGATGAAGTCAAGGCCCGCGAGGATGTACGTACCGGCAAGGTCGATGCCGCAGTCATCATCCCTGCGCAGTACTCTCGCCGCGTCTATGCGCAGGATGCGCCACGCATTGGGTTAGTGGTGGACAACTCCGATCAGTTCACCAGCAGCACCATCGAGTCGGAGATGCAGTTGGTCGTGAACGCGCTGAGCACTCCAGTGATTCAGCCGCGATTGGCCACCAGCATCGCTCTGCGCATCGTCGAGCTCTATCCGTATGTGGATTACATGAAGTTTCTCTTGCCCGCCACCATCGCGCTGGCCATGTACATCTCGGTGATGATCGGCGGCGGCATGTTGTACATCGACGACAAGGCCCGTGGTGTGCACGAGGGCTATCTGGTTACGCCGATCACCAAGCTGGAACTGGTCTTTGGCATGAATATCGCCGGCGCCATCAAGGCTACGTTGAGCGGCATATCGCTGACTGTCATTGGTTCATTGATGGCCGGCGTGGGGGTGATCTTTCATCCAGTGGCGCTGCTGGAACTGTTTTGCCTGATTCTGGCAACATCCATCGCCTTCAACGGCATGATGTTTCTGCTCATGGTGCGGGTGGACGATCCGCTGGTGCCGCGCGCCATGTTTGGAGTGCTGAATACGCTGCTCTTTTATCCATCGGGCGCAATGTATCCAACCTCGGCTTTTCCTCCCTGGTTGCGCGCTCTCACGGTGATTGATCCATTCACCTACTCCATTCACGGCTTCAAGTCCATCTTGCTCAAGGACGGCGGATTTACAGCCATCCGCGGTGATCTTTTATTTCTTTCTGTCTTTGGAATTGCCACGCTGCTGGTGGCTACGCCACTGTTCAAGAGAACTCTTTAATAACCACTTGTATCAACCGGCGTTGATGGAAAGGACCACACTGCCATGCATTTTTCAAAAAGAGGATCTTCTCGCCTCGAGTCCTCCTCGAACTGTTTCTTTTTTGCGCTCTTTCACGGATGCAGTTCCAAGAGAGAAGAGTCGCGACCTGGGCATGAAGATGCACCCATCGCAAAGAGTGGGGTGCAGAGCTTTTTGTGCGGTAAGAGGGCTGCTCTTTCTGCCCGGCAAGCATCTGCTTCGCGTGATGCGCAGATGCACATGGCGGAGAAGGAATGTGCGGCCTTTTACAACGCCGTGTTGATTGAGTACGGCCAGGAAGAAGCAATGCGCGCGACGCAGAACTGGATTGAACAGCTGGAGAAGCCGGGTGTGTTCTCAAATTGGCGTCAAGCCACGATTTTTGCCGCGCAAAGACTTGCGGCAAGGGTCGTTCAACATCTTGCGTAAAGCAGGAGAGAGATTTCCGGGGAAAAAATTTCCGGAATACATGGCGGCGGTCCATTCCTTGTGGGAGGGTGGACCGCCGTGTTGTTTCTGTGCGTGAGTGATCCGAGCCAATTCGGAATCAGAATCCCATATTGTGGTTTGCTGTCTCATGTTGATGTGACCCCAATCACCTCCACACCGGACCGCGGCTGCTAGGCTTGTATCATCACCGGAATGTGTCGAAGCGTGGCGCCACCGAGCCAAACAGCGCGCTTTCACCTCCGGCCCCAGTCCCCAACTTGCTGACTCCATCAGCCGAATTTCGAGGTATTCATGTCGTCTTTGCCCGTACTGGTTTTGAACAGCGGTTCTTCCTCCATCAAGTTTTCCGTTTATGAAGCTGGCGACGGTCAGCGCATTAAGCTCTTCGAGGGTGCGGTCGACGGTATCGGCACCGATCAGGGCAAGTTCTGGATCAAGGACGCCAATGGCGCCAAGCTGGTCGATGAGACCCCCGCATTGCCCAACCGCGCCGTGGCCTTCGCACTGGTCTCCAAGGCGCTGCACTCGGGCAGCTTTCCTGCTCCGGCGGCCATCGGTCACCGTATGGTCTGCGGCGGACCCACGGTTCTGAACAACCAGCTCATCACCCCTGAGCTGATCGACGAGATGGAAAAGTACACGGCCTTCGCGCCGCTGCACACGCCCATCGCCATCTACATCATGCGCGAGGCCTTGCGCCTCTTTCCTGGCATCTCCAACTTCGTGATTCTGGACTCCTACTTCCACCGCACCATGCCGGAAGTGGTCTCGCACATGCCGATTCCTTCCGAGTACGCGGAGATGGGCGTTCGCCGTTTTGGCGCGCACGGCATCTCGTACGAGTCGATCGTGCTTCAGCTCGAGCCCAAGGTGCCGGAGAAGCTGATCGTTGCTCACCTCGGCAACGGCGCTTCCATCTCCGCCATCCTGCACGGACAGTGCCTGGATACCTCGATGGGTCTGACCCCGACCGGCGGCATCATCAGCGGCACCCGTACCGGCGACATCGATCCCGGCGTGCTGATCTTCATTCTGCGCAAGATCGCCGAAACGGCTACGAGCGCAGCGGATGCAGCGGATCAGTTGGAAGTGGTTGCCAGCAAGAAGGCAGGCCTGTTGGGCGTCAGTGAACTCAGCAACGACATGCGTGACCTGCGTGACGCCATCAACGCCGGCAACGCCAAGGCGCGGTTGGCGGTGGACAAGTTCAACTGGACCCTGGTCAAGTGGATCGGCGCATTTATTGCCGAACTCGGCGGCCTGGACATGCTGGTCTTCACCGGCGGCATCGGCGAAAATGACATCGCCGCCCGTGGCGAGATCTGTGCGGCACTGGCTGGCGTGGGCATTCTGGTTGATCCGGCTAAAAACAACGTACGTGGCGAAGCCACCATTTCGGCAGACAACTCGCCGGTTGTGGTGCGTGTCATTCCTCCGGCCGAGGATCTGGTCATCGTCAACCACGTGGTACGGCTGCTGGCTGCATAGTCAATTTCAACGCAATTTGTATTGACAAATGGCTTCTCCTGTTTCGGCAGGGGAGGCCGTTTGCGTTGCTTCGCACCAGAAGCGCACAGGAACGAGCCAAAGTCGTGCTGCGCAGCAATCAGACCATGGGCATTATTGAATTGGGTACCGAATCAGTTTAGTACTATCAGGACCACATCTCAGTACGGTAATCTTGAACAGAAGAGATGCGTGCAAGCAGATCTTCATCAATATGGCAGGTTGGAATGCAGCAAAATAAATCGGAAACAAACTACGAAGATCGCCGCAGCAGTAAGCGGTATCCCGTGGATGATTTATTCGGTGAATTAATTTATTTGGCGGATCGTTTTCCGTGCCAGATTAAAGACATCAGCTTGCATGGATGCCGTGCTTACACGGCCAAGCGGTTTCGCGCTGGCGCACTGGCCAGCGTAGAGATGGCGTTGACCTACGATGGAAAGAAATTTCATTTTTACGGTTCGACGGAGTGGACCAAGTCTGATCAGCTGATTGGCCTTCGCTTTCTGCACCCCAGCAGTACTACTCGCATCGAGCTAAATCAGTTGCTCGCTATGGTCATAGCAAAACAGGCTGTCGAGGAATCAGTTTCGAATGCGCCGGCGCCTCTGGTCAGCAAAACAACGGTGAGCGTTTCTCCTGTACGACTCAGACCAGAGGATTCGCTGGCCAGCAAGCTGACCATCGGTTTTGTACGCACGATTCACGAAGGAGCCTGCCGGGCAATGAGCCCTGTCGAAAGCAGCTGGATGGCGGAATTACTCTTTATTGACAGCAGCACGCGCCAGACAACCAGAGTGGTAGACCTGAGCCTGCGGGGCTGTTGTGTGCAATCCGACACGCCTTTTACGGATGATTGCGATTCGCGGGCCCAAATCGTCTTTCAAATCAATGATCATCGGTTCATGCTCGGTGGAATTTCGATTGCCCTCGACGATCCCTGCACGCTGGGCCTTAAATTTGTCGATGTAAGTGATCGCCGCCAGGAGTTTCTCAATAAATTGATTCAGGAACTACGCGCGTAATAGGGTATTGCTGTTTACCTGCAATGCTTTTGCATGGTCGTTTGAATGATTCTGAACAGAAAGCCCCTCCATCCTTGCGATGGAAGGGCTTTTTTACTCTGGTGACATTTACTTCACCAGCACACCCGCGGTGGTGTAGACGTTACCATTGACGGTCACGTCCATGGAGGGCAACTCCGGCGTGGCGGTCAGGTTGAGGAAGCGGCCATTGCATAGAATCACCGTATCTTCGGCCTTTCCGCCGCGGATGGAGGGATTCCAGGCATAGGCCTGATGATTGACCACGGTCTCGGTGCCGTTGGGCGTGGCGACCCATTCGCGCTCGCCGTAGCCGGTTGGTCCACCCTGATGATGGCAGTTCTCGTCACCAGCAAATCCCGTGGCGGCATAAGCAGCCTTGGCCACTGCGAAGAGTTCAGCGGAGGTGACGCCGACCTTGGTGGCGTCGAGCAGGGCAGCGTTGACCTCGGCGGCAGCCTGGAACTTGGCAGCCAATTCCGCCGGAACCGCGCCAAAGTGCAGGAAGCGGGTGATCGAGAGGGTCAGGCCAAACTTGCGCGAGCAGAGATTGATCATGGCGTAGTTCTTGAGGCGCGCGCCACGGGGAACGGCGTGCTTGTACTTGTAGATGCGCTCGTCGACAGCATACAGGGCCACCGAGGGCAGAATTCCGCGGCGCAGCAGGTTGGCTTCGGTGACAGCCTGAATGTCGTACTCGCTCATGCCGGGCTCGACCAGATGAAGGGCTTCAACAGTGGCGGCGGCAGACTCTGCACCCAGCCACTGGAAGCGGGCGATTTCCGCTTCACCCAGTGAAGCGCGCAGCGGGAAGAGATTCACCGGAGTCAGACCCGCGCCGGGCGTATCGGAGCCCAGCGGGCCCTCTGCCAGCTTGGCGGCGGCGGCGTTGGTCTCGTCGGCGTACCAGGGAAAAAGCACCGGCTCGAAGTCCAGCGCGCCAAACTCTTCATCGTGCAGGCGGGGAGCTTCGTTTTCGGTAGTGAAGTAGTAGCGCTTGCCGGCAGCGGTGATCAGCAATGCGGCCACGCCGGTTTCGCAGGGAGTCAGCACGCGCAGCTCAACCGCGCCGCCCGTCACCCAGGCTACGTTCTCATTGCGTCGCAGCAGCACGCCAGCGAGTTTCTGCGCACGTAGCCACTCGACCAGCCTATCGTGCTTGGCATCCAACTCCGCGTTCCACGCTGCTTCCGTGACCAGGGTGGTCCCGTTGACCACCAGGCTCTTGCTGATTCTCTTGCTCATGATTCTCCTTGAAAAAAGGGACTGGGGGACTAGGGACTAAGGGACTGTATTCGCGCTCAAATTTAGCTGGACACTACCTTGACCCGATGTGCTTTGCCTTCTCAGCTCTGAGTCAACTGCAGAAAACTCAGGACCTTCGTCTCGCGCAGCGACGATGTAATTCTTGATGTGGAAGAACGAAGACAAAGGGAAATAGGGACCAGTAACCCAACGCAAGCGTCGGCCCCTGGTCCCTTAGTCCCTCAGTCCCTGTTCTTAGTTCTCTTCGCCTTCGTGGTGATAGCTCTCCCAGCCCATGTAGCGGCTGGCGGCTTCGTGCACGGAACCGGAGATGTCGCTGAAGTTGGTGGCAACATGGTGCTCGAAGCCCTCACGGCAGATGAACTTGAGCAGGTTCTGCAGCTTGGGGATCTCGGTCACGCCCGCGCCGCCAAATGTCTCCAGCGGATCGTCGGTGAAAGCGCCCTTGCCGGTATAGCCGCGGATGATGCCGTAGCGGTCGTCGGTTGCGTAGCGAGCATAGCTCATGGTGCCGGCCTTGACGCGACCCACGCAGGTGCCGAAGGTGTTGGCCTTGCCCACGGTGCCGGCGATGATCTCCTGATAGTCCATCTTGAACTCATTGAAGAAGTGCTTGGGCAGGTTGGAGCAATGGAAGCAGACGCACTTGTTCGGGTCGCCGCCGTAGTTGTTGTTCCAATCGAGCAGGGCCGAAGGCGTGCCCGAAGCGAGTTGCAGCATGTACATGCCCAGCAGGCCGGGTACGTCGACTTCGCAGGCCGAAGGAATCAGGTCGTTGCTCATCATGCTCATGATGGTGCAGGGAACCACGCCGAAGAACTCTTCGAAGGAGGTCCAGCACTGCACGGCGGTCACGGTGACGTTGGTCTGCTTCATCCAGCCGTCGATGACCGTACCCAGCTTGGCCATCTTGAGCAGCGCCGCTTCGGGCACGTTGCCGGTGGGCACATAAGCCTTGATGGCAGCCAGTTTGGCCTGAGCTGCATCGTCGTTGTCGGCCAGCTTGTTGATGCGGCCGAAGATCTCGCTCAAATCGATAGGCTCGACGCTGATGCCGCTGCTCTCATAGATGCGCTCGGAGTAGCGAACCGTATTGAAGGCCGCCGGACGGGCGCCGATTGCGCCGATGCGCAGATTCTTCAAACCCTTGACGATGCGGCAGACGCCGGTGAACCACTCCAGATCGGCGGTGAACTCGGGCGAGGTCAGCGCTTCAGTGTGCAGCTTGGTCAGAGAGTAGGGGATCTTGTACTGCATCAGGTTGTTACACGCGCTCATCTTGCCGCAGAAGCTGTCGCGGCGGACGGCGATGGTCATGGCTTCGGAGCGATCCGGAGTGGCCTGCACCAACACCGGAACCTTGAGGCCGGAGAGGCGGATGGCGTCGGCAATGCCGCGCTCGTCGCCGAAGTTGGGCAGAGTGACGATGATGCCGTCGATATCATCGGCGTGCTTCTTGAAGAGCTCGGCGCAACGCTGCGCCTCGGCATAGGTCTCGACCGCGCCGAACTTGGACTCCTCGGGGCTCAAAACCACCACATTGGCGCCGGCGTCTTCCAGCACCTTGATGATCTCTTCGCGGCCGGTCTTGGCCAGCATATCCGGGAAGAACCCGCGGTTGCCGACGATTACACCAAACGTAACTTTCTTCTGTGCTGCCATGTTGATCTGCTCCTTCAAGTCATGCCGCTTGCGCGGATGCTGTTTTCATTCGCTGCCGGGTCCGGAGATGCCGTCCGTGTGTCCGTACTACCCGCAGAAATAGTTTGTGACTGCAACTAGCACCGGGACGGCCCGGTGCGGATTGCCTACAAGCTGGGTGGTCGCGGAGAGTGGCTTGGCCTGTCTCCGCGACAGAAAAACTAGTTGCTGGCGCGGCCGGGGCGAAACTTGACGATGTAAAGTACGCCTACTGCCAGCAGAATCGCACCCCACCAGATGGGAGTGTGCAGTTCGGCCAACTGTACCGAGGCCAGAGGACCGACAACCACCTCATAAATGCCATAGCCGAGAATCAGAACGCCGTACACAAACATCAATACGCCGATGAAAAACCAAATGGGAATACCGGAACCATGCATCTCTTTGTACCTTTCCTCTCTTCAGGCGGCGTCGCACGCAAGGCGCGACGCCGGAACAAGCCGATTGATCCTTACCAGAACAGGATGTTGAGCGTGGCAAAGATGAGCACTACAAGGATTGCCCACATGTACTCGTTCTTGTAGAACGCCACCGGTGGTTCCTTGGGTAGCTTGGTAGCGCCATAGACCAGACCATCGAGCTCAGCGACCGGGCGCGCCTTGGTGACCAGACTGACCAGGACGATGATGATAGCCGTGGTCAGGAATGCCCACAGTGCGCGATAGAGATTCTCGGCCATCGGCTTGGCGTCCGGCGAAAGAGCGATGGTCGCCAAGCCGGCAGGATTGAACTTGACGTAGATGAACATGCCGACCGAGGTCAGGATGCCGCCCAGCAAGCCCAGGAAGCCGGCGATCGAGGTCGCGCGCTTCCAGAACATGCCCAGCAAAATCGCGCCCAGCAGAGGAGCAATAAAGAAGCTGAACAAGGCCTGCACGTAGTCCATGATGCCGTGCGCGTTCATGACCAGATAGGCCGCGCCAATCGAGACGGCTACACCGATGACGATGGCCATTCGGCCCACCGCCACGTAGTGACTATCCGAGCCCTTCTTGTTGATCAGCGGCTTGTAGATGTCGTAGGTCCAAACCGTGGAGAAGGCGCTCACGTTGCCCGCCATGCCGCTCATGAAGCCGGCAATCAGAGCCGTGATGCCCAGGCCCAGCAGGCCCGGTCCGCAGTAGCGCACCATCATCAGAGGCAGCGCTTCGTTGTAGCTGTGCAGTTCGGTGTCAGCCGCGCCGCTGAGCACCTTCTTCTGCGCATCGGGAGTCAATTTGGTCTTGGACATGGCATTCGAGCAGGCGCTCTGCTCGCTGGCCGAAGTCACCGTGGCGCAGGTCTTGACGACATCTTCGCCTACCAGTTGACGGCGGCTGCCATCGGGGTTCTGCAACAGCACCAGACCCAACAGGCCCGGCAGAATGACGATGAAGGGAACCGCCATCTTGAAGAACGAGCCAATGATTGGAGCCATGCGCGCCGCGCGCAGGTTATGCGCTGCCAATACACGCTGCACCACCAGAAAGTCAGTGGTCCAGTAGCCGAAGCTGATCACGAAGCCCAGGCCGAGAACGATTCCGGTCCAGTGCACGCCCATCGGATTGTCGGCAAAGTGGCCGGTGTCGCGCCACAGATGGAAGTAGGTATCGGTGTGCATGTTCTGGATGATCTGGCGCTTGAGGCCGGCAACGCCGCCTGCCTGAATCAGGCCCAGGATCGGCACCAGCATTGCGCCGCCCCAGATCAGGACGAACTGCAGCACCTCGTTGAAGATTGCCGAGCGCAAGCCGCCCAGGCCGACATACAAAGCCACGGCCACGGACGAAACCAGAATGCTGAAGGTGATGTCCCAGCCCAGCACGACCTTCATGACCACGGCCATGGCGAACATGTTGACGCCGCTCATGAGGATCATTTCGGTAGCAAAACTGACAGCTGCCAGAGTGCGGGCGTGACCGCCGAATCGCAGGTCCAGATAGCCGGGGACTGAGTGGGTCTTGGAGACATAGTAGAACGGCATCATCACCAGGCCCAGGAAAAGCATGGCCGGAATTGCGCCTACCCAATACCAGTGGGTGGCAAGAATGCCATACTGATAGGCCGAACCAGCCCATCCCATCAGTTCCAGCGAGCCCATGTTGGCGGAGACGAAGCTCAAGCCTGCGATCCAGGCTGTCATTTCACGTCCGGCCATGAAGAACTCTTCACTGGTGTTGGATTTTCCCTTGAGGTAAAAGCCGATCCAGACAACCATCCCGAAATAGATGGCGACGACGGCGATATCGAGCGGCCTGAGATGCGCCAAGGGAGCGGCGCTAAGGGCCAGGAGGGCCGGCACGGAATGCGTGGCGGCGATGGAGGCTGGAACCGATCCGAACATTGCTTCACCTGTGCAGAAATGGGGTGATTCCGTCCGTGGAACCCTCGAACGTTCGCCCTTAAGTAAATGGCTTTACTCGCACAATTGTCAAGCCTAAAGCAAAGCTTGGGAAAAATGTGCGCATGCCACCGGCGAACTACGAGCAAGCCCAGCCAAGGAGCGCCGGACAAGGAACGGGAGTAAACTCAGTAAGCGTTTACCGAACGAAGTGTAGCACATTCCGCTAATCTTGCAATACCCCATCCATCACATTCTTTTTTACCCCCATTTTTCGCCCAAAAACAGCTTGCCTTAGTGGCGAGAGGAAGGGAAACAATTCATTCCGGCAGGGAAAATCGAAGCTTTGTATTTTCTTTATTGCCGCTCTCGGCCAAGAAAAGACAAATTGCTGGGTAAACGAATACCCGGCACAGTGACCGTATTCTGAAACCACATTGCGAAGTTTTTCATGGCATTGCAGATATTTAGGCTCTTTTGGGAGGGAGCAGGGGCATTGATGCCCCTGAAATCCGATTCCGCGGGGATCGGCTTCAGCCGCGGGCTTCTCTAAAGCAAATCAATACCCGCGCCTGAAGGCTGAGCTTCTAGCTTTCGATATCAGGCATAAATGCCCCTTGCTTCCTCTGAGCAAAGCCCAAACAACAGGGCGCAATCAGATAAAGAACAAAAGACGATTGCCCTGACCTACTTGGCCTATCGACAGTGATTCATACTGGGAATGATTGAAGTCCGGGCTATTTCGCACTGGAATACGCCAACGGCGTCCGGAAACTCCGTACGCCGTTGGCTGGATGAACAAAGTGCAATGGGTGCCCCCCGGTCCCGATTCTGAGACCGGGGAGACCATGATTCAACAGACACGAAGAGCTAGAACAGCATCTTCAGCGAGAACTGCACCGCCCGTGGTTCTCCCGGACCGATGCCCGGATTTCCCAGGTACGGCCCAAGCGTGGAGCCGATGGTGCCGGCCTCGCTGGCGGAATCAAATCCCACCGGCGCCAGGTTGGTGCGGTTGAAGAAGTTGAAGATGTCGGCGCGGAACTGCGCCTTGACCCGGTCGGCAATCTGCGTGTTCTTGATGACGGCCAGATCCATGTCGGAGTAGCCGGGGTTATAGTTCTGATTGCGGCGGGTGGGCGAATAGGTTCCCGTGGGCGCATCGACGAAGGCCGTCGGGCTGAACCACTGCACGACACCGCCGACGATGGCGTGGCTGACGCCTGAAGTGGGGTTCTTGGCAACCTGCATGGCGCGATCGGCGTTTTCGCCGTTGCCGCTGGGGTTGGTTTCCGAGGCCACAGTATAGGGCGTGCCGCCGTGGAAGGAGAAGCCGGAGTTCAGCTCCCAGCCTTGCACCAGACGCGCCGGCCCGCGGAACTGCGGAATCCGGTAATCGAGGTAGCCGGTTAGCGTTTGCCGCACGTCGAAGTCGGCATTGGCGTATTCGCCCTTTTCATTGAGAGGATTCTGCGCGACATACGGCGTCTCGCCGGTCTCGTAGTCCAGCGCGTGACCCCAGGTGTAGCCAAGCTGTGCGTCGAGGTTGTGCCAGGACTGCACGCGCAGCGAAGTTTGCAGCGAGTTGTAGCTCGAGCCCTGATTGCTCTCCAACTCGTCGATCACCGCGAAGTTGGGGAACTTTTTGAAGTAGGGGCGCGAGCATTGCAGATCGTTGCCCGCCGAACTCGACGTTGCGCCACTATAAGCTGCCGGGCAAGAGGTCGAGTTGTAGGCTACCGCAGTGTTCAGGCTGTTGAGCGCGCCGGGGTTGATGTCTTGAAGTCCCAGCAGGTGCGTACCCTTGGTGCCCACATAGCCCAACTGCCAGATGATTGAAGAAGTGAAGCTATGCTGCAGGTTGAGATCGATGGACTGGGTATAGGAGGGCCGGAATTTGGGATTAATGGTCGAGATCGACTCCAATCCCTGTCCGCTGAGAGCATCCGCGTAGGTGTCGAATACATCCACGCCTTTGCTGATCACCTGGTTCAAAGCGCTGGCCTGTACCACCTGTTCGGAACCGGCCGGATTGAACTCCGGTCCGAAGACCGAGATGTTCTGCACATAGCCGTTTTGCAGGATGGCCTTGAGGAAGATTGAGTCGCCATAGAAGCCGTAGCCGCCGCGCAACACAGACTTGCCCGAGGCGTCCAGTTGGTAGGCGAAGCCCACGCGGGGGCTGATGCCACCCCAGAACTTTTGGTAGACATTGGCCACATCCTTGCCGGCAACTGCCAACCCGGAGGTCAGGCTGGGGTCGAAGACCGACAGGTTGGGGAAGTCCGAGTGCATTGGACCTTCGTAGTCGTAACGCACGCCGTAGTTGAGGCTCAGGCGCTTGTTGACCTGGTAGGAATCCTGCCCATAGAGGGCAAAGGAGTTCACAAAGACCTGCCGCTTGGGGTCGCCCAGTACGATGCCCGAATTCGAAGAATCAGGGCAGCCGGCGAGGAAGTCGGCCAGGTAGAGAACATTGCCATCCGCCGGAGCATTGGCTGAGGTGTAGGGTGCGGTGCCATTGCCCAGCAGTGCGCATTTGGAGTTGGTCGTCACCCACGGGCCCTGCGAGGCGTCAAAGTACAAAGTGCCGCGTCGGCCGGTCTGGTAGAAGTCATCCACCTGCGCCTGACGGAATTCGCCGCCGAAGTGCAACTGGTGCGCGCCCTTGGTCCAGGTCAGATCTTCGTCCAGGTGACCGGTGATGTCGTTGCGACCGGAGCGGGGCGTGATGCCCAGCGGATCGAATCCGGAGCCGCTGGCGGCCAAACCGTCGCTGGCAGTCTGGCCACCGATGATGATGTGCGGAGAGCCGGCCAGAGAAGGATCGGTAACGCCGGTATTCAGGCCCAACGCGGTCAGATTGAAGTTGGACTGAGCATCCGAAAAGGCTTGATTGAAGTAGCTGACGCCAGCCGCCAACTGGTTGGTGATGTTGGTGCTGAGCACGCGGTTGTAGACCAGCGAGTAGTTCTGGACGTGAATCGGGGCGATCTCGAAGTAGGGCGACAACTCCGAAGTAAGAGCCTCCTGCTGCGTGCCCTGACCGATGAACCAGGTAAAGGCGATGTGGTCCTTGTCAGTCACCTGCTCATCGAGTTTCAAGACACCGTTGTAGCTGTGGCCAGTGGTGTTGCCGACGACTTCATAGTTGTCCGATGAAGCGGAAAGACCCGACGCGAGCGCCGCAGCCGGCCACAGTCCCTTGGCGCCGTTGCAGCCGTTCAGCAGGCACAGGGAGACAGGATTTTCTTTGACCCCATAGGTCGCGAGTACGGCCAGCGCCTCTTGCTGATATGCCGGAGACGGCTCGGTAGCCCGGTTGCCGTTGCCCAGCAAAAACCCTTCATGCTCTCCCGAGAGGAAGAAGAAGGTTTTGTTGCGCAGAATCGGTCCGCCTACGGAGAAACCGTAGTGATCGTCGCGGGTCTCGGCCTTTTTGGTGGCAAAGGGGCTTTTGGCCTGAAACAGCTCGTTGTGATTGAAGTAATATGCCGAGCCGTGCACCGTATTGCCGCCGGCCTTGATGGTCAGGTTGGCGGTGCCGCCGGAGTTGCGGCCGATCTCGGTAGAACCCGCGGTCACAAAGGAGAAATTGTCGATCGCATCGATAGGCATGATGACGCCGGCGATGGCCGAGACGCCGCCTTCATTGACAGCCGGGTTGTTCCACCAGAGATCGTTGTTGTCGGTACCCTCGATCTCCCAGTTGATGGAGTTGGAGCGCGAGCCGTTGACGCTGGCCATGCCCATGCCGCCGCCCGTCGAGAGGCCGGCAAAACCCGTGGTCTGGGCCAGCATCTGGGTGAAGTCGCGGCCCGCATTGGGCAGATTCTGTACTACGACTTCAGGCAGTACGGTGGACTGTTCATCGGTCACCGTGTCCAGACTCAGAGCGTCCGCTTGCACTTCGATCGTCTGTGCTGAACTGGCAATGGCCAGCTTGACCGGCAGCACGTAGCTGGTTCCGGCTGTAACCTTGACGCCGTGTACCTTTTGCACGGAGAAGCCGGAAGCTGTCACCGTCACCATGTAATCGCCCAAAGGCAGATTGGTGAAGGCGAACTCGCCGGCGCTGGAACTGACGGCCTTGTAGGTCGTGTTGGTTCCAGTGTCGATGGCTGTAACTTGCGCGCCCGCTACCGCGGCATTGGACTGATCTGTCACCGAACCGCTGATGCCGCCGCGGAAGGTCTGTCCCGCGCTCCGCGCCGATCCGGCAAAAAGCACGGCAATCGACAGCAGACACACGGTAAATACACGATAAAGGCCTGAAAACTTCATTTGCGCCTATCCTCCAAGGGATATGAGTTGTGCCGGGATGGGTCCGGTCGAAGACGGCCAGAAGGGCCGATGGGGATGGATTTGCAGCCTCCAGACAGATGAAACCTGATCTGGCGTATGCATAAATATACAGCCCTATCCGATAAAGATTCAATAAAGATACAGAGAGCTGTGGTCATACAGCGACTACGAAAAATGCCAAGTGGCGGTGATCAGCTAGAAGTACTTCTTCAGCTTCAGTATTCGCGATTCGAAACCGTACCAGAGCAGCGTAGCTCCCAGCGTAGAAATAGCCAGACGCAGCGCAACGACAGCCAGATTGCCGGGTATGCCGTAGTGGTCCATGCGCACATCGAACCAGCCGAAGTAGATGAAGGTCGAGATATGGATCATGTACAGGCCGTAGCTGATCTTGCCATAGAAGGGCAGCGGTCCGCGTCGCAGCAGAAAGCTGACGGGATTGCGTGCTCCAGAGAAGGCGATGGCGGTCAGCACCGCGCCGACAAAAATGGTGGCCAGCGCTGAATCCAGCCAGGCTGTGCCGCCGGCGATGGTGGCCGCAAGGGTGAGACCCGCGGCAATCGCGGTGAGGCCGATTGTTATCCATACACAGCGGCTCCAGCGCAGCGAGTAGAGCCCCAATGCCAACAGGCTGCCCAGGGCTATGCCGTCCAGGTGAATCAGTGTGTGAGTTGGGGTCAGCCAGGCGTGATGGCTGTGGCGCAGCAGCGGGGATGTAAAAAGGGCAACGACCAACACCGCTCCCAACATCCAGGGGCGACGCAGAGAACGCACGCAGGGCGCCCAAAGCAGGTAGTACTGATTCTCGATGGCCAACGACCAGGTAGGGCCGATAGCGGGAGGCAGATTCAGATGAAAGAGATTCTGCACAAAGAAGATGTAGGCCAGCCAGGGCGCGGCTTTGATCGCTTCAAGCACTGGAGGCCCGATGAACCAATCCGAATTCAGGTACACCACCACCAGCACCAGCACATAGAGCGGCCAGATGCGCAGCGCACGGTGCCCATAGAAGTTGCGAAAGTAGTTTTTCTTCTCTCTTGTCTCCAGCAGGATGCCGGTGATGAGAAAGCCGCTGAGCACAAAGAAGAGATTGACCCCTGACCATCCCCAAAGAGATGCGGAGTAGATCCAGGTGCCTTCCAGCCGGGGATGGCAGTGATACAGAATCACGCCTAGAACCGCCAGACCGCGCAGGCCGTCGAGTTCCGGTAGGCGTTTGGGAAGCCAGGATGGACGTTGGAGGATCAATGCAGCTCATGGAAGTTGCGAGTTAGCGGGACTAGTACCGTGACCGTGTGATTTGGTAATGAAAGTCCATTGAAATGGGTGCCCCAGGTCCCGATTCTGGGACCTGGGAAACGATAAAATCACATGGTCACAGCACGAGAGCGGTTCGCGGAGTTAGCGACGAGATCCCGGAGGACCTCGTCTGTTCTCAGGTTAGCAGACCAGCAAGTCAACCCGAGGCTTATCCCGCCGCCAGTTGCTTGGCCCGCTCGGTCGCGCGCATCACGGCCTTGATGAGCGTGACGCGCAGGCCGCCCTCTTCCAGTTCCAGAATGCCGTCGATGGTGCAACCGGCGGGAGTGGTGACCGCGTCCTTGAGCAGCGCGGGGTGGTAGCCGGTCTCGAGCACCATCTTGGCCGCGCCGAAGGCAGTTTGAGCCGCCAGTTGGGTGGCGATGTCGCGGGGCAGTCCCACCTTGACGCCGGCCTCGGCCAGAGCCTCGATGATGATGTAGATGTAGGCCGGACCCGAGCCGCTGAGGCCGGTGACGGCGTCCATATGCTTCTCGTCCACGGTGACGGTGCGGCCGACGGTCTCGAAGATGCGCTCGGCCAGCTCCATCTGCTTGGCGCTGACGAAGCGTCCACGGCAGAGAGCGGCGGCGCCGGCGCCCAGCGCGGAGGGGGTGTTGGGCATGGCGCGAACCACGGCCATCTCCAGGCCTACAGCCTCTTCGATGGCCCGCGTCTTGACCGAGGCGGCAAAGGAGACGATCATCTTGTCCTTGGTCAGCGCCGGACGGATCTCTTCCAGCAGATCCGGTACTTGAAAGGGCTTGACGCCCAACAGGATCAGGTCAGCCTGCTTGACCGCGGCCAGATTGTCGGTGCTCACATCCACGCCCCATTGCGTGCTCAGGGCAATGGCCCGCTCGGCATGGCCCACGGTGGCGTGAATCTGCTCGGTGGCAAAGAGGTTCTGCTTGAGGAAGGCCTGCAACAGGATGCCTCCCATCTTGCCCGCGCCCAGCACGGCGATACGCACCTTGGGCAACTGCGCAGGGATTTCGTTGGCCTCTACGGCAATCTCTGTCATGATCTTCCCTTTGTTTTGCATGATGATGAAGCTGCAACCCTCTAGGATACGCGCAGAGGCGCCTTCGGTGCGAGTGTACGCCGGGAAACCAGGGCAATCGCATGAAGAATGGGTGGTTCCACGCACCTCTTTCCAAAGGAATGTGCCTCCATGAAACGGGGTTTCACGAAGATTTTCTCCGCGCAAATTGCCGTTTATTTTCCCTCCTCGGCGCACAATGCAATCAGGGGTGTACCCAGCACTTGGGCGGAGTGAGCACAACCAATCTTTCTGCTCGGATGCCTATCCCCCTCCCCCCTATAAAATTTCTATCTAACTGAAATTAAACGGTAGAGCGGCTAAAACTCCTTCATTGAGGAAACCTCTCTCAGGGAGCGATCTTCGCCTTTTCTTGACGCGTTTGACCCTGGCTGGGAAACCCATGGCAAAGAAAGAGGGCGCGGAACCTCCGCGCCCCCGATGCTGCATGGTTGAATTCGCGCTAGAAGCGGACGGAAAGCGTGCCGCTGACGGTGCGCGGTGCGCCCACTTGCAGGGTGTTGTTGTTGATGGCCTGAGGATCGGAGCCGCTGAAACCGTTGGTGCCGATTGAGGCCCAATACTGCGAGTTGAGCAGGTTGGAGACGTTGAACTGGGCCTTCAGGTCCTTGAATGCGCCCAACTGCTCGCGGTTGTAGCCCATGCCAAGTTCGGTAAGAAAGCGCCCGCTGACGCTGCCGTCATTGGTGTAGGTGAAGTAACGGGTCGACATATAGTCCGATCCCAGGTGGCCAAAGAAGCCGGACTTGTGGTATTCCAGCGAGCTCTTGTACATGCCTTCCGGAGTATCCACCATGATCTTGCCCTTGATGGTCAGGCAATTGCCTGAGGCATCGTTGTAGAGGCAGGCGCCGGTGGAGGTGGTGACGTTCTTGTCAAAGGTCGACTTGTTCCAGGTGGCGGCGTTGTAGAGCGTGATCTCCGGAGTGATGCGGATGCTGACGGAGCCGTCTATGCCGTTGGTGGTGACGCCGCCGGCATTGTTCAGAGTCGAGGGATTGCCCTGAATGCCGGAGCCCTGCGCGAAGGCCAGCAGGCGATTGGCAAAGTTCACGTGGAAGAAGCTGGCCTGTGCCGCTACCTGGTGCGAGGTGTAGCGATAGCCGCCTTCTTCGGTCCAGGAGGTCTCTGGATTCAGCGTGCTTTTCAGCGCCTCAAAGCCCGCCTGAGTGGTGCCCCAGGGCGAGTTGCCGAAGCCGTAGCCGCCAGGCTGGTAAGAGCGGACGTTGTAGGCGACATCGCCGAAGATTTCGTTGTTCTTGTCGAGCTTGTAGTTGACGCCGAACTGGGGCAGGAAGGGCTTGCCTGAAGTCAAAGAACCCTGCGCATATTTGCCGGCCACATAGCCGATTCCCAACAGACTCTGGGTAGCTGCGGGCAGCACTGGCGGGTTGGACAAGTACGAGGGAGTCAGTTCGCCATCGGTCATGGTCTCTTCGGTCTTGAATCCAGCGGCCAGGGTCAGTTTGTTGTTGACCTTGAAGAGATCCTGCACGTGGAAGTCATAAACGGTGGTGTTGAAGGTGTACTCCCACTGGGTGAAGAAGGGATGGGTGGGGAAGTCGTAGAGCGAGTGCATGGGGCTGGTGAGGCTGGTGGCATAGTAGCGACGCGCCAGGTTCCAGCGCTCGCCCTCGAACCAGAAGCCGCCTTCGAGCTTGTTGCGTCCAGACTCATAGGCCAGGGAAGTGAGGAATCCGGCGCGCGAGATGCCGTACTCAGAAGTGCGTTCCGAGATCGGCGATACGAACGCCAATACGTTATCGGAGTAAATGTTGTTGTAAGTTGGCGTGTAGGGAGTGAACCACAGGCCGCGGCCGTCGTTGCGGTGCCCGTAAGCGGTGCTCTTCCAGGTCAGGTGCGAGTTGAGTGCCTGCTTGAGTGTGATGCCGCTCAATACGTCCTTGCGCAGGCCTGCGCCACCGTAATAACCGGCATCGCAGGGGTCAGGAGTGCCAGCAACTTTGCCCGGATAGGTTCCTACTCCATCGCAAGCCCAGCCAGCCTGAATTGACTGCGCCCAGTTGCCGTAGTTATCCCAGTTGTAGCCCAGTTGCTTGACCCAGACCTTGTTCACATCCTGATAGTCAACCTCGCGGCGGTCGGAGACATCGGCAAAGATGGAGAGCACGCCGGTGTTGCCCAGGTAGTGAACGAACTTGCCGTTGAGCTGCCAATAGTTCTGGCCGATGTCGCCGTGGCCGCGCCACTTTTCGGAGAGATTATAGGCGCCGCTGATATAGAACTTGCTGTTGCCAGGCAATAGGCCGCTGTCATAGCGGACAAAGGTGCGATAGGAGTTCCAGCTGCCGAAGCTCTGAGTCAGGGTGTTCTTGCGCGTGTCCGTGGGATCGGAGGAATAGAACTGGAGAGTGCCGCCCAGGTTGCTGGTCGAAGCCGTTTCCAGTGCGCCTGTGCCCTGCGAGAGGACCATGCGGCCCATGTTCTCGTCGCTGATGGCGCGGCTGATGTGCAGGCCGTTCCAGTTGCCATACGACATATCACCCAGCGGCATGTCATCAAGGGTGAAGCCCAATTGGTTCTGGTTGAAGCCGCGCACCGAGATGCGTACCGCCCACTCATAGGAACCGTAGGGATCGGCGGCCTGGAAGTTGACGCTGGGTAATTGCGCGACGCTCTTGATGGGGCTGGTGCCGGGCATCTCCTCGATCAGCGAGGGCCCTTGCAGTTCCTGCTCAACGCGAAACTCGCCGGGAGCAGTCACTACCACTGTCTCGGTGTTGGTGACCTTGGGTTGCGTTGCTGGAGCCGGGGGCGTGGTGGTGGTTTGTTGTGCGCCCGCGGTCATAATGCCGCAAAGCGTAAGCACGAGCAGAGGGGAATAGATGTGGCCTCGAATCATACTGCACCTCTCGTTCAGATTGTGCTCAACGTGTGTCTCCGAGTTTGCAAAGATAGATGCGCGGGAGCTGCAGCGAATAGTTATAGCTGCCAGATCCTTGAGGAGAGGAGAATCCGCCAGCAAGCTGCTCTGAGTGCGCCGCGACGGGCCGCGCATGGGACACAAAATTAAACACTTGGGCAAATCTAACGAAGGAATAAGACAATGCGATGAGACGCAGATGAACGGAGTGCAAAAAAGAAGGCTTGCGAATTGGGGCCTATATTGTCGAACCCTCTATCTCCAGACATTTTGTGCCTGGAGACAAAGGGTTCGGGCAAACCTATACGTGACCTATAAACAAAGTAAAACTCGGAGTCATGGTCTTGTAACTATCAAAGAGTCCTGTTTTTTGCAATTACATCTTCATCTTTTGCTGTGCAATCCACTGATCGATGCGGTCGCTCAGCACATCGAGCGGCAGTGCGCCGGCGTCCAGCACCTGATCGTGGAAGGCCCGCAGATCAAATTTGTCGCCCAGCGCTTTTTTGGCCCGCTCGCGCAGTTCCAGAATCTTGAGCTGGCCGATCTTGTAGGCCGTGGCCTGACCCGGCCATGCGATATAGCGATCCACCTCGGACTGGATGCTGGTCTCGTCGATGGCCGTGTGGTCGTGGAAGAACTGCACCATCTGCTCGCGGGTCCAGTGCTGGGAGTGGACGCCGGTATCAACGACCAGACGGATCGCTCTCCAGGTGTCGGCCTCCAGACGTCCGTAGTCGGAGTAGGGGTCCTGGTAGAAGCCGGCATCCTTGCCCAGCCGCTCGGTGTACAGCGCCCAGCCCTCGACGTACGAGGTGTAGTCGCCGTACTTGCGGAAGGTGGGCACGTCGGTCAGTTCCTGAGCGATGGAGATCTGCAAGTGATGGCCGGGAATGCCCTCGTGATAGGCGATCGCTTCCGTGGCGTAGAGATTGCGGTCGGTGGCGTTGTAGGTGTTGATCATCAGACGGCCGGGACGGCTGCCGTCGGGCGTTCCAGCTTCATAATATGCGGGCGGTGAATCCTTGGCGATGTAATCGGGCATCGGCGTCACTTCGAAGGGCGCTTTGGGCAGACGGCCAAAGAGCGAGGGCAGTTTGACCTGCATCGGCTTCAAGTGATCGCGATAGGCCTGGAGCAGCGCATCGCCCGAGGTTGCCTTGAGTTTGGGGTTGGTCTTGAGGCTGGCGCGGAAGCTCTTCAAGTCGGCAAAACCCAGCTTCTGGGCGATAGCCAGCATCTCGGCTTCGTCGCGCGCGACCTCATCCAGGCCGATCTGGTGGATTTGGGCGGCGCTGAGGTTGGTGGTAGTGATGTGGCGCAATTGATAGGCGTAGTACGGTGCGCCATCAGCTAGAGCGGAGATGCCGGGCTCGGCACGCCCTGCCGGAACATAACTGACCTCAAGAAAACGCGCCAGACGCATGTAGGCGGGCAGCACTTCCTTGCCGATGGCGTCGAGCATCTCCGCCTTGATGCGCTCCTGCTCGACTGGTTTGATCGAGGCAGGGAAGCTCTTCAAAGGAAGCGCCAGAGGAGACTCTTCCGGCTTCTGTGCGGCCATCGCCTTGACCTGAACAAGGACTTTTTCCAGCAGATACTTCGGCGGCACACGATGGTCTTCCATGCCGATGGCCATATTGGTGGTGACCTGCTCGAAGGCCGTAGGAATTGCGTGCAGGCGAGCGATCCAGTCGTCGTAGTCCTTGACGGTGGAGAAGCTCAACTGCGCCACCAGTTGCGGGTATGTGGTGTGTATACCGCCCATCTGGTTCAGCGGCATCTCCCACTCCTTGAAGGCCGCGCCTTCCTGGTCGTCGGTGAGCTGGCGGAGCAGCAGGTCGCGGCTGAGCTTCTCTTGATCGCTCAACCCGGCGGGGTCGATGGCCGCCAGTTGCATCAGAAAATTCTCTTCGCGGGCCAACCGCTCGTGCTCGGCCTTTACCGAGTAATCGCTGATCTGGTCGTTGTAGCGCTTGTCGCCCAGCGAGGAGGCAAATTCCGGCGAATGCTTGAGATTGTCTTCCCAATAGTCGTTGAAGAGGGCGTTCAGCGCCTTGCGGTTCTGCTCGACCGTGGCGGAGACCGGAGCAGGGGCCTGCGCGCGCAGCGCGGGAAGGGAAGCGATCAGGAGCAGAGCCGATAGAACTAAAGAAGAAAAGATTTTCAAGAGAAAAAACCTCGGAGCAAAAGTTGCTCTGAGCATGAGTGTAGAGCACAAGAGGCGGGTGAGTCTGGATTGCAAGGCTATTCAGCAAGGTAATAGCATTTGGATCTTTACCCGATTGCGCCCAGTTGTTTGGGCTTTGCCCGAAAAACTTGCTTTGCCAAGAATGCCTCCGTGTAAAAACCAAACAGCCCCCGGAGTTGCCTCCGGGAGCTGTTTGGTTTGCCAGGGACTGGGTGCTTACGACATCAAAGATTCATTGCCCAGAATGCGGTAAAGGGTGGAGCGGCTGATGCCGAGCTGACGCGCGGCACGCAGCTTGTTGCCGCGGTTCAGGTCCAGAACATACTGGACGTGGTGTTGAATCACCGAGTCCAGCGCCAGACTGTCGGCGCGGATCGCCGGTTGCACTTCCGCCGGAGTTTCCATGGCGGTGGGCAGAGCCAGATCGTCGGGCCGGATGACGCCGTTGACTGCTTCCAACAGTGCAGTTTCCAGCACCGAGGCCAGTTCACGGACGTTGCCGGGCCAGTTGTGTTGCAGCAACCGGGCCAGTGCGCCAGGTCCGAGAATGACGGGGCGGTGCTGGTAGCGGGTGCAGATACGGTCGAGCAGCGCCTGAGCCAGCAGCGCGATATCTTCGCGACGTTGGCGCAGCGGTGGAATGGTAAAGCGAACTGCGGTGAGACGGAAGGCAAGATCAGGCAACAAGAGCCCCTGACCCGCCATCTGCCGCAACGAAGTTTGCGACGAAGCCAGCAGGACGGCGCGCCCCGGCGGACGGTCCTGCAAGGCTTTCAGAACGCTGAGCAGTAAACCCTGTCCGGGAGCGGCCAACAGGTCCACCCGGTCCAGATAGGTATAACCGCTGAGCGTGGACGGATCAGCATCCGTCACCAGCCATTCGCGGGCATCGCGCCGCTGGAAGCTTGTGGCTGCCAGAGGAGAGCGGCTGAAGAGATAACGGCCCAGTGTTTGTTTACCGGTTCCGTGTTCTCCCTCGATCGCCGCCACCTGTACGTGGGGTGCGGCCATCTCCGCTTGCATCAATAGCTTGCGCCATGCTGCACTGACGCCTACGACCTGACCACCCAGATGTGAATCCACATCCGCATAGGTCATGCCGGAAACGGAAGGCTGGGGCGGGAAATGAGCGGTACTCTGCATTGGTCTCAACGTACCTCGCCTCCAAGGCCCAAGTTGCGATATCTGGGCCAACACTTGCTTTATCGGCGACTCCTGGAAAAACATGAACCAATCTGAGGCACTTTCTTCAGAGCAAATAGACGCGTAATCGGACACTGTCGCGGAGGGGAGGATTTGGCGAAAATAGATTGTTCATGCATAAAAAGGGGCGTTCCGTATCGGAACGCCCCTGCCTATTTGCAGCATCTTGTTGATTTCAATGAGAAAAAACTCATCGAAAGCGCTTGGAAGGCTCGTCGGAAAAGATCTGTCCGTCACGGATATGCACTACCCGGTGGGCGTATTCGGCAATGTCCGGTTCATGTGTGACCAGTACTATAGTGTTTCCTTTGGCGTGCAGTGTATCGAGAAGCGACATGATCTCGATACCGGTTTTGGAGTCCAGGTTGCCGGTTGGCTCGTCGGCCAGAATGATGGATGGGCTGTTGACCAACGCCCGTGCAATGGCCACTCGCTGCCGCTGGCCGCCAGAGAGCTCGTTGGGCTTGTGCATCATGCGTGATTCCAGCCCAACATCGGTCAGTGACTCCTTGGCGCGCAGAATGCGCTCGGCGGCCGGGGTGCCGTTATAGATCAGCGGCAGTTCCACATTGTGCAGGGCGGTGGCGCGGGCCAGCAGGTTGAAGGTCTGAAAGACAAAGCCGATCTCCTTGTTGCGGATGCGCGCCAGTTGGTCGTCGTCCAGTTCGCTGACAAGTTGGCCGTTGAGCCAATATTTACCTTGCGAGGGTGTGTCCAGGCAGCCAATCAGGTTCATCAGCGTGGACTTGCCCGAACCTGAAGGCCCCATGATAGCCACGTACTCATTGTGCTTGATGCTGAGGGAGATTCCGCGCAGGGCGTGAACCTGCTGCTCGGAGCCCATATCGTAGGTGCGCCACAGGTTCTCGACGATGATTACGTCGCCACTGGGTACGGAGGACTGCTGTACGTGTTCTTCGGTGTGGGTACTCGCCATCTGAATCGTTTCCTTGGTTGCGGTTGTCTTCCATTCGATGCAGGCAAGGAAGAGAGAGCGTCGAAGATATCATCAACCTCCCCTCACTCCCTAGTCCCTCAGTCCCTTAGTCCCTTAGTCCCTGTCTTACGAATTTCCCCCCGCGGGCGGAGTCGGCTTGGCGTTGTCGCGCTTGAGCAGAGATCCGTTCTTCAGGCCGCGTAGCGTCTTGAAGGGACCGGTGACGATTTCCTGGTTCTCGGTCAGGCCAGAGAGGATCTCGATGTCGGTAGCACCGGTAATGCCGGTGGTGACGGGAACGAACTTCGCGTGCGGTTTGCCCTTGACCTGCTCGATCACGAATACGCCCTGTTGCGGCACGGCTTTTGCAGCAGCGGTGGTCGCGGCTTCAACCTTGCCTTTGCCGTTGTCGGTCTCCGGGTTGTGCATGGTCAGAGCCTGTATGGGCAGGGAGAGCACATTGGCTTTGTGCGCCGTGGTGATCTTGGCGGTGGTGGAGAGGCCGGGACGCAGTTCGCTCGTGGGCGTATCCAGCGTGACAACTACCTTGAAGTCCTTGGCCTCTTCGGTCCCAGTAGTCGATTGCGAGGTGGCGACGCCGGTGGAGCGCAGCAGCGCCTGATCGCCAACCAAGGTAACGTGGCCCTTGAAGACCTTGCCGGGCAGGGCATCGACAGTGACCTCGGCGGTCTGGCCGATCTGGATATTGACGATGTCGGTCTCATCAACCTTGACCTCGGCAGTGATAACACTCATGTCGGCCAGGGTCATGAAGGTGGAACCTTCGGTGTTCTGGATGCCCTCGACGACGGTCTCGCCTTCACGCACCGGTTCATTGGTCACAATGCCGTCAAAGGGAGCAACCGCCATGGTCAAATCGAGCGCGTTCTGGTTGGCGCGCAGGGTAGCCATCTGCATGGATAGGTGTCCACGCAGGGACTCGGTCTGCGCCTTGGCCTGATTCAGGGCCGCAATTGCCTGATTCAAGGAGGCGACGTCGGTGTCATAGGCAGATTTTTTGGCGTCGTAGTCGGATTTGGCTACGATACCGTCCTTGTAAAGGGGTTGTTCGCGCTCCCAATCCAGCTTTTTCTGCTCCAGGTCAGCCTTGGCCTTCTCGACATTGGCTTCGGCGGTCTTTTCGGCGGCAATGTCGGCGGCGATATCGGTCTTGGCGGCAGAAATGGCTGCCTGCTGACCGGTAACGCTGGCCTCCTGCTGCACATTCTCGATGGTGGCGACGGTCTGTCCCTTCTTGACCATATCGCCTTCTTTTACATAGAGATGAGTGACACGTCCCATGGCTGTTGCGCCCAGGTTGACATAGGTCTTGGGCTTGATCTGGCCGGTGCCGCTGACGACGGTGGCCAGATCCTGGCGCACCACCTTGGCGGTCAGCACCTTGGTATAGCCCGACTGCTGTTTATAGACCATGAAACCGACCAGCCCGGCAGCGACCAGGACGGCGAGAACAATAAGCAGGATCTTCTTCATAGGGTGCGTGCTCCGGTTTTCTCTTCGCATTCAGTGTACGCAAGCTCGGCCCGTCCGGTTCCCAAACGGTGCGGAAAACTTTCTTCCCAGGCAGGCTGTAAAACGCTTCACAGAAAGAATGCGCTTGCTTTTTGGACGGTGCGGAGCCTGGCGAGGTCTCAAAACTGTGTCGGATCAGGATGGAGAAGCAGCAGTCATCGCTTTTTTGCTGCTGGATGTAGTATTGCAGTCCCTGTTTTGCTACGCTCTAGCCATGCAGATTACGATTCAGATTCCCGACGATCTGGCACAGCAGCCCGACCCGGCGCGTGTAGCTCTGGAGGCTTTCGCCATCGAGGGCTATCGTACGGGTGCGTTTACCGCGTTGCAGACTCGGCAACTGCTGGGATTTGAGACCCGCTTCCAATTGGACGGTTTCCTCAAGCAGCATCAGGTTTGGGATCATGCTTATAGCGTTGAGGATCTGGAGCATGATCGTCGCGGCTTTGAGCACTCTTGATGATTGTTGTCGCTGACACTTCTCCGCTGAATTATCTGGTTTTGATTGATGAAATAGATCTTTTGCGCCAACTCTTTGGAGTGGTCTTGTTGCCTGCCGCCGTTCTTCAGGAACTGAAACACCCCAAGGCCTCGACCAAAGTGCGAGCCTGGGCCGAAGAACTTCCCGGATGGATTGAAGTATGTGCGGTGCAATCCGTCCCCGGACCACTCCTGCTGTCTCTGGATCTGGGAGAGCGTGAAGCTCTTCAATTGGCGATCGAAAGAAATATTGACACGATTCTCATGGATGAGGCTGCTGGACGAATGGCTGCCAGAGCGCTGCGGATAGAGGTCCGGGGAACTCTGGGGATATTGGAGCGCGGTGGAAAGTTGGGGTTTATCGATTTTGATTCCGCACTCATTAAATTGGAAGAGACCAGCTTTCGTCTGTCGCCGGCAGTCCGTAGCCTCTTTTTGCGGCGTAAACAGTTACCTTGACAAGTGGACGCGGTGGGCTACACACGAAAGCGCTCATTCTGCGTTCTTTATCGCTATGTTTTGGGCGCAGTTCGTTCTTTTTGCTTTGCTGTTTATCAACTTCAGCGTCTAATCTTTGCCAGGAGTTGCAACGGCATCTTGCCCACTCTAACCCGGACCCGTAGAATAAAGGATCGCAGGAGTTCTCAAGCCAAAATGATGCTCAATGGTCGCACGATTCTCTTCGCCGCATTTGGATGCGGACTGGTATTCCTCTCCGCCACCGGGCTTCGCGCCCAGCAGGCGGCCAACACGCCGCAATCGGCAACTTCGCAGGATTCCAGTCAGCCAGCGGATAAAGACTTTGATCCGCTCAAGCGCGAACGCTCCGACAAGGAGAAGATCGCCGCCCGTAAGGCCGTTCGCGAGGAATTGAAGGGTGCATATAAATCCTGGTTGAACCAGGACGTGGCCTACATCATCTCCGACGAAGAGCGCAAGGCTTTTCACAACCTCGGCAACGACGAGGAGCGCGACGCCTTCATCGAGAACTTCTGGCTGCGCCGCAATCCCAATCCCGATTCGCCGGATAACGAGTTCCGCGAGGAGCACTATCGGCGCATCGCCTATGCCAACGAGCACTTCGCTGCCGGCAAGCCCGGCTGGAAGACCGACCGTGGCCACATCTACATCTCCTTCGGAAAGCCCGACTCGATCGATTCCCACCCCTCTGGCGGCAGCTATCAGCGCCCCATGGAAGAGGGCGGCGGTCAGACTTCGACCTTTCCCTTCGAGACCTGGCACTACCGCTATCTTGAAGGTCTGGGCGAGAACATTGACATCGAGTTTGTCGATACCTGCCAGTGCGGCGACTATCACTTCACCATCGATCGCAGCGAAAAGGACGCCCTTTTGCACGTCCCCGGCGCCGGCCTGACGCAGTACGAAGAGATGGGACAGGCCAAGAAGGAAGACCGCTTCAAGGGCGGCCTGGAGAGCCTGGGTACCGGTCCCATGGCCACCCAGGAGCAGTCCAAGCAGTTCGACCGCATCGAGATGGCCGCCAAGCTCTTCGCGCCGCCTCCGGTCAAGTTCAAGGATCTGGAAGGCTTTTTGTCCGAGCACAAGATCCTCAGCGGTCCGGTATTCCCCTTTGACGTGCGCACCGACTACGTCAAGGTTACCGACAGCATGGATCTGGTGCCCATCACCCTCCAGTTGAAGAACCGCGACATCACCTTTATAACCAAGGACGGCGTGGCCAAGGGTGTAGTCAACATTCTGGGCAAGGTCACCACTATTGCGCACAAGACAGTCCAGACCTTTGAGGACACCGTCGAGGTGGAGCAACCGGCCGAACTGCTCGAGAAGAGCCTGGATCGTCCCTCGGTCTACTGGAAGGCTTTGCCTCTATTGGCCGGTCACTACCGCCTGGATATCGCCATCAAGGACGTGAACAACCCGGACCACGTTGGCGTTTATGCCAGCAGTCTGGAAGTTCCGACCTTCCATGATGAAAAGCTGGGCACCTCGTCGCTGATTCTGGCCGACCAGATGAATCTGGTTTCATCGCGCGAGATCGGAAGCGGCAACTTCATCATCGGCAATACCTTTATCCGGCCTCGGGTCAGCTCGGCAGTGACCAAGCCGGTTACCTTCAAACGCAGCCAGATTCTCAATTTCTGGATGCAGGTCTATAATCTGGGAATCGACGAGGCCACCAAAAGCAATCAGGCTTCCGTGACCTACCAGATTACCGATACCGCGGCCAACACCGTGGTGCTGGAAAAACAGTTGGATTCGAAGGAGCTGGGAGCGCACAGCGATCAGATGACGGTCGAAAAGTCGCTTTCCATTGCCGGACTCCAGCCAGGCAAGTACAAGGTGACAATCAAGGTCACCGACGCCATCTCAAAACAAGAGATTGCGCAGTCGGCCCCCTTTGTTGTGGAATAGTACACAGCGCCGCGCGATCGGGCTACCGGACTTCAGATCTGGAAGCCCGCGCGGAGCGAAGTTTGCTGAGATTGCCAGGGACGCCGCAAGGTCACCGAAAATCAAGATGATCCGCAGGCTCCAGTTCGCGTGTTTCACCATCCTGATTCTCCTCGGGTGCGCCCCTGTCCATGGTGCGGCTCCTGGAACGGTATCGGGATGCGTGCGTGATTCGGCGGGTACACCGCAGGTCGGCGCATTGGTGCAGTTGCTGCGCCCCGACCAGAGCGTTCTGGCCAGCGTATATACAAATGTTCAGGGCCGCTTCTCTATCCCCTCAGTATTTCCCGGCCGCTACGCTCTCAAAGCTCTGGGCACCTCGTTCTTGCCATCGTTGCGCGAGAACGTCCATGTGCGCTCCAATGCGGTCGTTAATCTCACTTTGAACACCCTCTACGAAGTGATGCAGTGGCTGCCGGCGGAACCGCGCGCGGTCAATGCGCACCCGGACGACTGGGCCTGGACGCTGCGCTCTGCTGCCAACCGTCCGCTGCTGCGCTGGCTTGAAGATGGGCCGCTGGTGGTGGTCTCCGATGGCTCCGGTTCTACCCCCAAATTGAAGGCTCGCCTCATGGCTACCGGTCAGGAAGGCACCTTTGGTGAGAGCGGCGAGCGTTTCTCGGCGACAGTAGAAGATACGCCCTCCACCAGCCGTGAGTTGCTGGCTCGCGTGGACTTTGCGCCCGACTCCGAGGCTGGAATGGAGTCCATGCTGGGCTTCCGCCAGGATCTTGGCTATGCCGGCTCGGTGCAGTCGATGGCCACTGTCGTTTTGCAGCCGGAGATGAGTTCAGATGGCGCTGAAGGCCTTGACGAGGCGATCCTGCGCTCCGCCGAAACCATCAACCTGGGCGATGAGTTTGAGGTAGAAGCTGGCTCCGAGCAGGTATTGGCTCACTTTCAGCAGAATGCCGCCAACAACATTGCCGCTGCGTTGCCTTTTGTTTCGGTGGGCTGGCGCGATGGCGATTCCACAGTGCGCTATCGTATGGCTACGCAGCCTGCAACGGCCGAGGGCAGGGAAGACGCTTTGCCGGTGTTGACCGCCGCCCACGGGCACCTGGTTTTGCAACACGGTCTGCATCAGGAGATCGGCTGGGAGCACCACACCGATTCAACAGCCATCTCCGTCCGTGTTTTCTCCGACCATCTCGATAATCCAGCCTTGGAAGCCAGAGGACGCTTTGTGGCCGGCTCGGATGCGATGAATGCAGCACTTCTGGATCGAGCCAGTGGTCTGTTACGCGCCGCGGGTCCGGAATTCTCTTCGGCAGGAATGATTGCTTCTGTTGAGCACCAGCTTTCCAGAGGCAACAGCATCCAGCTCAACTACGCCAACGGCGATGCCTTGGTGTTGCCGCAGTCTGCGGTTCATCCAACTGCACTCGCTCAGTTCATGGCGGCCACTCATCCCCGTCGTACTCAGATGCTCTCTCTGTCGCTCTCCGGTACGCTTGAGGGAACCGGAACCCGCTGGCGGGCCAGTTATCGCTGGCAGCCAGAGGACACGGTGACTCAGGTCGCTCCCTTTGGCGAGGATGCAGCAAGCCCCTACCTCAATCTTCATCTGCGTCAGCCGATGCGCATCTCGGCCAACGGCACCAGCCGCATCGAGGCCCAGATCGACCTGCGCAACCTGCTTGCTCAAGGCTATCAACAACTGGTTTTGAGCGATGGTTCGCTGTTGATCTTTGCCCAGGATCAGCGCAGCGTCAGCGGCGGGCTGGCTTTTATCTTTTAATCATTGAGTCTAAGTAAGTATCCTCCGGCAAAGCCGGAGGCTTTATGGTTGGTAATCCCTCAAAGGGACCTGGTGGCGCGCAATCCCAAGTGCAGTCTCGCGCCAGCCTGAGACCTCGCGCCGGAGGCGCAGTTGTGAGACCCGCGCTTCAGCGCGGGGTAAGCAAAACCAAAGTTGATTCGGAGTCCGGTAGGGACGGCGCTCATGCTCTGACCATTTTTGTCCCAAAAGATAAAAACAGGAATCAGGTACGACTCCAGTAAACGTCAAACGTCTACTGCCTCCCCGGCAAAGCAGGGGGTTCTCTCTTTTGAAATAGCGCTGTCATACAGTGTGAAACGAAGGATCTGCTTTTAAGAATCCAGCAATCAAAGCGCGCAATTGGCCAGGGTGTATTTCTCTTCCCGGAGAGTTTTGAATCCAGCAATCTCTGTGCTATATTAATCAAGTGGCAGCAAGCAAGAATGCCTGCCGCAGCAGTGTGGAAGCCCTTTCGCACTGCGTTCAATCAAGTGGATGCGTAGCTCAACTGGCAGAGCATTCGGCTCTTAACCGACAGGTTGTAGGTTCGATTCCTACCGCATCCACCAAATCTTTACTTTCAAATCCACCCAAAAATCATATCGCCAACCTCGCGGCATTTTCGTGCAACATTTCTATCGAATCTGGAAAGTTGACGGTTGGGACTGCTCCAAAAATCCATCCAGTGGGGGAACCTCAACAGGATCCACCGCACTGGAAGGATTATGCATAAGGATTTGAAACTCTATACCAGCACTTTGTCCTGCTGGGGCTCCTTAACGGATTTGTGCCACAACTTCTCCATCTCTTCGAGTGAACGGCCTTTGGTCTCTGGCACGAATCTCCACATAAACAAGGCTGCAAAAACGCTCATCACACCGTAGATCCAATAAGCGAAACCATGCTTGAAATGCTGCACCAGATAGGGATTGTCGTTGAGGATGGGGAAAGACCAGCTGACCAGATAATTGGCGATCCACTGCACCGCCACGGCCAGGGCCATGGCCGTGCCGCGAATCTGATTGGGAAAGATCTCACTGAGCAGAACCCAGGTAACTGGTCCCCAGGAAACGGCAAAACCGGCGGTGTAGACCAGCATGGAAACCAATGCGATCATGCCCTTGCCGCCCAGCCAGAAGTTGGCGCCAAGCGTAATCATGCTCACGGCCATGATGACCGCTCCAATGATCTGTAATGGCTTGCGTCCAAATCGATCCACGCTCAGAATCGCAACCATGGTGAAGACCAGGTTGACGCCGCCAACAATGATCGTTTGCAGCAGCGAGGCGTTGGTGGTCATGCCCATGCCTTTGAAGATGTCGGTCGCATAGTAAAGCACGACGTTGATGCCCACAAATTGCTGGAAGATCGACACCGTGACGCCGATGAGAACCACCAGAGCGCCGTACGAAAAGAGCTTGCCGGAGTGGTTCTCGCTCAATGAAGCGCGAATTTCGCAGAGTTCCTTTTCGCCTTCCTCCGGCGTCACCAGCTTGGCCAGCACGGCGCGCGCGCCGCTTTCATTGCCCTTCAACATCAGAAAGCGCGGAGTCTCCGGCACAAGGATCAGCAGCAGAAGAAAGAGGGCTGCGGGGATGGTGCCGGAAAGAAACATGTAGCGCCAGCCAATGGAGTTCAGCCAGGCATCGCCACTACCTGTCTTGGAAATTCCGAAATTGACAAAGTAGATCACCAACATGCCGAAGATGATGGCGAACTGGTTCCAGGCCACCAGATTTCCCCGTATCTTGGGCGGTGCAATCTCGGCAATATACATGGGCGACAGCATCGAAGCCAAACCTACGCCAATGCCGCCCAGAATACGGTAAATGACAAAATTTACCATGTACCCGGGGCCACCGTGGCCGATGGGAGCAAAAGGGAATTCCGGTGCTGCTGCGCCCAGCGCGGAGAGCAAAAAGAGCACGGCGGCAATGACCAGTCCACGCTTGCGGCCGATGCGGGTACTCACCCAGCCGCCAATCAGTCCGCCGAAGATACAGCCGATCAGAGCACTTGAAACCACAAAGCCGAGCAGCGAATTGGCGGCATTGGCCTGTAGGGGGTTGGTCAGATCCGTAAAGCGCGGATCGATGAAATAAGACTTCAGACAGCCCACCGCGCCGTTGATCACGGCCGTGTCATATCCAAAAAGCAATCCGCCCAATGTGGCGATCAGGGTTAGCAGAACAACGTACGGATTCAAACGCGACATAACGTTCCTAACAATTACGGTTAGACGGAGGTGAGATTTTCCAATCGCTCCAGGGAGCGTGGTCTACCGGTACTTGCGATGACAACGTATTCAATTTGGATTGTTGGGGCGGACGAGAAACCCTCGTCCGCCCCGCTGCTGAGGCCGCTTAGTAGATATGGCGGCTGATCATGTTCTCGATCTTTTCCTGACGACCCGAACGGGGCTGAGGATTGATCGCGGCGGCTTCGCTCTGCGCAGCGATCTCTTCCAGCGAGAGCTTGCCGGTGAAGATGGCCTGCGCCTCGGGAGTCTTCCAGTCCGCATAGCGCTCGTCGATGACCTTCTGCAGCGTCTTCTTCTCGAACAGATCCGCCGCCAGAAGGAATGCCTTGGCGCACAGATCGGCGCCACCCACGTGGGCCGCAACCAGATCCTCGGCGTCGATGCTTTGACGCCGAATCTTGGCGTCAAAGTTCATGCCACCCAGGCCCAGACCGCCATTGCGAATCACGTGATAGAGCGAAAGCGTCAGCGAGTAAAGGTCCAGTGGGAACTGGTCGGTATCCCAGCCCAGCAGGGCATCGCCACGATTGATATCGAGTGAGCCCAGGAAGCCCAGATCGACGGCGTTGGCAATCTCGTGCTCGAAGCTGTGGCCGGCCAATAGGGCATGGTTGGCTTCGATGTTTACCCGAACCTCGTTTTCCAGGCCGTTCTTCTTCAGGAAGCCGTAAACGGTTGCGGTGTCGAAGTCATACTGATGCGCGGTGGGTTCCTTGGGCTTGGGTTCGATCAGAATCTGTCCCTTGAAGCCAATCTTGTGCTTGTAGTCCACCACCAGATGGAGCATCCGCGCGAACTGCTCCAGTTCCTGCTTCATGTCGGTGTTGAGCAGGGTATCGTAGCCTTCACGGCCGCCCCACAACACATAATTGGAGCCGCCCAACTGCTTGGTCACGTCGATGCAGTGCTTGATGGTGGTAGCCGACCAGGCAAAGACTTCGGGGTCGGGATTGGTGGCCGCGCCAGACATGAAACGACGATGAGAGAAGAGATTGGCCGTGCCCCAGAGGAGCTTGGTGGAAGACGATTCGATCTTCTTCTGCAGGTAATCGGCCAGGGTGTGCAGATTGCTCAGCGTCTGCTGGAGGTTATCCCCCTCGGGAACCACATCGCGATCGTGGAAGCAGAAAAAAGGCAGGTCCAGCACGCGGAAGAGTTCGAATGCGGCATCCGCCTTTTCCTTGGCGCGGGCAATGCCGTCACCGGGAGCAAACCAGGGGCGCTGGATGGTTCCCTCGCCGAACGGGTCGCCGCCCGTCATGGCCAGGGAGTGCCAGTAGGCCACGGAAAAGCGCAAGTGGTCCTTGAGAGGCTTGCCAAGGACGATTTTTTCGGCATCGTAGTGACGATAGGCCATTGGATTGGTGGTATTGAGACCTTCATAGCGAACGGCAGGCATTTCGCTAAAGAGAGTATGAGACATGCAATCCTCTTTTCATTCTGCAGTGGGCGCCCAGAAGGCGTGCCCGGTTACCTGAAAACGGCACACCCATTGTTCCACACGAACCTCATAATATTCCATTCATAAATCGCTTTATGTTGATCTTGTTGAGACCGATCCCAAGACGAATACCAGCCCTGAAGCCCATTTTGAGGTCTTGCGCGAGTGGGCCGCCAGGAACGTCGTCTGGAAGGTTATTTTTCGACGAAGGACGTCAGTTTCCAATGTCTACATACTTTAACGAAGAACGGCCTACTCGAAACTCAAAACGCCGCTTTGGTCAGCTTTGCAGATGCCGTAGAATGCAGCTTCGAGGATAATAGTGTTAGGTGGCTACTATGCAGATCGAAGTGCTTGCATTTGCGCATCTCCGTGAACAGCTTGGGTTTTCCGCGCGCATGGTGGAATGTTCTGAAGACCAGACTCCGCGCGATATTCTGGGCATGATTGCGCCGAATATTCTCCTCGACAAATCCATCCGGGTTGCGGTGAATCGCGAGTATGGCGACTGGGACAAGCCCGTTGGCCGTGCCTTCGAGATCGCGATCATTCCCCCTGTGAGCGGTGGTTAAGCATGAAGACGCACATTGAACTGACCGAGAAGGCGATTGTTCTGCCAATGGAACCGGTGGATGATCTGGAAGTCGGCGCACAGGTTGATTTTCAGGGCATCGTGCGGGGAACCGAAAAGGGCGATCCCATTCAGGGCTTGAACTACCAGGCCCATGAACCAATGGCTCACTTGGAACTCGCAAAGATTTTGGACGACCTCGCTGGGTTGCATCCCTGCGATGCAGTGTGGATCATTCACCGTCTGGGCTACATCCCGGTAGGCGAGATCGCACTCTTCGTGCGGGTGCGCTCAAAACATCGCAAGGCAGCCTTGCGACTCACGGATGAGCTGATTGACCGGCTCAAACGCGATGTGCCGATCTGGAAGCTGTCTTGATTGGGGGCTAACGAGCCAGGGTGTACCTTGTGCATGTGGGGCAGGGCGCGAGCCGCCATTAAAATGAAAACATGATTGTAGAGAGCTTTCCAACTGGCCCCTTGCAAGCCAACTGCACCCTCCTCGGCGATAAAGAGACTGGCGAAGCCGTCATCGTTGATCCCGGCGCCGAAGTGGACCGTATCCATCGCCGCCTGGGCGAATTGGGTCTGACTTTGAAGCAGATCCTGCTGACGCACGCCCATCTGGACCACGCCGGTGTTGCGGTGAAATTGAAGCGGCTGACTGGTGCGCCGATCCTGCTGCATCACGGCGACCTGTCTCTCTTGCAATCCATGGGCAAGCAAGCTGCTTGGTTAGGCATGGATGCGCCGGAGGTCGAGCCGCCGGATGGGTTTTTGCTGGATGCCCAAATTGTGGGCTTGACGAACTATCCCGCTCAGGTGATCTGCACTCCCGGACACACCCAGGGATCAATCAGTCTTTATATAGCTGAGCAAAAGCTGCTCATTGCCGGGGATACGCTCTTTGCCGGCAGCATCGGGCGCACTGATCTGCCCGGCGGCGACTACTCCCAGATCATGCATTCAATCCGCTACCGTCTGCTGACGCTCCCTCACGAGACAAGGGTGATCTGTGGTCACGGTCCGGCTACGACGATCGGCAAGGAATGGCGCGACAATCCATTCCTGCGCGCGGATATGGAGACGGTCTGAAAGGATTTGTCATCCTGAGCGAAGCGAAGGATCTGCATCTCTTCCAGCCAGAACAAAAAACAGGTCCTTCGATTTCGTTTCTCGCACCAGAGAAGACAAACTCCGCTCAGGATGACGCCATAATGGATAAGCAAATTACAGACTCACGACACTAGCTGATGACGTGCAGCAGCTCTTCAGCCTGCTCACGTGGTCCCAGGATGGAGACGCGAGGGATGCGTCCGCGCACCATGGAGACTTCGTCGCAGCGATGCAGTCGCGGACAGCTCTGGCAGTCCTTGAAGATCTTGTCAGGTAGCTCCGACTTGTCTTCGACCGTCCGGAATCCATACTTGAAAAAGAAATCCGGGATGCGGGTGAAGAGGCAGACAGACTGAATGCCGTGCTCTTCGGCCTCTTCCAGCAGCGCACCCAGAATGCGGCCGCCAGCGCCTTGTCCCTTGGCCTCGGGACGCACTACGATGGAGCGCACCTCGGTGAGATGTGGCCCATAGAAGTGCAGTGCTCCACAGCCGAGAAAGATCCCGCCGTCGGAGACCGCCACGGTGAAGTCGCGGATGTTCTCGCAGATCTCGGCGAAGGTGCGCTTGAGCAGCGTGCCATCGGTAGAGAGCGAGTTGACCAGATCGAAGACGTGAGTAGCGTCTTGCAGACGCGCTTTACGCACCAGCATGAGCAGCCTCCCGTTTGCTTATAGCCGCAATGCGCTCGGAAGCCGCGGCCAGGGCCGTCTGCACGCGCAACCGCGCCGTTCCTCCGATCACATCGTGGCAGTCCAGCGTGGCCTGCAAGGTCACCGCTGCAAAAAAGTCCTCGCCAAACTCCGCGCCGAACTGCTGCAACTGATCGAGAGTGAGCTCGCCCAGCTCCTTGCCATTTTCCAGGCCGAAGCGAACAGCGTTGCCGATCTTCTCGTGTGCCGTCCGGAAGGGAACTCCCTTGTGGACCAGATAAGTAGCCGCGGCCATGGCGTTCAGATAGCCGCTGTGCGCGGCCTCGGTCATACGCTCGCCGTTGAACTGAAGAGCCGCGGTAAAGCGTGCCACCAGGCTGATCATCCTTGGCGTGAAGCTGACGGAGAATGCCGGTTCCTGAGTCTCCTGCATGTCCTTATTGTAGGCCAGGGGCAAACCCTTGATGATCAACGTGACGGTCTGGGCAGCACCGTTGATGCGGCCCACCTTGGCGCGAATCAGCTCGGTCAGGTCGGGATTCTTCTTTTGCGGCATGGCGCTGGAGCCTGTCGAAAAGGCTTCGGGAAGCTGCACAAAGTTGAACTCGGCGGTGGCGAAGAGGGTGATCTCTTCGGCAAAGCGGCTCAAATGCAGGCCGACAAAGGTCAGCGCCTGCAGATATTCCAGCACGAAGTCGCGGTCGCTGGTGGCGTCCATAGAGTTGGGCGTGGGCGCGGTGAACTTCAGCTCTTGGGCCGCAATGGTGCGGTCCAGAGCCAGCGTTGCGCCGGCAATTGCGCCGGAACCCAGCGGGCAATAGTTGAGGCGCTTGGCGCAGTCATCCAGCCGCGAAGCATCGCGCAGAATCATCTCGACATAGGCCAGCAGCCAATGAGCAACCAGCACCGGTTCGGCGCGCTGCAGATGGGTGTAGCTGGGCATGACGGCTTCGCCGGCCTGCCCGGCCTTCTCCACCAGCGCGGCAGCCCACTGTGTGAGCGCGGCGACGTTGGCGTCGATCTGCTCCCGCACGTAGAGGCGCAGGTCGGTGGCGATCTGCTCATTGCGGCTGCGGCCGGTGTGCAGCTTCAGCCCCAGCGAGCCGATGCGCTGCACGAGATTGAGTTCGACGAAGTGGTGAATGTCTTCGGCGGTGGGATGATTGGCTACCAGCGCCTGCCCGGCTTCGGAGGCGTGCTCGGCGGCGATGCTGTCCAACGCACCGCGGATCGAAGCGAGTTCTTCGCCGGTCAGCACGCCGGCGGCAGCAATGGCTGAAGCGTGGGCCTTGCTGGCAGCGACCTCCTGCTGCAGGAGCTGCCAATCGAAGACAATCGACCGCTGCCATTTTTCAAACTCCGCATCGAGCGGTTCGCGAAAGCGGCCTGACCACATCTTGACAGCTGGTTGTTCGTTGAGTTCAGTCATACCGCTATTCCTTTTCCTTGACGCTGCTCAACATGGGCATTTCGCTGCCTTTGCCGAGGGAGATGAGTCCGGCTGCCGCGTAGGTAAGCAGCTTCTCGCGGGTATCGGCGATGTCTAGATTGCGCATGGTGAGTTGGCCGATGCGGTCGCGCGGAGAGAAGACCGATGCGGTCTTCTCCATGCTGAGGCGGTCGGCATGGAAGGTGAGGTTGGGCGACTCGGTGTTGAGAATCGAGTAGTCGTTGCCCCGGCGCAGCTCCACGGTGACTTCGCCGGTGATAGGCTTGGCGACCCAGCGCTGGGCGGATTCGCGCAGCATAACAGACTGAGAATCGAACCAGCGGCCCTGGTAGAGCAACCGTCCCAGCTTGCGTCCGTTGTCGCGGTACTGCTCGATGGTGTCCTCGTTGTGAATGCCGGTGATGAGGCGCTCATAGGCGATGAAGAGCAGGGCAAGGCCGGGAGCCTCGTAGATGCCGCGGCTCTTGGCCTCGATGATACGGTTCTCAATCTGATCGCTCATGCCCAGGCCGTGACGGCCGCCGATGCGGTTGGCTTCGAGCAGCAGTTCCACCGGGTCGCTGAAGCTGCGGCCGTTGAGGGCGACAGGGAAGCCCTCTTCAAAGCGGATGGAGACCTCTTCGCGCTTGATCTCGACATCGTCGCGCCAGAAGGAAACGCCCATGATCGGAACAACAATCTTGACCGACGAAGAAAGAAACTCCAGATCCTTGGCTTCGTGGGTAGCGCCGAGAATGTTGGAGTCGGTCGAATAGGCCTTCTCCGAAGACATCTTGTAAGCGAAGCCATGGCGCTGCATGAACGCCGACATCTCGGCGCGGCCGCCAAGCTCGTCGATGAAAGCGGCGTCGAGCCATGGCTTGTAGACCTGCAGGCTGGGATTGACCAGCAGACCATAGCGATAGAAGCGCTCGATGTCGTTGCCCTTGTAAGTAGAGCCGTCGCCCCAGATGTTGACGTCGTCTTCCTTCATCGCGGCCACCAGCATGGTGCCGGTGACGGCGCGGCCAATGGGCGTGGTGTTGAAGTAGGGAACGCCCGCGGTGGTGATATGGAATGCGCCGGCCTGCAGCGCGGCGATGCCCTCGCGCACCAGCGGTCCACGGCAGTCGATGAGGCGAGCCTTTTCAGCGCCGTATTCGAGAGCCTTGCGCGGAATTTCGTCGTAGTCGGCTTCGTCGGGCTGGCCCAGATTCGCCGTGTAGGCATAAGGTAGCGCGCCCTTCAGCTTCATCCAGTGCAGGGCAGCGGAAGTATCAAGTCCGCCGGAAAAGGCAATGCCGACCTTCTGGCCGACGGGCAGGGATTCGAGAATTACGGACATGCTCTAAGACCTCGGAAACTCTTGTGTTTGTTGAAAAAGGGACTGAGGGACTAAGGGACTAGGGACTTGGCGCATAGATTCTTAAATCGAAGGCCAGCATCCAAACGGACATTAGAGCTTCGCTTTTAGTCCCTAGTCCCTCAGTCCCTTAGTCCCTGCTCTTACGCCAATCCGCCAAGCAGCATCAACAACAGCGCCTTCTGCGCATGCATGCGGTTTTCGGCCTGGTCGAAGACGATGGACTGCGGGCCGTCGAGCACCGCATCGCTGACTTCGGCGTTGCGGCGCGCGGGCAGGCAGTGCATGAAGACTGCGTTGGGATTGGCCTTCTGCATCAAAGCCTCGTTCACCTGGAAAGGACGGAAGATGGGCGCTCGTTTCGTAGACTCGTGCTCCATTCCCATGCTGACGCAGACATCGGTGTAGATGGCGTCGGCGCCTTCTGCTGCTGCTGCCGGGTCCTGCAAGAGGCGAATCTCGCAATTGTTGGCGCTGGCGATGTCGCGGGCCAGGGTGACAATCTCGATGTCCGGTGAGTAGCCGCGCGGAGTGGCCACGGTCACGTTTGCGCCCAACTGCGCGCCGGTCAGCATCAGCGAGTGGCAGACGTTGTTGCCGTCGCCGACATAAGTGAAGTTGAGGCCGGCAGTAGTGCCGAAGCGCTCTTCGAGCGTCATGAAATCGGCCAGTGCCTGACAGGGATGCTCGAAGTCGCTCAGGGCGTTGATGACTGGAACGCGGCTGTTGGCGGCCATCTCGGTGATGGTGTCGTGGGCATAGGTACGCAGCACGATCACATCCACCCAGCGCTCCACGTTCTTAGCCACATCGGCGATGGACTCGCGTTCACCCAGCGGCGAATTGGTCTGATCGAGGAAGATCGCGCTGCCGCCCAGCGTGTTGATGCCGGTCTCAAAGCTCAGACGGGTGCGCAGGCTGGCCTTCTCAAACATTAAAACCATCTGCTTGGCGTCGAGTGCATTGCGATAGGCGCGGGGATTGCGCTTCACGACGTGAGCCAGCTTGAGAATGGCGCGCACTTCGGTGCTGCTCAAATCGGCGATGGAACAGAGGTCTTCGCCCGCCAAACGCGCGGCGGCGATCTTTACGTCGGGGTCCTGCTCGATGGGAAGCGCAGGGGGTTCAATCAGAGTCTTGGTAGCCATTTTCGTTATCCTTCCGTGGCGTGAGCAGTAGCTGTCTGAGCAGCGGCTAGCTGGGTAAAGATTTCGTCCAGCGCCGCAATGGCGGTGTCCACGTGAGAGCGATCGAGAATGTACGGCGGCAGGAAGCGCAACACCGTATCGCTGGTGCAGTTGATCAGAATCTTGCGCTTGATCATCTCGGCCACGATCTGCTTGGCCAGCGCGGCGGAGTTCACTTCAGCGGCCAGAATCAGGCCCTTGCCGCGCACGTCGACGATCGCCGGGTGGTCCAGTGAGAGTGAGCGCAGTTCGTCCATGAAGTAAGCGCCGACATTGGCGGCGTTCTCCAGCAGCTTCTGCTCTTCGATGGCGTCAATGACGGCGATAGCCACGGCGCAGGCCAAAGGTCCGCCGCCGAAGGTTGTTCCGTGCATCCCGGCGTGAAAGCAGCGGGCGACCTCTTCCGTGCAGAGCACAGCCCCCATCGGAACGCCGCCGGCCAGCGCCTTGGAGAAGGTCGTAATATCCGGCTGCACGTCGTAGTGCTGATAGGCGCACCACTTGCCGGTGCGGCCCATGCCGGCCTGAATCTCGTCGACAATCAGCAGCGCTCCGGTGGAAGTGGCCAGCGCGCGGGCTTCATCGATGAACTCCTGCGAGATGGGACGCACGCCGCCCTCGCCCTGAATCGCTTCAATCAGAATGGCGCAAACTTCATTGGAGAACTTCGCCCGCAGATCCGCGACATCGTTGAAGGTGACGAACTCCACGCCGGGAACCACCGGGCCGAAGGGCTCGCGGTACTTCTCCTTGTAGGTCGTCGAGACCGCGCCAAAGGTGCGGCCGTGGAAGCTCTGATCGAGCGCCAGGAACTTGGTCCCGATCTGCTTGCCCTCTTCGCGCAGTAATCCTGCATGAGCGCGGGCCAGCTTCATTGCGCCTTCCCAGGCCTCCGCGCCGGAGTTGCAGAAGAAGGCGCGATCCATGCCGGTGCGCTCGGTCAAACGCAGCGCCAGTTCAGCCTGCCCGGTGTGGAAGTAGAGGTTCGAGATGTGGATGAGCTGCTTGCTCTGCCGGGCGATGGCCTCTTCAATCACCTTGCTGCCATAGCCCAGCGAGTTGACGCCGATGCCGCTCAGCAGGTCCAGATAGCGGTCGCCCTGCTCGTCGATAACATACACGCCCTCGCCGCCCGTAAAGAGCAGCGGGTTGCGGTCGTAGGTGTGAATCAAAAGCCGCGCCTCGGCGGCCTGTATCTGATCAAATCTGGTCACTTTTAATCTCCTCGAAGCAAAACCAAAGGAACCCCGCGGGTTCTTAGGCCACCATGACTTCGGTGCCGTGGGCCACGCGAGAACTGCACAGGCCGGGAAGGGCATCGGCAGCTTCGGCGGGCAAGATACGAACGCGCTTGACGCCGTTCAACAGAGCTTCACGGCAGGCGCTCAGCTTGGGCAACATGCCGCCGGTGATGATGGCGTTTTTGGCCATCTCGGCGATCTGATCGATGGACAACCATCGCAAGACCTCGCCGCTTGCGCCCTTGACGCCAGGCACATCGGTGAGGAAGACCAGAGCATCGGCCTTGCAGGCCATGGCGCAGGCCGCGGCCATCTCGTCGGCATTGACGTTGTAGTATTCGCCGTCAAAGCCCAGCGCGATCGAGCAGAAGACAGGAACCATGTTCATCTGCCACAAGGTCTCAATCAGCCGGGAATCGCTCGAAGCGATCTCGCCGACAAAGCCCAGATCGTCCGTCATGCGCTTCTTGCGGGCGCGGAAGCACAGTCCGTCGCCGCCGGAGAGTCCTACGGCGGGCTGGCCGAGCGCGCCAAGTGCAGCAACCAGTCCCTTGTTCACCTTGCCGGCAAAGACCATCAAAGCGGCGTCGCGGGTCTCGGCGTCGGTGACGCGCAGCCCGTTGATGAACTCGCTCTGCTTGCCCAGCGCCTTGAGCGTGCGGGTCAACTGCACACCGCCGCCGTGGACCACCGCGACCTGATTGCCGTCCTTGACCAGATCGGCAATGGCCCGGGTACATGCTGCGAGCAAAGTCGGGTTTTCCAGCCCCGCTCCGCCTAACTTGACGACGTATTTCATTCCAGTCCCTCGGCCTCGCCCCATCCATGGAGCACATTTAGATTTTGTACCGCCTGCCCGGAAGCGCCCTTGAGCAGGTTGTCCAGGCAACTGACGATCACGCATCGTCGACCGTCGGCGGAGAGCTGGAAGCCGATATCGGAGTAGTTGGTGCGGACCACAAATTGAATCTGGGGGAGGGTCTTTTCGTAGATCCGCACCAACGGGCTATCCGCGAAAAATTGCTCGTAGACTTGCAGCACACTGCTGCGGGTCTGCTGCTCGCGGAAACGGAGATAAATCGTGGAAAGAATGCCGCGTGGAATCGGCAGCAGATGCGGCGTAAAGACGATCTGCTCCGCGTCCAGGCCAATCTGCTCCAGCAACTCCCCGGTGTGGCGATGGGTAAAGACACCATAGGCGGAGAGATTGTCGGCGGCATACATGTAGTGCGTTTTAGCGGTGGGCGATTTGCCCGCGCCGCTGACGCCGCTCTTGGCGTCGGCCACAATGCCATGCTCCAGATCGACCAGTCCGGCAGCCACCAGGGGACGCAGCGGCAGAATCACCGAGGTCGCATAGCAGCCAGGGTTGGCGACGAGCTGGGCTCCAGCGATCTGCGCCCGGTGCAACTCCGGCATCCCATAGACGGCGCGAGCCTGAATGGCCTCGGCAGCCGTTGTGCCATCGTCGCTGAAGGCATAGATGGCGCGATTGGCCGCTTCGGTCATGCGCCATGCGCCGCTCAGGTCGATCACCTTGAGCCCACGCGCCAGCGCTTCCGGAACCCACTCCCGCGACTGCTCGTGCGGCGTGGCCAAAAACAGCACTTCGACCCCGCGCTCGGCGAGCAGTTCCCAGGAAAACGGCTCCTGCTTCAGCGCGCCGCTGCCCAGGCTGTCAACCAGGTGAGGATGGATCTCGCCCAGAGGAACGCCGCCACGGGCAGCGTCCTTCTCATCGACGCGGCCAACGAATACCGGAGGCTTGCCCTTCAGACGGGGATGGCGCAACAACAGCCGCGCCAACTCCGCGCCGGCGTATCCGGTAACTCCCACCACTGCGGTTTGTATGGATTGATTCATGATTCGAGCATCGTCCTCAGCCGGGCTTCGACTTCAACGGCGCGGCGCTGGTCGGCGCAGATAATCAGCACCGTATCATCGCCCGCCAGGGTTCCCACTACGTCGTCCCATTCTTCGTAATCCAGGGCGGCGGCAAAGGGCTGTGCGCCGCTTTTCACGGTACGCACCAGCACCTGGTTCATGGCCAGACGCACGCGCAGGCCAAAACTCTCCATCATCTCCGCCACCGAGGGCGGACTATCGTCTTCCTCGTCGTCGTCCGCAACGGCAAGATTGCCGCCGGGCAGAGCATAGCCGCCGGGACCCTTGGAGAGGCGCATCTCATGTATATCCCGCGAGAGTGTGGCCTGTGTGACCTCGATGCCCCGTTGCCGCAGCAACTGCCGCAGCTCGTCCTGATTGGCCACCTTGGAGCTTGCCACCAGCTCGCGTATCGTGTTGTGCCGTAAAGACTTCATCTCTTGAAAGCGGCCCTCGGCCGAGTTGCGGGCAAAGCGAAAACGCGGCTCGCAATCATCGGCGGCCGCGCTTGAATAAATATACATTGTTTACGCATAACTATGCAATGGTGGGCAGGATATTTTCCTGGTTTTCATGCCGTTATAACCAGAGAGGATCTGAATGTGGGCTGGCGTCAATGTTGAAACAGACTCCATCGATAACCAAACTGAATCCCATCCGTCGAAGAATGCAGGCTGCTTCTCGGGCCTGTATTGATTCTATTGCGTTTTGTTGCCGGTTCCTGGAGAGCCGCCGGAGTGAGCATACGACCTCCGGCCCGCCCTCCCAGCAGGATGGAGACCGTGGAGAAAGGCCGTTTCGAGCCGCGTCCACGGAAACCGCGATTTGCCGTGTGCCGTAGGACCGCTCATCAGGCGGACCGCGCCGGGCAAAGATCCCGCTATCTTCTTCCCCTTACTTACCCGAGAAGAGGCACGAACCATGAAACTCTTATGCGCCAGCGGCCTGTTCCTATTGGGGCTGATCCCGGTTCTTACGACCGGCTGCAACGGCACCCTGCAAATCTCCAACAGCACCACCACCACTCTTGCTGCCTCCAGCACCTCGGTGACAACCGGAACCAGCGTCACCTTGACGGCGACAGTTTCGCCTGCGGCAGCAACCGGCACAGTGAGCTTTTATGACAGCACCACCTCTACAACTCTAGGTACCGCGACGCTGACGTCGGGGACAGCGACCCTTTCGACATCCTTCAGCGTTGCAGAAACACACGTCATTACAGCTACCTACGCAGGATCGAGCAGCTACGGGGGCAGCACGTCGAGTTCCGTCTCGATTGTCGTGAGTTCCGCCAGCCTGACCGCGACGACAACTTCACTGGCGGCATCGAGCGCGTCGATTACCGCTGGTGGCAGTGAGACCTTCACGGCTACAATCTCGCCCACCGCAGCCACCGGTACGGTGACCTTCTACGACGGCACAACTTCGTTGGGATCTGGAACGCTGAGTTCCGGCGTGGCGACACTGGCTACCACCGCGCTTTCGACTACTGGAACCCACGCCATCACCGCGGTCTATGGCGGATCGAGCACCTACGCTACCAGCACCTCCAGCGTTGTGGACATTACGGTCAGCGCGGCTAGCCTGATCGCGACTACTACCGTACTCACCCCCACGAGCATCTCTGCGACCGCTGGAACATCCTTCACGCTGACGGCAACGGTCGAAGTCTCCTCTACCAGCGCAACCGCTACGGCGGCTACCGGCTCCATCGAGTTCTACGATCTCACCACTTCAACCATTCTGGGGACAGTCACACCCACCTCCGGCGTGGCCACGCTGACAACCAGTTTGAGCGTCGTGGAAACCCATGAGGTCGAGGCCATCTTTGCAGGTGATTCAACTTATGCTGCCAGCACGTCAAGCGAAATCCCGGTAGTGATCAGCGCCTCGTCGAGTTCATCTGCAGCGTCCATCACGCTATCGGTCTCTCCAACTACCGCGACTTACGGCACGGGTGTAGGGTTGGCGGCCATTGTTTTGCCTCTCACCTCGACGGGAACCGTCACCTTCTATGACCAATCGACATCCTCGACAATCGGCACAGCATCTCTGGTCTCAGGCACAGCAGTGGCAGCTATGACCACCACCACTCTGGCCGTCGGTTCGCATGTGATTGTTGCCGAGTATTCTTCGCTGACCTCGAGTTCCACAACGGTAACCATCACTACTGCAACGGCAGGGAGCTTCACCGCGGACAAGGCCTGTGGCTACACCGCCGATGGCGCAACCGGCCTGGAAGTGCTCACTTCAGGAACGCTCAGCCTCTCAAACCAGAGCTACACCACCTCCACGGCCGATCAGAACGCCGTTTGCATCACAGGAACCAGCACTTATCTGACCCTGATCGATCCCACGATCGTAAGCAGCAGCGTCACGACGGTCGACGGCGATTCGAGCTGGTACGGGTTGGATGCGGCGGTGTTGGACTATAACGGTGGCAATCTGACCATCGATGGCGGGACCATCACCACCAGCGGCGACGGCGGAAACATGGTCTATTCCTACGGGACCGGGACGGTGACCATCAGTAATGCCACCATTGCTGGAACCTCCAGCAGCGCCAGCAACGAACACGGTATCTATGCGGCTGGGGCGGGCACTATCGTTGCCAACAATGTGACTGCCTCCAGCCAGGGGCCATCAAGCTCGATTGTGGCTACCGATAACGGCGGCGGCACGGTCACCATCAACGGTGGCAGCTACACCGCCAACGGCAACAAGTCCGCCGGCATCTATTCGACGGGCGTGGTCAAAGGCTATAACGCCACCTTTACCTCGACGGCTGGCGAGGCAGTGGTGATCGAAGGAGACAATTCCGTCAATCTGTACAACTCCACCCTGAACAGCGCCAGTTCCGGCACGCATCGTGGCATCTTTCTCTACCAGAGCATGTCGGGCGACGCTTCGAACACCAGCAGCACATGCGAATCGATTGCCACAGGCGATTGCTTCGTGATGACCAACGGCGCCTTCAACTACACCGATACCACCAGCGGCAACACCGATCCGGCCAGCAACTGCACAGCCTTCGAGGTCTACAACCAGACCTCACTGGTTATTTTGACTGACGTGAGCATCAACAACAGTTGCGGCACGCTGCTGCTCTCCGGCTACAACGATCAGTGGTCGAATGCGTCAGCTTACGGCTATGCCACCTTCAAGGCCTACGGCACCACCATGACCGGCAACATCATCGTGGGCGACACCTGCCTGACCACTGCCTGCACCACCGTGGACACCACCAGCACGGCTGCCATCTACCTCTATGAAGACAGCTCCAACACCGGCTCCACGCTGACTGGGGCCATCAATACTGCGGACACCGGCAAAACAGTCAGTTTGACTCTGGACTCGGCCAGCAAATGGGTGGTCACTGGAACCTCCTATCTGACTGCGCTGACCGATGCCGATTCCACCTACAGCAACATCACCTGCCAGACCACCGGCTGCAAGGTATACGTTGGGACTACCGAGATCAAGTAGTCCGACTCTGCCTGAACAGCATCGAATGCTTGTAAATCTCTGCAGAAGCCGTGTTTTGAAGGGCACGGCTTTAGCCCGCCACCGATTTCTGCGACCCCGGATGGATGAAACTTGGGCCTGTAGTTTGCGGAGGGAGCAGGGGCCTTCAGGCCCCTGAAAGAGGAAGGCATTAAACCTGGCCTTTAGGCACGGATTTTTATCATGCCTTTGTTTTGTTGAACATGCATTTTTGTTTCTTGTTAGTCGTGCCGTTAAAACCGTCCTAATCACCCCGGCTTTATCCACAGAGGGAAGGTTATGAAGCGATCAACTCACCCTCATCGGCTAAAGCCGGAGTGAAAACGGATCTGAAAGCGGCACGACTAAAGTCATTCCCTTTCAAAGCGATAGCTATTCTTGGCTCACCCGCTTCATGCGATTGTCCAGCCTGATGAAGTGACAAGGCGCACAAGAGTCCCCCCTGCGCTGATACACTCTCGACTGGCATTAGTGCACACTCCGTCCTGGAAGTATCCCTGAAATGACACCGATTACCCCCATTACCACGATTAATGATCTATTTTGTCGCGTTGCCGCGGCAGCCAATTCCCGCGCCATTCTCTGGCAGGACGAGTTTGGTCAGTGGCAGCCCATCTCTTCTGACCAGATCTATCAGCGTACCCGGGCGCTGGCGCAAGCTTTTCTCAGCTGGGGCGCGAAGAAAGGCGACCGCATCGCGATCATCGCCGAGAATCGCTGGGAGTGGGCTATCACCGACTTTGCCGCCCTGGCCATCGGTGCCGCGGACGTGCCGATTTATCCGACTTTGACCGGTGAACAGATCGCCGCGCTGATTGCCGATGCCGGCTGCAAGATTGCGGTGGTTTCGACCCGCCAGCAGTTCGACAAGCTCAATGCCGTGCGCAGTCAGACCCAGTTGGAGCGGGTGGTCATGATGGACTCCGCCGCCCCGCCGGAGGGCGCTGTTCCCTTCAGCCAGTTAATGAACGGCGCAGATGACCTGGGCAGCGAGCGCGACCCGATCTTTGACGCACTGGTCCGTACCGTCGAGCCCAAGGACCTGGCTACCCTGATCTACACCTCGGGAACCACCGGAGAACCCAAAGGCGTGGCCCTGACCCACGGCAATATCGCCGCCAACCAGAGCATCGCTGCCGCCGACTTTCACTTTGACGCCACCGACGCTCTGATCTCCTTCCTGCCGCTCTCCCACGTCACCGCCCGTGCGCTGGACTACGTGATGTACTCCAACGGCGTGCAGGTGGCTTATTGCTCCAAGTTCGACAAGCTGCCCGAGGCCATGCGCCAGATTCGCCCCACGGTCTTTGTGGGTGTGCCGCGGGTTTTTGAAAAGATTCGCGAGGAAGTGGAGCGGCGTGTCTCCGTTTCACCGGTCAAGCGCCGTTTGCTGGCCTGGGCCTGCAAGCTGGGTGCCGGACATAGCAATGTGGTCTATGCCGGTCGCCGGCCCAGCGCAGTGAGCTGGAAACTGGCCGACAAACTGGTCTACAGCAAGGTACGCGAGGCCTTCGGCGGCCGAGTCAAGGTCTTTGTCTCCGGCGGAGCCCCGCTGGGCATCGATCTGGCCAACTGGTTTGCCTCCATGGGCATCGCCCTGTGGGAAGGGTACGGCCTCACTGAAACTTCGCCCTTGATTGCCCTCAATACGCCGGTTTCGCAGCGTCTGGGCACGGTGGGCAAGATCCTTTCCAACTTGGATCTGCGTCTGGCCGACGATGGCGAACTGCTGGTGCGCGGACCATCGATCTTTGTCGGCTACTGGGAAAAGCCCGCGGCCAACGCCGAGGCCTTCGATGCGGATGGTTGGTTTCACACCGGTGATATCGGTCAGATCGATGCAGATGGTTTTTTGACCATCACCGACCGCAAGAAAGAACTGCTCAAGACCTCCGGCGGCAAGCTGGTTGCGCCGCAGCCCATTGAGAACAAGCTCAAAAATCATCTGCTGGTAGCACAGGCGGCGCTGGTCGGTGACAAGCACAAGTTTGTTTCCGTGCTGATTTCGCCGAACTTTGCAGCGCTGGAGGATTGGGCGCGGCAACACGAGATCGCCTTTGCCGACCGCGCTGAACTGGTAGCCGATAGCCGTGTAATCGCGCAGTATGCCGGAATCGTTCGCGCAGTCAACGCCAGCCTGGCCAACTTCGAGTCGCTGAAACGCTTCCGGGTGGTAGCCGACGAGTGGACCCAGGAGTCCGGAGAGCTGACCCCTTCGATGAAGCTCAAGCGCCGCGCTCTTATGGAACGATATGCGGTGGAGATCGACGGGCTTTACGCGGACGAAGCAACCGCACGCGGCGAATAGGCGAGCTGATTCGGCCTAAACCCTTGCCGAAGAGGGCGCGCTTGCTCCACATCCGCTGCAAACCGCGAAAGAACGGCGCGCCCCAGGCGCTCATGCCCAGAATGGCACCAAAAAGAATCACCGCGTCGATGCTCAAGCGGCCGGCGCTGGACCAGTAGACATTGGGCTCCAGGTTGAGCCAGATGGCGAATTCGTCCAGCGTCAGTGCCGAGCCCACTCCATAGCTCACCGACATCAGTCGGCTGAAGAAGATGGAGAGCGGCGAGTGGGAGCGGCCCAGGTCCATCAGCCAGCCGTAACCCACGAGCAGCAAAATCATGATTCCCCACACCAGATGGTGAATATGCTTTCCCCGCACGACGACCCACTGGAAGGGGCCGACGTTGTGCATGATCATCCAGACCAGAATGCGGGTACCGACAAAAGTCAGCAAAAATGCCGATGAGGCAATGAATAGCCGCCGCCGCGGACGGTCGGGGATGGTGGAGCGAATCAAATATCCAAGCCGGGTCAACTGCAAGAGGACAAGCAGAAGAATGACGACCAGGCTGGCAAAAGCCAGCAGTAACAGAGCACCAGTTCCGGGCATATCGTTCGATAATTCAGTCATGATGGATCAGTGACATTGGAACACAGTTGCGGGCCTGTTTCCCATCCGGGAAGGCCTTGGCGTGTAAATCCCCCGGCGTGAGCGCGGTCACCAACAGAGCTTACAGCGGCGCGTTACACTGGATATGGCGCTCGAAGCGGTAATTTTGCTGTTTTCAGCGTACAGTTCAGGGACAAGTTCCCGGCTCGGCTTCACAGCCGCGCCTTCGATACAGGAGATTCTACGATGCGAGTTGCTTTGTTGACCGGTGGCGGCGACTGCCCCGGACTGAATGCGGTGATCTACGCTGCTGTCAAGAAGGGCATCAACACCTACGGCGATGAATTCATCGGCTTTCTCGACGGCTGGAAGGGCGTGCTGGAGAACCGCTTCATCCCTCTGACTCTGGAAGCGATTGACGGCATCCAGCTCAAGGGCGGCACCATCCTGCACTCCTCGCGTACCAACGTGAAGAAGATTCCTGGCGGCATCGAGAAAGTCCAGGAAGTGCTCAAGGCCAACAAGATTGACGCTCTGATCGCCCTGGGTGGCGACGACACGCAGTCGGTCACGCTCTACTTGAGCGAGAACGGCGTTCCCAGTGTGGGCGTTCCCAAGACCATCGACAACGACATCAACGGCACCGACGCCACCTTTGGCTTCGACACCGCCGTGGCTATCGCCACCGAGGCCGTGGACCGCATTCGCACCACTGCCGATTCGCACAACCGCGTCATTGTGATCGAAGTCATGGGTCGCGATGCCGGCTGGATCGCCTACGCCTGCGGCGTTGCCGGCGGCGCGGACGTCACACTCGTCCCCGAGCAGGACATCGACATCGACCACGTGGCCAAGCTGCTGAAGTACAACTATGACCACGGCAAGCGCTACGGCATCGTGGTGGTCGCCGAAGGCTGCCATCTGCCCAACGTCGGCCAGGTGGTTGACGAAAACGCCAAGCTCGACTCGTTTGGCCACGCCCGTCTCTCCGGCATCGGCGAAGCTTTGGCTGAGCTGATCGAAAAGAAGACCGGCTTCGAGACCCGCTCGGTCAATCTGGGACACACCCAGCGCGGCGGATCTCCGACGGCCACCGATCGCCTGCTCGGCCAGCGCTATGGCCTGCACGCCATCGACATGGTCCACGAGCAGAAGTGGGGCCGCATCGCCGTCCTCAAGGGCCTGGATATCACCGACATCACCATCAAGGAAGCGATTGCCACCAATCGCCGCCTCGACCAGCGCTTCTTTGACGTGATCAGTGGACTCGAAGCCAAGGTGTAGTCAATCCTCTGGTTGTTTGAACGCCTGGAAGGCTTTACCCCAGGCGTTCAAACAATAGGCACAAATACGATTCAAAGAACTTGAATCGTGGTATTATCGGATGTAATCGGGAGGAATGATTATGGTCAACGGAATTCCCAACATCTAGTTGTTTTTTTGTTGATTTAGTTTGCCGTTGTGGTGGGCTGAGTCCATATACAGTTACAGTAGTTTGTAGTTTACTGATAACACAGACATTAGCTCTAAAACGCGTTGAGATATTTGGTTTTCTCCATATTGCACAAGGGGATAAAGATCCCCAGGTTTTGCTAGAGGGCCAATATATTGGTTCACGTCAATTTTTTCAGAAAACATTAGGTTACTGAATTCCCGTTCAACATCTTCCGGACTTATTTTTCCGATTTTAGCGGCTTGTTCAAGAGCTGTCAGACTGTCTTCTATTGCACCCCTGAAATCTTCTTGATCCAGCTTGAACTGTTCAGACAGCCTGACCTGATAGCAAGCAAGGTTGAACCATGCTGCGCATGTCAATTCAGGAACAGGCCCATGCTCCCAATTCGGGTGCTGTAAACCCTGTTGCAGTCTTCGAATGGCGCTTTTCAAATCGTGTCTGTGGTCCGCTTCAAGGACCGCGAGATTGTAATAGGCGCGAAGTTGTCTGGGCTCAAGATCGATGCTTTCGGTGAAGTCACGGAGGGCTTGTTGGAACTCGGAAATGGCTTCTGATTTTACCTGACCTGGGGGCACCTGCTGTGAGAGATATTCCATACGGGCCTTGAAAGACTCAATGTGAACATTGCCCAAATCGTTTGCGAGATAGAATGCTGGGCCGATTCGCCGGCGAGCCAACTCCAGAAAATACTCCGAACGCTCCAGATCGTCGATCTGGCCGAAGCCCCGGTTCTTTTCATAGATGAATTTTGAAAAATAGAATTGGGCAAGTTTTCTGAGTGTACGCGCGTACACTGCGTTATCACCATCCTGACCTGCAATTTCATAGGAGAGGAAACGCTCCACTGCTAGAAGTTGCTGACGTTGCTGGAGTGGAAGCCGTTCATAATAGTGCCGTTGCCAGTTGAATCCCTCATCCGGGAGAATCCTTGCCAAACTGTCCAGAGATTGCTTTCGCAGTTCTTCTGTTTCCGTAAAAAGCGGATACTTTGCCCTGATTTCTTTTTCTATATTCTTGATTTCATTTTCTTTATCTTTTATCGTCAAAAGGCTGTTTTCAGCCCGTTTGTTGAAGCTTTCGGCGTTGAACAAGGCTGTGATTGTTTGAGAAAGCGCGAAAACTACGGAGGCTGCAAGAATGAAGCCAAGAATCCACTTAAGATCGTCTTCCTTGTTTTTAAGACTTTCTGTTTGAATCTTGAGGCTGTCGATTTCAGCGCGAAGAGCATCAGACTGCACCTGGGTGGACGCATCCAGGAGTGATGTGGCTGCGAGCTTGTTAGAAGGCGATGGACCGACCGAGTGCACAACTGCACCAGAAGCAGCGAAAAACGCAATCACGAATATCATGGCCCACGGCAGTAGCCGGGCTAAGCGATTGGGTTTAAATCTATGGATTGCGTTCCAGACCATACAATATTCCTTAACTCAATGAGATGCTGAGAAGTCTATCACGCTCGTTGTGGCGGGTTATGTTTGAATCCTTTTATGCTCTGTCGCCCCTATCGTCCTGAAGATTTCGCCGTACTCTACGCCATTGAAGAGGCCTGCTTCGAGCCGGAGTTCCGTTTTCCGCGACGCTATATGCGCCAGTTGGTTGGACGCTCCAGCGCCGCTGCCTGGATTGCTGAAGAAAATAGCGTCATGGCAGGTTTTGCCGTTCTTGGATGGAGCACGCGGGGCGGCGCAACGGTCGCCTACATCGAGACGATTGAGGTCCTCGCAGAGCATCGTGGGCAGGGAATTGGCGATGCCTTGCTGACCTGCATCGAGAAATCGGCTTGCGAGGCTCATGCGGCGCTGATCTGGCTTCATGTGGACGCTGAAAACGCCGGCGCCATCCGCCTCTATGAGGCGAACGGCTATACGCAAGCGGGTAGGGAAGAGAACTTCTACCCGCAGGGCCGCGCTGCGTTGATTTACCAGAAGCCCCTGGCAGGCGCCTGCAATTCGGAATGACTGCTGGTTCCCCATATCTGAGTCTTCGAACCTGGGAGCGACTCCCAGGTCCCAGAAGCGGAATCTGGGGCACCCATGGGGCTTTTCAATCTCTTCCACGAAATCAGTCCCGCGCCTTTTTTCTAGGCGCGGTCGAACCGAAGGCGTCCGCCGCACCGCAGGTGCTTTGCAGGGCTGTAACGTGATATACCTGACGGGTGGACCACTTACGACGCATTGGCCTGTTGCGCCGCCGCATGACTAAAGCCGGACTCCCCGGCCTCCTTGTCACTCATCTGCCTGACCTTCGCTACCTCTCCGGTTTCACTGGATCGAGCGCCGCTCTGGCCGTGACGCGCAGGAGCGCGCGCCTCTTCACCGATGGCCGCTACAAGACCCAGGCCGCAACTGAGGTGGAATCCGCCAAGGTCGAGGTCGCGGTTGGCTCACCGACCGTTGCCGCCGTGCAATGGCTGGCCGCGCAGCCCGGCGTGGAGTTTGCCGGTTTCGATCCCATCCACACCACTGTAGCCAACCTGGCCAAATGGAAGGCGGAACTGCCTTCCAAGCTGCGCCGCAGCTTCTTCTCTGAACTGGCCGCGCCGCTGGTCGAACCGCTGCGCATGGTTAAGGACGAGGACGAACTGGCGCTGATGAGCGAGGCTGCTCTGGTCGGCTGCAAGCTCTTCGAGCACATTCTTGGCTTCATGAGGCCCGGTTTGGCCGAGTTCGAAGTCGCCGCCGAGCTGGAGCATCAAGCACGCCTGTTGGGCGCAGAAGGTATGTCCTTTGAAACCATCGTCGCCGCCGGTGCGCGGTCCGCTCTGCCGCATGGACGCGCCACCGTCGCCAGGCTCCCGCGCCGGGGCTTTGTAACGCTCGATTTCGGTGTTATCCTCAAGGGTTACTGCTCGGATATGACACGCACCGTCTACCTGGGAACGCCTCGCGCCAAAGAGCGCGCGGTCTACCAGACGGTGTTGGAGGCACAGCAGAAGGCGGTGGAAGCCGTTTCTGCCGGCATCTCCTGCGCGGAGGTCGATGAGGCCGCCCGCGGTGTGCTGCGTGCAGCAGGTTTGGCAGAGGCGTTTACTCACTCCACCGGCCACGGTGTCGGGTTGGAGATTCACGAGCCGCCGCGTGTGGGCGTTGAACAGTCGGCAAGGTTGGTCGAGGGCATGGTAATTACCATCGAACCCGGAGTCTACCTTGAAGGTCAGTTCGGCATCCGCATCGAGGATATGGTGGCTGTAACCCGCAACGGAGGGCAGGTGCTCACCCCGGCGCCCAAGGCCCTCATTGAACTTTGACCGCAACACGTTGATTGAACCCGCCCGCCTCGCCAGGGGGCTGAGTTAAGGAACGAATGAATCCACTGCATCCAGAAAATATCCAGGATCTCAAGCAACTGATCGATTTTCTGAAAGAGAATCAGGTTGCCGACTTCGAGTTCGACAAGGGCGATGTAAAGGTGCGGCTCCGTTTTGATCAGCCGCAGGCTCCGGCTATGGCTGGCGCCGATCTTGCCAGCCTGCTGGCTGCTGCGCGCACCGCACCGGCTGCCTCTGGCGCTGTTGCTGCCGCGCCGCTTGCCGAGGCCGATCCAAATGCCGGTCTGCATCTGGTCAAGTCGCCCATCGTCGGCACCTATTACGGATCAGCTTCACCCGGCGCAGCGCCCTTTGTGGCGGTTGGTGATCGCGTCGAGAAGGGTAAAGTCCTGTGCATTGTCGAAGCCATGAAACTGATGAACGAGATCGAGTCCGACGCGACCGGCGAGATCGTCAAGTGCCTGGTTTCCAACGGCCAACCCATTGAGTTTGGGCAGCCCCTGTTTTCGATCAAGCTGGGATAAGGGCGGAGTTAGCGCGGTGAGCGGAGCTGGCGGCGTTAGCCAGACCCTTCGGCGATTGAACGCACGAACTCAGCTAACCTCGCTAACTCGCGCGCAGCGCGGCTAACTCCGCTAACCCCGCTAACCCGCGCGCAGCGCGGCTAACTCCGCTAAACAGGTAAAAAGGTTCTTCATGCTTCGTAAGGTCTTGGTTGCCAATCGCGGCGAAATTGCGCTGCGCGTTCTCAACGCATGCCGTGAACTCGGCATTCGTACGGTCGCTGTCTACAGTGAAGCTGACCGCAATTCGCTGCACGTCCGCTTTGCCGATGAGGCCATCTGCATTGGCCCGCCGCGTCTGGCCGAGAGCTATCTGAACGTCCCCGCGGTCATCTCCGCTGCCGAGATCGCCGATGTCGACGCCATCCATCCCGGCTACGGCCTGTTAAGCGAGAATGCCAACTTCGCTGAGGTCTGCCGCGCCTCCAACATCAAGTTCATCGGACCTCCGCCGGAGGTCACGCGCATGATGGGCGAGAAGGAAAAGGCCCGTCAGGCCATGAAGCGCGCCAATGTGCCCATTCTGCCCGGCTCGGATGGCATTCTGGCTACCGTCGAAGAGGCACAGGAGTGCGCCGCGCAGGTCGGCTTTCCGGTGATCCTCAAGGCCAAGGCCGGCGGCGGCGGACGCGGCATGAGAATCGTCCGCACCGCGGATGAACTGCCCAACCTCTTCCATGCGGCCTCCAGCGAGGCGGCCAACGCCTTCGGCAACGGCGAGCTGTACATGGAGAAGTTCATCGAGAACCCCCGCCACATCGAGTTTCAGGTGCTGGCCGACGAGCATGGCGCAGTTGAGGTGCTCTTCGAGCGCGAGTGCTCCATCCAGCGCCGTCACCAGAAGCTGATTGAAGAAGCGCCTTCTTTGCAGGTCACGCCCAAGATGCGCGAGGAGATCGGCAAGACCCTGCGCCGCTGCCTCACCAACATCGGCTACCAGAACGCCGGCACCGTCGAGTTCCTCATGGATGAGGAGCGCCAGTTGCACTTCATCGAGATGAACACCCGCATTCAGGTGGAGCACCCCATCACCGAGGCCATCACCGGCGTCGATCTGGTCAAGGCGCAGTTGCGCATCGCCGGCGGTGAACACTTGAAAGACATTTTGCCCGCCAAGTTGCAGATTCGCGGTCACGCCATCGAGTGCCGCATCAACGCCGAGCACCCGGAAAAGTTCACCCCCTCCGCCGGCAAGATCACGGCCTTCAATGTGCCCGGCGGCAACGGCGTTCGCGTGGACACGGCGCAGTATGCCGAGGGAGTAGTTCCGCCCTACTACGACTCGCTGATCGCCAAGCTCATCGTGCATGGCTGCGATCGTGCCGAGGCCATCGCCAAGATGGAGCGGGCGCTGAGCCAGTTCGTGGTGCAGGGCATTCACACCTCGATTCCGCTGCACCAGGCGATCTTCCAGGACGAAGCCTTCCGCGCCGGCGAATTCGACACCAAGTTCATGGAGCAATTTCTGGAGCGCAGAGGGTAGTTTTTCTCGTTCAACAACAGGGATGGCCTGCGGCTCAACAAGCCGTGGGCCGTTTTTTGTGGTTCCAGAATGTCCACACGATAAAGCAATTGTCGCTGAGCGAAGCGAAGGACTTCAGGTTCCTCAACTCTTCTTTTCAGCGGCTTCAAAATGCAGATCCTTCGCTTCGCTCAGCTACATGAGGCGGATTGTGCTGCTCAGGCAGTCTTTTCCTGTTTGCCCACCAGCGGATGAGCCCTGCCCAGAAAAACCTCCGAGGGCAGATAACGGCGCAATTCGCCGCACAATGGGCAATCCACGGTGATGGACTGGAAAGGGAACTCACGCACCCCGCTGGGTACCTCCCGGCGACAGCGCTTGCAGGCCACGACAAAGATCTTGCGTTGTTGGATTCCGAATCCCATCGAGTTGGATCATAGGCGAATAAACGGCGAAGTGTCAACGCGGTAATTGCCAACCCCAAGGCTATCGCATGAACGATGGGTGGTTCCACGCCCCCCTTTCCAAAGGAAAGCCTCTCCATGAAACGGGAGACCACGAAGATTATCTCCGCGCCAATTGCAGTTCATTTTCCCTCCTTGGCGCACAATGCAATCAGTGGCGTTCTCAGTATTTGGGCGGAGTGAGCACAACCGATCTTTCTTCCTGGAGGCCTTACCCCCTCCCCCCTATAAAATATTTATCTAACTGATAATAAACGATAGAGCGGCTAAAACGCCTTCATTGAGGAAACCCCTCTCTCAGGGAACGATGACCTTTCTGAAAGCCAGGGCAATTTTCATGCTTTCAACATCCCGAGGGGCCTCTCGGCACTGGATGGACGCGGAAACACCCACAAAAGCCCTTGATCGACTCCGCCAGTTTGGAATTGGTTATCTCTGCCAACGGCCTTCACCTTTTCTTCCTGCGATTGCCTTAGCCAACAATCACTAGAAAAAGATCCGGCCTTCGAACCATGTATTCTGGAAATTGCAGCCGATCACCATTTTCTGCGTGGAATCGCACTGCCATCTATTCCCTATGGCCATTACTCACATCTCGGTGCGCGGGGCACGACAGCACAATCTGCGCGACATCAACGTCAGAATCCCCCGCAACAGCCTCACGGTGGTCACGGGCCTCTCCGGCTCGGGTAAAAGTTCGCTGGCCTTCGACACCATCTATGCCGAGGGGCAGCGCCGCTATGTCGAGACTCTTTCCGCCTATGCGCGGCAGTTTTTGGACCAGATCGAGCGTCCCGATGTGGACTCCATCGAGGGACTGAGCCCGGCCATCTCCATCGAACAGAAGACCACCAGCCGCAGCCCGCGTTCTACCGTCGGCACCATTACCGAGATCTACGACTACCTGCGCCTGCTCTACGCCTCGGTGGGAACGCCCCACTGCCCGCAGTGCGGACGCCCCATCGCCCGCCAGACCGCGGAGCAGATCGTGCAGCGCATCCTGCAACTGGGTAAGGGCGAGCGCGTCACGGTGATGGCTCCAGTGGTTCGCGGACGCAAGGGCGAATTCAAGGACTTGCTCGACCAACTCGATCAGCAGGGCTTTCGCGCCCGGGTTGACGGCGAGCCGCGCGATTTGAGCGAACAGCTTTACCTCGACCGCCGCAAGAATCACACCATCGACGCCATCATCGACCGCATTCTGATCAAGATTCCTGCCGCCGATGCGCCGCCCCCGCCGACGGGCAAGCCTTCGGTCGAAAAGCGTCTGGATTCTGCTGTGGTCAAGGCCTTGCAGTTGGCCAACGGGTTGGTGCTGGTGGGCATTGCCGGCGGTGAAGAGCAATTGTTCTCGTCTTCGATGGCCTGTCCCGACTGCGGCCTTGACGTGCCCAAGCTGGAGCCGCGCAGCTTCAGCTTCAACTCCAATTTCGGCGCTTGCCCGGAGTGCCACGGCCTGGGTTCGCTCTACGATCTCGACCCTGCCAAGGTCATTACCGACTGGTCGAAGCCGCTGCTCGACGGCGGGCTTGGACCCGGTTCGTCATCGCAATACTTGCTGAAGCTGCTGCAACTTGCTTCAACCCGCTACAAGATCGACCTCAAAGTTCCCTTTGAGGAGCTTCCGCCCCGCCAGCAGCACATTCTGGTCTACGGGCCGCCCAAAAACGAAGCGCCGCGTACCGGTTTTCACGGCATTTTGAGCTTTTTACGCGACTCCATCGAAGAGGCCCGCAGCGAGGCCTATCGCGAGTCGATGATGGCCTACATGTCGGCCACGCCCTGTCCGACCTGCCGCGGCAAACGCTTGCGTCCCGAGTCTCTGGCGGTCAAGATCGGCGGACTCTCCATTGCCGACTTTACCGCGCTGCCGCTGAACCGCGCGCTCTCCGCCGCCATCGGCATGACTTTTACCGACCGCGAGGCGCTGATCGCCGAGCGCATTCGCCACGAGGTAGCCGAGCGGCTGGAGTTTCTGTGCGCCGTCGGCCTTACCTATCTCTCACTGGACCGCAACGCTGCCACGCTGAGCGGCGGTGAAGGTCAGCGCATTCGTCTGGCTACGCAGATAGGCTCGCGACTGCGCGGTGTGCTCTACGTGCTCGATGAGCCCTCTATCGGCCTGCATCAGCGCGACAACCAGCGACTGATTGAAGCGCTGATCCGCTTGCGCGATCTGGGCAATACCGTTTTGGTCGTCGAGCACGACGAAGACACCATTCGCCACGCCGACTATGTGCTCGATCTTGGCCCCGGCGCGGGCCGCCTGGGCGGTTTCGTCGTCGCCGAGGGCACTCCGGCGCAGATCATGGCCTGTCCGGAGTCGCTGACCGGCCGCTATCTCTCCGGCGCCAGCAGCATCCTGCATCGCACCGAACCGCGTGCACTTACCGGCAAGTGGATCGAGATTGGTGGTGCCTGCGAGCACAATCTGCAAGATGTCAGTGCACGCATTCCGCTGGGTGTGATGACCGTCGTCACCGGCGTCAGCGGCAGCGGCAAGAGCACGCTGATCAACGACATTCTCTATCGCTCGCTGGCGCAGACGCTCTATGGTTCCCGCGAGGAACCCGGCGCGCACGAGACGCTGACCGGCGCGGAGCAGCTCGACAAGGTGATTCGCATCGATCAATCGCCAATTGGACGCACGCCGCGCTCCAATCCCGCGACCTATACCCAGGTCTTTTCGCCCATCCGCGACCTCTTTGCCATGCTGCCCGACAGCCGTGAGCGCGGTTACAAGCCCGGACGCTTCAGCTTCAACGTTACTGGTGGTCGCTGCGAGACCTGCTCGGGCGACGGTCAGCGGCGCATCGAGATGAACTTCATGCCTGACGTCTATGTGCAGTGCGAAGTCTGCAACGGACGCCGCTACAACCAGGAGACCCTGGCAGTGAAGTTCCACGGTCACTCTATCGCCGATATCTTGGACCTCACCATCGAGGACGCATTGCCTGTTCTGGCCGATGTTCCCCAGGTGCGGCAGAAGCTGCAAACCCTGGTCGATGTTGGTTTGGGCTATATTCATCTGGGCCAGAGTGCCACTACTCTGAGCGGCGGCGAGGCCCAGCGTATGAAGTTGGCTCGCGAACTCTCCAAGCGCCAAACCGGCCGCACCCTCTATCTGCTGGATGAGCCCACTACCGGTCTGCACTTCGACGACGTGCGCAAGCTGCTGGAGGTTCTGCACCGTCTCGCCGATCAGGGCAACTCCATCATCATCATCGAGCACAACTTGGACGTGATCCGCAACGCCGACTGGATTCTCGATCTCGGCCCCGAGGGCGGAGAAAACGGCGGGCGAATCGTCGCCGAGGGACGACCGGCGAATGTTGCCGCAACTCCCGACTCTTTTACCGGACAGTTTCTGGCCCGCTATTACAGCTCCGAAGATGCTAAGCTGGAGCCGCTGGAAGTTGATTTTTCTTTGGACGTGGCATCCGAAGCGGATGATCCAGGGCTTGCCGAGAAAAGCGATCCGGCTTTGCTCACCAAAAGCGGGAAGCCCAAGCGCGCTGCCGCTAAAAAGACAGCCGCGAAGAAGACCACAGCGAAGAAGGTTGTTGCGCGCAAGAAGGTGCAGGGATGAACGACGACTGCCAGTTCGACTCGCACCTCATTCCACCTGCAGGGATTGTACCTTCGCCGCCTCAAGCGGACTCCGGCGTTCTGCCCGCTGCTCCTGAGCCAGGCGAGGAGCAGTTCGCAAAGCCCGAAGAACATCCCGCTGCGGAGAATTGGGTTTCCATTCAGATTGTTCCCGAGCCTGCCCCTTCGCAGCATGACGAGCCTATCTTGTTTCGCTCCTGGTCCGAGGCCGGATACGAGACCTTGTCCCGTCCCCAGGTGCGTGGCGAGCGTGTTCCTAACCTCCTGCATCTCGCTCTGTTGTTTCTGGTGGTCTGCGGGGGCTGGTTGATGGCTTTCCTGGCAGGTAGCGTGGCCATTCATGCCCATCTCTTCGGCGTGACCACCATCCAGCAGGCCAGCTCCGACGTTCGCTACACGCTGGGAACCATGGTAGTGATGTATCTGTCGACTCTGGCCGTCAGCCTGTTGCTCTTCCCCCTGGTTTGGCACAAGAGTTTCTTCTCCGGCCTGCAATGGAACGGACACAAGGCCCTGCGCTTGTATAAGCGTCTGGTCCTGGCTACTATCTCCTGTTTTGTATTGGCGATGCTCAACACCTGGCTCTTGCCCGGACCCACCAACGCGCCCATCGACAAGATCTTCCGCACTCCCGGCGCGGCCTGGCTGCTCTTTTTCTTTGGCATCAGTTTTGCCCCGTTTTTTGAAGAGATTGTCTTCCGCGGTTTTCTGCTGCCCACCCTCTGCACCGCTTTCGACTGGATCGTGGAATGGCGAACCGGACGCCTGCCCATCCGCCTCTGTCCTAACGGCCATCCCCGCTGGACCCTGCCCGGTATGGTGATCGGCTCGTTGCTCACCAGCGTCCCCTTCGCCCTGATCCACGCTGAACAGACAGCCTACTCCATCGGACCCTTTCTGCTGCTAGTCTCTGTCAGTCTGATTCTCTGCTGGGTGCGCCTCAGCACCCGCTCGCTGGCCGCCAGTGTCCTGGTCCATGCTTCCTATAATTTCGTGATCTTCCTGCTGATGTTGATCGGCACCTGGGGTTTTACGCATCTGGACAAGATGTGAGAGGTGCAGGGAACAGGGAGTAGGGAACAGGGAACAGATGGCTTCGAAACTTCGTGTGGTTTGAACTTTTGACGCCCATTGATGGTTCACTGAGGCTATGGTCAGAACGACCCACCGTCCTGAATATTGCTGAAATTGGCATCCGCCTCCCCTGATCCCTGTTCCCTGATCCCTGTTCCCTTTACAATCAATATCGATGACTTCCACCACGACCCACGCTCAGCAGTTGCTTTCGATTCTTGCCAAGGTCAGCTTCCGTCTTGGCCAGTTCACGCTCTCCTCGGGCGGCACCAGCGATTACTACGTCGACTGCCGCACCACAACCTTGCACGCCGAGGGCGGTCGCCTCACCGGGCAGGCCATTCTGGACCTGCTGGAGGCTAATGGCATCGAAGCCGAGGCCGTGGGCGGCCTGACCATGGGCGCTGATCCGATTGTGTCCAATGTGGCTACTGCCAGCGCCTGTCGCGCACTAAATAATCCTGCCGCGCCCCTGATGCACGGTTTTCTGGTGCGCAAGGCGGAGAAGGCGCACGGCACCGGCCGCCGCATCGAAGGCTTTTGCCGCGAAGGCGCCCGGGTGGTGATTGTGGACGACGTCTGTACTACCGGTGCCTCCACCATCAACGCTCTGGAAGCGGCTCGTGAGGCCGGCATGATTGTAGCTGCTGTAGTCTGCATCGTCGAGCGCGAGGAGGCCAAAGGCCGCCCCGCCGTGGAGTTGGCCGCCGCTGGCGCGCCCTTTCTTAGCCTGTTTACTGCCAACGATGTACGCGCCGAGCATATTCGTCAACTGGCCTAGTTCAAAAAACGGAAAGTGGCGGGAGCGGCCATTGCCACACCCGCCACTTTCCCGGTAAACTGTCTTAGTGCTGTTGATGGATTGCTTCAGAGCATCTAGGTTCTCGCTGCCACGCGAGAATAGCTGGTAGAAGCAAAAAATTGGACAGAAGCTGTTTTCAGCCCGGGAATTGCGATTTTGCTTTCCGGGTTACAGAACGGTCACCATGCGGAGAGGTGGCAGAGCCCGGTTGAATGCACCTGACTCGAAATCAGACGTACTCGCAAGGGTACCGGGGGTTCGAATCCCTCCCTCTCCGCCATAAGCCTTTTGAAATAAGAAAGATAGAACAAATCAGAAACACCGCAGCCACCCACTCGGGTGGCCTTTTTATTGCCAGTGGCCGTGGGAGTGGCTGTTGGGGTAAGTTAAGGCTGTCATTTGTTTAAAGGAGCTGTCATTTGTTTAAAGGAATTGCCCCGTCGGGCTCTTATGCTGGCTCACCCCATCATGGGGAATACTAACATATCACGTGCAAGGCGGATGGGTTTAGAGCACCAGCCCCTTGCAAACAGATACGCGTTTTGAAGGGGCTGGCGTTCTAGCAACTATTTCATTTTGTTTTCACTTAGACGGTGTGAACTTGATCCCTGAGCTTAGCGAGGTTTCACCCTGTTTACCAATTGACCTTGGTAACGGCATGGAGCCTTCTTTGAGGCTAATGATCGATTCGAGCAGATCAATGTATTTTTGCCCGTGGAGAAGCAGTTCTAAACCTGTATTCCCTCCATAGTGCCCGTCCGCATAGAGCCAAATCTGGTTATCTACGTCGCCAGAGGGAGGTCCCGAAAATGAAATGGCATTGAAGAGGTCGTTCCAGTTATTTGTGCCGTGAGGACGGTACATCCCAACGAAGTTTGAAATGGACCAATATTTCCCGGGACCTGGCGTTTGTATCCATACTGAATCATTTCCACCGTCATAGTTTTGTGACTCCCAAAGCGTGAACCACTCCTGACAGTCAGAAGTCAAGGATGATGCGCTGCCTGCGATAGGTGGTGGCAGCGCAGGAATGCTTTGTCCACATGGGACTGCGAAAGAACCACCACCGAAATTTACATCCATAAACAAAACAACTCCGGCCATAGACTTCTCCAACAATCTGGTTGTCCTAGGTTAGAAATGACCGCTTAGATCGGGACAGCATAAAGCGGTGTGGTCGCTTGAAAACAATCATTGTTACATCGTGTCCTTGCTCCATTTTGCTTCCGGTTTCTGGTACACGGGGGAGCATGTGCTTCCAGTCGCAAAACGATCAGACACACAATTTAACTTCACAGAGTGAGTAACGTTGCTTTGACCCCAGACTGCGAAAACGAAATCGTCTACCTGTGCGCGGAGAAGAGAGGGAAAGTAGACTAATACAGTCCGAAATTGACTGCTCGCCCCCCAGGGTGGAGAAATTCTCGACAAATGTCAAGAACTATTTCACTTTTGAGTGTAAAAAGATGAAATTGGAGATGGCGCACGCCACCAGTCGTGTTCAGGAGGAGCAGAAGTATGCGCAGCTATTCCAGAAGATTCGCGCCGCGTTTCAGAAGCAATTTGTGCGCAGTGATGGATTCGTAGCCGGAGCCGACATCGCTCCATCGCCCTCTGGTGGCCTGAACAATCCAAATGACAAGAGTGACGGTGGCGACACTCAGACTGGTTATGTACTGGCGCTGCATATGGATCTAATACCGGATGAATTGCGCGCTAAAGCCGTTCAGAAACTCGTGGATAAAATTGAAGCCAATCACGGCTTGCTGGGAACCGGATTTCTGGGGACGCCCTATCTGTTGGAAGAGTTGACCAAAGAGGGCCATTCGCGGGAGGCGTACAAGTTGCTGCTCAATACGGAGTATCCATCGTGGGGATATCTTGTGGAGCATGGAGCTACAACAATGTGGGAACGCTGGAACGGTGATCAGATGAAGGCTGATCCCAGTATGAATTCATACAATCACTACGCTTATGGAGCCGTTGCAGACTGGATCTATCGTTATGCTGCAGGCGTGGACACGTCGCCCCTTGATGCAGGATTTCACACGGTCGTTCTGCACCCCGTTTTTGACAGTCGCCTGGGCAACACTGTGCTCGACTACGATTCGGCATACGGCTCGATTCATTCAGACTGGGTTGTCAAGGGAACGACGGCAGTCTGGCATCTAACCTTGCCGGCAAACACCACGGGATGGCTAGACCTGAGCGCGGCCGAGGCTGTGAAGTATTCGCTACAGGGTGTTTCTCTGAACCACAGCAAAGAGGCAATGCCGGATACCCTGGGACAACGAAATGGTTTTAAACTGAGCGCGGGGAGCTATATCTTTACCGTCAGGATGGATTGAGAAGATCAACTATTCCATGATGGAGGTTGATGCTCATGAGTTGAACCTCCTCGGAATAAAACTCCAGTTAAGGTGTCAGATATCAGGATGACGAAACCGTGCTGCTATTTCCCTTGAGCAGATCCTTGTATTCTCGGCACTGTAGCCACCGATAGCCATTGAGCATCACGCGGTCAAAACTTTGGTTTACAAAGAGAAGCAGGCTGCCTAATTGCTCAGTGAACATCTCCATCAGTCGCCCTCCAGCCCTCTTGCCTGGACAACAAGATCAACGGAGGGATGACCGGCTGGGCATAGCTCAAATAATTCTGGCTATTTCTTTGGTTACTTTGGAGCATAATCGGGATGTCCAAAGAAATGCCGGGCCTGACGCTCTAGATATTGGCAAGATTGCCGATATCAACCTCATCATGTGGTGCTTGACACCGTGAAGGGCGGATCGCCGAATGAATACAAATAATCAACAAGCACGGCCCATACACCACACTTCTCCCCTACATCTGCATGGCAATACAACCCAGGATCAGCGCGATGCGCTCAAGGACGCATTGACTGAGGCGGTGCAACGCATCTATCGCGGTGCACTCAAGGAACTGGATCAGCACAGCGCCCGTTTGGTGCTGGAGATGGACGAGAAGCTCAAAACCGAGATCGTCTCGGCGGCAATGAAGATTGTCAACCGCCTGACAGTAAGCGACAAGTACAAGGATGAAGAAGCTGTATCGCGGCGCGAGTACCCCACCAATTACAAAGTACGGCCCATCGAAGCCCAGGTGACGGAACTGAAGAAGTACTTCCCGAAATTGGGCTCATGCATGGAAAAATTGGGGCGCAAGCCGTTGCCGGATGGCGCCGAGGCCTGGTTTGCTATCCCCAGCTGGCAGGCGGTTGCGCCGACTTACAACATTGCCGTAGAAATGCTGATCGACATTCTGGCCAGCAAGCGACGCTTCGACAATCGGATCGTTGGCAAACTGGGAGCCGCTTACCTGCGCCAGAGTGAACGCACCAAATTGGCAGAGAAGATTCTGGCCGAGCAACAGCCGGGAACCGACATTCACGTGGTTGCCATCCAGGCTGGCTTGCTGCATCGGGGCTGCTCAGCCCGGCGTTCCAGGGTGGTAATGGCCACCAACGAATATGGATTGGGCGCTTTTGCCTTGGGTTGCATGCTTCTGACCCATCCGGAGCGGCTTTGTAACGCCGATACTCTGATGATCGATTGCAGTGGCGACGAGTACTCGATTCGCGGGGACGGCGTTTTTGACCGCGTGCCCCTCTACGATTACGATCTGAGCGGCATCGAATTCAGCATCTTCTACGAGGATCGCGCCCGCTTTCTATGGGGTACGCCAACCGGATTCATGGTGCAGGTGCAACAGGTCCAGGAAGGCTTCGGTGGTGAAATGGTCCCCAAGACACGCTACACGATCGAAACCGTTCGGATATAATATGGTCGTTTGCTAAAAGGCTGTGTCAATTCGGCACAGCCTTTTTCCCTCAGAGCAGGGAATCTACCTCATCTAATATGCGCAACACCTGGACTATTGCCATACTGCAACTGCACCCACGGCGGCGTCGATCAGATGCAAAGCCTCGTCGGGCAGCTGCACATCGAGGGCTCGCACGTTGTCTGCAACCTGTTCGGGGCGCGAGGCGCCGATGATCGCAGAGGCCACTTCGGGGCGGCGCAACACCCAAGCCAGAGCCATCTGCGCCATGGTCAGGCCCAAATCGGCGGCGATGGGCTTCAACTGCTCCACTGCTGTCAGCAGGTAGTCGGAACGAAAGTGGCGGCCAGCGGTCTCCATGAAGCGGTTCATCTGTTCGTTGGCGGCGCGACTGCCGGGTGGTGGTGGCTGTCCTGGAGCATATTTGCCGGTGAGTACCCCGTGCGCCAGCGGCGAAAAGACCACATTGCCGATGCCGTGACGGGTGCAGGCGGGAAAGACTCCAGCTTCGGGTTTGCGCCAGAGCATCGAGTACTGCGGCTGGCTGGAGCAGAAACTGGCCCAGCCGCGCTCGCCGGCCAGAATGGCGGCGGCATCGATCTGCTCGGCGGTCCACTCACTGAAGCCGATGGCGCGCACCTTGCCGGATTGCACGGCTCGGTCCAGGGCTTCCAGTGTCTCTTCCAGCGGGGTTTCCTTGTCAAAGCGGTGGCATTGGTAGAGGTCGATGCAGTCCACACCGAGCCGTTCCAGGGAGCGGTGCAACTGCTTTTCGATCTGCCCGGCAGAGAGGCCGTGGTCGGGTTCGTCGCCGACCGGGAAGAAGAGCTTGGTGGCGACCATGAAGCGGTCTCTTGTAAAGGTTTTCAAAGCTTCGCCCAAAACCCGTTCTGCAGCCCCTGCGCCGTACTCGTTGGCGGTGTCAAAGAGCGTAATTCCGTGGTCAACAGCAGCATGGATGCAGCGAATGGCCTGTTCGTGGCCCACTCCTCCAGCCACCGTCAACCAGGTTCCAAAACTTAACTCGCTAATTTCCAGAGGGCCGTGGCCCAGGCGGCGATAGTGCATCAATTCTCCTTCAATAAAGACTGTCCTCCTGCTGGGAGGAGTGATCATCACAACATTATCACGCAGTTGCGTCCGGCGTGTTTGGCTTTGTAGAGCGCATTGTCGGCGACAGCCAGGATCGCTTTCTCGTCCGCGCCGTTGGGCGCAGCGATGGCTGCGCCAATGCTGATCGTAACCGGAATGCTCAGGTTTCCCACTTTCACGGGTGTTGCATGGATTGCCGTTCGAACCCGTTCCGCGCTGGCGAAAATCTGGTCGCTGTCGCAGTCGGGAAGCACAATCAGGAACTCCTCACCACCGTAGCGGCCCACAACGTCATAGGAACGAACCGCCAGATTCATGCGTCGCACTGCCTCAGTCAAAACCGCATCACCCACCAGGTGACCGTGGGTGTCGTTCACCTGCTTAAAGTGATCCAGGTCAAGCATCAGTACACCGGTGGAACTCTGCGCGCGCGAGGCGCGGTCCAGTTCACTTTCAAAGAGGTCGAGTAAGGCGCGGCGGTTCCACAAGCCGGTCAGAACGTCGTGGGTCGCCTGAAAACGCAGATCCTCGCGCGCCCTGATCAGATCCTTTTGCAGTGTCAGGATGCGCCTGCCCACCCGCAAACGAGCACGCAGTTCGTTGCGGTTGAAGGGTTTGGTGAGATAGTCATCAGCTCCGGCCTCAAAGCCTTGCACCACATCCTGCTTTTCGTCCTTGCTGGTGGCCAGCAGGATGTATTGATAGAGTTCCTGATGCCGGGCGCGGATGCGGCGGCACAGTTCGGTGCCATCGATGCCAGGCATCATCCAGTCGAGGATCAGCAGTTCGGGAGGCTGTTTCTGTTGCAAAATCTCCCAGGCCTTGACGCCGTCTTCGGCCAACACCACCCAAAAACCCCAACTTTCCAGCCAGCTTTGCAATATACGGCGAAACATCGCGTCGTCTTCGGCTACCAATACGCCGATGCGTTCTTCTTCAACGTCTTCAGCTTTGGTTGGATGCACGAAACTCTCCTCCCGTTTATTAGTTTTGAGCATTGCTTCCAGCTTTGCCATTTACGTCAGTTTTGGGATTGGTGCTGTCAAGAACGGCAATTACCAAAGCGGACAGATTCGATTCCAGTTCGGCAAAGAGTGTTACGGCCTCGCGCAGATTGCCTTTCCGTCCAGCCTCTTCCAGTTCTTTGGCCTGCTGAACCAGTACAGGGCTGCCTATGTAGCCCAGTTCACCTTTCAGACTGTGGGCGGTTTTTTCGAGGACATCCGCATCGGACTCAGCGATGGCCTGACGCAACCGGGTCATATGGCGGGGATTCTCTTCCAGGAAGATGCGCACCACGTCGTGGAAGAGGTTTTGGTCGTCACCGAGGTTTTCCAAGGTGCGCACTGGGTCCCAGAAGGCAGCCGATTGAGTTGAGGATTGCTTTTCCTGATTGTCGCCTTCAGGATGGGTCCTTCCCGTCAGGGTGTGGAGGATCGCTTCTTGAATACGGGTGGCATGGATGGGTTTGGTGACGTACTCATCCATACCGGCCTCCAGGCAGGTTTCCCGGTCACCTTTCATGGCGTGCGCGGTCATGGCCACAATGGGGATGTGGGCTCCGGTGGCACGCTCCTGTTCGCGGATAAGCCGGGTAGCCGTCAGGCCGTCCATCTCCGGCATCTGAATATCCATCAGGATCAGATCGAATTTGCTCGCGGCCAACAGGGAAATTGCTTCGCCGCCATGGTTGGCGACGGTCACGGTGTGGCCCATGCGCTCCAGAGTGTGCACGGCTACCTGCTGATTGATGCGGTTATCTTCGACGAGAAGCACCTGCAGACTTTGTAGAGGTGCGTAGGCAGCATGCGCCACGGCTGCGGTGGGAAGCGAGAGGATCTTGTTGCCTGCCGCTGCGGAGACCGAGGCCAGCAACTCCACTGTGCGGACTGGTTTGAAGAGATAGGAGGCAACTCCCAGAGCGCGGCAGCGATCCGCGTCGCCTTGCCTTCCCGCGGAGGTCAGCATCATGATGGCAGCCAGCGACAACTCAGGCCGACGGCGGATGTTCTCGACCAGCATGAAACCATCCATGCGAGGCATGTGCATGTCTGTGAGCAGCAACTGAAAGGGATTGTCGTTGTCATGCGCGGCCAGCAAAGCTGCCATGGCCTGCTCGCCGCCTTCCACATCGTGGACCAGGACGCCGCGGCGCTGGAGAACCTCGCGCAGGACACGGCGATTGGTCTGGTTGTCGTCCACTACCAGCACCTTCATGCCATCCAGACTTTCGTAGGCGTTGATCGGCGCTGTGATGGGGGAGACCGGAAGTTTAAAGCAGGCGGTGAAATGAAACTGCGTGCCGCTGCCCACTTCGCTCTCCATCCAGATGCGTCCGCCCATGATTCCCGCCAGACGCGAGGAGATGCTAAGGCCCAATCCGGTGCCGCCATATTGGCGTGTGGTCGAGGTGTCGGCCTGAGTGAAGGGATCGAAGATCAGCCGTTGCTGCTCTGCCGAGATGCCGATGCCGGTGTCGGTTACGGTAAAACACAACAGGGTGCCATCGGTTTCTTCCGCTTGCTTCACAACTTGCAGAATCACTTCGCCGGTATGGGTAAACTTGATGGCGTTGCCCACCAGATTGACGATGATCTGACGCAGACGCATGGAATCGCCACACAACTCTTCGGGGACATCGGAAGCGATCTCGCATATCAGCTCCAGGCCCTTTTCATCGGCGCGCAGAGCCAGCGATTTCATGGTGTCTTCCAGACAGTCGCGCAGGCGGAAGTCAATTGCCTCCAACTCCACCTTACCGGCTTCAATCTTGGAGAAGTCCAGGATGTCGTTGATGACTTCAATCAGCGAATCGGCGGAGAATTTGGCGACTTCCAGATATTCGCGTTGCTCGGTGGTGAGCGTGGTCTCCAGCACCAGATCGGTCATGCCGATGACGCCGTTAAGCGGGGTGCGGATCTCATGACTCATATTGGCCAGGAAGTCGCTTTTGGCGCGATTCGCCAGTTCTGCTGAATCCTTGGCTTTGCGCAGAGCTTCCTCGTCTCGCTTTTCGCTGGTGATATCGCGATAGGTCCAGAGACGGCCATAGTACTCACCATTGCGCCCACGGACCGGTGCGGAATAGCGATCCAGAATCCTGCCATCCAAAAGCTCGATCTCGTCGCGGGAGATTTCGTTGGGATTCTCGACCAGATATTGAAACCGTTGCCGCATTCCTTCCTGATCACGGGTCTGGTTAAGGACGAAGCCGGCCAGTGCCATGATTTCCCTCTCTTCGAGCAACACAAGGGGGGGATTCCACATGCGAACAAAAGGCTGGTTGTAGAAGGCAATCTTGCCGGTGTTGTCGGCTACGATAGTGCCTTCCACGCTGGCGTCGCCCTGGGCTTCGAGAAAGGCGGTCTTCCAGCGCAATTCCTGTTCCACCTGACGGCGTTCGACGATCTCCGCCTCAAGTTCGGCGGTGCGTTGCAGGACCCTGACTTCGAGTGCGTTATTGGTCTCCTGCAGGGCGTGGTCGCGCTGCTGAATGCGCTCCAGCATCTGGTTGAAGGAGCCAACCAGAGTGCCAACTTCATCGTGGCTTCGCTGCTGGGCGCGCAGCGAGTAATCTTCTTCGACCGAAACGCACTCAGCCAGTTCCGCCAACTGCACAATGGGATCGCTGATGATGCGCAGCAGGCGCGCCGAAGCCAGATAGGTGATGGAGATGGAAAGCAACAACACCAGCAGGGTGATCTTCACATACTGATGCAGCTTGGTGCGAAACTCGCCCAGGTCAGAGACGATGGCGATGGTGCCGGTCTTGTCACCGTGCAGATAGACAGCGCGAATGAGTGTGAGGCTATCGCCTTCAAAGCGCGCCCCGTCGGGGCGCAGGGCGGGTAAGGCATAATCCGCGGCCATGCCGGGGCGGCGGTATGCGGCAAAGATACGACCGTGGTCATCGTAGAGGCAAGCGCCCAGTACGTCATGCTGGGCGCGCAGGGCAGAGAGCATCTCCTGCGCTGTGGAGGTGTCGTCGAAGGCCAAAGAGGCCGCGGTATTGGCGCCCAGCGTTTCAGCCAGAGTGGTTAGCTGGCTGGCTTCGTTGGCGCGGAAGCTGGCCCGTTCGTAGATGGCAAAACCCACGCTGGCCAGTATCAGCGCCAAAAGGCTGGAGGCGCCAATCAGCAGAGCCAGTTTGCGCCGGATGGGAAGGTTGTTCAGCGTCATGGCTTCACCGTTCTCCTGAAATATTGCCGATCACTCTGCTGGCCAATAGCAGCAGACGAGAGCTGATCTTGAGGTGGGACTTTTCAGCAGCTGTCAGGTTGATTTCGAAACGGATTCTGGCCTCGTGCAAGCTGAAGGAAATAACTCCGCCTTGCGCAAGAAAGCTGTCTGTTTCGCCTACGGTCATCACTGCGGAGTTTTGCACGGCGGCCAGCGCGACGCCGAGATGCTTGCTCTCATCGTGACCGATGAACAGGATCTGACATCCGCGCAGATCCGATGAGACCGAGGCGAAGTGGCGAACACGCAAGGTTCGGTTCTCCACCAACTTGCCCTCGATGGTGCTCTCCAGCTTCCCTTGAAAGGGATCTTCTCCCAAGGTACACAGCAGCAGTTGGCGGTCGTTGGGCTTGAGAGCATCTGGAGGCCATTCGACCAGTTGTGCGAAGTGATAGAGGAAGGCGGCCTTGACACGATACTCGTCGTCCTGCGATTGAGCATGGAGCAATTGCGTGTTGAGGAAGTTGGCGCAGCAGATCATCGCTAACAGAAGACGGCAGGCGTTCGCCACTCGCCGCCGGTTGAACCCGGTGCGAGCCGCTGAGGCATCGCCGACTCTTGGGACGGTGATCTGTTTGCGGCCTGTTTCCTTTAAAACCACACGGTCATCCTTGCGAAAGCACTACGCTTTATTTGTGAGGGCGCAACGTCTTCGTTGGGGTCGGCAAATTCGTTGTGTTGATTGTGGAGCAAATTCTGTCCAACCAGATTCAGTTGTAAATGGGTTCCGTGACGCCAGCCAAGCTGACTATCCAGTCGCGTATAGGATGGTATGGATTGGGCATGCAACCGATCCACAAAAGCTCCACTTACATCCCAGGTTAGTTGATGAGGCAGTTCGAGGTGAGAGCGCAATTGCGCCTGGTTACGGGGCGCAGAACCCTGCAAAGAGGCAACAGATGTGGTGTCGGTGCTGACGGGATAGAGATGCATGTGGAGTAGTTCCAGGGCGTAACCGGGGCTGAGCGTCCAACGATCGACAATCTTCAGGTTGGTCGCCAGTTCAAGTCCATGGGTTTCTCCGTGCATCTCGTTGCCATAATGCGAAGTCGATGTGACATGCGGATAGGGTGTGGTGCTAAAGACGGGAGCAGCAGTCTCCAGGGTGCGTAAATTGTCGTAAGTGTTGAAGAAGAGGGCAAGATCCATCGAGCATCGATCTGAAATCGCGGTGCGCGATCCAGCCTCGTAGTCGACCACCGTTTCATCCTTAAAGGCTGGGTTGCCGACCAGCAACACGGATACCGGAATGCCGGATTGCACAAAGGAGCCCGGATTTCCAGCAATCGCGGTATCTATGCTGCTGGGTGTGCGAATGGCGCGTGAGATTGCCGCCCATGCGGTGCGGTGGTCGTTCATCTTCCAGTTGGCGCGCAGATTGGGCATCACTCCAAAACCAGTGTAGTAGTTGTGCTCCAACTTGGCTCCTGCGGTCAGCGAAAGATGATTGGGAACCACCTGAATCTCATCCTGCGCGAAGGCGCTGAAGAGTTGAGTGTTCAGATCGGCGGGGGTTAGATAGACGCTAATGCCCTGATCGCTCACTGATGTCGAATAGCGATAGCCGAATCCCCAGACAATATCCTGGCGCGGGCCAATGGCCAGGTGATTCTGAAAGTCCGCATTGAAAGTGTCACGTGTTTCGCGAATAACCTCGGTGCGGCGATAGCGGTCATAGGAGAGGTGTACTGTCGCCTCCATTCCAGTGGACGAAAAATGCTTCCACTCCGATTGCAGATAACCTCCGCCCAAGCTGGATTCAACCCGAGCATTCAGAACCGCAGGAAAGGGAAGGCCAAAATAGTTTGTACTGAGATTGTTGCCTTGTCTGCCGGCATACATATCACCTTGAACCATGAGATGACTGCTTGGCGAAATGTTCACATCGCCACGGAAGCCGCCGCGCAGGACGTGCCACTGATCCACCGCAGGACCGCCATTGGACAGGGTGAGATGATTCTCGTCCAGGTATTTGATGAAGCTCCGGTAGTGACCGTGGCCTGCGAGTGTTCCTCCATAGGCCACAGAATTCGGCCCCTGACCGGGCAAGCCGGAATCAGCAACGACGGACAATCCTTGAGTCTCATCAGCGTCTTTGCTGATGACGTTGATCACACCATTAACGGCATTGGCGCCCCAGGCCGTGCCGCCGGGGCCGCGTATGACCTCGATGCGTTCGATCTCTTCCATGGGAAGGTCAAAGACATTCCAGTAGACACCGGAGAAAGTCGGTGTGTAGACCGAGCGCCCATCGAGCATGACCAGGAGTTTGTTGCTGAACTCGCCATTGAAACCACGCGCACTGACTGCCCAGGTATGGGCGTTGGTCTGCGCTACCTCCAGACCAGGAACCATGCGCAGCAAGTCGGGAATATTCGTTGCGCCAGAGCGGCGGATATCTTCCTGAGTGATGACAAAAATGGCGCCAGCAACCTGGGAGATCTTCTGTTCCTTCTTCGATGCGGAGGTGACATCGATGTTCATCAGATCTTCGAGGCTGCGCTGGGTCAGATCGCCGCTACTCTGCGGCGATGCGGAGGGTGTCGTCAAATTCAATAAAAGCACGGAAAAAGCGATCCACGAGACGGCGTGCCGAATGACCATTGCGCTATTAAGCGACCTTTTCGGTATACGGCAGTTCGGCTCGATTAGCTTACAGTTTGCCGCCGCAAGCGCGACAGATGCCTGAATCTCTGGATAATTGTTCATAGGATTGGTACCTGCCTAATAACAGGAGGTTTATCGGCAGGACTGCGTCCGGCATTACAGTTGACACCCAAATACAAACAGGATTGATTTTATGTGAGATAGTGCATGCGGAATCAAAGCCGTTCTTTTTGAGTGCTCGGCAGGAGTGGATGAACGGTTGTTTACATTGCTCGACACTGGCCGCATTTGCTAGATAATCTGCTGAAGTTTCTGCTGTTTACGCCGATATCGCTGGGTGGAGCATATCGATGCAGAAAAGATATAGGCAGATTGATGTCGGACAAAGTCTAGTTTTGATGCTTCTTTTTGCAGCAGCTCACTTGCCCGCGCTAGCCCAGGGGACGTCGACAGGGACGGGAAGTGCTGTGCCGGAGCGCAAGGATCTCCTTTCCATGGACCTGGAGGCATTGCTCAACGTCAAGGTCACTACTGCCTCCAAATTTGCTGAAAAGCTCTCGGATGCTCCGGGGATCATGCGTGTCGTTACCAGGGACGAGTTACAGCGCTTTCACGGTGCTACGCTGGCCGAGATACTGAATCGGGTGCCTGGATTGGCCCTGAGCACAGCTTCGTTTACCGATCGCAGCATGGTGGCCGCGCGGGGCGATCAGACCAAGATCAACGGCGGACATATTCTCTTCCTGATCAACGGTCGGCCCACTCGCGAGGTGCTGGAGGGCGGCATAATCAGCGATCTTATGGAGTCTTTCCCGGTCAATATTCTGGAGCGGGTGGAAGTAATACTGGGGCCCGGTTCTGTGTTATATGGCTCCAATGCCTACTCGGCGGTCGTCAACCTGATCACCCGCAAAGCCGACGGCAACCAGTTCTTGGTGAACGTTGTGGGTGGGCCTGACAACAGCCTGGCGCCCTCCGCCGAAGCCTCGGCGGAACACGGCGCTCTGTCTCTGGTAGCTGCGGCTGAAGCGCATCAGGTGCCCAATTGGGTTACTCCGGTTTCCACTGCACTCTTTGGCGTGGAGAAGGTGATTATCCCTAACCGTGGCAAGGGCGCCTATCTGGGATTCAAAGACAAGGGGTTGAGTTTCAACTCAAGTTATGATGACTGGACCACGGACTATATCGAAGGCGGAGTGGGGCAGGCTACATGGCGTCGGGGGTTTGCTGATCTGGGCTATAACTTCAGGCCCACCCGCAATTGGGAGGCTAGCCTCAACGGGACCTTTACTCGTACCACGTTCAATGCGAAAAACTCGATTCCATTTATTACCCGCGACTCGCATGAGTTTGTACTGGAGTGGACCAATGCGGTGAAGATCGGCGACAAAGATCGGCTGACAGTGGGCGCACTTTACAATCGGATTCGCGGATCGGAGATTTTCTACTACGGCGGATCGGGATCAATCATCTCCAACGGCAGTCGGCCTGGCGAGGCTTTTTATGCGCAGTTGGATCATCAGTTTCTTGACAACTTGAAGCTGATTGGCGGCTTTCAAGCCAACAAGATTGGCAGCCTCAATCTGAAAGTCGTTCCTCGCGGCGGAGTGATCTGGAGTCCCATTTCGCATTACACGGTAAAAGCACTCTTTAGTGAGGCCTTTCGCGCACCAAGCATTAATGAAACCGGCATGGACTACATTCCACCAACTGCTATCGGCGGGCCCAGTCTGATTGGCAATCTGCACCTTTCGCCGGAGAAGGTTGCGACCTATGATTTGGAACACGGCTGTCCGGTTAAAAGTCGAACAGAATCAGTTGATTGGAAGTACCCTGTAACTCTTCTTGGGAGTTGAATCTCTGAAGTACCTGTAGAATGGGGGTTTTCTCGAAAAGGGTAAGACTAAAAA
>Ga0302274_10000086_pt1 | contig 94045 bp, 78 predicted proteins | sample III_Bog_N2_1_FD_198755 | JGI IMG/M metagenome (GOLD analysis project Ga0302274, IMG submission 198755) | Peat permafrost microbial communities from Stordalen Mire near Abisko, Sweden - III_Bog_N2_1 | ecosystem: Environmental > Terrestrial > Soil > Wetlands > Peat | place: Sweden: Abisko...
CGTTGCACATGGCGTGAGGCAAAAGTACACCTGTCGGGATAAACGGCCAGCGAAATTTACCAAGGTATCAATACGTCAGCATCTCCAGTTCCCTTTGGCCTTTCTCGGTCAACTGCCAGCGGCTGCCGTGCTGCACGACCAGCCGGCGGCAGGGGTGTGCGCTGTACTCTGAGCTGTTTACGGATAACAATTGAATTTTCGCCGCACCCTTGATCTCCGACGCGGCGCGCGGCATTAGCGCGAAGGGGACGGCGTTATAGTTAAGTGCGATTTCGTAGCCGGCGATGCCTTCCTGATCCACCTTGGAATTCTTCAGAATGAGCGGGGCGTAGCGTTTGAGGTAGGGGAAATGCGTCGCCCGCACGAGCACGCGGCATAGCTCGGTCTGGTTGCGGAGAAAGGCCAGCAGGCTGAACGCCTTAATCGGATTGTGTTCCGCTAGCAGGATTTCGCGCGGGTCAAGGCCGTCGAGATTCTGGCCGTTCCATTCGCCGTGGTCGTTGCGTTCGCCCGCGCCATTCTGCTTGAACCAAGCGGCGTAATGGTCGTTCACCAGCACGTTCAATTCAAAGTGGACGTGCGCGCGTTCCTTGCCGATCCGCTCGCTGGTGTTCGAGGTTCGGCCCATGGTGGCGATGACTTCGCCGGCGCGGACGGCCTGGCCGGCCGTCACCTGCGCCGCGCTCAAATGCGCGTAGAGCGAATAAATCTCCAGTCCCTCGATGACGTGGCGGATGACGATGTACTTGCCGTAATTGGACAGGCCGGCCTTGAGGTTGACATACATCACGGTGCCGTCGGCCGTGGCCATGACGGGGTCGGTCGGTTCGCCGTGCCGGTCGTGCTGCAGGCTGCGGATGTCCAGGCCCTCGTGCATCTGCCAGCCGTCGCTGCGCACGCAGCCGAAGCTGCCGGTGGTCCACGAACGGTCGGGCGACGTGGGGGCGAGGAATTTCAATTCATCGCCCACCGTGTAGAGCGCGTGGTTGGCGGTCGGGAATTGAAACGGCGATTGGGCGGGCAGCGGGCGGGCGCTGATCGAGATGCCGGCCAGCGCGAGCAGAACCGGATACTTCATTTCAATTGTCCCTTGGCAATTTTCTTGGCCATGTTGTTCAGGCCGATCACGAGCTGTTTGCATTCCTCGCGCGAGGCGTCGGGGGTGAACGCCAGCACGCCACTGGCGATGCGATGGGTGATGATGGGGGCCGCCAGCCAGCGACTGTCCATGGTCCTGTTGCTCCACTGGCCAAAAATGACAAAATGCATTCCGACGTAGGCCGACGAATATTCCTCCAGCGTCAAAGCGCCCGTCTCGTCGAAGGTCACCTCCACCGCATAGCCCACGGGCGATTCCAGCAGGCTGGCGCTGGTGATGTTCGCCTCGGTCAGTAGCGGCTGGGTGTTGATTGTGACGAGTACCGGCTGCGAACGGATCACCGACACGGTATTGCCGGAACCCGGTATCTGCGCCCGGCTTTCCAGGTGAATGCGCAACGTGGCCAGATGCTTGTTGCCCTTGGTTTGGTCTGATTGGCAGCCGCAAACCTCCGCCAGCACGGTGACAACGAGCAGCAAATAAAGATTGAAACCGCGCGCGTAAAAATTCATAGTGACGAACACAAAATCGCAACCAACGAACAAAAGTAAAGACGATATGGGACAACAATACAACAAAACCGAACACAAAAAACGTCGCAAGGCCTACATCAAACGCAAGAAGGCCACCATCAAAGCCAAAGTCGCCTCCAAGAAAAAAGGCTGATTGCCGACATTGCTGCTTGAAAGGCCGTCCTCGGACGGCCTTTTTTATTTGCCGCGATGAGTCCGCCGCGTGGTTTCTGCTGATCTGGGTTTTACGCGGCGTTTTGGTTGGACTGCGGCAATCCCGATCGCCTGCCGCGCCCAAGTCACCAGTGCCGGCGCATTCTCAAGAATTTCCGGCGGCACCTCGTGATAATTCATCGTCAACCGCTTGCCCCGGGCCTGGTAGGTGAATGGTTTCATGCCGCGCGCCAGATAGTCGGCCTGGCTGGTTTCGTTCGTTTTGAAAAACAATCGGCCCTCGTCGAGGATCGCGAAGAACTGTTCGCCCTGATACAACCCGTGCGCGCCGAACATCGCCCGGGCCTTCACCTCCGGCAGCGCGGCCAGTTGGTCGAGCACAAATTCCTTGAACGAGTCTTCCGCCATGATGGGTTTGGCGATTTTTGCCGTTAGGGCGAAGAAGCTTTTTCCAAATCCCGCAGCGGTTGGCCCACCATGTCACCCAGTCGGTCGCCGGCGTAATAGATGACCGCACCAAACCCCAGCACCACGATCATCAGCGCGAGGAACGACCAGAAGTGATGTTTTTCCAGCTGCTTCAAGCTGCGCGCGAACGCCACCAGCCCAAATAGTGCCGTCACCACGATCACCGCATCCACGCTCGCCCGCTGCCAGTAGCTGCCGCCCAGATGTAGCCACATCCCGAATTCATCGAACGTCAGGCCCATTGCCACGCCGTATAGCAAGGCTGTCAGTTCCGCCTTTCGGCCCGTGGGCCGGCGGAACACGCTGTAACCGGCTACCGCCGACATGAGAAAGATGCCGTAGTTCAAATGGTGCACGTGCGTGCCGCCGACGAAGCAATACAGGTTCGGCATCGAATTGGACATGATGAGAAACACAAACACTCGCGCCAGGATGAAGGTCATAATGAAGCTGAACAACGCGTAGCGCGCCAGCTTGTGCGCCGTTTCGCGGCGGATGGGATGTTCCGAATTCATGATTTGCGCGCAGGCTAATCGGTGGCCGGCCTTCCCGTCAAGACGCGGCCGATATGGCCAGGGACACTGTCAACCCTTGTCCGAGCGGTCGTCGTCGGTCGGTTTGGTTTCATCGGCCAACAAACGGCCGGAATAGAAACAGCCCGCCGCGACCAGCCCCGCGACGCCCGCGATGAGGCCAGCCTGGGTGCCCGGCTGTTTCAAGTTCTCGGTCAGCTTCTCAATCAGTTCGCCCTGCTGTCCGTAGAGAATTTCCATCTGCCGCTCCTCGCCCCGGTTGAATCCCGTCATGGCTGCGTCCTCGGAAACATCCGGTCCGCGCGTGCCTGCCCAATACACCCCGGCCGCCGCCGCGCAACCCACCAGTAGCACGATGATTCCCGCCAGCCGATAGCGCCGCGCCCGGCGCTCGGTTGGAGCGGGCGATTTAGGAATCGGGTTGCTGATACTCATGCGCCTTAATTATACCATCCCGTCGCCCGAAGAACAGGTCTGGCCGCTGCCGCCGGCGACCTTTGCGCTTGAGTTTGCGCGCCAAGCTGGTTAAGTGGTTGCCTCATGAACAAAGCTGAAATCGCCGCCGCCATGCGGACTGAAGTCGGGGAACTGGAAGTCCTCATCAACAAGCTTAAGGCCCGCTTGGAACGTTCCAAGCGGCTGGTGCTGGACTTGGAGGAAGAGCTGGCCGGACCGGTTGCGCCCAAGCCGGAAGGCGAAAGCCAGTTCCGCAAGGTGATTGACCAGGTCTTTGGCGAAAAACCCAAGCGGCCGAAACGCTGACGCGCCCCTACTTGCCGGCCTGGAGGGAGACGATGATTTTCTGGCCCTGATCAATCAGATTGTAAAACTGCGATAATTGCAGCGAACCTAGCGGGATGCGCGGATGATCCCCATATTTCAGGAAAGTCAGTACGGTACCCTCCCGGCGTATGCTCTCGGCAATGAGCCGCAGGCCGGCCTTGCTCGTGAAGGTCGCCTCGAAACCCGGCAGCGCCGTGACTGAGTTGTTGACCTTGCTCAAATAACTGATGCCGTTCAGCAGAGCCTCTAGTTCATCGGCATCCAGTAGCAAACGTTCACGGGCCTGCGGACTTTCGGCGATCTCCAGGGCCAGACCATAAATCTTGTGCCCGCTGCTGGCGTCCGTGGTTTCCTTGCAGCGCACGGAAATCACCTCGTCCCCGACCGTCATCTCGCCGACCGGCCCCACGGCCTTGATGAGGACGATATCGGTCTGCGTCTCAAACGTGCCGAGCACGGTTTTCAATGCGTTGGTATCTTGGGCTGGCGCAGCGCAGGCGAGCGCGAAGAACCCGATGACGAGCAGGAGTGATAAGGTTTTCATGGTTTCCCTGAAGTTGAAAATGATCCGGTCATTGACTTTGATTCAAACCCCGTCCCGTCGGGAAAGTTGCGCGCCCACCGGCCAACGGTCGGAGGCTGACCTGTCTGGTCCCGTTCAAGGCCACGGTTGATAGTCGGACAAGGCCGCCAGCGGCGGGACGTAATCATCGCCCGGGTCGTGCGGTTGATTGTCGCGGTTCCACAAGGATTCTGCCGGGGCCCGGTCGCTCACCGATTCTTCCTGATAGCTGATCAGGGCAGTGCGTTTCATACCCTGCACGTGGCCGTCCAGGAAGGTGATGTTGGCCACACCCGGCTGCCCGCCATGCACATCCAGCGGCCAATAACCAAACGAACCCGGCGTGGCCCCGCCGCCCATGTTGATGATCGCGCCGCCATCCATGTCCGCGCCTCCCCCCCAGGCGACCGGCGTGCTCTTGTCCGGTTTCCAATTGCTGTCGCCCAGCGCAATCATGTTAGCCGGTTTGACCACCGTGGTCTCATTCTGCGGGCCGACGCCAGCCGACGAACTTTCCACGTCCGCACCCAGCCCTTCCAACACCCCGCCGCCGCTTTTAGACGGATAGGTTTCGGGCAGGACCTTGGCCGGCTGCACCGTGGTGTCCACGATGGGCCCAATGCCCCACGAATTATACCCGTAGCTCATGGTGTTGACGCCATCGAACTTCAGCGTCACCTCGTTGGAGAAATATCCGTAATGCGCCGGTTCACCGCTGCCCATGGTGGACTGCCATTGCGCTGAGTCCGGCGCCGACGGACACCCGAACACTTTCGTGACCGTTCCTTGCGTGGTAAATTTTCGCAGCATCGGCGCCCAGGTGATCTCCACCCCTCTGCCATCCATGGAGGTAAATTGTGAAGCCGGAAAAAACCCCTGATAATCATCCTTGTACAAGATCACGCACAAGCCCAACTGCTTGAGGTTGCTCACGCACGCAATCTGCTGTCCCTTCCGCTTGGCCCCCGATAGGGCCGGTAACAGCAGCGCCGCCAGAATGCCGATGATCGCGATGACCACCAGCAGTTCGATCAGCGTAAATCCCCGCCCGCCACCAGCCGGCGCTGGTTGTGACGACAGCACCGCGCCCGCCGCCCGGGCATCCATGCCCGAACGAGACGGGCCGGCGCTGGCCGGCAAATTGATGCTCCGCGAAATAGGCATAACCCAATGAATTCAGCCAAATCACCACCCTCGCTCAACCACAAACACGAACCACTCTCCTAATAACACCCCAGCCGACGATTTGTTACAAACTTTCCACCGTTGCTCCCGCCCCGCTCAAACCAAAACCGGACACCGGTTACAAACCATCGTGAACCATAATAAAACAGCGTTTTATGATCTTGATGAAGCTGGTTTAAACTTCTGAAGCTCCGTCAGCCTATGGTTTGTCCGGGTTCATGCCATGGAGTTAACGCTTTTCCCCGGACCTGTCCAGCGGTATCTGGCGGCCCGCGGGTACACAATTGATCCAGCAAAACCACCACCTCAAATGGCAGAGTCATTGGGCTTGACTGGATTGGGTTTGGGCGAATTGAACCATTTGATCTAACGCGTTCTTTCCGCCAAAGAAATCGAAGTCCGCCGGGCGGACTTTTTTTGCCAGGCCATTGAAGGCCGCCCATTGTCCGGCCTGATAGGCATACCACGCATAGTTTTTGTAGAGATCCGTGGCGTCGGGATTCAAAGTGAAGTAACGCTCGTAAGCGGCCTTGATGTCCGGCCAGACCTCGGGCTGCCGCCAATAGGCTTGTCTATCCGCGTCATTGGTGTTGGAATAGTTGTTATAATCCGTGTGGGCGTCCACCAGTATGAGTGGCACGTCGCCGCCCCAATTCGTCGTGGCCACGCAAACCCGGCCAAAGGCGATCATCTCTTCGCGCGAGCCATACCACTGGGGATACAGGAAACGCAGTTTATTTCGGCAGGCTTTGTAATTGTCGGGGTCCACCGCCATGGCCCGGCTGAACCACAGTTCCATTACGTCCCGGCCTTTCTGCTCGTCGGCCACCACGTTCATCATGGCGGTCGGTATCCGCGGGTCATCCGGATCGAGCTGCCAGGCGCGGTTCAACGCGGCTTCGGCAGTGGCCAGATGATCGCCAAACCCCTTCCAGCCTGCCGCCGAAACATCGTTCGCATAACCGCCGCCGCGCGCGTGCCAAGCCATTTGATAATTGGCCTCGCCTTTTAGCAACCAGCTCGTGGCTTCGTTGGGCCAGCCGGTGAAGACCGCATTCTCAATGATTGGATAAGCTTGGGCATATAGTTTTGGCGCGGTTTCATATCCTTGTAAATCTTCGGAGCATAACTCATAGATCTCCTCCGGCGGCGTGTTGGTATCCAGCATGGAATAAAGGGCGTCGGCGGACAAATAAGTGGAAATCTCCATCGCCGATGGGAAGGCGGTCACATTCGTTCCATAGGTGGCATAGTATTGGTTGTCCGTCCGGATGGTGGCGTAAAATTTCCGGAGCGGCGCATACGAACTGTTGTGCATGGCTCTGGCCATGGCATCGTATGCCGCGCAGATCGCCGCCGGGCTGCTGGTCGGATCCAGCGCAAATCTGACGTACAGGTAGGTCACCATGGGATCCTTGCATCCGGACTGGATGGCGGCGGCAGCGTTGGCGGCGACAATTTTAAGTCCGTGCTGGTTGTCGCTGGCCGCATCCGCGCGGACATGGGCAAATTCCGCCAAGGCCGTGCGGGCCGGCGCGTCCCAGGCGGAATTGGTATAGCCGGCGTGGGCGTAAGCCTCCACCAAGGTCTTGAGGTTCCACACCAGGCGCTGATACTGGCGTCGTTCCCGCGCCGACTCCTGCGCGTCGTCGGCCGTCGTGGTAACCTCTGGGCTGGTCGGGTTGGTGGCTGGGGCAGGGGCGCTTTTTTTATGGCACGCCGTTCCGGCGATCAGCACGAGGGTCATGCACAGGCACAACCGTGAACTGGTTTTCTGCCAAGGCCTCATGGCGGCTTTGTAACCGAAGCGGTTCGGGCTTGTCAACCCTTCTGCGCCGCTCGCGGCCGTCCACCGCCCGTCACCGGCGACCGTCGGCTCATGGGCTGGCCAGCGCACTAACCACGGCGTTGTCCAGATCTTCCCCGTGCAATTCCTTCCCAAGAATGATGCCATGGCGATCAAGCAGATAAGTCATCGGGATGCCTTCCACGTGATAGGCCCTGGCGAGTTTATTGTCCCAGCCCAGTCCGTCAAAATATTGTTGCCAGGCCATGCCATTTTGTTGCGTGAAGGCGATCAGTTTATCGCGATCGTCGTCCAGGCTGACGCCGACGACCTCAAAGCCCTGCGGATGAAACTTCTGATAGAGCGCAATGACGTTGGGCAGTTCGCGCCGGCAGGGGCCGCACCAGGTCGCCCAAAAATCTATCAGCAACACTTTGCCCCGGAAGCCTGCCACCGACACGGGATTGCCGGCCACATCCGTCTCGCTGAACCCGGGGAATCGTTGGCCGACTTCCAGACCTTCCGCCACCCGGGGTTCCACCGGCCGGGAAGTGTCCGGCACCGCCACCGGCGGGGCCGAAACGAGCTCCTGATGATATTGGGCTTTGGCCGCCGCCGTCGCCTGTGCCGCCTGGGTGGCCGCCTTGGCATTGTAACCAAAATGCTTTTGCAACGCCGGATCCAAATCCTTCAGTTGTGCGTTTTCCATGCCGGCCGAATGCATGAAATAGATGTCCTTCGCCGTAACCTTGGTGACGGTGACATTGGTGAACGTCACGCCGTTGACCGTCAGCGTGTCAAAATACTCGTCCGCCCGCGCTGCCAGCGTGACCAGAAAAACCAGAAATAATGTTTTAATGAACATCGTTCTATATCCGGCTTTACAGCGTCTTCGTCAAACAAAAGTTGCAGGTCGCCTTCCACGACGCTTCGCGTCTTCAATGGTCTTCGGTCAACGCGCGAGCGTCTGGGAGTGCGGTGGGCCGCCACCGCTTTTAAAGGCGCATGAAACTGAATGGGTCCACGTTCTCTCTCACCCAAACCCCCTAGGGATAGGGTTTTCACGAGGGCGAGCCTTAAACGCAAAATAATTCAACGCCTTGATACATTTCCGCTCCATCCCTCAGGCGGAGGATGGTGGTAAAAAGTGGGTGAACGCCGGTATTACCTCGCAGGCCCGCAGCATCGTCCAGACGAACCTCGTGCCAAGAAGGGTTTATACCTTCCAAACGCGAGTTTTGGGCGGTAGCACGGGCGCGAGCATCTGGAGCACGCCGGTCAGCATCATGGCCACCTGAAATGAGGTGCAAACCAGGTGGGCGCGCGGCGCAGGGGGAAACTGGCCGCCGCCCAGGCGGTTGCCGAGCGTGTCACCCCGCCAGAAAATCAGCCGGACCACACCCCGTCGGAACGAATCATCGTTCCGACGGTTTTTTTGTGGTGCGTTGGTTAAAGTGCCGGACAGCGAGGGGAAGGTGATTAATGGCACAATAGCAAGGCCGCCGTGCCGCGGGCGTATTCAAAAAGGGATTTGATGAAAATCCTGTCGCTGGAGGTATACGAATAAGAGGCTGCGGCGCGGGCAATTCGCGGCTTCATTGCGAAATCAGCCGGAAGAAACCGCTCGCGTTGGTTGGCGAAATGGAAACCTCGTTGTTTAGGTTGGTGAGATTGAGCGTGGGCGCGTCCGTAATGCTTGACCACGAAATGAGGTCGGGACTTTGTTGCAACACCAGATTGGTCGATGATACCAGCCAGGAGACAACCGATTCATTATCCCTTAATTCAAGATTGAGCTGCGGTCTGGTTGGCGACCATCCCAGATAAATGTCGGCCCGGTATCCCCCAACCAAAGCAAGCTTGTTTCCGTCGGCGGAGCAAGTCAGGACGGTCCATTTGGCTGACAATTCCGGCACGCTGTTTGACGACCAGGAATTTCCTGAATCCACCGAATGAAAAATAGCATAGCCCACCGCTGTCAGTTTTGATCCATCCCCGGATGCACAGAACCCCAATAGATACATATTCGTGGGCTGACTGGTCGGAGTCCAAAAGTTGCCACCATTTGTGGAAATATAGACCCGCCCAAATCCGGAACCAATATCATACGCGGCGGCAATGCAAGTGTTCCCGTCAGTTGATACAGCCATGTAGGTCCATCTTCCCGCTGGCAGGTTTGTTTGCGGCGTCCAGGTCGTGCCCGAATTGGTTGAGAGGTATGCCATTCCGCCAAAAGTTCCCGCCAGCAACATACTGCCATCAGCGGATGAAGCCACGGAGCACCACTGACTAATTGGCGCGCTGGTTTGTGTCCAGGTGCTGCCTGAATTTGTCGAAACACAAATTGGTCCGGCGGAAAAATTGTTGCCAGCGGCGACCATCTTGGTTCCGTCATAGGTTATCGCGACGGAATCCCAGCGACTAGCGCCTGGCACATTGTTGCTAAACCAGTTCGCGCCACCATCGTGTGAAGTATAAACACCGCCAACGTCCGCAGCCGCAATCAACCGGGAGCCGTCGGCCGAGGAGGCGATATCTGCCCAATAACCACTTTGAAGCGTCGCTCCCGTTGATGACCAGGTGATGCCTGAATTTGTGGAAACAAAAATCGTATTGGTTGTTCCCGCGCCCGCAAATATCTTTGTTCCGTCGGCAGATAATGCAATGCAGTTTACCCGAGACACGCCAGGAATGTTATTGGAACTCCAAACTTGAGAATACCCATTTCGGTTTGAGTTAAACAAAAATAAAACCACAAATCCGATCGTCAGGCATGCCTTTATCTTTCTATGTTTGAATGTTGCCATTTGACATTTCCCATATGGTTTAACGCCCACAACCAGCGTCGGTGGTTTTCGTGATTTTCGTCTTGCTGCCTGGATTTGCAAGACATTTTACCATTTTGTCTTCGGATTGGGCAAGGCGCGTGTCATCAGGCCATTGCTGAGGCCGGGCCGGCCGCTCGCCGGCAATGATGTCGCTCCTAAACGGAGCTTGATTCATTTTTGAATTGCCAAACCACCAAGATTTCAGCCCGGCCGTGCTTGGAAAAATCTGTGTCCATCCGTGATCATCTGTGGTTTAAAATTCAACCGCCTTTTCCACCGGCCCAAAGCGCCCGAGGGCTGTCGCACTTCCGCCTTTTTAATTTTCCCGGTTTCGTTTTTAATTGAGCCATGATTACGCGCTATTCGCGCCCCGAAATGCGGGCGATTTGGACGGATGAAAACAAGCTCAAGATCTGGCTCCAGATCGAGCTGCTCGCCAGCGAGGCGCTGGTGAAGGAGAAAATTGTCCCCGCCAAGGACTTCGCCAAGATAAAGGCCGGCTGCGCCAAATGGTTCGCCGATCTGCCCGGCCTCGTCTCCCGCCAGCGCGAGTTGGAAAAAGTTTTAAACCACGATGTCATCGGCTTTACCACGGCGGTGGCCGAGGCCATCAACAACGACGCCAGCCGCTGGTTCCATTTCGGCCTGACGAGCAGCGACGTGGGCGATACCTGTTACGCGGTGCAGATGCAGCAGTCGGCGGACCTCCTGATCGCCGACGTGCAAAAGTTGCTGCCGATCATCGCCCGGCGCGCAAACGAGCATAGGTTCACGCCCTGCATCGGCCGCAGCCACGGCATCCACGGCGAGCCGACGACCTTCGGCTTGAAGCTGGCGCTGATGCACGATGAATTTTCCCGCGCGCTGCGCCGGTTGGTGACGGTTCGCGATGTGGTGTCCATCGGCAAGCTGTCCGGGGCCGTGGGCACCAGCGCGCACCTGTCGCCACGCGTCGAGGCCTACGTTTGCAAGCAGTTGGGCTTGGTGCCGGCGCCCATCGCGACGCAGGTGGTTCAACGCGACATCCATGCGGAATTTCAACTGGCGATGGCGCTCGTCGGCGCGAGCATCGAACGCTGGGCGGTGGAGTTCCGGCATTTGCAGCGCACGGAGGTGCTCGAAGCTGAGGAGCCGTTCACCAAAGGTCAGAAAGGTTCCAGCGCCATGCCGCACAAGCGCAATCCCATCACGTGGGAACGCCTCACCGGCCTGGCTCGCGTGTTGCGCGGCAACGCCATGGCGTCGCTGGAAAACGTCGCGCTGTGGCATGAGCGGGATATTTCGCATTCCTCCGTCGAGCGGATCATTTTTCCCGATTCCTGCACGCTGCTGGATTACATGTTCGGCCTGCTGACGCGGCTGATGGACGGCATCGTCGTTTATCCGGCGAACATGAAGAAGAACCTCGGGCTCTCGCTCGGCATGTGGAACAGTCAGACCGTCCTGCTCGCGCTCATCAAAAAGGGACTGACGCGCGAGGCGGCCTATAAGCTCTGTCAGGACGCGGCGATGAAGACGTGGGCGGTCAAACACGCCGGCCGCGAGGACGCGGACTTTGTGGAACAGCTCAATGCGGAACCGGAAGTGGCAAAACACTTCAAGCCCGGTGAACTGGAAAAACTCTGTTCGCTCGACTTTCATTTCAAGGAAGTAAACAACCGCTTCAAGAAGCTGGGGCTGAATTAATTTTATGTATTCACCCGCTGACAATCGCTATGCGGCGCCGGGTTTTTACCGCCGCTGTGGTCGTTCCGGACTCAATCTCCCGCTCATTTCCCTCGGACTCTGGCACAACTTCGGTGCGAAGGACGACTACGGCAACGCCCGCGCCATCGCGCTCCGCGCGTTCGACCTCGGGCTTACCTGTTTCGACCTCGCGAATAATTACGGTCCGCCTGATGGGGCGGCGGAGGTCACCTTTGGCAAAATCCTCCGCGATGATCTCCACCCGTGGCGCGACGAACTCATCATCACCACCAAGGCCGGCTATTACATGTGGCCGGGGCCTTACGGCGAATGGGGTTCGCGTAAGTATCTGCTGGCCTCGCTCGATCAATCGCTCAAGCGCCTGGGCTTGGATTATGTGGATATCTATTATTCCCATCGCTTCGACCCCGAGACGCCGCTGGAAGAAACCCTAGGGGCCGTCGCGCACGCGGTAAAATCCGGCAAGGCGCTGTATGCGGGGATCTCGAATTATCCTGCCGCCGAGACCGCGCGCGCGGCGAAGATTCTGCGCGAGCTGGGCGTGCCATGTCTTATCCATCAGGCGCGCTTTTCCATGCTCGACCGTTGGGTGGAACCGGAGTTGTTGGGCGTGCTCGAAAAAGAAGGCATCGGCTGCACGGCGTTTTCACCCTTGGGTAAGGGGTTGCTGACCAATCGCTATTTTAAGGGCATTCCCGCCGACTCGCGTATTGCGAAAGACCCGCGCTTCCTCCGGCCCGAACACGTCACGGACGAAGTGCTGGCGAAGACGCGCCAGTTGAACGACCTCGCGCAGTCGCGCGGCCAGACGCTCGCGCAAATGGCGCTGGCGTGGGTGTTGAGGAACAAGGTGGTGACGAGCGCGCTCATCGGCGCGAGCCAGGTGGCGCAGGTGGACGATTGCCATGGCGCGGTGAAAAATCTGAACTTCAGCGCCGACGAACTCGCGCGCATCGAAGCGATTCTGGCGGGATAATTTGCGCGGGATGTTCCCGTTGCGTGACTGGCGTAATAAAACTTTACGTTCGCTTCACGGCGGGCTCCCGATACGCGACCAGAAAGTAAACCAGCACCGCCGCCACGCTCGCGGAGAGCGCTCCCCAGAACCAGCGCCAGTCCGTGTGCCCGCCCGTCGTGCAGACGTTGAACCACCAGCCGCCGCCGAGATAGCCGATGAGGTTGCCCACGCCGCCGTTCAGCAGCGTCAGCAGGGCCTGCGCCCGGGTGCGCCAGGCGGGATCCACGCGCTGGTCCAGGAAGATTTGCGCGGTGATGAACACCAGCACATAGGAGGCGCCGTGCAAAATGATGCCGAGGAGCAGGGTGCCGTCGGTGTTCCCGGCGCTGAAGGCGAACCGCGCCACGCCAAAGCCGAGGCCGGCGGCAAAAATCCATTTCAACCGCCACTTTAACAGCAGCCAGCCCAGGGTGAACATTCCGATGAGTTCCGTACTCTGTGCGAGGCTCATCCACGCGCTGGTGCGGGCGAAGCCGAGGTCATGCAGGTGCGTTGGCGCATACGGATAGAACGCGGCAAGCGGGATGTTGAAGAGTGTGGTGGTGATGAAGACCACGCGGGTGTCGCGATCCTTGAGGAGCGTCAGGGCGTCGAGGCCCAGGCGTTCATGCCAGGAAAGCCGGACGACGGCAGGTGGCACCTCGAGCGTCGGCAGAAAAAATGTGAAGGCCGCCACCAGCAACCAGACGGTTGCGCCGAGATAACCCGCCAGCGCGGACCGGTCCAGACCAAAGGCGCTGATGAGGAGCGCCCCAGCCATCCAGCCGACCGTGGCCAGGGCGCGGATGGGGCCGAATTCTTTTTTGGCATCCTTCAGCCGCGCGAACACCAGCGCGGTGGAAATGCTGAACATCGGCGCGTAGGCTAGGTAGAAGACCTGGATCAAGGCGAGGATGAGCCAGGGATTCCAACGGCTCTGCATCGCGGTGCTAATGAGCGCGACGAGCAGGGCGGTGGTCACGGCAAGACCACGCAGGACTTTGACCGGCGGCACCTGGCGGTCGGCCATCGCGCCAAAGGCCAGCGGCGAGATGAAAGCGGCGACGGCGGAGGCGGCAAAGGCGAACGGTTTGATGACGTGCAGTCCGTGGGCGTCGAGGATGGCTCCCAGCGGCACAAACCAAACCGCCATGGCCGCCGATTGGATGAAAAACAAGATCATCAACTCGGCGTATTCGGCTTGGCGGAGCGTCCGGAACACGGGCCGTCAGATTAATCGAAGCCGAGGAAAATAAAAAGCGCGCAGCCAGCCGCCTTTTACCGGCCGCGTTGATAGACCCGCACCCAGTCAACTTCGAAGCGGATCGGAAAGTTCGTCCCGGCTGGATCACCGCCGCAATCGCCGCCGATGGCCTGGTTCAAGATGAGATAAACCGGACGATGAAACGGATTGCCGTGGTTGGCGCGGTTCGCCGTGGCCAGATCGAGCTGGTTCATCAGCCGGCCGTCGAGCCGCAGGTCGATTTTCTGATCATCCCAATCCATCGTCCAGATGTGGAACGCCTGCGCCCAGGCGTCGCCGCCCAGTTCGGCTACCGGGGTTTTTCGGGCCAGCCATTTGACATGGTGGTCGAGGCTGAAACCAAAGTTGGCCAGCACGTTGCTCTGGTAGAATTCCATGATGTCCACCTCGCCAACCGCCGGCCAGAGGGTGTGGGGTCTGGCCCCAAGGGTCCAGAAGGCTGGCCAGCTTCCCGGGCGGATGTCGATCCGCGAGCGCATCTCAATCCGGCCGTACTTGAACTCGTGCCGGCCGCGCGTGGTGAGACTGGCCGAGGTGTAGTTGATCCATTCGCGGCTGGTGATCCAGTTAGTGGAGCCGGCGATGTATCGGGGATTGGGCTGGTGCGCCGGCCGCGCCTCAATGACAAGCAGGCCATTGGTGCAAACGGCGTTGGCCGGCTGATACCACTGCAGTTCATGGTTGCGGACAAAACCGCGCTCGTAATTCCAGTTCGCCGGATCGGGCGTGCCGGGCCGGTTGAAATCATCCTGCCAGATGAGTTGGTAAGGGCCACGCGTCGCGCAGCCAGTGGTGACCAGCACCAGCAACCAAGGCAGCCAAAATAGGGTTTTAAGCTTCATTCGCTGGCCGTTCAGACGCCCGATGGCGGGCGTAGATTACCGGTTTCAATGAGGAAGATTTGGCGCCATTATCGGCGCCACTATTTTTGCGCCGTGTAAATTGCCAAGATTTCCTCCGCTGATAGCGCCCGGTTGAAAACGCCGGCTTCGTCGATCAGGCCGAAGAAGCTGTTGTCCAGATTGTCTCCGCGCGCTCCGATGGCCGCCACCGTCGAAAAGACAAACCCCGGGTCATACGCCGGGGCGGGCCACGCCACGCCGTCGATGTAGAAGACCACCGTGCTGCCGGATTTGGTTACCGCCAAATGATGGAACGCGGTATCGTTAATCACGGTTTCCGGCATGGTTTCGTCGATGCCGATCTTGCTTAGCGCCGGCCGCCCCGCCGGGTCCAGATAGAGACCGTAGCCACCCTGGCCATAGCCAAAGATGATGCCGTTGCCATAGGAACCATAGGAGACAACCGAGGCGTCGGACCGTTTGACCCAGGCGATGAGGGTGAAATCCTGCAATTGGAGGCTGGCCGGATTGCCAACCGTTACGACGTCGTTCTTGCCATGGAATGCAAAGGCCGATCCCACCTTGCCCGGTTCAAAGGCGGTGGTCCCGAGCAGGGTGCCGACGTTGCCGGACAAAATCTCCCGCGTATTGCCTTCGCCTGACCACAACGCCACCAGACCGGACGGCAGTTGTCCTCGGAGACGGTAGATCTTGATTTTATTGAAACCAAGCCAGCCACCGGCGCCGACGCCGGCCAGCACCAGCACCGAAACAACGATGATCAAAATATTCTTGGAGACACCCGACTTCATCGGACCGGCGCGTTGGGCCACCGGAATGGCAGGGCAGGGTGGGGTAGACGCCGGAGCGGGACTCGGACGCGGGGGCGCAACCGGAGTTGGCGCCGGGATCGGAACCGGGGCCGGCTGCGGTGGAATGGGCGCTGCCGCCGGAGCCTGCGGCACGACGATAACCTGCTGGCAGACCGGGCAGTTGATTTGCCTCCCTGCATGGCTGTCATTGCCAAGGATGTGCTGGCCGCATTGCGGGCAGTAAAATTTGAATTCAGGCATAAATTATTTTTGTTCGTTATAAAGTTTCAGAATCTCTTCCGCGGAAAGTGCGCGGTTGAAGACCCCAGCCTTGGCGATCAGGCCGGAAAATGAATGGACGCCGTCGCCGGCCGGCCTTCTGCCAATGTAAAAATCATATGAGGTTTGCGGTGTAAACTGCCCAATGTGTTGTTCCACCACGATATTTCCATTGCAAAACAATCGGGCGATGCCTGCCGTCTTGTCATAGCTCAAGGCAACGTGCTGGAAAATGTTCGCGGTGATGGTTCCGCCCCGGGCCATGAGCCAATGTACCTGTCCATCCGTACCGTGTACGTCGGCAAACAGGTTGCCCGCGCCCAGCCCGAACTCTTGGGGTTCTAATAATTGCATGTGCACTCCCCACGTCACGATTTGGCCGGGCTCGCCATTGTCCCACTCCAATATCTCGTTCCGCCGGGACAAACTTGACGGCTTGATCCAAGCCATGATGGTGAAACCCTGGCCCTGGCCGACATCCAAAGACGGGGTGGCTGGAATCTTTATGCCCGAGTTTGTTTCGTCAAATGAAAACACCCGCACCATTTCACCGCTTTTGACGGACACCCCCGTCAAGCTCGCTGAATTGCCTTCCGCCCAATTTTTACCGTCGCCTTCGCCAGACCACATGCCGACCAATCCCGGCGGCAAATGTTCTCGCAAGCCGTAGAGCTTGAATTTGGAATATCCCAACCAGCCGCCGACGCCAAGACCGGCGAGCATGACCGCCGCGACGACGATCATCAGGATGTTTTGCAAGGTGCGCGATTGAACCGTCGCCGCCGGCTGTGCGACCGGGGTGACGGGATGCGTTCTTCCCGCTGCCGGGGCCGTGCTTTGATCTGGCGAAAAAACCGGTGCGGGCTGCGGTGGAATGGGCACGGCCGCCGGAACCTGCGGCACGACGATGGCCTGCTGGCAGACCGGGCAGTTGATTTGCCTCCCCAAATGGCCGGTGTCGCACTGGATGTGCTGGCCGCATTGCGGGCAGTAGAATTTGAATTCAGGCATACATTTGATTGGCCGCAGAATGTGCCGGTCCCGGATGGATGATGCCGATACCAAGCCATGACGGACAAAAGTTGTCAATCCGGAAAGTGAAATGAATCTGATCCGCCGGAAGCCCGGAAATCGCCGGCGGACGCCCGTCTGGCTAGCCAAAAAATGACCAGCAAACAACAACCAACGGCAAGCCATCCGCCGCATTTCTGACGATTCTTATCGCGTATGGCAAACACCACGCATCACCCAAAATGCAGCCGGTTCCTGCTCGCCCTTTTCGTCCTGCTGGCCGCACCGGCGCTCTTCGCGGCGGAACAGCTGAAGAACGAGGCCTGTCTCGACTGCCACACCGACCCGGCGAACAAGCGCATGGTCAACGGTCACGCCGAGGCGATGGCGCTGTTCCCCACGAACGGTTTTGCGAAGTCCGTCCACAGCCAGTTGGACTGCGTTGACTGCCATGACGGTATCAAGGAACTGCAGCATGACAGGAACGTGCCGCCGCCGAACTGCACCGGCTGCCATGAAAAGGAAGGCAAGGATTACGCGACCAGCATCCACGGCATGAGCCATTCAATGGGCGCGTCCGGCGCGGCGGAATGCTGGGACTGCCATGGCAGCCACGAAATTTTGCCGGTGAAGGATGTCCGTTCGTCCGTCTATAAAATGAATTTGCCGGCGACTTGCGCCAAGTGTCATAGCAACACGAATCTCACCAAGGAATACCAAATCGAATTTCCCGAGGCCGCGAATCAATACATAGACAGCATCCACGGTACGGCGCTGCTGAAGATGGGGTTGATCGTCGCGCCCTCGTGCAATGATTGCCATGGCGCGCACAAAATCAAGCGCAGCGTGGACCGCGATTCGCCGATCAACCACGCCAACGTCGCCAAGACCTGCGGCAAGTGCCACGTCGGCATTGAGTCGATCTACAATCAGAGTGTCCACGGTCAGTTGCTCGCGAAGGGCGACCCGCGCGGACCGGTTTGCATTGACTGTCACAGCGCGCACCAGATCGTCAACCCGACCAGCAAGAATTTCAAGGCCCTGAGCGACGAGCGCTGCGGCAAATGCCACGCTGACCGGTTGGAGCATTACCGCGAGACCTACCACGGCAAGGCGATGGCGCTGGGCTTGGCGAACTCCGCACCCGAAGTCGCCGCCTGCTATGATTGCCACGGGTTCCACGACATCCTGCCGGTGTCCGATCCGGCGTCGCATCTATCCACCAACAACATTCTCGTCACCTGTCAAAAATGTCATCCGGGCGCGACGGCCAAATTCACCGGCTACCGGCCGCACGCCAATCCGCTGGACAAGCAAAATTATCCGCTGCTCCATGTCGTGTTCCTCGCGATGACGGGTTTGCTCATCGGCACCTTCGGCTTCTTCGGTATGCACACCCTGGCCTGGCTGGTGCGCGCGGTGTGGTTGTATCTGCACGATTCTAAAACCTTCCGCGAATCCAAGATCAAGACGCAGGAAGGTGACGAATGGTTCACGCGTTTCCAGCCCTTCGAGCGGTTTCTGCATTTCCTCGTGGTCACTAGCTTTCTCACCCTCGTTGTGACCGGCATGCCGTTGAAATTTTATTACACCGACTGGGCGAAATTCATCTTCAGCCTCATCGGCGGACCGGAAACGGCGCGGATGCTGCACCGTTTCGGCGCCATCATCACGTTCCTTTATTTTACACTGCATTTGAGCGCCCTCGTTGGCCGGTCGTGGAAGAGCTGGGGCAACCTGCGCAATCCAGAAACTGGCCGGCTTGAGATCAAACGCTTCTCCTCCGTGGTGTTCGGCCCGGATTCGATGGTGCCGACCTTGCAAGACTTGCGCGACCTGATCGACCACAACAAATGGTTCTTCGGCAAGGGCCCGAAGCCGCAGTTCGACCGCTGGACGTATTGGGAGAAGTTTGATTACTTTGCCGTGTTCTGGGGCGTCGCCATCATCGGCGCGTCCGGGCTGATCATGTGGTTTCCGGAATTTTTCACGCGCTTCCTGCCTGGCTGGGTCATCAACATCGCGCTCATCCTGCATTCGGATGAGGCGCTGCTCGCCGCCGGATTCATTTTCTCGATCCACTTTTTCAACACGCATTTCCGCATTGAGAAATTCCCGATGGACACCGTCATCTTCTCCGGGCGCGTGTCCAAGGCGGAGATGCTGCACGAACGCCGGCGTTGGTATGACCGGCTGGTCAAGGCTGGCCAGCTGGACGCCTATCGCATTAAGGACGAATGGTTCCAATGGAAGAACATCGCCAAGTCGTTCGGCTATTTCTTCTTTGGCCTCGGGCTCGTGCTATTGGCGCTGATCATCTATGCGATGGTCTCGCGGCTGGTACATTGAAGCAAGTTTTGAGGTGGATCTGGTTTGAATCGTAAAATAAAAATCGGTTGCAGAATGGCTCGGTTTATGCTATTGATGTTACTGTAAAGTAATGAGGCAAATGTCTAGTTTTTTCTCCGGTTCAAGGTGTGACCAACCCGCTGTCTGGAGTTGGCGTTGGGTTGTTGCCATGGTCGCAACTTTGGTCGTAATGTCCTCGGTTGCCCGGGCGCAGAGTTATGGTTTAGACACGCGGCCGGCCCTGGGCCCTTTTCTGAATGGGGTTATGCCGCCCCAGGCGCAAAGCGCGTCCGGCTGGCAAACCGCCGTGGCCTTTCCCCACCTCACGTTTGATGACCCGATTTCCATCACTCCGGAGCCGCGCAGCAGCCGGATCTATGTTTGCGGGCGTGAAGGGCCGATTTACTTTTTCACCAACGACCAGGCCACCACGACCAAAACCCTGTTTCTCGATCTCACTCTGCAGACGCAGGGCAATGATGATTGCGGCGTGCTGGGCTTTGCGTTTCATCCCCAATACGGTGTGCCGGGTTCGCCCAATCGCGGATACGTATATATTTGGTATCAATATTCTCCGTCCCCCAACGCGAATCCAGCCGAGAACACGCTCAGCTACAACCGGCTCTCGCGCTTCACCGTGCCGGACGGTTCGCTGACTGCCGATCCCAAATCGGAAGTGGTCCTGATCAACCAGTTTGACCGCGACCTCTGGCACAATGGAGGCGGGCTGTTATTTGGTCCGGATGGCTATCTCTATCTGAGCCTCGGGGACGAAGGCTCCGATAACAATGTATTGGGCGACGCACAACGGATTGATTTAGGTTTATTCTCCGGTGTGATCCGCATAGACGTGGACATGAACCCGGCAACGAGCCACCCCATCCGCCGCCAGCCGCAATCCGCCGGTACTCCGCCGACCGGTTGGCCCGGTACCTATTCCGGCAACTATTACATCCCGAATGACAATCCCTGGCAGAATACCAACGGGGCCGTGTTGGAGGAATTTTACGCGATCGGCTTTCGCAGTCCGCACCGTATGACCTTGGATCCGCCCACGGGAAACATCTGGCTCACGGATGTGGGCCAAAACACGGTTGAGGAAGTGGATTTGATCCAGAAAGGCGGCAATTATCAGTGGGCCTATATGGAAGGCAACATACCCGGTTACAACCCCAAACCCACCCCGCTCATTGGGGTGGATAAACCGCCCATCTACACGTACGTTCATGCCAACGGGGACTCATGTATCATTGGCGGCTACGTTTATCACGGCGTCGTGAACGCCGCTTATTTGTCCGGGGATTATATTTTTGCCGATTTCGAGTCGGGCCGGATCTGGTCGATGAGCTACGATGGCGCAGACGCCCCCCAAGTGAACTATCTGTGTTCGCTTCCGGGTGCCAACATTACCAGCTTCGGGTTGGATCAGAACGGCGAGCTGTATTTTGGCCAGTTGACTCAGGGGTCCCATTTATATCAGTTGGTCTTCACCGGCAATCAAGGCCAGGCACCGCCGGCGCTGCTGTCGCAAACCGGCGTGTTCACGAATCTCCTGACCCTGGCACCGAACTCTAACCTCATCCCCTATGCGGTCAATTCACCGCTGTGGTCGGACGGCGCGTTAAAATCCCGCTGGCTGGCGGTGCCCAATAACTCTGGGCAAAAGATCAATTTCGCCACCAACGGCTTTTGGTCGTTTCCGACGGGCACCGTGCTTATCAAAAATTTTCAACTGCCGATCAACCAGACCAACCCCAGCGCGTTGAAACGGCTGGAAACCCGATTTATGATTCACGGGACCAATGGCAACTGGTTTGGGCTGACCTATAAATGGCGCGCCGACAACAGCGATGCCGATCTGCTTCCGGGCAGCCTGAATGAAACGAACCTCATAACCACCGCCACCGGCGTGCAAACCCAGGTCTGGTATTACCCCGACCGGCAGGATTGTCAAATTTGCCACAACCAGAACGCTGGCCAGGTGCTCGGTGTCCGCACTTGTCAATTGAATGGCAATTTTACTTACCCTGCCACCGGCGTTACCGACAACCAACTCCGCACGTTGAACCACCTTGGCATGTTCAATCCGGCCCTCGTCGAAACCAACATTCCGACGTATCCGCAATCCGTCTCCATCACCAATACGAGCGCGGATCTCACTCTCCGTGTTCGTTCTTATCTGGATGGGAACTGCGCCCAATGCCACCGTCCTAACGGGGTCACGCAGACCTTTTTCGACGCAAGGTTTGATACGCCGCTGACCAATCAGGGAATTATCGGCGGAGCGGTCGGCGACAGCCTCGGAATTTCCGGGGCCCAAGTGATTGCTCCCTCCAGCACCAACCAGTCGATCATGTACCTGCGGATGAACAGCCTGGACTCGATCAAAATGCCGCCGCTGGCAAAAAATCTGGTGGATACGCAGGCGGTTGCGACCTTCGCGCAGTGGATCAACACCCTGCAAGGTCCATTGCCAGTTCCGAACCTGGCGGGCTTAACGCAGGCCGCTGCCTCGTCCACGCTCACGTCCACCGGTCTGGTGGTCGGAACCATCAGTAGTGCCTCTAGCGCAACGGCACCGGCGGGCTTGGTGCTCAACCAGAATCCGGCAGCGGGCACGGTGGTGGCACCCGGCAGCACGGTGAATCTGATCGTTTCGTCCGGTTCTCCTCCGGCCGGCGTGGCGGTGGACCAAGTTATCACCGTGGACGGCAATGGCACGGTTACTACGCCTCCGTTCGGCGCGTGGAACCCCGGGGAACTTCTGGTGGCGTTTGCGGGTTCTGATGGCCCCGCGTTTACTCAGACACTGACCGTTTCTGGAGCAGGGCTCAACTGGTCGCTGGTGCAACGTGCCAACACGCAATTGGGTGACGCGGAAATCTGGCAGGCCACCGCAACGATGCAATCGTCTAATCTCACCGTGAGTTCCACGCCAAGCGCCGGAGGATATGATCAGTCGCTCACCGTTGTGGCGTTCACTGGGGCGGGTGGAACTGGCGCGTCCGCCGCAGCTGGCGGTGCCATCGGAGCCGCAACTGTATCCCTGACGACAAGCAATGCCGCCTCTTTGATCTATGGTGTCGGGAGCGATTACGACGCGCCGGTCGCGCGAGTGCTGGGCACCAATCAGGTGATGGTTCACCAATGGGTTGACAACGTGTTGGGTGATACATTCTGGGTCCAGACGGGGGCTTCACCCATCCCTGCAGCAGGCACGCTGGTTCCGGTAAATGTCACCGCGCCAGTGACTGATCGATGGGACATCGCGGCGGTTGAAATCATGCCGGCGGCGGTGCCTCCCCACATTGACACCTGCATCGTGACCGGGCCCCAGTTGGTGTTCAAGGGCACGGGGCCAGCCAAGGCCCACTGGACCTGCCTGATGGCAACAAATTGCGCCCAGCCACTGAATACTTGGATCCCGGTGGCCACCAATCTCTTTGATGCCACGGGACACTTCGCCATGACCAATGGCTTCGACCCCTCCGTGGTGGCCAAATTCTACCGCCTCCGATCACCTTAACTTGGCCGGAAAATCGGGCTGCGCGTTTTTGTGCGCCTGAATTTTTTGACAGGACGACTCGTGAGCAAGGTTGCAAATTCCGGCGGCACGATCTTGGTCGCGAAATCAATCGGTGGCCGCAATCCGCCCACCGGTTCACATCGGGCGGATCGCGACAGCGGAAACCCGGGAGAGTTGGATGACACCCGGCATGGCGGTGCGGCAAATTATCTTTTTTTTGATTATCATGTGGCACGTTTGAAATTTGACCAGACCTACAATCCGCCCTCACCGGATCTTTGGGGAATTAATTACGGTGCGGGAACCAATTCTGTTTGGGTGGATTGAACCTGGCGCCAATTCCGCTGGCGGAGAATCTTTGCGATCGGCCCGCGTTGCCTCCAGCCAGTATGCTGTAACCGGCCGGTCTTCTGCCGCGTATGCTATTATATAAAGCGATGCCGCCATCAACGCTTAAAATCAAATCCGTCTCTGATGTTTATTATGAAGCAAAACCTTTGGAAACTGACGCTCTGTGCCGTCTGCCTGTCTGCGGGAGGCCTGTTCTCCCGGGCTGCCGGATTGCAGCGGGCTGACGTGATTGCCGACCCGGTCTGGCTGTTGCACCTGGACTGTGATGCCCTGCGCACCAATGCGCTCGGCCAATTTGTTCTGGCGCAAATGGACCAGCCGAAGGCCAAGGCCCGGCTGGCTTCGTTTCAAACCATATTTGGCTTCGACCTGCGCAGCCAAGTTCACGGTGTCACGCTCTTCGGCAGCAGCCAGACCCCGGCGGACGGCGTGCTAATCATTTATGCGGATTTCGACGCGGACCGGCTGCTCACCCTGGCGAAAGCGGCCAATGATTATCAAAGCAGCCCTCACCACGATCATGTTATCCACAGCTGGATTGACGCGACTAAGCGGGGCATGACCCGTCGCGTCTATGCGGCGTTTCAGGACCACCGGGTCATTCTTGGCCAGCGCAGTGACCGGGTGGCGGCGGCGCTTGATGTGGTCGACGGCACCGCGCCCAGCCTTGCCGGCCGCCGGGCGTTTTCGGAATTGGGTTTGCCGGGTAACCCCCATTTCCTGGAAGCCGCCGCCCGCAAATTTGACTCCACCAACTCGGCTCCAAACGCCGCCATCCTGAAGCTTGCCAAAAGCGTCCAACTGGTGGCCGGCGAGAAAAAACAGCAGTTTCAAGGTGCGCTAACCTTGGTGGCCAACAATGATGACGCGGCAGGACAAATGTTTTCCATTGCCCAGGGCTTGGTGGCGGTGATGCGGATGCAGTCAAATAATCCGGATGCGGTCAAACTCGCCAACGCCGTCGTCATCACGCAGGATGGTTCCGAAATCCTTGGCACGTTGGAACTGCCGACCAACGACGTGGTGGAAATGTTGCAGGCCGGTGCTGCGCGAATGACGGCGGCTCGGGCGGAGGGTCGTATTTCCGCGCATGAAGCCGCGCCATTTTGAAGCGACGAAGGCAGCGCGGTAATAAGGTGCTGACGCCTTTGGAAAAGCAAAAACTTGGTTCAAGAAATTCCATCTTTGTCCGACGAAGAACTGGCCCGGCAGGCGCAGGCGGGATCGCTGGAGCCGTTCGAGGAACTGGTCTCACGCTATGAGGGCCGCGTTCACGCTTTTGTGGCCCAGTTCTGCCGCAACCCCACGGATGCCCGCGAAGTCACGCAGGACACCTTTGTGAAAGCCTTTCAGAGCTTGGAGCAGTTTGATGCGCGCCGCGTCTTTGCCTCGTGGCTGTTCACCATCGCCCGCCGCAAATGCATTGACCGTCACCGCGCCGCATCCCGTGTGACCGATGAAGCCATCCCGGAATTGTTGGATGACGCCGATCCGTCGGAACTCATCGCCCGCCGTGAAGACCGGCGGAACCTGTGGCAATTCGCCCGCCGGCGCCTCGGCGAAAACCAGTTTCAGGCGCTCTGGCTTCATTATGCCGAAGATCTGGACGTGGCCCAGATTGCGCAGGTGATGGGCAAGACCCGGGTGCATGTCAAAGTGCTGCTGTTTCGCGCCCGTCAGATTCTGGGCCGCGAATTAAAGCCCGGCCGGCTGTCCAGCCAAGCCACTCCGACCTCGAACTTGAATCCGGCGCTGTCAGTTTTGGCCAGCCGGCCGGCCAATCCTCCGCCGGCAAAATGAACGTAATAAACGAAAAGTTATGAGCACCTGGTTGCAAAAATATAAAATCTCGAATGCCCTGAACGACCGGCTGCCCCTGCCGCCGGCGGTTGAACGGGCAGTAAGCCGCTCCGCCGAGTTGCGGAGTTTTGCGGAGCATGCCAGCGCCTTGGGGCACGCCTTGAAAAGCGAGACGTCCCCGCCGGAAGCGCCTGCGTTTCTGCACGCCTCCATCATGCGCGCCGTCCGGCATGCACGGTCTACGACCGTCAGGGAAACCCCATCCGCCGGCTTGCGCTGGGTGCCGGCTTTCGGGCTCGTCTGTCTGATCCTGCTGGGTGGGCTTTTGGCCACGCAATTTTCATCGCCGCCGGCCGTCAAAGTTTCGCCGGTTGATTCGCCTTCGCTGGCCGCGGTGGATTCTGCTCTGGAATTTGGAGGCACCTTGATTCGCGAGGCCCCCGACGTCGCCCTATCGCCCTTGTCCGATGAACTTCAGCGGCTCAACCGCAATCTGGCGGACACCGGACAATTCCTGCTTGCCAGCCTGCCCTGAAAGCCGGATCAAAGTCGAATTTCTCATTTTTCCAAAACGGAATGGAGGTTCGGTCTTTGTGGTTTTATCAGTCTAAACAATCTAACCGGGCGGCGGCAAACCATGTTCGGAATTTTGGCCGGCGAATGGGTATTTCGCCGCCGTTGATGCATCAAAAATTGTCCAGCACTTGGCAATACCGGGTGAGTATCTTCGGCGGCTGAAACCGATACTCTGGGGATGAAACGCATTCTCCCCTTGCTCTTCATGCTGCTGGTCGCGGCGTTACCAGCCTTTGCCGGTTTGAAAAACAGCGACTGTCTCGACTGCCATGGCGACAACACACTGTTCAAAACCAACTCGGCCGGCAAGGTCATCTCGCTGTTCGTGGATGTGGCCAAATTCAAACTGTCCGTCCACGCGACCAATAGTTGCTTCAGTTGTCACGCCGACGTCACCACCAAGCATCCTGATGACAACCTCGTGCTCGCGCCCGTCAACTGCGCCCTATGCCATGCGCGGCCGACGGATAGCTTCAACGCCAGCGTTCACGGCCTTGCGTTGAAAGCCGGCCACGCCGATGCGGCCAATTGCCAGGACTGTCACGATTCCCATGCCATGGTCTCGGTCGATTCGCCGGCCTCACCGGTTTATTTTTCGCGCCAGGCCGAAACCTGCGGCGCGTGTCATGCCAAGGAGGCCCGCGAATGGGCTTTGAGCGTTCACGGCCGGGCGGTCCAGGCTGGTTCGCATGACGCGCCTACTTGCACAGGTTGTCATGACGAGCACAAAATCCGGTCACTCAAATATAGTTCGACCATGACCATTTCCGAGGATGTGTGCAGCCGCTGCCATGCGTCCGAGCGTTTGAACACCAAGTACAACCTTCCCGCCGACCGGGTCACGACCTTTTTTGCGAGCTACCACGGTCTCGCCGCGCAATATGGTTCTACCGTGGCAGCGAATTGCGCGAGCTGTCATGGCTTCCACAAAATCCTGCCGTCGTCGGACCCCAATTCCACCGTCAACAAAGTCAACCTCGTCGCGACGTGCGGTCAATGCCATCCGGGTGCGAATAAGGAATTTTCGCTCGGCAAAATCCACGTCGCGCCGGACGGGCAGGCGGGCGGCACGGATTTCGGCAGCCGGCTGAATAACTGGACGCGCCGCATTTATCTGTTCCTCATCTTCGTGACGATCGGTGGGATGCTGGCGCACAATGGCATTCTGTTCGTCAAGAAAACCGCCGCGCGGCTGCGCCGGACGGAACGTCCGGTCGTCCGGATGACGGGCTCGCAGCGCTGGCAACATTTTATTTTGGCGGCGAGTTTCATCGTGCTGGCGCTGACCGGATTTGCCCTGAAATTTCCCGATTCTTGGCTCGCGAAAGTTCTGGGTTCCAGCGAGCCCTTCCGCCGCTGGACGCACCGGTTTGCGGGCCTCGTGATGCTCGGCGTCGGCGCGTATCATCTGCTCTATCTGCTGGCGACCCGCGACGGACGGAAGCTCGTGGCGGATTTGTTACCGGTCAAAAAAGATGCGCTCAATGTCTGGCAGGCCGTGCGCTACCTGGCCGGATTGTCCCAGGACAAACCCAAAATCGGCCGCTTCGGCTACGCCGAAAAAATGGAATACTGGGCGGTGGTCTGGGGCACGATCATCATGGGTGCGACCGGCATCGTCATCTGGATGAAAATTGATGTGACGCAGTTTCTGCCCCGCTGGGTGGTGATGGTGGCGACGACGATTCATTACTACGAGGCATTGCTGGCGTGCCTCGCCATCATCGTCTGGCATTTTTACCACGTCATTTTTGATCCGGAAGTTTATCCGCTCAACCCCGCCTGTCTGGACGGCCGCATCTCCGAGGAATTCCAGGCCCATGAACATCCACTCGAACCCGCCGCCGTCCCGCGCCGCGCCGATCTGCCGGGGCCTTTGGAGGACGACCAGGAAATCTGATTTTATGTTAACCCGAAAACCAACTTTAACTTCACCAAATATTGTTAGGTAAATGACAAGAAATGGTAAGCGCGATTTTCCTGCTTGGCTAAAGTTGAATCAAGTTAATGACCGAATCTGTACCCAAATGAAAATCTTCGTCGCAGGATTGAGCTTCAAGACCACGCCGGTGGAAGTGCGCGAGCGGCTCGCCGTGCCCCGCACCCGGCTGCAATGCTGCGGCTGCCGTCTGAAGTTGCGCGGCGGGCTAGACGAGGTGGTGTTGCTCTCGACCTGCAACCGGGTGGAGATTTACGGCGTGTCGCCCTGGATCCACGGCCGCGTTCAGGCCTTGTTCCAGGAACTCACCGGCAGCGATTTTGATTTCACCCCGCATCTCTACGTCAAGGAAGGTGCCGCCGCCGCGGAACATCTGTTTGCCGTCGCTAGCGGGTTGGACTCGCTCGTGATTGGCGAGACGGAAATCACCGGTCAGGTTAAGAACGCGTATCAGGCGGCGAAGACCGCCGGCCTTGTCGGCAAAAAAATGAACCGGCTGTTCCAGGCCGCCTTCGCCGTGGTGAAGGCGGTCCGCACGAATACGGGCATCGGGCGCGGTGCGACCTCGGTCGGCAGCGTGGCGGTGGAATTGGCGGAAAAGATTTTCGACCGCGATTTGAGCGCGAAGACCGTGCTGATTCTCGGTGCGGGCAAAATGGGCGAGGCCTGCGTGAAGCATCTCGCCAAGCGCGGGGCGAAGACCGTGCTCGTGGCCAACCGCTCCGTGGAGCGCGCGGAAAAGTTGGCCGCGGAATTCGGCGGGCGCGCCGTGCGCCTCGAAGATTCGGCGGCGGCGATGATCGAGGCGGACATTTTGGTTAGCTCGACCGGCAGTCCCGAAATTGTTTTGCGGCGCGCGGATGTGGCGAGAACTTTGCCCGCCCGCGGAAATCGTCCGCTGGTGCTCGTGGACATTGCGGTGCCTCGCGACATTGACCCCGCGGTCGCGGAACTCCCGAATGTTTTCCTCTACGACATCGACGATCTCGAAGCGGTGGTTCGCGAGAACACCAAAAACCGCAAGGAGGAACTGACGGTTTGCCAGCAGATCATCACCGAACACACGGCGGAATTGATGGCGCGATTTAATTCGCCCTGGCTAAAGCGCGCGCCGGAAGCGGCGGTGGCGCCCGACTGGGCCTTGGCCCGGGCGACGGCCTGAATGAAATTTTACGAACGAGAACATCCAACACCAAACCAAATGATCATGAATAGAATAAATAAATACCGGAAAATGTCAGCCTGCCTTACGGTGGCGGGTTTGACCTTGATGGGTAGTTTGACCGCAACCTGGGCGGCTGCCCCGGCCTTAAGCGGCTCACTCACCCTGCGCCCGCTCACGCAGACGGAAATCGCAACTTATCACCTGACCAATCCGCCGGCGCAGTTTTCCGGCGGCCTCAGCACCATCGCCCTCGGCGAACCGGCTTATTTGGACGCCATGGTGAATGCTGCCATTGCCCCCTCGAATATTCTTGGAGTGACCTGGTCGCTGATTCCACCCGCAGGATCGACGGCGGCGTTGTCTGCCGGACCCCTCGGATCCAACGTGCCGCTTTTCAATACCTCGGATCGTTTTACGGGCGAAAGCAGCAGCCCGGCTTATCAACTGGCGGGCCGGACGTTTTTCCGCCCGGATGTCGGCGGACAATACACCGTCAATGCCACCATCACCACCGTCGGCAGCGGCTCGACCAATCTCTCGATCAGGATTACAGCGGCCACCTACCTTGGCCTCCAGACCTGCGCCGCCTGCCATAGCGGGCAGTTTTCCGGTGCCCCGAGCATCTATTCGACGTACACCAACACGCCGCACGCCTCCTTCTTCACCTTGGCCATCAACGGCCTGGAAAGTAGTCATTACAGCAAAAGCTGCATTCAGTGTCACACCGTCGGCTATGATACCAACTCCTTTGCCGTCAACGGCGGTTTTGACGACGTCGCGCTGGAATATGGCTGGACGTTTCCGGCCACGCTGAACACTAACAACTGGGCCAACATGCCGACGGCCGTGCAAAACCTCGGCAACATCCAGTGCGAAAACTGCCACGGCCCCGGCAGCCAGCATTTGTTCTCGCAGGGTGTGGTGGGCAACACGAATGCCATTTCCGTTAACTACGCTGCGGGCGACTGCTCGCAATGCCATGATGACCTGAATAATCATTATTACAGCGCGGAATGGAACAACTCGCTCCATGCTGCGGCCTCCCGGACGCCTTCCGGTGTCAGCCGTCCGCAATGCGTCCGCTGCCATACGGCTCCCGGCTTTGTGGGCTGGGCCACGGCCGGCGGCATGGCCGGGCAGAATCAGAATCCCACCAACATCATCTGGGCAAATTATTCTTCCACCAACATCGTGACCTACATCAGCAACACCAATTATCCGACCTACACCGTCGAGGGTAATCCGCCGAACACGACCTATTTCCCGATCACCTGCCAGGCCTGCCATGATCCGCATAATGCCTCCAATCCCCATCAGTTGCGCATGAGCTCTAATGTTGTGTTCTCCGATGGCACTGTGGTGACGAACGCCGGTGCTGGTGGGTTCTGTATGGAATGCCATAACAGCCGGAACGGTTCCGTCACCAACATGATGACGAAATACCCGTTTAACCAGCCCAACTGGGCCGGCGGCGTCGCTTTCGGCACCCATGATAGTCCGCAGGGTGACATGCTCGAGGGGTTGAATGCCATTACTTACGGCCAGCAGATTCCCAGCGCACCGCATGCTTTGGTAGTTTCCAATACCTGCGTCGGCTGCCATATGCAGACTATCGCTTCCAGCGATCCGGCGTTCACCCTGGCCGGCGGTCACACCACCAAGATGAGCTACAATGTGACCAACAACGGCGTGGTGGCCAAAATGCCCGTCGCTTATGTCTGCGCCCAATGCCATGGTGCCGTCACCAACTTCGACATCCCGGTTCCCGATTACGTGGGCTACGGCTACAGTCAGGGTATCCAGACTCAGGTCCAGATTCTGTTGAACAAATTGTCCACGCTCCTCCCGCCCTCGGGCTATCAGGCCAATCCGAACAACTACGTCGCGGACGGCAAGGTCAAGTCGCCTTCGTCTCAAACCAACTGGCCCACGCCCTTTCTGCAGGCCGCCTACAATTGGCAGTTCGTCAGCATGGACGGCAGCTTGGGTGTGCATAACGGACCGTTCGCGGTTGGCCTGCTCAAGGCTTCCATCGGCAACCTGACCGGTGATGCCAACGGCGACGGCCTGCCGGACGCGTGGCAGAGCCAAAACTTTGGTTCTGGTTTCGCCACGAATCCGGCCGCCGGCCTCTATGGCATCAACAACACCAACGGACTGCCCAACTGGATGATGTATGCCCTGGGTCTCAGTCCGTTCAGCGGTTCCACCGCCGTCAATGGCGTGGTATATGTGAACGGTGCCAATATCGTCAACGGCGCCACCAACATCATCGCCATCTACACAGCGGCGGAGATCGCCTTCGACACGGTGCCTGGCACCAGCTATACCATCCAGGGCATAACCGCTCTCACCGGCAACTGGTCGAACATCAGTACCAACATCCCCGGCACCGGCAACACCGTCAGCTACCTGACCCCGACGCGCAACAACACTCAGATGTACTACCGCGTGCTTCACACCCCGTGATCGCTGGCTGAATTCAAACTGAGATATCACCACCCCTTTCCCGCACAAGCGGGAAAGGGGTTTCTTGTTGAAAAGGTGTTGTTTAAATCCTGGCCTACGCGCAGGGGGATTTTACTCGCTCGTGGTCGCAGGATTATGCCTTTGACCGCTTTTTATTCCTCGCCTGCTATCTAGGATGAGATGGCTCTGGTGAAATGTCAAGACACGTGCAAATCTAAACCCTCTCATATAATCGCGAGCCACTCCGCCTCTCGATCGCCACTTGAATCATCCAAAAATATTTCATCCTCAACGCTTGCCAAATTGTATAAAAATATTATTAATACAACTAGCTGGGTGTTGGCAAGTCCGCGGTGTGGACTCTTCCTCGGCCATCGTTCTTTGGCATATCTAATTTTATGGCTGCACCTGATGCCCTCTGGGCCACTACCTCTCCGGCCCGCGCTAGCGGGCGGGAGCGGTTGGCCGCAGGTCGGGTGAGGAAGGGCCGATACCAGGTGCCACGCACCCGTTCACTTGGGGACAGGTGCCTCCAAGACGCTTCGCGTTGTCCACGGTAGCCGGTCCGCGCGCAGCGTCTTGGACTGCGGCGGCCCTCCGCCGCTTTGCCCCTGGCTGGGTAAAATAATTGTAAAAACGCGCGAGGTTTGAGAAGAATTTGAATAGGTTTGAGAACTTTTGGGTGAAAACGGCTTCTCAGGATGCCCCAGGTCGCGCTTTTAACAGCAAGTTAAGGTGGGCCACAGCGGGCGTTTAAAGCCCTACTGCGGCGAGATGATGAATGTGCCAGCGCTGTTCTGCACCCGATAAACCCCAACCCCATTGCTACTCACGAAGAATGCCGTTTGGCCAGGCGTCAGATTGTTGGTAGCCAAAGCGATGGCATTTGCCCATGAATTTGAGGCGCAAATGATCGGCGCGTAGGCTGTGATCGGCGCGTAGGCTGTGATCGATGGCGTGGTGTAGGCGGCGAGGCGGAAGAACTCGTAATTCACCGAGGTGTTCACCTTCGGAATGGTGTAGCTGATAACCCCAGAATTGGTGGTCAGGGTGTAGAGGCTCGGGCTGAACAAAAACCAACCGTTTGTGTTCATGAGATTACGCTGGCATAGAGGCCAGAACCAGCGGCGAAGTTCGTCGATTTGACGGATAGAATCCAGTTCGTGCTGGCGAAGGTGAATGACAGGTTCGTCGAACCGGTCACACTTCCGTGGGCCACGGACATAATGTTCGATCCGAAGGGTGAGTAGGCGATGCCGTTGGGGATTGAGACCCACGAATAGCCGGCATAATTACCGACGTAATTCACCATCGTATTGTAGTTCACCGCCTGCGTGTTCGTCGCACTATTCGCAACCAAAACTGGAGTTCCAGTCAGATCGTAAACGACGCCGGCATATTGATAATTAAGCATCGACTGGACGATGACTTCCCCCGTGTTCAGGGTGACGTTGGTGCCATCGCCAACCACCGATAGATAAACATTCGTATTCCAGAAATTGCAGGGGAAATTTGTGACCGCGAACCAGCCATTCGTGCCGGTGTAGCTGGCGTAAAGATTCTCCACAATATTCGTTCCCACCGAGGTTCCAACGGACGTGCTCGGCACGTTGATGGTGACGGTATAAACGTTGGTGAAGTTTCCGAGATAATTGCTGCCATTAAACAGGATCGGATTGGTATCCAATAGCGTGTAAACCGGCGTTGGAAAGACGGCGTTCGTGTACGGCGCTTGGTACGGAATCCCGATATAGCCGACGATGCCGCCGTTGGTGATGACGAGCGAGAATTGCGGTGCGCTGCCGGCGGAAATACTGGCGGCCGTCGCGCTGGCATTTGTGATCGGGCTGACAGATTGAAGCGCGCTAATGCTGGCCGCCTGGGCGGCGATCTGGGCCGCGTTGGTGGCGATCAAGGAGGCATCGTTGGTGTGTTCGGCTTGGAGGAATGCCACGTTGTTGCTTGTCTTCTGGAAGGCAACGAGTGGGGAGTCGCCCACGATAGTGACGCCGCTAACGACGTTGGTGGTGGTGAAATCATAATTCTGGATCTGGCCGAAGGCAGCCGTGACCAGAAAACAGAGGGCGAGGATCAAGATTTTAGTTTTCATGTGATGAGGTTCAAAAGGGCGGTTACGTCAGAGACAAAAGCGGCGCAGATGGGGTAGGAATTTGCCGTGGTGCCGGTCGTGACACCAGCACCACCGGTGCCGATGGCTACAGCCTGAAGATCGATCCGCTCGCTGCACTGATACACCAGTGCGTCGGAGGTGAAAATGGGCCACAAGACCTGATACGTCTGGCCAGTTTGAAAAGTGCCGAATGCGACAAAAGCATTATTCCGGATGCAGCCGATGGTCACAAAGACTTCCTGGTGAGATCCGCCAATGCCAGGTGTCGTGGACCCGGCCCCGAAGCCGACCTGGCCGATGCCGGTGAGTGCAGGATCATAAACCTCAAACTTGGTACGGTTCAGGCTGATGCTGTAAATCCACCAGCCCTTAGCCATATTATCCTGCTGGAAACCGACATTGTAAAAAAGGTTGTGATTTGAATATGTGTTCCGCTGCCATTGATTGCCACAGCCCCAGATGGTTTTCTCGGATTCGTTGGCGGTCGTGGGGGGCTTGAGCCAGGCCAAATCCGACGACAAGAGAATCAAGGTCCAGACACACGATCCATCCGATGTGGTACCACCCAAGCTCGATGACCAGATCGGCGTAGAGGTGCCGCTGGTACCAGGCGTTGTGCACTGCTGCGTGCGGCCATTGGAATCAATCACGGTGGCATTTTGCGCATAGGCAGTGCCATGCACCCAAGTGGTCGCGTTGGAAGTGTTGCCGTACCAGTAAAACGGATAGCGCGGCACAAACTGCTGACGCTTGACGGCCGGGATGATCGGTTTGACCAGTTTGGTGCATTTCCAGGTGGCGAGCGAATCCACCGTGCGGCTGCCGATGGAAGTTCCCCACGCCGGCTCACCCAGCCCACTCTGCGCAATGGTTCCAGATCCAACATTCGTCCAGACGGCCGTACCGTCCGTGGTGGTACCACCAAAGGTGGTTGACCAAGCCGGCTCAGTCGCGCCGCTCGTGCCTGGTGTGGTGCAATGCTGGGAATTATTGTTGGCATCATTGATGACGTTGCTGGTGGTGTAAGCATGAGCCGCCTGCCAGCCAGAAGCCTGAGTCTGAGTGTTGCCGCTGGAATCAATGATGGTCGCACCCACATTGTAATAGGTGAGTGACGCCCAAGTGTCCGGCGCCACGATCACCTTGACGCACGTCCAGACTACCGTGCCATCAGTCACCGTCGATGCCACCACCATGGGCCATGCCGGATGAGCGGTGTACGACGTGCCGGCAGTTGTCACCTTTTGGAAATTCCCATTGGAATCCATGATAACGAAGCCAACCGTGAAAGGCGTGGACGCCTGCCAAGAAGGCGGCTCGATTTGTTTCTCCACGAAGGTGGCCTGCGCGTAAGAGTTGGTTGGGCCGGATGCCGGAAAGCTCGCCGGGTTCCCCATCAACATCGGGTTTTCGGAAAATGTTCCCCCGCCAGTTTTTTCTTTCGTGCAAACGTAATTCCAGGGCGTGACCGACATCCCGAATTGACCCGCCACATTCAAGTTGGAGACCGCCGAGGAATTTCCAGTCCAGAAGCCCGAAACAGTGGACGAAATTGAGATGGATTGTCCGTGCGCCACTTCACCGGAGAAAGTTGGTTGCGGCCACGGGGAAAACATCCACGCCCAACCTGGCCCAGAAGCATAGCCGTAGGGAGTCGAAGCCGCCGCCCTTTTGTAAGCTTGTCAAAGTAATAATCCCAAAAACATGCGTAAAGTTGCTTTATTGACTTAGCTCGGCGTTGTAAATAGTTCACCGGCTGAGTTACGTGCTAGTGGTCGATGAATCGGCTAGGGTCAGAACTTGGTTGCTCTCTTTAACTGGGCAGAAAAGCAGGCTTGGACTTTGCCCATTCTTCAAGTCTTTAGCAGGCACCACCATTAATGCGGAAGCTGAACAGTGTGTTTCCACATGAAAAATCCTGGGTGGAAAAATCTTTTAGCAACTGGATTCAGTTTTATTTTATGCCGTTGGCGGCGGTGGCCTTCATCTGCTGAAAGGCGGCCAATTGCGCCTGGAGTTGGGTGGCGAGGTTGCTTAGTTTTTTTCCCTGCGCCAATTGCGCCTGCGCCAGTTTTTTCTGGGCGGCTTCCAGATCCGCGGTGGAACCGCTGGCCTGCGCTTGAACCACGAGCTGGGCGGCTGTATTAACCTGCGCCTCCATCTCAGCCCCAACCTCGCCGACCTGCTTCAAGTACTCGGCGCTGAAAATCTGGCCCGCTTGTTCGGCGGTGACCGCGCTCACATCCGGGATCAGCCGGTTGATGGTTGCGATGGTTTCAGTGCTGGGCTTCGCAATTTCGGCGGCGGGTTTGGCTGGGGCGGCCGTGGCGGTCACGCGTAAAATGGCGCGAACGAGATCAGATTCCAACGCCGGTTCCCATTCCGGCTGCAAACGGGTCAGCGATTCCTTATTTTGACCGCTGGCGATGGCTAGGCCGAGAAAACAGGCATCACCTTTGTCCAGATTGAATGCCTGGATTCCGTCGGCACTGGCGGCGGTAGTGTTGGTTTCGGCTGGCACGTCGAAGCTGGCTACTTGAATTTTGCCACCGCCGGCGGCTTGCACGGCGTTGAGCAGTTGGGTCACGCGTCCGGCAAACGCCTGGAGCGTTTCATCGGCGCTGCCCGTTGGCAGCAAGGAATAGTAGCGGATGTTCACCGGTGTTTCCAACTGCCCCAGCAGCTTTTGGGTCGCGGTGGAAAGGCCGCCGCTATTTTCCGGGCCGGAACGATGGTGATGAAACCAAACGACAGCCAGGACCATGCCCAGCCCGAAGGCTAAGATCGCCAGCAAGAAAGGATGAAGGCGGGAGGTTTGCGGCTGAGCGGGGCTGGCGGTTGGATTCGGATTCATGCGTGGAATATTTCTTGCGTCAGACAGTTTCCGGCATCGGACTGGACTGTCAATTTAGAAATTAGATATTTAGGCCGGTTGCTCATGAGGAAGCCAATAATTGCTTAGCAATAGACAAAATACGGTTAGGTTTACAATGGTGGTGATTATAAAGTTAACCGCATGAACCGAACGGCCAACTTTCGTCAGGTATTTTGGTGGAACCGGCGATGGTTTAAAGCGGCGATTGAAATGCTGTAGTTCAATTAAAAATTCTGGCTCGCATGAAATCTTCATTTGGAAGAAAGACGATCTTGGCTTTGACGGCCTTGGGGATTTGTCGCTTGTCGTTGTTGGCCCAGCCGGTGCCGCACCTCAGCATCACCCAGCCGGGCGGAATGCCGGGTTTGCCGGTGATGATGGGCATCACCCGGCTCACCAACGGAGTGCGGCTCACCTGGGACGGTCCGTCTGGCTATTATCAGGTTTTCCAAAAAAGCAACAATCTCCAATCGGCAGCCTGGCTGGCCTTGGGCAAAGCCACCAACCTCGCCCGCACCGCAACCATCACCCAGCTTTATAATAGCGCATTTTTCCGGGTCTCCGGGCCGGCAACGAAATATGCTGGCTCCAAGGTCTGCATCACCTGCCATTTGAACATCTGTAGTTATGAGACCAACACGCCGCACGCCAGCGCGTTTAGCAATCCGGTGTTTCAATCAAACGGCGGGCAGAATAACTCGTCATGTCTGCCGTGTCACACGGTTGGTTATGGCTTGCCAACCGGCTTTGTGAGCGGGTCCGCCACGCCCCAGCTCGAAAATGTGCAATGTGAAAATTGCCACGGTCCGGCTGCCAATCACGCGGCCAGCCCGGATGACCCCACGGTGGTTCCGCAGGTGGAAATCGCCGCCGACGTTTGTGGTGGCTGCCACAGCGCCAGCCACACTGCTTACACCAATCCGCCGACGTTTGAAGAATGGTCGGCCAGCGGTCACTCCGCTGTAGTGCCGGACGTGCTGCAAACCATGAGCAGTAGTACGAACAATATCTTAAGCTGCGGCGTCTGTCATTCCGGTTCCGCCCGGTTGGCCCTGCTGGACGGACTGAATCCCGCCGTCGCGCTCACGAAAGATTACAACGTTCCACAAACTTGCGCCGTCTGCCATGACCCGCACCAGAACAATGCCAACCCGGTACAATTGCGCAACCCCATTTCCTCATTCGGCAATTTTGAGTTGACCAGCGCGGACACGGCCACCGTGTCGGCGTTCACCAACAAATACAACGCGAACGCAAACATCAACCTCTGCGCCCAGTGCCACAACGATCGGGGCGCCGCGTGGACAGACACTTCCCGCGCACCGCATCATTCGTTGCAATATAATTTGTTGCTGGGTTCCATCGGTGAGCAGCTGTATCTGCCCAGCCCGTTTCCCGGTGCGCATGCGGGTTTGCCTTCGTCCGCCATTTATTCGATCAACGGCCTGTTTTATCTGACCAACCAGTGCGCCTCCTGCCACATGCCGTCGTCGTCCGCGTCGTCCACGGATTTTAGCCATACCTTCAGACCGGGCTACAATGTCTGCCTGAACTGTCATGACGGCCCGACGTATCAAGCCAGTCTGACTTTCGATCTTTCCAATCAAGTTTCCCAGGTGATTGGCAGTCTGAACAGTTGGGCGGCCACGAGCGCCCCGGCGGCGTTGCGCACCAACGGAGCCGTGGCTTGGGAATACCCGTCGTCCGACGGACTGGCGTGGCAGACCAACTCATCCGGCCAGTTGACTGGTTGGACGCAATCAGATCAAGTTTATACCAATTTCAACGGACCGGCGGCGGCGTTCCAGTCCACGCTGACCAATTATCCGGGCATCCTGAAAGCGCGATTCAATTTGTATCTCATTTTGAATGACGGCAGCTTTGGGGTTCACAATCCCATCTACGCCAGATTCCTGCTCCAGTCGGCCATGGCATTCGCTTTGTCCCCCACGAATTGAACCATTGATCTGCATGAAGACATTTTCCTTCCTCCACCAACTCTGGCTTCGGTGCTCCCGCTGGCGCGGTCTGGTCGTGGTCGCCGGCACGGGCGTCTTGTTGCTGGCCGTGATCTCCTGCGGTTCGCTCACGCAGCCGGCGGTAATTTTGCCCGATGTGCCCGGCGCGAAATACGTCGGTTCTGCCGAATGTGAACAATGTCATGATGATCTTTGCCGTGATTTTAAGACCGCCGACCATGCCCGGCTTATTGCCAAAGGCAAGAACGGCAAGAACGCCGGTTGCGAATCCTGCCATGGTCCATGCAGTTTGCATGAAGATTCGGGCGGCGAGGTCAAGCCGCCTTACAGCTTCACCGCCGGCCGGCCGCAATCCGAAAGTTTGAGCGGGCGTTTTCCTTTGGAATCCGACCGGGCGGTGGAGAACACCTGTTACAAGTGCCACATGGATGTGCGGGGCCAGTTCAATTTGCCCAATCATCATCCGGTGCCGGAAGGCCGTATGACGTGCATCCAGTGTCATCCCCCGCACAAGGGCATCGCGATGGCTGGCGGCAGTACGCAACTGCTTTCGCAGGAGGAAAACTGTACGCAATGCCATGAATCGCAGAAGGGTCTGTTCGTGTTCGAACACGAGGCGATGCGTGAGGGTTGCACCAGTTGCCATACGCCGCACGGCAGCGTCAACGTCAAGCTGCTCACCGAGCGCAACTCAAACCTGTGTCTGAAATGTCATTTCCAGGAGATCAAGAATGGCACCGCCATTTTGATCGGCGGTGTGGACCATACATCGCGCTTGAGCCAGGGCTCCTGCTGGAGTGCCGGCTGCCATGAAGCCGTTCATGGCTCGCGGGTGAGTCCGTCCTTGAGATTTTAACAATGACCCGGAAGCCATGAAAAATATAGCTCGCCAATCAAAACAGCTCCGCGCGGCGCGGCGAAAAAACCGTCTGGGCCAGTCGGCAGTTGGCGCGGCGGTGCTGGCCTTGGTCGGTCAGGTGATGGCGGCCGGAACCAAATCCGAAACTCCGGCGCAGTGGTATGAAGGCGGGACCACTAGTTACAACAACTGGATCGAGCTTTCCGCCGGCTCGCTGATGACGCAAGGGAACAAGACCCAGGCGTCCCAGGGACAACAACTCAACACGGGTGCCTTTGGCGGCATTGAAGACCTGCATTACGAAACCGATGTCGCCAAGAAAACGACCTTCACGCTTGACGGGCGTGCCCTAGGTGGCCAGAACGATTACAATGCCGACCTCAGCCTCGTCAAATTGGACTTGGGTTATATCCGCTTTCATTTTGAGAATTTCCGCACTTGGGATTCCGGCAATGGCGGATACATCCCCGCCGATCAGCAGGCCTTTTCGTTGCCGGGCAACGCGCTCGCCGTGGATCGCGGCCTGATTTCCTTTGAGGCCGGTCTGACCAAGCCGGATCAACCCCAGCTTACTTTCAAATACAGCCACCGCTACCGGATCGGCGAAGAAAACTCCACGCTGTGGGGTCCGGAGGGTGGCGGCGGAACGCCGGTGAACCGCGTTTATCCAGGCATTTACAACATTAACGAGAAGTCCGACACCTTCCAGTTCGACCTGACCCACCATCTCATGGTCGCGAAAAAGACCGTGAATTATGGCGCGGGCCTGGCCTATGAGATCGGAACATTTAACGATTCCCACGACCTGTCTTTCTGGCAGGGGCAACCGGTTCAGCAAAAGGCCACCGACAGTCAGAACACCACCTACGACATGTTGAGCGCCCATGCCTCGGCGGACTCGTGGATCAAGGATAATTTGTTTCTCTCCACCGGCTTCAGTTATGCCAATCTCGATGACAGCTTTACCGGCAGCACGATTTACGGGGACGATTTTGACGTGGCTTACTCGCCGACCTATCCCGCCGCCGGCATTGGCTACAACGGTCTCAACGGCGGTGCGCACAAGAATGAATATGTGGCGAACGTCAATTTGATGTCCATGCCGACCAAGACCTTGAGCATCATTCCCTCGGTGCGCATTCAGGCGGAGGATTGGAACGCCAGCTCCTCCGGCGTGGGCACGTTATATGATCCGGCGGCCGGCACGGGGGACACGCAACCGTTCAACAGCAACAGCGGCTATGATTCCATAGACGTCACCGAACGTCTGGATGTGCGTTACACCGCCGTGACCAACTGGGTCTTCAGCACCGGCGGCCTTTGGACGGAAGGGCAGGGGAGCCTCCATGAAAACGGCGGGTTGACCCAGGTCAATGGCTTCGGCCCGGTTCCGGTGCAGTTTGCGACCGATGACTCCCGCCTCTTCCAAAAATATTTTGCCAATGCCCGCTGGTATCCGCTCCGCCTGGCCAGCCTGGATTTCGGCGTTTATTACAAAGACAACGCCTACAATTACAATAACACCACGGACAACACGCCGGACAATGGCAGCACTGGTAACGCCTATCCTGGCTTCATTGTTTATCAGGGTTTTCAAACCTGGGACGGCAGCGTCCGTCTCACGCTCCACCCCTTGAACCGCGTCACGACCGTAAGCCGTTACGAGTATCAATATTCCACCATCCAGACGCAGCCCGACTCCTCGTCTGGTTTGGGCGAGGCGGATTCCTCAACGATGCTCAGCCACATCATTGGTCAGAACGTGAGTTGGACGCCCTTGGACTGGCTCGCGCTGCAAACCGGTTTTAATTACGTCCTCAGCACCACCAAGACCCCGGCCTCCGCCTACACCCAGTCTGTCCTCAACTCCCAGAACAATTATTGGACTGCCAACTTCAACTCGAATTTTGTTTTGGACGACAAGACGGATTTGAACCTGGGCTGTTTTTATTATCGTGCCGACAATGGCCAGAACAACATCGTGGACGGCGTGCCGCTCGGCAGTGACCAGCGGCAATACAGCCTCACCGCGACCCTTTCCCGCCGCCTCTCCAAAAATATGCGCTGGAGCCTAAAATACGCCTACACTCACTACGATGACTTTGCTGCGAATGGGAATTACAACTACGACTCCAATCTGATTTTCACCAGCCTGCAATATCGCTTCTAATTTGTGGCGGGGATGGCGACGATGCTAGTGCCTTTACCACCAGTTGACCCATCCAATACTGGACGCTTAAAACTTTTATCATAACTATGAAAAACCTCATCCTCCTCGCCGGGCTAGCCTTTCCCATTCAATTGGCTACTGCCTCCGACGCGCCATCCGCCATCAGCGGTTTTTCTGGTAAAGTCCTTGAAACCACCAACACCGCCGGTTACACCTACGTCCAGGTGGACACTGGCAGTCAAAAAGTCTGGGCCGCCACCACCCAATTTCCTGTCAGGCAGGGTGACACTGTGACCGTCCTTGGCGGCATGCCCATGAAAAACTTCCACGCCAGTCGCTCAATCGTGATTTCGACCTTATCTATTTCACCGGTCGTATCACGGTTGGCGGCGCGACGGCTGACGCCGCTCCGACGTTGCCGCCCGGGCATCCGCCCCTGAACGCCGCCGCCGCTCCCGATCTGCCGCCGGGCCATCCCGAGCTCACCGGGACGGCCGGCGCGAAGCTGGATCTGCCCCACATCAAGCGCGCAGATGGTGGTCAGACCATTCAGGAAATTTACGCCGCCCAAGACCAGTTCGCTGGCCAGACCGTCATCGTGCGTGGTCAGGTGGTTAAGTACAGCGCCATGATCTTGGGCAAGAACTGGCTGCATATCCAGGACGGCACCGGCAGCGCCGCGAACCAGAACAACGATTTGACCATCACCACTGCCACCCCGGCCAAGCTCGGGGACACCGTGTTGGTGACCGGCACGGTGTCCACCAATAAAGATTTTGGGTCCGGCTACAAATACCACGTCATGCTCGATGACGCCAAGGTGACCGTGGAGTGAGTTTGCAGCAACCGGTCACCGCCGCCTTTTGCCAATGTACGCATTTTGGTTCAACCCAGACGGGCCAAACCTTGCTTTTGCGAGCTGGACCGTGGTTAACGGAAAAATCGTAACTTTTGATTTTATTCGCCGCCTTCCATGTGGAAATACATGGATTGAAGCGCTATTTTGCCCGGGCCGGTGAACCGGTTCCAGACGATCTGCCCGGCGCTGGCGAACAAGCCGGTCGAGAGTTTCTGGAACATTGTCTGCATCTGGACGGTGTTCTCCTTGTAGATCCAACCGCCCGGTTCGATGTCAATCGCCTCGCCAGCCGCGAGCGTTACTTCAAATACATTACCGAAACCGTGCAGCCAGAGAATTCCTTCGCGTTCCGGGCTGGAAAAGGTGTCGATAAAAAATCCGGTGCCACCCAGCAACATGTTGGCCGCGCCCTTCACCCGCTTGAAAGTGTATTCCACATTGTTTGTGGCGGCGAGCCATTGATGTTCCCGAACGTCCACGCTCGCGCCCGGCTTCAGGTGCAACCCGAAGACGTGGCCCGCGCCATCCCGGCTGAAGGCGATACGGCCGGGGCCGTTGGCACCGGTCAGTAGAAAAGGCATGCCGGCGAGCATCCGTCGGAACGCGCCCTTCATCGGATGCAACGCGATCTGCACGGCCGGATCTTTCCACAGCAGGATGTGATGTTCGAAATAGACGCCCGTGTTGCTCAGTTCCAGGTGCAGGGCGGGCACCAGTTCGCCCTCGATATGGTAAGTGACGCCGCCGAAGGTTTCGTTCTGGACGTTGGTGGTTAATTGGATGGGCACGGCCATAATTTATCTTGGGTTGGTGGTTGAAGTTCGTGAGGAGTTGAACGGCTTTCCGTCCGGGCGTCAAGATTAACCATTCTCGGCCCAATGCCCGATTTGGCTAGGGACGGCAAGTCCGCTTCCAATTAAGCGGTCTGGACAGGCGGCGGCAAATCACAGCGGATCAACGCTGCTGCGTGTCCCCGTGATCGTTGTCGCCGGGATGTTCGCCATGATCTACACCGCCGGAATGTTCGTCGTGTTCGCGTTCGCCATCGTGTCCGCCCCACATTAGACACCCGGTGGTGGACAGCCAAATCCAAGTGCAGATCAAAAGTAGGATAAATCTCATTGGCCCAATCTTTCCATGGCTGAAAGGCGTCTGCCATTAGGTATTCGCCCCAGGGCCGGAGGCAGGTTCAAAGGAGATGGCCGAGTTTCTCCCGCTTGGTTTTGAGATAGCGTGCATTGTGCGGATTGGGCTTCACCTGGATGGGAATCTGCCGGGTAACTTTGAGGCCATAGCCGGCAAGGCCGACGAGCTTGCGGGGATTGTTGGTAAGAAGCCGGATGGTCTTCAAGCCGAGGTCGCAAAGGATTTGTGCGCCGATGCCGTATTCGCGCAGATCCATCTTGAAGCCGAGCTTTTCGTTGGCCTCCACGGTGTCATAGCCCTGTTCCTGAAGTTTGTAGGCCTTGATCTTGGGCGCGAGGCCGATGCCGCGGCCTTCCTGCCGCATGTAGAGCACCACGCCGCAGCCGGCCTCAGCCACCTGCCGCATGGCGGAATGGAGCTGGGGCCCGCAGTCACATCGGCGCGAGCCGAACACGTCGCCGGTGAGGCACTCGCTGTGGACGCGGACGAGGACATCTTTTTGGCCCGCGATATCGCCATGCACGAGGGCGAGGTGATGTTCGCCGTCCACTTTCGAGCGGTAGAGATGGAGGTTGAAATCGCCGTAATCGGTGGGGAGCTTCACGGTCTCGATGGGTTCCACGAGTTTCTCGCCGGTGCGGCGAAACTCGATCAGCGCGGCGGTGGTGCAGAGTTTAAGTTTGTGTTTCCGGGCGAATTTGAGCAATTGCGGCAGGCGGGCCATGGTGCCGTCGTCGTTCACAATCTCGGCGATGACCCCCGCCGGGCGCAGGCCGGCGAGCCGGGCGAGATCCACCGCCGCTTCCGTGTGACCCGCGCGCCGCAACACGCCGCCCTCGCGATACCGCAAGGGAAAGATGTGGCCGGGACGGACGAGATCCTCGCGCTTGGTTTGAGGCGCGGCGAGCAGGCGGATGGTGTGGGCGCGGTCGGCGGCGGAAATGCCGGTGCTGATGCCGTTCGCGGCGTCCACGGAAATGGTATAGGCGGTGCGCATCCGTTCCTGGTTTTGCTCGATCATCAATGGTAAACCGAGCCGATCGAGGTCGTCGCCGGCCATCGGCACGCAAATGACGCCGGAAGTGTAGCGAACCATGAAGCTGATTTTCTGTGGCGTGGCTTTTTCGGCGGCGAGAATCAGATCGCCTTCGTTCTCGCGGTCGGCGTCGTCCACGACGATGACCATTTTGCCCTGGCGGATGTCGGCGAGAACGGCGGGGATGGAATCAAATTTGGTTTTCATCAACGGTCACAGGCTAATCGCGGCGGGAGAAAAAGTCACCCCTTCATGCGTTTTGCTGGAATTTTTGTTGGTGACGACGGCGGGATTGATTACAGTGCTTGGTAGGTTTTAATTCCGTTCTGGCTAGGGCTGGAGGCGCCAGGAATACAAATGTCAAACAGCCCATCCGAAAAAAAGTCCGGCAGCCCGGCGGCAACTTCTGCCGCCGGCACCAATGATTTGCAGGAAAACCTTCGCCGTTTGGACCGGCTGGCCAACCTCGGTCTCGTCTCCGCCAGCATCGCGCATGAAATCAAGAACGGGTTGGTGGCCATCAAGACCTATGTCGAAGTGCTGCTGGAAAATGGCGAGGACACGGAAATGGTCCAGGTGGTGCGGCGCGAGTTGAAACGGATCGATGGACTGGCGACGCAGATGCTCCGGCTGTCCACGCCCCGGGCCATGTCGCCGGCGACCGTGCCCATCCACCAGCTGCTCGACCATTCGCTGCTGCTGCTCAACCACCAGATGACCGGCCGGATGATCGAGCTCCGGCGGGATTACGGCGCCAGCCCCGACACGGTGCGGGGCGACGAGTCGCAACTGCAACAGGCGTTCATGAACCTCGTCATGAATGGCGTAGAGGCGATCGGCCGCAACGGGGAGATCACGGTGCGCACGGAAAATTGCCCGGACGGACCGGGCCGCCGCATGTTAAAGATTCATTTTCAGGACACGGGGCCGGGCATTTCCCCGGAACATCTGTCGCGGCTGTTTGAGCCGTTCTTTACCACCAAGAAAAACGGCACGGGTTTGGGGCTGGCCATCAGCCGGCGCGTTGCCGAGGATCATCAGGGGAATATCGAAGTGTTCAGCGAAGCGGGCCGCGGCTCAACTTTCGTCTTCTCGCTTGCCGCCGAGCTTTAATTGCTGCTTCTCCCGGCAATGATGCGTGATTATTGGCCGACGAGGCGGTAGGGGTTGGCCACATCCTCACCCACGGCCATGGCGGGCGATGCCTTGAGCGAGAACGTAACGGCCACCGAGATATCCAACGGGCCGCCGGTATCATTAGCCACGCGTAAGGACAGTGCGGAGGTCCAACTGCGCAGGTCGCGGTAGAGGGTGAACTGTTGGTCCTGCAGTCGCGCGGTCACGAGGTTGTAATTTTGCGTTACACGGCCGCCCCAGTTATCCCCCACGCGCACAAAGAAGGTGCTGGTGATGACGTTATTCTCATTCCACGTGCTATTTCCCCAGGTGTCGCCGCGCAGATACCAGTAGCCGAGGCCCCAACTCCAGCGGTCGTTCGGCGCGAAGGTGAGCTGCTCAAAAGTCATGTTGAGATGACCATAGTCGAGGTCGTAACGGGTCTGGGATTCCGCCGTGAGCCAGGTGCGCGGTTTGAAGGCGAACTCGGAATAGAGGTCGTTCAAGGTGTTCTGGCCGGCTTTGGGATTCAGCCGCCAGTCGAGCTGCAGGTTCCAGTCGAGCAACGGATCCAACCCGCCGTCACGCTTGGTCTGGAGTGTATTACGGAGGCCGAAGCGGATCACGTTCTGGGTATCGATCGAATCAATGTTGTTATAGTCAGGGAAGGTGACCGGCATTTCCATGAGGCTCGGCTGTTCGCCGTCGAACTGCGGCAACTGGCCGGGCGGCGTGCTCGGATCCGGCACATAGACATAGTTCGCCGACGGTTCCATGATGTGGCGCAGCCCGTCAATTTGCAGGAAGGAGTTGGTCGCGTTCGCCCACAGGCGCGAGGCCTTGAACGAGGTACCAATGCCGGTGTTGAACACATTACGATAGTCGTCATGGTTGGGCGCACCGTTGGTGAGGTTCTGGCTGCTGTAATACGTGAACCGGCCGCCGACGCGCGGCGTGACATTCAACCAGTGGAAGAACGTCCACGGCAGCGTCAATTGATGATAGGTATCGGCGCGGGCGGCGGAGTTGGCGTAGAAGCCGTTGGTGCCCGGGTAAAAGCCGTTGGTGTAAACGTTGGCGTAGGACACGTACTGGCGATACCAGCCGGCGGAACTTTCGCTGTCGTAGTAAACCGGCGTGTCCAATACCTGCTGCTGCAGGCCGGTGAGCTTCACGTCTGGCAGCCGTTCGACCTGGTTGAAGAAGTTGTTGATGCGTGGCGTGGTCAGCACGTCTAGGCTCCAGTTGTTCCAGTATTTGTTCGCCTCGACGAACGAGTAGGGCTGGGGGTTGGCGCTGTAATCGCCATCACGGAAGTCGTGTACAAACAATGGATCAGACTGGTAATTGATCAGCGCCTTCAGGTTCAGGTTCGTCGCTGGCGTGGCTAGCCAGGTAAACTTGACAAGTTTGCGGTCGGCTGGGATGTTGCCGAATTGCGGAAACGCGTTCGTGCTGGTGTTCGGACGCCGGTCGTGGGTGAAATAAGACTCCAATCCGAACTGGCCCCACGCGCCGAGGTGCAAGTTCGCATCCGGTCCGGCGGCTAGGCCGCGCTTCACGCGGTAGTCCACATGGAGCCGTCCGTCCGCGATGTCGCCGAAATACCAGTTATAGGTGTTCAGCAAAAACGGACCAAAGGTGCTGCGAAAACCCGGCGTCGGGAGGTAGTTGTTAGCGTGCGGCCCCAGGTTACGCTTGTAATAGGGAAAATAAAACACCGGCACGCCCTCCGCGTAAAAGACCGCGTTCCACATCTCCACGGACTTGCCGGGAATGATCTTGATCCGGCTGGCCCGAACCAGAAACGCCGGATCCGCAACGTCGTCCGTCGTGACATTGGCGTGATTCGCGACATAGACCCGGTTGCTCGTGTCGCCGGTTAAATCACAGCCACTCGCGTACACCGGCCATTTGCCCGTGCGGAACGAAGCGCTCTGCATCTGGCGCGTTTTGAAATTGAAGCGGATATGCTCGCCGACCCAGAGTTCGTCGCCTGATTCGATTCGCACATGGCCGTCGGCCAACACCTCTCCGGAGAGCTCATCCACCGAAGCGCTGTCGGCGGTCAACTGCTCGTTGCAGTATTTCACGTAGACACCATTCGTGCCCGTAGCAATGCCATTGGCGTAATCCAAACCACTCGCCGTCGTGCCCGGCATGATTAGATTCAAGGCTTGGATTACCCAAGAAGTATCTTCCGGTGCAACTTCCTGCGCTACGGAGGTCAGGGTCAGGAATCCGCCGAGGAAAATCAGCGCAATGGCGGAAAAAGGTTTCATCAAGCGCGGCCAATTAAACAGAATGCCCAGCCACTGCCAAGCGAGTTTTCACAACCACAATGCAAAACCGCAAGTTGCTTGAAATAAAACATCAGCCTTCGCGGCGGCAAGGTTCAATCCTTGGGCCAAAACGCGAACACCACCGCTGCCAGGATGCACCCGAACGCGGCCACATAGTTCCACCGAATCTTTTCGCCGAGATAAAAAATGGCGAAGACCACGAACACCAATAGTGTGATGACCTCTTGGATGATTTTTAGCTGCGTGGCCGAATACACCGAGTTGCCCCAGCGGTTTGCCGGCACCTGAAAACAGTATTCAAAAAAAGCAATGCCCCAGCTCGCGAGAATGACCAGCAGCAGCGGCTTGCTTTTGAATTTCAAATGGCCGTACCACGCCAACGTCATGAAGATGTTCGAACAGGTCAGCAGCACGATGGGCAGCCAACGGGACTCGGTCAGATTCATCGCGGGAAATGGTTTCAACCCTTTGGGCGGATTTTTTTCCAGAGCCAGCCGAGTGGGTCGTAATATTCGTCTACCACGCGTTCCTTCAAAGGAATTATCGCATTGTCAGTGATTGTGATGTGTTCAGGGCAGACTTTGGTGCAGCACTTGGTGATGTTGCAGAAACCGATGCCTTGCGACTGCTTCAATTCCGGCAACCGGTCTTCCGTATCGAGCGGGTGCATTTCCAGCGCGGCGGTGTAAACGAGAAAGCGTGGGCCGATGAATTCTTCATGCTTATGGTGGTCGCGCAAAACGTGGCAGACGTCTTGGCACAGAAAACATTCGATGCACTTACGGAACTCTTGAACGCGGTCCACGTCCTCCTGCGGCATTCGCCAGGTGCCGTCTTCGGCGTCGGGTTTGCGCGGATTGAATTTCTTGATTTTGGTTTTAACGCGGAAGTTCCACGACACATCGGTCGCCAAGTCGCGGATGCTCGGAAACGCGCGCATCGGCTCGATGGTGATGGGCTTGGTGATGTCGAGCGTGTCCATGCGCGTCATGCACATGAGCTTGGGCATGCCGTTGACTTCCGCCGAGCAGGAGCCGCATTTGCCGGCCTTGCAGTTCCAGCGGCAAGCGAGGTCGTTGGCCTGCGTCGCCTGAATCTTGTGGATGACGTCGAGGACCACGAGCCCTTCGGTGATCTCGGTTTGGTATTCGACAAACTTGCCGCCGGTCGCGTCACCGCGCCAGATCCGAAAAGTAACAGTCTTGTTCATTTCATTTCCTCGATGACTTGTTTCAAATCTTCCCGCATTGGCGCAATAGGTTCGCGCCGCAACTTCATGGAACCGTCCGCCGCTTGGTACACGACGGAATTGTATTTCTGTGCTTCCGGGTCTTTGTTCGGAAAATCCTCGCGGAAGTGGCCGCCACGGCTTTCCTTGCGGTCCAGCGAGCACAGCGTGATGGCTTCGGAAATTGTCAGAAGATGCTTGAGGTCAATCGCCGTGTGCCAGCCGGGATTGTATTCGAGATGGCCTTGTACGGCGACCTTGGCCGCCCGCGCCTTGAGCTTCTCAATGCCGGCGAGGGCAAATTCCATTTCGTTCTGCAATCGCACGATGCCGACGTTGGCCTGCATCATATTCTGCAAATCGTATTGGACCTGATATGGACCTTCGGTGCCGCCGCCCGCCGGACGTTCAAACGGCTCGACGGCTTCTCTATAGGCCGCCTCGACCTGCGCATCATTGACTTTGCCGGCGGCATTTTCCTTCGCGTATTTCGCGGCGTATTCGCCGGCGCGTTTGCCGAACACGATGAGGTCGGAAAGCGAATTGCCACCAAGCCGATTCGCGCCATGCAAGCCAGCCGCACATTCGCCTGCCGCAAAAAGACCGGGGACATTCGTCGCCTGCGTGTCGCCGTTCACGCGGATGCCGCCCATCGCGTAATGCGTGGTCGGTCCGACTTCCATCGGCTCCTTGGTGATGTCGAGATTTGCTAGCTGCATGAACTGATGGTACATCGAAGGCAACTTACGCTTGATGTGCTCGGGCGCGTTCGGAATTTTTTCTTTGATCCAGGAAATGTCGAGAAACACACCGCCGTGCGGGCTACCGCGGCCGGCTTTTACTTCGCGGTTGATGCAGCGGGCCACGTGATCGCGCGTCAATAACTCCGGTGGACGTTTCGCGTTCTTGTCGTTCTGTGTGTAGCGCCAGCCTTCCTCCGGGTCGGTCGAGGTTTGTGATTTGTAATTTTCCGGCACATCGTCATACATGAAGCGCTTGCCGTCCTTGTTGCGCAACACACCGCCTTCGCCGCGCACGCTTTCAGTGACCAAAATACCTTTCACGCTCGGCGGCCAGATCATGCCCGTCGGATGGAACTGAATGAATTCCATGTCGAGCAATTCCGCACCGGCGTGATACGCGAGCGAAACGCCGTCGCCGGTGCCTTCCCAGGAATTACTGGTCACCGCATACGCGCGGCCCAAACCGCCGGTGCAAACCACTACGGCCTTCGCCTTGAAAACACGGAAACGACCACGCTCGCGATCATAACCAAACGCGCCGACCACGCGGTCGCCGTCTTTGAGCAGCGAAACAATGGTGTATTCCATGTGAACGCTGATGCCCTGATGAATGCCATGATCCTGCAACGTGCGGATGAGTTCGAGGCCCGTGCGGTCACCGACATGCGCGAGGCGAGGATAGCGATGACCACCGAAATTGCGCTGCGAAATTTTACCTTCCTTCGTGCGATCAAACACCGCACCCCAAGCTTCGAGTTCGTGAACGCGCGCTGGCGCTTCCTTCGCGTGCAACTCGGCCATGCGCCAGTTGTTGACATATTGGCCGCCGCGCATCGTGTCGGCGAAGTGGACCTTCCAACTGTCGCGGTCGTCCACGTTGCCCATCGCCGCCGCCATGCCGCCTTCCGCCATGACGGTATGCGCCTTTCCAAGCAGTGATTTGCAAATCAAACCGACTTTGACGCCGGCTGCGGAAGCTTCGATCGCCGCGCGCAGACCCGCGCCGCCCGCACCGATGACCAGCACGTCGTATTCGTGAGTTTCGTAATTGGTAGCCACAAAAATCTTTCGGGTGAGGGTTTATTTCAGAATGAAGAACACGTAGTCGCTGAGGTGGCCGGTCGCGCACAGCCGGATATAAACATCCGTCAGGCCGACGCCGAACAGGCTGATCCACGCCCACATCATGTGTTTCTTGTTGAGGCAGCTGACGCAGTTATAACTCTTCGCGCAAGTTGGGGCCTTGGATTTGGAATCTAAAAAGCCGCCGATGAGATGGCGCAGCGAATGGCAGCCGAACGTGTAGAGCGCCAAAAAAATCACATTCAATGTCAGTATGATCGTGCCCACGCCAATGCCAAAATGTTTCACCCCGGTCGCATCCCTGAACCACATGCCTTTCCACGCATCATGTGCAAGCAAAACGATAAAAAGCGCGGCGAGGTAGAAGAAATAGCGGTGGATGTTTTGGATGATGAGCGGAAAGTAGCGTTCGCCCAGGAAGGTTTTGCGTGGTTCGCCGACCGCGCAGTTGATCGGGTCCGCCCAGAAGGCCTTGTAGTAGGCGCCGCGGTAATAATAGCAGGTGAACCGGAAACCGCCGGGAACCCAGAGAATCAAAAAAGCCGGCGAGAATGGCGCCCAGCTGGGAAACCACGCCGGCAGCGTCTTGCCAAAAATGGCGTGCGGCGAGGTGCCCCAGAATTCAGGCGAGTAGAAAGGCGAGAGATAATTCGCGCCGTTGCCGCCATACCAGTAGCTGCACGCGTGGTTATGCATGTCGCTCACGCCCTGGAACGCTGCCCAGGTCGAGTAGATGATGAAGGCGGAAAAGCCGAGGAACACAGCCAGCGGTTGAAGCCACCAGGCGTCGGGACGGGTCGTTGTGCCGAAGTCTCGTTGCTTCGGCAGGGTATCAGCGTAAGGCATAATTTGGTTACTTTAGTTACTATCCCCTCCAGCGTCAACGCGCCGGTAAAAGTATAAGCGACACTTGGAATTAACTTGCCGGAAACTTATCGAAGAATCCGGGGTGCGATCCACTCATTCAGGCCGCGTTCCCCGGCGGCGGTCGGTGACCGGCCCAGCAGTTCCAAAGCCTCGCCGACAAGATACAACGAGCCGGTGATGACGACCAATGGCTCGTCTTGGCTGGCGTTTAGCGCGGCCGACAGGCTTTTCTGGGCCATGATCTCCGCCGCCGGATTTCCGGAACGGAAAGCTTTGGCCAGTTTGGTTGCGGCCGCCGTGCGGCCGCTGGCCACCGGCACGGTGTGGATTTTTGCCGCCAGCGGTGCCAGCAGTTGGCAGATGTCCAGCCAGTTTTTGTCCTCCAACGCACCGACAATGAGCGCCGGCTTGATGTCGGCAAAATAGGTTTGGAGCGCGAGGCGCAGGGTTTCCGCGCCGGCGACATTGTGGGCGCCGTCGAGCAGGATTTTTTGGCCACCGGATTTTTCGACCAATTGCAGCCGGCCCGGCCAGTTCACGGCGGCAAGCCCCTTGTTAACAATTTTTTTGCCGACTGGGATCTGTGCCTGCAACATCTCCACGGTTGCTAGCGCCAGCGTGGCATTGGTTTGTTGGTGTGCTCCAAGCAAGGGTAGGGCGGGCACCGGCGGATTACCGTCGGCGGCCACAGTGGTGAGCGGGGCATTTTTCTGCCGCGCGATCTTTTTAATGACCGCCAAGGCTTCCGGTGCGGAGGTGGTTGTCACGACGGGAATGCCCGGCTTGATGATGCCGGCCTTTTCAGCGGCGATTTTTTCCAGTGTGTCGCCCAGCCATTGCGTGTGGTCGAACCCGATATTGGTGATGACGCTGGCCAGCGGCATTACGATGTTGGTTGCGTCGAGCCGCCCACCGAGGCCGGTTTCCCAGATGACGAGGTCGCAGTTTTGCTCCGCGAAATAGGTCAGCGCCATCACGGTGGCGAACTCGAACAGGGTCACTTCATTTTTGCCGTTGGCCGCGCGCAGGGCTTGCACCAGCCGGACCACTTCGCTTTCCGGAATCAGTTGCCTGTTGACCTGGATCCGCTCGCGAAATGAGACGAGGTGCGGCGAGGTGAACAGCCCGACCCTCAGCCCGGCCGCACGATAAATACTTTCGAGCATCGCACAGGTGGAGCCCTTGCCATTGGTGCCGGCAACGTGGAGGAAATGGAGCCGGTCTTGCGGATTACCGGCCAGCGCGGCAAGCCGGCGCGGGTTTTCCAGCCCGAAATTGGCGCCTAAAATATTTAGGCCATAAAGAAATTCAATGGCGGCAGAATATTCCGGCCGTGCATTATATTTCATTCCGCCTCCTCCATTCCGCTAAATCGGCTTCTGGTGGATGCGCTGGTGCGCGGCTGCGATGAAGCCTTTGAACAACGGATGCGGCTGGTGCGGCTTGCTCATGAATTCCGGGTGAAACTGGCTCGCGAGGAAAAATGGATGATCCTTCAATTCGATAACCTCCACAAGTTTGCCGTCGGGCGACAGGCCGCTGAACACGAAGCCCCCCTTCTCGAATTTCTCGCGGTAGGCGTTGTTGAATTCGTAGCGGTGGCGGTGGCGCTCATGGATGACAAACGAGCCGTAAAGCTTGCCCGCCTGCGAACCGACGGTCAACTGGCACGCCTGCGCGCCGAGCCGCATGGTGCCGCCCTTTTTCGTCACCTTGCGTTGCTCGTCTAGCATCGCGATGACCGGATGCGGCGTACTCGGGTCGAATTCGGTCGAATGCGCCTTGGCTAGTTTCAGCACGTTCCGTGCGAATTCAATCGTCGCGATCTGCATGCCGAGGCAGAGGCCGAGATAAGGGATGCCCTTTTCCCGGGCGTATTGCGCGGCCTGGATTTTGCCCTCCACGCCGCGTTCGCCAAACCCGCCGGGGACAAGAATGCCGCCGAGGCCCTTCAAGGTTTTGTCCACGCCGTTCTTCTCAATTTCCTCGGCGTCCACCTGCACGATCTCCACACCGCAATCGTTCGCCACGCCGCCGTGGATTATCGCCTCATAGACTGATTTGTACGCATCCTGCAGTTCAATGTATTTGCCGACTACGCCGACACGCACGCGGTGTTGCGGAGCGATGAGTTTGCGGATGATCTCCTGCCAGTGGGCCATGTTTGGCGCGGGCGTGGTGAGGTGCAGCAAGCGGCAGACGAGATCATCCATGCGCTCGCGCTGGAGCATCAGCGGCACCTCGTAAATGGAATGATCCACGTCCTTTTCCTCAATGACCGCCTCAAGCGGGACGTTGCAGAACATCGAAATCTTCTGGCGCAGATCCTTGTCGAGCGGTTTCTCGCATCTACAGACGAGGATGTGCGGCATGATGCCGATTTCGCGCAGCTTGGCGACCGACTGCTGCGTGGGCTTGGTCTTCAGTTCACCGGCGGCCTTGATGTAGGGCACATAGGTGACGTGGAGAAAAATCGCATTGTTGTAGCCGACTTCCAGAGCGAACTCGCGAATCGCTTCGAGGAACGGCAGGCCCTCGATGTCGCCGGTCGTGCCGCCGATTTCCGTGATAATGACGTCGGCCTTGGATTTTTCGGCGAGGACGTGGATGCGGTTTTTGATTTCGTCCGTGACATGCGGGATCACCTGTACCGTCTTGCCGAGATATTTTCCTTCGCGCTCGTTATTGAGCACAGTCTGATAAACCTGGCCGCTCGTGAGGTTGTTCAGCCGCGTGAGTTTGACGCTAGTGAACCTCTCGTAATGGCCAAGGTCGAGGTCGGTTTCCGCGCCATCGTCTAGCACATAAACTTCGCCATGCTGATACGGCGACATGGTGCCCGGATCCACGTTGAGATACGGATCAAATTTTTGCAGCGTGACCTTGAGGCCGCGATTTTCGAGTAGTGTGCCAAGCGCGGAAGCCTTTGCCGAGCGAACTCACCACGCCGCCCGTTACGAATATGAATTTCATTTCAAAAATTGTTCAACGCGTTTCACATCTTCCGGCACATCCACGCCGATGCTGTCGTAATCCACTTCCACGACCGCGATTTGGATGCCGTTATACAGCGCGCGCAACTGCTCCAGCTTCTCTGCGTTTTCCAGCGGCGACACCGGAAATTTCACCAGCCGTAGCAGCGTAGCGCGCCGGTAGCCGTAAATGCCGAGGTGCTTCAAAAAAGGAAACGCCGCCAACTGCTCGTTCATCGGACGGCTGGCGGCCTCGCGCAAATACGGAATCGTGCGCCGGGAAAAATATAACGCGCGACCAGCGGCGTTGACAACGACTTTTACGACATTTGGATTGTCCAGCTCGGCCTGATGCTTGATCGGCGTCGCCGCCGTGGACATTTCAATTTGCGTCAGCGCGCTCGCCACCGCATCAATCACGATTGGATCAATTAGCGGTTCATCGCCCTGGATATTGACGATGGCGTCGCATTCGCAGCGTTCCGCCACCTCCGCGATGCGGTCGCTGCCGCTCGGATGTTCCAGGCGCGTCATTTCCACGCGGCAGAAATTCTGCGCGACTTCCCAGATGCGCGTGTCGTCCGTGGCCACGATGATCTCCGCCAGCGATTTCGCCCGCTGGCATTGCTCCACGACATGCTGGAGCAGGGGTTTGCCTGCGATCAGCGCCAGCGGCTTGCCGGGAAACCGCGTCGACCCAAAGCGCGCGGGAATGATGCCAACAATGTTCACCCGCCCATTTAGCCACAGCCTGCCGCGCCGAAGCAAGTCGCGAAGGCGGGAGGTAAACCGGATTTTACTCCCGAAAATCTATTTCGAGCTGACGCTGGGGGCAAAACGGGCCGCAACGGGAGGGCAATTTTTGCCCTGCTTTTGACAATCTAGGTCCAGACTAACATGGGCCGGTAAGTTATTACTAAATCAGGTTCGGTCTATTTTTATATGGGGGAACCCAGTCGGGCCGGACACATCACCAGGTGATTTTTAATATGCACACGCCAAAAAAATCCATTCCCAACCGCAGCCTTACGCGAATCAACCGCCCGCTGCCCGTCACGGGCATCGACTGGCTGCACAACCCTGTTTTCAACAAGGGCACCGCCTTCAACGATGTGGAGCGTACGATGCTCGGCCTGCGCGGCCTGCTGCCGCCGCATGTCCAGACCATCGAAGAGCAGGTGGCCCGCGTGATGAACAACTTCCACAGCAAGACAAACGATCTGGAGCGCTACATCCACCTGGTCGCCTTGCAGGACCGGAATGAAACCCTCTTCTACCGCGTCGTCATGGATCATCTGGAGGAGATGATGCCGATCATCTACACGCCTACCGTCGGGCGCGCATGCCAGGAGTTCGGTCACATTTTCCGTCGCACACGTGGTTTTTACATCTGTGCCAACGACCACGGGCAGGTTGCCCGGATGTTGAATAACTGGCCGACGCGCGACGTGAAGGTCATCGTGGTCACGGACGGCGAACGCATCCTCGGCCTGGGCGATCTCGGCGCTTCCGGCATGGGCATCCCCATCGGTAAGCTGTCCCTCTACACCGCGTGTGCCGGGATTGATCCCGCGCAATGCCTGCCGGTCATGATTGACGTTGGCACGGACAATGAAGCCCTGCAGGCCGATCCCCTATACACCGGCCTCCGGCACCAGCGCATCCGTGGCGAAGCCTACGACGCGCTTATCGAGGAATTCATGGCCGCCGTGGGGATGTCCTTTCCCTGCGCCCTCGTGCAGTTTGAGGATTTCGGTAACAGCAACGCCTTCCGTCTCCTGGAATGCTACCGCGATCGCGCCTGCACCTTCAACGATGATATCCAAGGCACCGGGGCCGTGGCGCTCGCGGGCGTCCTGTCCGCGCTCCGCCTCACCGGTCAGAAACTGGCCGATCAGCGGGTGTTGTTTCTCGGCGCGGGCGAGGCCGGCATCGGCATCGCCGAAAACATCGTCGCTTGTCTCGTAGTAAATGGCCTGTCCGCAACCGAGGCCCGCCAGCGTTGCTGGTTCGTGGATTCCAAGGGGCTCGTTGTCCAGGATCGCGCAGCCTTGACGAAACAAAAACTGCCGTTCGCCCATGCGCACAAGCCGTGCGCCGACCTGTACGCCGCCGTCAAATCGCTTCAACCAACCATGCTGATCGGCGTGTCCGGCCAGGCGAAAAGTTTCACGCCAAAAATCGTCAGGGCCATGGGCCAGTTCAATAAACGGCCGGTAATCTTTGCCCTCTCCAACCCGACCTCCAAGGCCGAGTGCACCGCCGAGGACGCCTATACCCTGACCGAAGGCCGCGCCATCTTTGCCAGCGGCAGCCCGTTCGCGCCAGTGCAGATCGGCCGGCAACGGATCGTGCCGGGGCAGGGCAACAACGCTTATATCTTTCCCGGCCTCGGTCTCGGCCTCATCTGTACCGGCGCGCGGCGCGTGACAGATTCTATGTTCCTCGCGGCGGCGCGCACGCTGGCCAAACTCACCCGCAATAGCGAACTGGCCGAGGGCCGCGTCTATCCCACGCTGAAACGCATCCACGAGGTTTCTCACGCAATCGCCGTGGCTGTCGCTGAAGAAGTCTATGCGCAGGGTCTGAACACCGGCCCGCGGCCCGCGGATCTGGCCGGCCACATCCGCGCCCGAATGTTCCATCCCAACTATCCCGACTATTCCAAAATGAAAATTTGAATCAGACCGGTTGAAAGAGCGGCGTTATCGGCAACGCCAACGACCCTTCCGCGGTGCTCGCGTACCGGTTGCCGGGTTGAATGTTAGCCCTGCGCGAGGGCAACTCGCTAACACTGGCGAATTGGTTCGCAGCGCGGCCGAGGCCTGTAATCTGGCCGACGAGCGTAAGGACGCTTAAGATGTGCTGGCAGTGGTCGCAGTGCCGGTAAGTTCGGCTTGCAATTGTTGGCGGGTTGTCTCGATTTTCAGCTTTAGCAGCTCGCGGTTTTCTTCAGTGCGTATCGCCAACTCTTTTTCCAGGGTCTGGATGCGGGTTTCATAGGTGTGCAGGCGTTCTTGCATGGGCACCTGCAATTCGTCCAGCCGGCGGACCAGCGCGGCAATCTCTTCCGTGGCAGCCTGGTGCGCCAGCAAAAGCTCACGCCGTTGCGCGGCCAGTTCCTGTACGACCGCCTCGCGTACCGCCTGCGCCACTTCCGGTGCCAGGCTGCTGTTGGTGGTGTGGCTGGTACTCGGGAGCGGCATCGGCAGTTGGACCGTTGGTGCGGGCACCAGCGCCCGGTTTTTTTTACGCGCAACCTGCCACCCAAATATGAGCAGCGCGCCGGTTGAAATTCCGGCCAGCGTGACAATCAAACCTTCGTGTCGCATACCGGCTTTCACGCTGGGTGTCGCCGGATTTCTGGTTATGCTAGAAACCACCGCCAACGCCACTGCCGGGGCGGCGGGCGGCGATGGCCGAAAACCTTCCGGGACGACGGGTGGGCCGGAGGACGTGGACCGCAATTTTTCATTCAACACGGTCAGCGCCGCTTTGGCGTTGGCGTCGATCAGATCGCCCCGGTGCACCAGCGGATCGCCGGCGTCAAAATGGTTGGCCACGATCATTTGAGAAAGGGCGGTGCCGCGGGTCAGTTCCGTGAAAGGTGCGTCGGGCAGGCAGTCGGGCTGGATGAAAGCCGCCAACGCCCGCGCGAATAACTGCTGCCCGGCGGGAAATTCGTGGCGGAATTCCAACCGCACGGTGGCGACCGGCGTGAGGCTGGCAGTGGAAAGTCGCGGGCTTTGCAGCACCGTGTCCGGCGATAGTTTTTGATCGACCGCCGTGACCGGCACAAGGTGGATCGTGTCGCCGACGACCATGCCCTCGGGTAAAACATCCGGGCAGATGCGTCGGTCGGTCGCGTGCTGGAGCGCGGCCAGCAGCTTGTCCCGGATAACCTGGCCATCACCGCCCAGCGCCCATTCGACGGCGAGTTCATCGGGGACGGGAAAGCTCTGGTGTTTCACGTCGAAACCCGTGACCAGATGGCCAAAATCCGTCGAGGCAATGGTCGTCGCATCCAACGTTGCGGTATGAAACTCCTGCACCATCTCGTCCAGAAAATTGGTGCGGGCCAGAGCGAAAGCGGCGAGAAATCCGTCTGCCATCAAATTGGCCGGTTGCGGGAAGCGGCGGAATACCGCCGGGATTTGCCGTGCCCGGGCCGATTGGAGCGCGGCGGTCGCGGCGGCATCCACTACGTCCAACGCCACCGGTGTGATGATGTCGGCGTCGGCCGTGTCCCCCACGCGCCAGGCTGCCCAATCCGTTGCGTGCAGCGGCAGAACAGAACAAGCCAGCAGGCTCAGGCAAAGGTATGGCAGGAACTTCACGCGTTGAATCATTCTAGTGCCGGCGGGCTGATGGCGAACTGGTCAGGCAAAAATGGAAACTTCAGAAGTTGGCGCATGGCTGAACGATAATTTTTCGGCCGGATAAACTCAACAGGATATGGCCAGGCCCGTTAGCGGTTGCGTCCCGGCTGGTTTTAAACCGGACCGGTCATGTGGAAATTACCTGGTTGAAATCTCCAACATCCGCTCAATCGGCCGCCGCGCCCGTTGGATGATTTCCGCCGCCAGCGCAACGCTCGGCGATAGGTATTTCATGCAGTCGCGCACTTTTTCAAGCGTGTTCAGCTTCATGAATTTGCATTCACTGCAACGGCAGTTGTCGGTCGGTGCGCGCAGGGTGTCAAATGTCGGTGCGCAGAGAAATTCCTTGCCGGGACATTCCTTCTGCAGCCGGTGGATGATGCCGGACTCGGTCACGATGACGAAGCGTTTTGCCGGACTATTTTGGCAATAGGTGATCATCTTTTCCGTCGAGCAAACCGCGTCTGCCAGGTCGCGCACTTCGCGCAGACTTTCCGGGTGGACCACGATCTTCGCGTCGGGAAACTGCCGCTTCGCCGCCAGCACCTGGCTGCTTTGAAACTCGACGTGCGCATAGCAGTTCCCTTTCCACAGCGTCATCGGGCGGCCCGTCTGCTCCATCACCCATTGGCCGAGATTCTCATCCGGCACAAACAGCAGGTCGCGGTCCTTTGGAGCGGCGTTGACAATGCGTTCCGCGTTGCCACTGGTGACGATCACGTCGCACAACGCCTTTACCGCCGCGCTGCAATTGATGTAGGCAATTGTCCAGAAATTTGGATTCGTCGCTTGCAGTTTCGCCAAGGCCGGGGCGGGACAGCTTTCTTCCAAGGAACAGCCCGCTGCCTTGTCCGGTAGCACCACGATCTTGTCCGGGTTTAAAATCTTCGCGGTTTCCGCCATGAAATGCACGCCGCAGAATACGATCACATCCGCGTCCGTCTTGGCCGCCTGCTGCGCTAGCCCCAGCGAATCGCCCACGAAATCCGCCACATCCTGGATCTCCGGCACCTGATAATTATGGGCGAGGATGACGGCGTTGAGCTGCTTCTTCAGCGTGAAGATTTCCTTCGCCAGCGGCTCGAATCGGTTTTTGGCCATCGCCGCGCGCGGGTGCATTTCTGCGAAATCAATCATGGAATAAAGTTAATGGCGTGGCGTGCAGCCGTCAAACCGCCATCCTCTTTACTTTGGTAGGAGTACGTCCCGGGGAAACATCTCATTTCGATTCAATGGTGAGATTCATATTTATCTTCATGTCCATCATCTGCTTCTGCTGGCCAATATTCATGCCCATGACCGTCTCGGTTTTTTCCGACAGCGTGGCGGCCACCGGCAGGAGCTTGCCCAAGTCAACGGTGGTGGTTCCGGTTGCGTTGGCGGTCATCTTGGTGAGATCCATCTTCAGGGTGGGCATCGCCGGATTCGAGATTTTCTGGTTGCCGGCAGATTGCGTGATGAGACTGCGAATATTGAGCCGGTCGCCGTCCAAGGACACCAACTTGTAGGTGATGGTCTGGTCAATGCTCATCCCTTGCGAATCAATTTTGGTGTGGTATTCCCAGCGGGCACCGGGGCCGACGGCTTCCTCGGGCAGCGCCACGGCCGTGCCGGCGGAAGAATTCTTCATCTGATCCGTGATCTGGTTCAACTGCGGCGCGGCGGTGGGGGGCAGCTTTATCCCCATTTTTTTCACGATCCCGCGGTCGGTCATCAGGCCGGTGCCGGACATCCCGTTAATGCCGGCCAGGGCGGTGTTCATGGCGTTGGCGATGGTGGACATCGTGTTGGTGCCGGCGGCGACGGAGGCATCCTGGTAAACCACCGTGTAGGTGATCTCGCCATTGGTGGAAACATCCTGAACCTCCACGTCCATGTTCATCCCGATGGTGGGAATATCCCTGTTCGGACTCAGGCCGCCGGCGCCGCCCATGTCCATCCCCATTTTCATGGTCATGCTCACCGTTTGTTTGTCGCCGACGGCGGGATGCAGGCGCAGCACGGTGCGCGGCTCGCTGCCGGCGTCAATCAGGGTCACGGCCGGTTTCGGTGCTGGCGTTTCCGCCGGGTTGGTGCTGGTGGAGACGAGGGACTCGCTGGGGGTGTTGGGGCTGGCGACGTTGGTGGCGACGGCGGGGCTGGGATAGGCGGCCACCGGCACGGTGTCCGCGATTTTTCCAGCGAGGTAATTCAGCCGGTAGGAAACGATACCGGGATTCCAACTCGGATTATCCCGCTTGAACTGCGTCAGAGCCTGCCAGGCCTCGATGTATTTGGCATGTGCCAGGCGGGTCTTGCCGCTGGTGTTCATCGCATCCGCATCGTTAATGAGGCTGTAGGCGGCGATGTAATCGTCATCCGGCCCCTCCGCGCGCGTTGTGCCCAGCGACAGCAACAACAGCCCGATCAGCAGCCAGACAGTGGGAAACCGGAACTGGGACGGGCCGACTGTGGACGTCGCTATCGTCGCGGGGGGAATCAGATCAAATTGGTTCATGCCGCGAACATAAATGGCGGCTAAAGAACGTCAAATTAAAAGCGGCCGCCCACCCCGCCGGCATGAGCCAGGTTAGATGGCCTTCGCCGCGATGTCGCGCCGGAAGCGCGCGCCGTCGAAATGGATTTTCTCCACGGCGGCGTAGGCGGCGGCCTGCGCGGCTTTCAAATCTTTGCCCAGCGCCGTCACGCCGAGGACGCGGCCGCCGTTGGTAACAATGTGGCCATCTTTCAACGTCGTGCCCGCGTGGAAGACTTTGGTTCGCGGCATTTGGTTCGCGGCGTCGATGCCGGTGATGACTTTGCCTTTGGGATAACTGCCGGGATAACCCCCGCTGGCCATGACGACGCAGACGCTGGCCTCGGGTTTCCATTTCAACTCGTGCCTCGCCAGCGTGCCGCTCGCGCTCGCGTCCAGCAGTTCCACCAAATCATTTTCTAGGCGGGTCAAATAAACCTGCGTCTCGGGATCGCCGAAGCGCGCGTTAAATTCCAGAATCTTCGGACCGGTCTGCGTCAGCATCACGCCGGGATACAGCAGGCCGCGATAATCAATGCCCTCCGCCCCGCAGCCGCGCATGAACGGTTCGAGAACTTTTTTCGCCACCTCGGCCAGTTGTGCGTCGTTGAGAAAGGGCGTCGGCGAATACGTGCCCATGCCGCCGGTGTTCAGGCCCAAGTCGCCGTCGAGCGCGCGTTTGTGGTCCTGGGACGTGGGGAAAATCTTCGCGGTCTGACCGTCGCACAGCGCGTGCAGGGAAACCTCAATGCCTTCCAGATATTCCTGGATGACCACGTTCGCGCCCGCCGCGCCGAACGCCTTGCCCACCATGATTTCGTCCACGGCTTTTTCCGCCTCGGCCTGATTCGCGCATATCAACACGCCTTTGCCGAGTGCCAGGCCGTCGGCTTTCACCACGCACCTGCCGCCCAGGGTTGCGGTAAATTTCTTTGCGGCCACAACCTCGGAGAAGGTTCCGGCCGCCGCGGTGGGAATGCCGTATTTCTCCATGAACTTTTGCGAGAAAACCTTGGAAGACTCGAACTGCGCGGCCTTCCGGTTCACGCCCCAAATTTTCAGCCCGTGCTGCTGAAACAAATCCACGATGCCCAGCGCGAGCGGATTGTCCGGCCCGACGACGGTGAAATCCACGCGCTTCTCCTGCGCGAACGTCAGCAGCTTGGGCAAATCTTCAGCCGAGATGTTGACGCATTCTACCGGCTTCTCCGCTTTCTCCGTTCGCTCTTGTGCCATGCCCGCATTGCCGGGCGCGCACCACATCTGGGTGACATGCGGTGACTGTGCCAGCTTCCAGACCAGCGCGTGCTCGCGTCCGCCGGAACCGATGACCAAAATGTTCATAAAAGAAATACGGCCGAGTCACCCGGCGCACCGCTCCGGAAACCAAATCTTTTCCTCTGTGCGCTCGGTGTCGCTTTGGCCAAAATTTATTCTACTCGCGCTTCGCCTTTGCCTTTGACGACTTCGCCGATGATCCACGCCTTGTGCGGCTGCGTGTTGATGAATTTAAGCACGGCTTCCGCCTGGTCCGCCGCGACGATGCTCACCATGCCGATGCCCATGTTGAACACCTGATATAATTCGTCATCCGGCACGCCGCTCTTTTGCTCGATGATCCGGAAGATGGGTGGCATGTCCCACGAACCTTTTTTAATCACCACGTCAAGCGAAGCCGGCAGCACGCGCGGGATGTTGTCCACGAAACCGCCGCCGGTGATGTGCGCAAATGCTTTGACTGTTTCCGCCTTCCGCTTTCCGCTTCCCGCGGGGTTGAATTTTTTAATGAGCTTTTGCACCAGCGGGCCATAGCTGATGTGCTCCTTCAGCAGTTCCTCACCGATGGTTTTTTTTAGGCCGGGAACTTTGCTGGAAGGTTTGTAGCCGAGCTGTTCGAAGAAAATCTTCCGGCCGAGCGAATAGCCGTTCGTATGCAGGCCGCTCGAGGCGATGCCGATGACCACGTCTCCGCGCTTCACGGTTTTCTGGCCGTTGAGCATCCGGGATTTTTCCACCACGCCGACGATCGTGCCGCTCACGTCGTATTCGCCTTTCTGGTAAAAGCCCGGCATCTGCGCCGTTTCCCCGCCGATGAGCGCGCAGTTGTTTTCCGCGCAGGCGCGGGCGAAACCCTTGATGATGTCCGTGAACACATGCGGCTCCAGCTTGCCGGTGCCGAGATAATCGAGGAAGAACAGCGGTTCCGCGCCGAGCACGGCGATGTCGTTCACGCAATGGTTCACCAGATCTGCTCCGATGGTGTCGTGCTTGTCCTGCTGAAAGGCGATCTTGAGCTTCGTGCCGACGCCGTCCACGGAGGAGACGAGGATGGGCTCGCGATATTTTTTCACGTCCAATGCAAACAGGCCGCCGAAACCGCCGACCTTGCCCAGCACCTCGCGGCGATGTGTGGCCGCGAGCAATTGGGGCAGGGTGGCTTTGACTTTATTGCCGAGATCAATATCCACGCCGGCGGCGGCGTAAGCTTTTTGCATTTTCATGTGGCGCAGATTAAACCGAGAAATGGCGGAGCGGGCGAGAAAATTTCGTGTGGTCTCGCGCCCATGGCCGGGCAGGCTCTGCTTTACCGAGTTTTGACGCCGGCCACCAAGTGCCGCGTAAAGGCGCAGGTCTAAACCTCCTTGCGTGGGAAGAGTGGGATGGGTTCGCCGGTCTGTTGGCCGGGGGCCAGTCCGCCCCACGTCGCGTCGGCGAGTTTATCCGGCGACCCCGTCAGGCCGAGCTGCGCATAAATCTTCGTGGCCGTGCCGGGCAGGAACGGCCAGAGCAGCACCGCCAGCACGCGGCACGACTCGACGAGGTTGTAGAGCACTTCGTCCAGCCGCTGCGCCTGCGCCGGATCTTTCACCAGCTTGAACGGCGCGGTTTCATCCACGAACTTGTTGGCGCGGTTGACCAGCCCCCAGATGCTATGCAGGGCCGCCTGGAGCTGGCTCTGCTTGAACAGCGCCCGCGTCTCGTCGGCAGCCTTGGCCGCGTCCGCCGCCAATTCATTGGAACGCGCCGGCACCACGCCGTTGCGATAACGCTTCAGCATCGAGAGCGAGCGGTTCACCAGATTGCCCAGGCCGTTCGCCAGCTCCGCCTGATAACGCGAGCGGAAGCCGGCGTCCGTCCAGTTGCCGTCCGGGCCGATATCCAGCTCGCGCAATACGTAAAAGCGCAGGGCATCCACGCCCCATTCGTTGATGACCGCGATCGGATCAATCACGTTGCCGGTGCTCTTGGCAATTTTGGCGCCGTCCTTTTGCCACCAGCCGTGGACGAGGATCTGCTTCGGCAGCGGCAGCCCCATCGCCTTGAGCATGATCGGCCAATAGACCGCGTGGAACTTCACGATGTCCTTGCCGATGACGTGGATGTCCGCCGGCCAGAGATGGAGCGCCTCGTGCGCGTGCGCGATGCTGGTGTAATTCACCAGCGCATCGAACCACACATACGTCACGAATTCCGGGTCGAAGGGCAGGGGGATGCCCCAGTTCAGCCGCGCCAGCGGACGCGAGATGCACAGGTCCTCTAGTTTGTTGTTTTTGAGGAAACCCAGCACCTCGTTGCGGCGATACGACGGCGCGATGAACTCCGGGTTCGCCTCGATGTAATCGATCAGCCACTGCTGCTGCGCGCCGAGCTTGAAATAATAATTATCCTCCTTCAGCTCCACCACCTCACCGTAGCTGGCGTCAAACGTCCCGTCCGGCAGACGGTCCTTCTCCGTGAGGAACGTCTCCTCCTTGGTGGAATAATAGCCCGTGTACGTGGCCCGGTAGAAATGGCCGGCCGCGTGGAGCTGGGACAGGGTTGCCTGCACGAACGCCTTGTGGCGCGGCTGCGTGGTGCGGACGAAATCGTCATTCGTCAACTCCAGTTTGCGGGCGAACGCCTGCCAGTCCGCTGCCAGCGCGTCGCAATACGCCTGCGGGTTCCGGCCTTCCGCCTGGGCCGCCTGCTGCACCTTCTGGCCGTGCTCATCCAGGCCCGTCAGAAAGAAGACCTCCTGGCCGAGGCTGCGCCGCGACCGCGCGATGACATCCGCAATGATCTTCTCGTAGGCGTGGCCGAGATGCGGCTGGCCGTTCACGTAATCAATCGCCGTGGTGATGTAAAACCGTTTGTTCATGCTCGAAATGCCAGTGTGACGGACAAACGCCGCGTTGGCAAACGGGAATCAAGTGTTGCCTAAAGCGGCCCACAGACGTGACCTTGATCAGCACGAAACGTCCGTCACCACCTTTAGTTTCAAATCTGTCGCACGACAAATGTGAAACTAAATATGCAAAAAAGGGTTGGTAACTATTCCGCCGATGGATGAATATAGGCGCATGTCAACGGCGCAAGATACAACTGTGGCTTTGGCTTCGGTGGAGAAAATCCAGCGCGAATGGTTTGAGCTGACGTTGCGCATGGCGCAGGCGGAGACCGAACGCGCGGCTTTGGAACAGCAAAACAAGGCGCTGCGGGCGCTGGTCGAGCGCGTCATCGAACACCGCCAGAAATCCCACGGCGACCTCGTCAACCTCATCACCACGCTGGTCAGCAAGCTGCCGCTCAACGACGTGGGCGTGATTGTCGCGCGCCTGATGGAGCACAACCAGCAGGTGACGGAGATGTGCGCCAGTCTGGTCAAAGGCAAGCTGGAGGATAATTTCCTGCAGCCGACGTTACTCAAGACGCTCGACAAGACCCGGCGCGATCTGGCCGCGGCGGCGAATACGGAGCTGGAGGAATTGCTCAAGCTGGATACGCCCTTTGAGAAGGAGATGCTCCAGGCGCTGCTCAGGCATCCGGACAATTTTTTCTCGCCGGCGGTGGCCCGCGCCAACCGCGGTTTCGTCAAGGGCCAGGTGCCGCGCGAGCGCATCGTCAAGGAGTTCGGCGCGGAGGCGCTGGGTTTTTTCCGGGATGTGACGACGGACGTGAAGTTTAATCCGCGGCCCAAGCCGGAGGAGATCATGCTGGCGTTCAAGCCGGATTTTGCCGAGCTGCTCCAGCAAAACCAAACGCTGGCCTCCGACCGGCGCACGGAACTCCAGGCGTTGCACCAGCGGATCCGCCTGAGCCGGGAAAATACCGGGCCGGCGCGCGCGCAGAAGAACGCTTTCCTGCGCCTGTCTTTTTACCTCGAACTGCTGCATTACTACGAGCATCAGAGCACGGAATCGCCGGACGTGGTGTTCGCCCAGCGCCTGCCACCGGTCATCGAGCAGCTCGTCGTGATCAGCGAAGATGGCGTGGTGGACGAAAAACGGCTGGTGGCGGCCGAGACGTTGCTGGCGCTGATCATCAACCACGATCATCGCAAGGCGGTCATCAACAATATTGGCAAAGCCGGCGGCCTCGCCCGCACTCTGCGCTACACCTTGACGTTCCGCGTGGAAAAACTTTCCGACCACGACCCGCTCACGAGCGAGTGCATCAAGCATTTGATCCCGTTGGGCCAATCGCCCACGCCCGCCGCGCTGGCGGCGATGTTGCGGCTGTTCAATCCGCACATGCAGCAGTCTTGCATCCGCGCCATCGCCGCCTCCGACCGGCTGCGCAAGGAAGACGCGGAGAAGCTCGGCAAAGCCGTCGCACAGGAACTTGGCCTGAAGGAAATCCTCGAGCGGCTCACCGAGCAGACCACGTTCACGCCGGAGCGCGAACGCCAGCTGGCGTGGGACCTCATCAAAGACCTAATCGCCACCCGCGCTTCGCCCGCCGAAGTGCTTGCCGCCATCCGCAAACGGATGCGCGGCATGTATGACGCCGATGAGGTGAAAGCCTGCTGGCTCGTCCTGACCGAGGCCGATCCCATGATTTTTGTGCGCGTCTTCTGTCTGTTTCCGTATTTGCCCGACGGCCAGACTGATCCGCTCGCGCGTCCGATCCTAGACACCTTCGTGACTCGGCTCGTCCATGAAAAGTATGCCGCGATCTATACCAAGACCGTGCACGCCCTCCGGAATTTGTTCAAGGTGAAGGCCGACAGTCCCGCGCTCGTTAACTTCATCGCCCTGGTGAAATGGGTGGACAACGCCGCCGCCGAAAAGCTTTCCAAGGACGTCGGCCTGGTCTGAGTTCAGCGGAGAAAATCCCGTTGCAGCATCGTCATCAGGTCGTTCACTTCCAGCATGAGTTCGCCGTGCCGGTCGGCGCGGCCCGCGTCGGACAGATCAATCGGGGCGCTCACGGCCTCGGCATAACGGTGCGTCAACGCCATCGCCTCGTCGCGCTGGCCCAGGGAACGCAGCAGCGCTCGCACCGCCTCGGCGCGCTGCTTGGCCGCGGCAATTTTTTTCAAGGCCGCACCCGTCGTCATTTCCCCGGTATCAACCCGTTTCAACAGGCCGCACTCGAATCGGCGGCAACGCCCTGGCCGGTCGGCGTAGATGCCGCACAACTTGCCGTCAAAACAGGCGCACGGCTGCGCAAAGGCGGTTTTGGTGCGGCCCTTCTTGACGAGCATCAGGCCAAGCTGACGCAAGCGCGTGGCGTCGTCGTCGGCGCGCAGTTCCACGTCGGCAAAAAGGGTGCTGTCGCAGCACAAGCCGCATTGGGGACAGAGTTGGGAGACGGCACTCGTTCGGTGGCCAGGATGGCTCATGAATAATGGGTTGATTTTAATCGCTCGTCCAGGCGGACGGGCGACCTCTCTGTCTAACACTAGGGATTTTCCAGTCAACACTTTTGGTGACCGGAGCAGAATACCGTTTTAGAAGACTTCGGCCCGAAGCCCGGTCAGCTGACGCACCGTTTGCGCGATCTGGGAAAGCACGCGCAGCGGCAGGTGGCCCCACTCCGCATTCACGCCCGGCCGCGCGGCCGAGTAAATTTGAACCATCGAGATCTGGGCGCCTTCGACCTTAAGCTCCTTCAGGCGCAAGGCGTACTGCTGAATCTCTTCAAATGGCGGCTCATCGCCATTGACCGCGGGAAATAAGCTCTGAATGATGACCGGACGCTGGCGGCCAATCAGGGTGATGTTCGCCAGGACTTTTCGCATCGGCCCGTCCGGCCGGTTCACCTTGTCGATGAACGTCTGGGTGCCACCGTCGAGCTTGATCCAGATCTCATCCGAGCCGGTGAGCAGTTTCAAGCCGCGCAACACCACCGGCCGGTCCAAGCTCGTGCCGTTGGTGATCAAAACAATCTTGAAAAAATCGCCCAGCGCGCGGACGCGGGCGACGGCTTTGACCACCTCGACAAAATTATCCGCCAGCGTCGGTTCGCCATCGCCGCTCAATGCGACCTGACGCAATTGCAGCAGTTCGCGCGGGAGTGAACGGTAATACGCGCGGGCCGCCAGTTTGCCGCTTTGAATATAGGCGATGGTCTTATGCAATTCGGCGGCCATGACATCCACGTCGAGCTTTTTCTCCCCGGACGGCTGGCGACGATCCACTTCGCAGTAGGAGCAGTCGAAGTTGCACTCCTTGTCCGGATTGACATTGACGCCCAACGAAAGCCCGCGCGCCCGCGAAGAGATGACGGCATAGACGAACCGGTTGCCCAGCCGATCCCGGGGCCGGTCAAACGCCGTTTCCCGTGCCGGAGCTGGTTGATATGCCACCGTCGGGCTTTTTTTTGCCGCTGACCTGGTCGGCTCCCGATGATGTTTTGAAGATTCCACGATTTGTGTCTTGAAAATAGCGGGGGCGAGAATTTTTCACCACACGGCCATTGTTTTTTTCTGGTCCTATATTGCACCGCTTATGCAGAAGATTTGGCGAGATAATCATCGTTCGGCTAAACCGCGCGGCGTTCGAAGGCGGCTGATTCAAAGAGGAATACTTTCCGGGCTGTGCCGTTAGCAAATCCGCGGCAGTTGCTCCCCGCTTGGCATGTCGAGGATCCGGCTGATGCCCAGCTCGCTCTTCAAAGTCACCAGGGGTCCGGGGTGTTCCATTACCTTGCCGATCAGCGCGGCGTTGGCCGATCCGTCCTGACCGCGCAAAAGTTCCAAGGCTGCCTCCGCGTCTTTCGCTGCGACGAAGGCGACGAACCGGCCCTCGTTGGCAACCTGCAACGGATCAAGCCCCAGTATTTCGCAGGCGGCGCGGACCTCCTCGCGGACGGGAATTAACTTCTGCTCGACGGCAATTTTCACGCCGGCGGCCTCGGCAATTTCATTAAGTGCGCTCGCCAGCCCGCCACGCGTCAAATCGCGCAGGCAATGGATTTCTGTCCCCGCTTTGATCAAATTCAAGACCGCCGCATGCACCGGTGCGGAATCGCTTTCAATCGCGCTTTCAAACTGTAGACCTTCGCGCACGGCCATGATGGCCATGCCGTGCCGGCCGAGATCGCCGCTGACCAGCACCGCGTCGCCGGGCTGCACGTTCCGTGGCAAGATCGTTTGTTCGTGTTCAATGACGCCGATGCCGGTCGTGTTGATGTACAGGCCATCGCCTTTGCCCTTGTCCACGACCTTGGTGTCGCCGGTGATGATCGACACGCCGCATTTTTGCGCCGCGTCACGCATCGAATTCACCACGCGAACGAGCGTTGCCATTGGCAGGCCTTCCTCAATGATGAAGCCGCAACTCAGATACAACGGCCGCGCACCGCTCATTGCCAGATCGTTCACCGTGCCGTGAACCGCCATCGAACCGATATCGCCGCCGGGGAAAAAAATCGGCCGCACGATGTAGGAATCCGTCGTCATCGCCAGCCGCCCGGGCGGTACCGTGAATTGTGCTGAGTCATGGCAAGTGTCGAGAATGGGGTTACGGAAGGCCCGGCCAAAAACATTTTCAAGCAGTTGGTGCGTCAGCGTGCCGCCGCCGCCATGCGCCATCAAAACCTCCGGATACTGCGATATCTGAACCGGACAGGCCGTGTTGAAATCGGGTGTTCTCATCTGGTCACCGCCGTGGCTGCTGCGTTATGCCGGCGGTAGCGGTAGTAGGTCGCACACGCGCCTTCGCTGGAAACCATCGTTGCGCCGAACGGATGTTCCGGGGTGCAGCGCGTGCCGAACGCCGGGCATTCGCGGGGTTTTTTCTGCCCCTGCAATATCAAGCCGGCGATGCACTCCGCCGGTTCGTCCACCCGCCGGTCAGCCAAGCCGAAGGTTTTTGCTGCGTCAAATGCCTGGAATTCATCCGCCAAACCCAGCCCGCTGAGAGGGATTTCGCCAATGCCGCGCCATTTGCGCGGGACCACTTTGAATACTTTGCGGATCAGTTCCTGCGCCGGTTGGTTGCCCTCGCGGCGGACGGCGCGGGCGTATTGGTTTTCCACTTCCGCCCGCCCAGATTCCAGCTGCGCTACCGTCAACAGGATGCCGTGCAAAATGTCCAGCGGCTCAAAACCGGTGACGACAATCGGCACGCGATGTTTTTTCGCGAGGGGAAAATATTCCTCATAGCCCATCACTGTACAGACGTGACCGGCGGCGAGAAACGCCTGCACACGGCATTCCGGCGACGCCATCAATGCCTCGATCGCTGGGGGTACCAGCACGTGCGAGACGAGCAGCGTGAAGTTTTTGAAGCCTTGCTGCGCCGCCGAATATACCGCCATGGCCGTTGCCGGCGCTGTGGTTTCAAAGCCGACGCCAAAGAAAACCACGGCTTTCGTGGGATTTTGGCCGGCAATTTTCACCGCATCCAGCGGCGAATAAACCATTCGCACATCCCCGCCTTGGGCCTTGACGCTCAATAAATCCGTGCTGCTTCCCGGTACCCGCAGCATGTCGCCGAAGGAAGTGAAAATCACATCGGGACGCGCGGCAATTTCCAGGGCCTGATCTATCACCTCCAGCGGCGTCACGCAAACCGGGCAGCCGGGCCCGTGAATCAGCTCGATTTGCTCCGGTAGCAACTCATCAATCCCAAACTTCACGATGGCGTGTGTTTGACCACCACAGACTTCCATGATCCGCCACGGCTTTGTGGTAAGCTGATGAATTTTCCGGGCGAATTTGTGCGCGAGCTCGGCGTCACGGTATTCGTCGATGAATTTCATGGCGATTTCCCCTCCAGTTCGCCCAACTCGCCGATTTGTTTGAGGTATTCAAAAACTTTTTGAGCCTCGGCTTCGTCCACCTGACCCAAGGCAAATCCCGCGTGGACAATGACGTAATCGCCAGCCCTTGCCTCCGGCACATACGCAAGACTCGCCGGTTTGATGACGCCGGAGAAATCAATCCTGCCCATGCGCGTCAACGCTTCGTCGCCGCTGATGCTTAGTATTTTTCCGGGAATGGCGAGGCACATATATTATTTCAAGGTCAACTCGTGTTGGGCCGCATAGATCTGGCCGAGCGCAATGCCGCCGTCATTGGGTGGCACGCGTTGATGCCAATACGGCTGAAACTGTTCCGCGCATAATCGTGTCACGGCGCGTTCGGTGAGATACCGATTTTGGAAACATCCCCCGCTCAGGGCGACGCGCGAAAGCCCAAGTCTTTTGGCGATCGCCACCACGGCCTCGGCCAGCGCGTTGTGGAATTTTGCCGAAATCTCTGCTAGCGGAACGGCGTTTTTCACATCAGCTATAATCGCTGCAGTCATCAGCGACCAGTCCAAGGCCAACATTGGATTTCGGTCGATTATTGGCAGGGGAAAGCCCTGGTCGGTTTTGAAGTCGCCAATCGCCGATTCCAGTTCCATCGCCGCCTGGCCTTCGAATTGCATCCGCTGCCGCAAGTTGACCAGTGAGGCCACCACGTCGAACAATCGGCCAATACTGGAGGTGGCTGGCGTATTGAACCGGCACTGTAACATACCTTTCAAGGTAATCATTTCGACCGGGGACATTTCTCGCAGCGGCGGGAGATGCGTCATTTCAAAAACCGCGTCGCCATATAATTCATGAAGCAGTCCCAACGCGGCGCGGCGCGGTTCCTTGACGGCCTTGTCGCCGCCGGGCAGCCGGAACGGCCGCAGATGCGCGACGCGTTCAACCCGCTCGTTGGTGACAAGAAAAAATTCTCCACCCCAAATTGTCCCATCCGTTCCATAACCGCTGCCATCCCAAGCGACACCAAGCACAGGCAGTTGAATTTCATTTTCCGCAATGCACGAAAGGACATGGGCGACGTGATGCTGGACGGTGAGTAGGTGCTTCCCGCTGGCTTGGGCAAACTTGGTCGATATATAATCGGGATGCCGATCAGCGACGAGTATTTCTGGATTAGTGTCGTAAAGCCTTGGTAGATCGTTGGCAACCCGCCGGAAAGCCGAATTGGCGGCTTCGGTTTCCAGGTCGCCAATGTGCTGGCTGATGAAAGCACTTTTACCGACGGCGAGCGCGACGGAGTTTTTTAGGTGCGCACCCACGGCGAGAATGGCTTTGGACTCCGGACTTCGGGCGCTGGAACTCAATTGAATTGACAGCGGCGCGAGACCGCGCGCCCGGCGCAAAACCATCTCGCGTCCCAGTATCACGCGAACAATCGAGTCGTCCAAATGCCGGACAATCGGCCGATCATGGACGAGAAAGACATCGGCAATGCCGCGCAGACGTTCCAGCGCTTCGTGTTCGTCGATGCAGATTGGCTCGTCACTCAAATTGCCGCTCGTGGCCACGACGGGAAAGTCCAGTTCCAGCAGCAGCAGTTGGTGCAGCGGGTTGGATGGCAGCATCACGCCGAGCAGCGGATTCTTCGGGGCGACGTTTTCAGGAATTCTTAGTCGGTAAGGGGAGGTTTCAAGTTTCCGGCGGCGTAGCAGAACAATCGGCGCTTCCGGTGAACGCAGTCGTTGTTCTTCCAGCGCCGAAACTTCGCAAACAGCTTTTACCATGGAAATCGTCGGCATCATGAGCGCCAAAGGTTTTTCATCGCGATGTTTGCGCTCGCGCAGACGGCGGACCGCCTTTTCGTTGCGGGCGTCCACCAGCAAATGAAATCCGCCGATTCCTTTGACCGCGATAATTTTTCCATGCCGGATCTGCTGCGCCACTGCGAGCAGCGCCGCGTTGCCGCCGAAAATCTTTTCGCCGGTCGCAGCCCACAGTTCCAGTTGCGGTCCGCAAACCGGGCAGGCGTTCGGCTGCGCATGGAAGCGGCGGTCGCGCGGATTGTCGTATTCAGCCTGGCACGTGGAACACATCGGAAACTTTTTCATCGCCGTGTTGGCGCGGTCATATGGTAATGCCTCAATAATGCTGAAGCGCGGCCCGCAGTGCGTGCAATTGGTGAACGGATAGCGGAAGCGCGGGTTTGTAGGATCGTAAATGTCGCGCAGGCAGTCCGGACACATCGCCAGATCCGGCAGCAAGTGGGCGGATTTGGCACCGGAGTGCTCGCTGGGGCGGATCTCAAATTTTTGCAGGCCGACAGCATCCAGCCACCTTGATTCGAGACTTTGGATAAAACTGTTCGGCGGTAGTTCTGCGGCGAGGCGGAGCAAGAACTTTTCCAAGGTCGCGCGGGCACCTTCGACTTCGATAAAAACGCCCTGTGCTGAATTATGAACCCAGCCGTTCAGATTTAACTCTCCGGCTAGACGAAAAACAAACGGCCGGAAACCAACCCCCTGCACCGCACCACGAACGGCAATCTTAAGCCGGACCGGGGGCGCAGCCGGCGCAGGTGGAATCAACGCCCGGTCAAACCGGGATTGGCCTGCGAAGTTTGAAAGCGTGGGCAACTTCACTTTTCCAGCTTACCTGGGCGGGTTAAAACCCGCTTTGCATAAGTTGCCGACAGCTTGGCTTTTATTGGTGGCTTAAGCGCCAAATCCCGCGGCTAAAAGGCTGATTTCACCGACCGCCTTTTGAAATCCGGCTTCGGTTTCTGGTGAATAATCGGTGCCAAAACCCAGATTCATTGCGGGTATAGTGAGCCACCAGGCTTCCGGCGCATGGCCGAAAACATCCCGCGCCAGCGCGAGCATGGTGCGCGGATCGGCGGCGTGCGCCATGAGCTGTGAGGTGTCGCCGGGCTCCAAGTGGCGGAAATGCACGCCGTCCGTCTTGTCCACGGCGGCGTCCACGAAAATCACACGGCGGGCGCGGGCGATGGCGTCGGCGAATTCGGGCGTGAGCAATTGGCAGACGAGCGTGCGGACACCGGGCAAATTTAATTCCTCAACCGCCTCGGCCACGCGTGGGCCCACGCCGTCGTCGCGGCACAGGGAATTACCGTAGCCGATGACGAGCAGTTCGGCTTCGATGGGGACGGCGGAACCGGGATTCATTTCCGGACAAGTTATCCGCGAAAGCAGCGAACCACACGAAAAAGTTTTAATCCATATTTACGAAAGAGTTTAAATGAGAACCGTTAGGGCTGCGTTGCTCCGTTGGTTCTTGGAAATAGGGCGTAGACGCGCAAGCCGATAGTCGTGTGGGAGGTGCGGCAACTTGCCGCTGATATTCGTGGCGTTGGTCTAAGTCAAATGAACGGGCTTTTGCCTTTTGCCGGGTGCGGATTTCTTTTATCCTGACATCATGTCAGGACTTATCGCCATCGTCGGCCGACCCAATGTCGGCAAATCCGCGCTGTTCAATCGCATCGTCAAGAAACGGATTGCGATCGTTCACGACCAGCCGGGCGTCACCCGGGACCGCGTGAGCGTCGAGGCCGAATGGCAGGGACGGCCCTACACGCTCGTGGACACCGGCGGCATCGGCCTGTTGCGCGGCGAAAAGTCCGGCGACGTTATCATCAAGGCCGCTGTGGAGCAGGTTGGCATGGCCATCGAGGCGGCGGACGCCATCATTCTCGTCGTCAACGTGCAGGAAGGCGTCGTGCCACTGGACCGCGAGGTCGCCCAGCGGTTGCGTAAGAGCGGCAAACCCGTGCTCGTGGCTGTCAACAAGGTGGATACTGCGCGCGCCGAAAAGGACATGGATGAATTCGCCCGGCTCGGTTTCGAGAAAATTTTCCCCGTCAGCGCCATCCATGGTGAAGGTATTCAAAATTTGATGAACGCCGCGACGGCCTTTCTGCCAGTCCAAAGTCTGGAGACCGAAGTGCAAAGTCCTGAAAACGTCGAAGGCGAAACCTCGGAACCCAGACCCAAGATTCAAGGCCCGTTAAAGCTCGCCATCGTCGGGCGGCCCAACGTCGGCAAGTCGTCCATCATCAACGCGCTCACCCATTCCAAGCGCGTCATCGTCTCGCCCATTGCCGGAACCACGCGCGATTCCGTGGACGTGCCGTTTGAGGTGGAGACCGACGGCGTGCGTTCCCACTATATTTTGATCGACACTGCCGGGATGCGCAAGGCCCGGCAGGTGGACGATTCCGTGGAGTTTTTCAGCGTCCAGCGGGCGCAAGAATCCATCGCCCGCTGTGACATCGCGGTATTGGTCATTGACGCCGAAGTGGGCGTCACCGAACAGGATAAGAAGATCGCCGACACCATCGTCGAGCAGCGCCGCGCCTGCATCATCGTCATCAACAAGTGGGATCTATTCGCGGACGAAATCCGCAAGGCACGCGAGGAGGAGATCGCATCCCGCGAGGCGAAGAAGCGCACCGAGGGCCAGGCGAAGAAGCTCACCACCCTGAGTGAATTTGGTTCGTGGGTGCAGGACAAATTGTTTTTTCTCGATTACGCGCCGGTGATTTTCACCTCCGCCACCACCGGCTTTCATCTGGATCGTCTGCTGGAGGCGGTGCGTTATGTCGCTGCGCAATTGCAGCAAAAAATTCCCACCGCCATCCTCAACCGCACCATCAACGACGCTGTCGAACGCCGCCAGCCGGTCAGCGATGCGGGCCACCGGCTGAAATTTTATTACGCCACGCAGGTCCGGCAGGCACCGCCGACCTTCCTGTTGTTTGTGAACCGCGACGAACTGTTTTCCGAACAATACAAAAAAAGCCTCGCGGATGAACTGCGCACGGCGTTCGGCTACGAAGGCTGCCCGATTGTGCTAGTGCCCAAGGCGCGGCCCAAAACGGTTTTGCCCAAGCGTAAATTTCGTCCGGCAGCCAAAGCCCAAGCACCAGGCAAATCCGCCCACCCATTCGGCGTAAAACGCGAAAAGCGGACTTCCAAGAAATCCGGTGCCCGAGGCAGCAATCGTGCCAAAGGCCGGCGCTAAAAAATCTTGTTCACCGGTGGGAATAAGTCGGCTTCCACCCGTAGAAACCGGCGGATTCGCCTGATTTCATTTGCGAATATCGTTCCTGTAACTTTTTTGTAAAATTTTCTTGAAATCCACAACCGGTGGTAGCATGATGGTCGCTGTTCCCCAATTAGTGGGGGGCTTCAATTTCGAGGAAAATCTCGTTTTTTCCTAAAAATTGACGGATTTTTAATCCCGGCGCGTTTCTGTCTCGCTTGAAGCCGACCGGACAAATTGCAAAAATAAACCTGGAGTTCACCATGATTGATGCCCGTGAGGAAGTTTCGTCGCCGGCCCCGAAAGCCGCCCCCCGCCGCCCCAACCCCGTTTCTGCGACCCGCGCCATGAAACCGACCAAATCCGAAGCCAAAAAATCGCTGCGCGTCGAGCGTGTGTTCAGCGACGCCAAGGTCAAGCCGTTCGACCAGATCGAATGGGATCAGCGTACCGCCGAAATCACTGACGACGCCGGCAAGGTCATCTTCAAGCAGGAAAACGTCGAAGTGCCGAAGTCATGGTCCGTGCTCGCCACGAAGGTCGTCGTTTCGAAGTATTTTTATGGCGAACAGCACACCTCCGAGCGCGAAACCTCCGTGCGCCAGCTCATCCACCGCATTACGCGCACCATTTCCGACTGGGGCATCGCGGATGGCTATTTCAGCAAGGCCGATGGCGAGATCTTTTACGAGGAATTGACCTGGCTCTGTCTCAACCAATACGGCGCGTTCAACTCGCCGGTGTGGTTCAACGTCGGTCTCTATCACGAATACGGTGTCGGCAAAAATTCCAGCAAGGGCAACTGGTTCTTCAACCGGAAAACCAAGGAGGCCGAACGCGCCAAGACGCAGTACGAATATCCGCAGGGCAGCGCGTGCTTCATTCAGTCCGTCAAGGACGACATGGAATCCATCATGCACCTCGCCTACAGCGAAGCGATGCTGTTTAAGTATGGCTCCGGCACCGGCACCGACCTGACGCCGATCCGTTCCAGCCGCGAGAAATTGAGCGGCGGCGGCCGCCCCAGCGGTCCGATGAGCTTTCTCAAGGTGTATGATCAAGTGGCCAACGTCGTGAAATCCGGCGGCAAGACCCGCCGCGCGGCGAAGATGAACACGCTCCGCGACTGGCATGGTGACATCGAGGAATTCATCGACGCCAAGCAGAAGGAAGAAAAGAAGGCTTGGGCATTGATTGAACAGGGCTATGACGGCAGCTACAACGGCGACGCCTATGGCAGCGTGATGTATCAGAACGAAAACCTGTCTGTCCGCGCCAGCGACGAGTTTTTTGAAGCCGCCCTCGCCGGCAAAGAATGGTGGACCCGCGCCATCCGCGACGGCAAGCCGCTCCAGAAGAAGGACGCCAGCAAGCTGCTCGACAAGATTGCCGAAGGCACGCACATTTGCGGCGACCCCGGCATCCAATATGACGGCGCGATCCAGAAGTGGCACACCTGCAAGGGCACCGAGCCGATCCACTCCACGAATCCCTGTAGCGAATACGTTTTCATCAACAACACCGCGTGCAATCTTGCCTCGCTCAACTTGATGAAGTTCAAGCGCGAAGACAGCAAGTTCGACATCGAACGCTTCAAGGCGGCCGTTCGCATCTTCATCACGGCCCAGGAAATCCTCGTGGACAACGCGAGCTATCCGACCAAGGACATCGCGGAAAACTCCCACATCTTCCGTACGCTCGGCCTCGGCTTCGCGAACCTTGGCTCGCTTTGTATGAGCTACGGTTTGCCTTACGATTCCGACGAGGGCCGTGCGCTGGCCGGGGCGATTACGTCGATCATGACCGGTCATGCTTACGAGCAGAGCGCCGACATCGCCGCGACCACCGGCGCGTTTGCGGGCTACCGCGACGCCCGCTGCGCCGGCGTCGAGAAAACCGTGACTAAGGACAATGTCGAGTCCATGCTTGGCGTCATCAAGCTGCACCGCGAAGCCGTGGAAACCATCCAGCCGAGCGCGGAATTCAATTATCTCAAGACCGAGGCGCGCAAATGCTGGGATGGCGCCCTCGCCAAGGGCAAACAGCATGGCTACCGCAACGCGCAGGTCACCGTGCTAGCGCCCACCGGCACGATTGCCTTCCTCATGGACTGCGACACCACCGGTGTGGAACCCGACATCGCCTTGGTGAAATACAAACTGCTCGCCGGCGGCGGCATGTTGAAGATCGTCAACCGCGGCGTGCCCGACGCGCTGCGCCGCCTCGGTTACAGCGAGAAGGAAGTGACCGTCATCATTGCGCACATCGAGAAATTTGACACGATTGAAGACGTCGAGGAAAACGGTGTGAAGATCGCCAGCGGCCTGAAGTCGGAGCACCTGCCGGTGTTCGACTGCGCCTTCAAGCCTTCGCGGGGCAAGCGCAGCATCGGCTACCTGGCGCATTTGAAAATGATGGCGGCCGCCCAGCCGTTCATCAGCGGCGCGATCTCCAAGACCGTCAACATGCCGAGCGAATGCACCGTGGCCGAAATCCGAGACACCTACGTTCAGGCGTGGAAGATGGGCTTGAAATGTGTGGCCATTTACCGCGATGGTTCGAAGCGTTCGCAGCCGCTCAACACCAAGAAAACCAATGAAGGTGGCGACAAATCCCTCGTCGCTCCGGCGCTCGACGCCCGCGTTCAGGAACTCGAAGCCGAAGTGGCCCGTTTGGAAAGCGAATCCGGCAAGCCGCTGCGCCGCCGGCTCATGGATACCCGCACCGCCGTCACGCACAAGTTCGACATCGCTGGCCACGAAGGCTATCTCACCGTCGGGCTGTTTGAGGACAACCAGCCGGGCGAGTTATTCATCACCATGGCCAAGGAAGGTTCCACCATCGGGGGTTTGATGGACAGCATTGGCACGCTCACCAGCATGGCCCTGCAATACGGCGTGCCGCTGGAGGCGCTCGTCAAGAAGTTCGCCCACCAGCGTTTCGAGCCGAGCGGTTTTACCAAGAATGCGGACATCCGTAACGCCTCGTCCATCACCGACTACGTATTCCGCTGGATGGCGTTCCAGTTCATTCCCGGCTATCGCGAAAACATTACGACCGCGCGCAACCAGCCGGAGCTGGTCATGCCCGGCCTGGCCGAGGAAATAAAAAAAAAAGTGAACCGGCCGGTGCCTGAACTGCCGATTGCCGAGGACACAGACGTGATCCAGCTCCCCGCCGGGACCAGCCACAAGCACGACCGCCGCGCGGCGACGCTCACGCAGATGATTACCAACCAGCAGGACGCGCCGAGCTGTCCGAACTGCGGCCAGATCACCGTCCGCAACGGCGCCTGCTACAAGTGCCTGAACTGCGGCGAGAGCCTCGGTTGCTCGTAAACCCGGATCCCTGAAGCCGGCCGGAGAATTCGCGTTCTCCGGCTTGTTTCATTTTGTGGACCGGACTAAAGTGGCGGCATGAGCGACGGCAATACTTTCATCCGCGAGGATCCTTGGCGCATTTTCCGGATCATGTCCGAGTTCGTGGACTCGTTCCAGACGATGTCCCAGGTCGGCCCGGCGGTGACCGTCTTCGGCTCCGCGCGGACGAAGCCGACGGACCCGTATTATCGCGCCGCCCTGGAGATTGGGAAAGGCCTGGCCAAACATAATCTCGCCGTCGTCACCGGCGGCGGGCCCGGCATCATGGAGGCGGCGAACAAGGGCGCGACCCATGCCGGGGGCAAATCCGTCGGCCTCAACATCGAGTTGCCCCACGAGCAGAATGGCAACCGCTTCGCCAACGTGCCGATTCACTTTCACTATTTTTTTTCGCGCAAAGTCTGCTTCGTGAAATACAGCATCGGTTTTGTCTTCATGCCCGGCGGCTTTGGCACGCTGGACGAGCTGTTTGAAGTGCTCACCCTCGTGCAGACGCAGCGCATCCCGCAGTTCCCTTTGATCCTGTTCGGCAAGGCGCATTGGAAGGGTCTGATCGCGTGGCTGAAGTTGCGCCTGGAAAAGGGTAATCTGATCAGCCCGGACGATCTCGATCTCCTGAAAATCACCGACGACGTGGACGAAGTCATCGCCATCATCCGCGACTACGAACGCCGCGTCGGTCCGCCCGGCACGTTGCCGGTCGCGTTCGCGTGAAGTGTCATGCGGCCCCTGATCCACGAAATCCCCACCGCGTACACGCCGGAATCGCTGGTCGAGAAGTTGCGCGGCGAAAATGGCATTGTGCTCTTGCGCACCTCGCAGTTTGATCCGCTTGCGGCGCGCTACTCCTTCGTCGTCGCCAATCCGTTTCTCAGCTTCCGCTCCTTCGGATCGCGCGGGGAAATCATTACCCGCGCCGGGCGGCAGCAACTGTTCGGCAATCCGTGGCACCTGCTCGATGCGCTGATGGCGCGCTTCGAACTGCTCGACGAGATTGATTCGCCGTTCCCGCTCGGCGGCGCGTTTGGCTACTGGGGTTACGAACTTAAGAATTTCACCGAGCCAAAACTTCCGCGCCGGGCGGTGAATGATCTGGAACTGCCCGATTGTCACGTTGGTTTCTACGACAGCTTGGTTGTCTTCGACCACCGGCTCGGCAAAGTCTTCGTGGTCTCCACCGGTCTGGCTGACGATGGTTCCCGCAGCGAGGGGCGGGCAAAGGCGCAAATGGATTTCTGGAATTCAAAAATTACGTCAAAGGAATTGTCACCGAGACACCGAGACACCGAGGAAGAAAATGCTTCCGGTACTCTTCGGCTCGGCACTTCAGTGGCCGAGGCTGTTTCCAATGTTTCGCGAGACGAATTTATCTCCGCCGTTGAACGCGCGCAAACCTACATCCGCGCCGGCGATATTTATCAGGTCAACCTTTCGCAGCGGCTCACGGCGCCCTGGAGCGGATCCGGCTGGGAGCTGTTTCAAAAATTGTCCGCCGTCTCACCCGCGCCCCTGGCCGCCTACCTTGATTGCGGAGAATTTAATATCGCCTCGTCCTCACCGGAGCAGTTTCTCCGGTTGAGCGGTTCGCAAATCGTGACGCGGCCGATCAAAGGCACACGTCCGCGCGACGCTGACCCGACGCGGGACGCCCAGCTCGCCTACGAATTGCAGACCAGCGCCAAGGAACTCGCCGAGCTTGTGATGATCACCGACCTGCTGCGGAATGATCTCGGCAAGGTCTGCGAATACGGCTCGGTGCAGGTGCCGGAGCTGGCCAAGCTTGAAAAATTCGCGCAGGTGCAGCATCTCGTCGCGACGGTCGAGGGCCGGCTGCGGGCGGGCGTCACGCATTTTGCGGCGTTCGCGTCGTGTTTCCCCGGCGGCAGCATCACCGGCGCGCCGAAGATTCGCGCGATGGAAATCATTGACGAACTGGAGTCGATCGCGCGCGGGCCATATTGCGGGGCCATCGGCTACCTCGGCTTCAACCGCGAAAGCCAGTTGAACATCGCCATCCGCACGGCGGTCTGCCGGCCCGGCGTGGCGCACTTCAATGTCGGTGCCGGCATCGTGGCCGACTCCCAACCGGCGGCGGAGTACGAGGAGACGCTCGCCAAGGCCGCCGGTTTTCTGGCGGCACTGAAGCTGGAATTTAATCCCGCAGTCGCCCCGATACCGAACCAGCACCGGCCGTGACTTGCCCTCGCAGTGAAAGCTGCAGCCGGCATGATTGGCCGCAACCGCGACGGACGCTTACCCAAACCTCACCGCCGGCCGGGGTCATGGGGACATAGATTTTTGCTGGACTAACCATCCAAGCTGGCGCTTGAAAATTCCATGGCCAGCCACTCGTGCGCCACTCCGGCCCGGCCCGCTCCCAGCTAAAGCTTGAACTCCCGCCCCAGTTCGGATAATTGAAGCGTCACGAAGGATTGAATCCATGCTGGTTTTTCTCAACGGAAGATTTTTGCCCGAAGCCGAAGCGTTCGTGTCCCTGAACGACCGCGGATTTTTGTTGGGCGACGGCCTCTTTGAAACGCTGCGCGTGGCGCGCGGCCGGCCCTTCCGCTTGGCACAGCATCTGGAGCGGCTGGCGCGCGGCGCGGAGTTTCTGAAAATCCCCCTGCCGTTCACCTCCAAGGAAATCCAGCGGTTCGCGGAGCAGCTCGCCGCACAGAACGAGGTGGCCGACGCCATCCTGCGCCTGACGCTTACGCGCGGGCCGGGCCGGCGTGGGTATTCTCCAAAACTGGCGGGGCCGCCGACGTTGGCGATGACGTTGAATCCGTTACCGCGGGTGAATCCGGACGAGCCCTTGCAGTGGAGTCTGGTTACGTCGGCCCTGCGGATTCCGGCGGGCGACGCACTGTCGGCGTTCAAGACGACAAGTAAAATCCTGAATGTGCTGGCGCGGGCCGAGGCGGAGGAAAAAGGCGCGGACGAGGCGCTGCTGTTGAATACGAATGGCGAAGTGGCGGAGACGGCGAGCGGAAATATCTTCTGGATTTACCAGGACAACATCTGCACGGTGCCGACGGGGCGCGGCGTGTTGCCGGGCATCACCCGGGCGGTGGTGCTGGAGATCTGCCAGTCGCTCGGCCTCGCCACGCAGAAGCGCATCATCAAGCCGGAACAGTTGCGCAACGCGGAAGGAATTTTTCTCACTCAAAGCGCGCTGGGCATCGTGCCGGTCGCCGCCTTTGATGGCCTGCCGGTGGCTCCCTCGCCGCTCGTGGACCAGATCGGCACCGCATACGAGGCGATGATGGGGTCGGACTAGAAACTAATACTAAAGTTTAGCGCCGTTAAAAACTGCGCTGGCCCGTTGCAATTTGCCCGGCAAAGGGCGTAGGCTGGGTTGTAACCACGAGGTGATTCATGATGAATGCCAGCCTTGACCGTTGTGTTTCCCTCATCCACAGCCATGCCGTCCCGTCGGCTCGTGCCGGGACGCCGCCGGAAATGCGCTGGGCCGTAGCCATTTCCCGCTAGCCCGGCTGCGGCGCGTTAATCGTGGAGGAGTAACTGGCCGGCTATCTCCAGCCGCATCACTGCCGGAGAGTCCCGCCTGGACCGTATTCGATCGCGGCCTTATGGACAAGGTTTTGGCCGACCACAATCTCCCGAAGTACCTCGCCCGGTTCCTGCCGGGGGATCGCGCCTCGCAGATTTAAGACACGCTGGCGGACATTTTCTGGCTGCATCCGCCGGCCTAAATGATCGTCCAGCAGACGGCCGAGACGCTGCTTCAACTCGCGGAACTGGGCAACGCCATTCTCATCGGCCGCGGCGGCAGCGTTGTCATGGCGAAACTGCCTGGCATACTGAATGTCCGCCTTGTCGCCGCGCTGGAGGACCGGCTGGAACGCATCTGTCGCGATGACCACAAAACGCCGGTGGAAGCACGGCGGTTTTGTCTGGCAGAGGAACACGCCCGGGCCCGCTATCTAAAAACCTATTTTAACGCCGACATTAACGACCCGATCCAGTATCACTTCATTATCAATACCAGTCCGGTCGGTTACGAAAATGCCGCGCGGCTAATCACTGACGCCTTGTTGCTGGCAACTGAAAACTTCACGCTTGGCTGTCCGGCGGCGGCGGGTAACTTGTGGCCGTGCCGTTTCTGGAAAAACTTCCGTCCAAACGCCGCCCCCGGCTGGGGGATCTTATTGCCGTGCTGCTGCTGTTGGTCATCCTCGCCGGATTCGGCTGGCTCTGGTGGCATCAAAGGCATTCGAGGAAAATCTCCCGAGCCAAAGCGGCTGCGGCGGTTCAATCCGTAATCCCCACGGTTCCGATCAAGCCGATCAAGCTCAAGCCGCTCGTAGTCGCGCCGTCATTGCCGGCGGATTTTCCCCGGCCGGTGCGCGACGGGTTTGAGGCCCAGGTCGCGCTCGCGCGGCGGGCTATTTCGCCGGGCGCCATCGACGCCGCCATCGGGTCGCAGACGCGTGCGGCCATTGCGGCCTTTCAGCGGTCGCAAAAATTATTTGAATCTGGCACGCTCGACACCAACACGCGGCCGCTCCTTACGCTGGATGCGCCTTTGCTGACCACCTATCTGGTGACGACAAATGATCTCGCGCGGCTTCAGCCGCTCGGCCACACGTGGCTGGCTAAGTCGGAGCAATCCGCGCTGGATTTCGAAACCATTCTGGAACTGGTCGCCGAACAGTCGCATTCATATCCCATCCTGATTCAGAAGCTGAATCCCGGGGTGAATTGGACAAACGTGCCAGCGGGGACGGTTCTGAAAATTCCCGACGTGAATTATCCCGACCCACCGGCGCAGGCGGCGCGGGTCGTCATACATCTGTCTGCCCGGTTTCTGGAAGCCTTCGATGACCAGACCAATCTGCTGACGCATTTTCCTTGCAGCATCGCGGCCCGGGTGGAAAAGCGGCCGGTGGGTGAATTGCATGTCGTCGTCGTCGCGCCGCATCCGAATTACACGGTGGACCCGGAGCTGTTTCCCGAGTCCGCCGAATTGCAGGCCATCGGGCACAAGCTGATTTTGCCGCCCGGCCCGAATAATCCGGTCGGCGTCGCGTGGATCGGCTTGGACAAGCCCGGCTACGGCATGCACGGCACGCCGGTGCCGGAACAAGTCGGGCGCACTGAATCCCATGGCTGTTTCCGGCTGGCGAACTGGGACGCGGAATATCTCATCAAATTGGTCTGGATCGGCCTGCCGGTGGAAGTGTTGCCCTGAGCTTATCCGGGTAGCCGTTCGCCAGGACTTCCAATTTTCGCTGGAAATTATCATTGCCCGGCGGCGTGATTCGGTAAAACTGTTAGGAAACTTAACGAAAGAAAAATTATGATTCCAATCCTTATCGCCCTCGGGGTTCTCATTCTTCTGGTCATCTTGGTTGTCGCCTTCGTCGTTGGTGTTTACAACAAGCTCGTGACGCTGCGCAATCGCTACAAAAACGCCTACGCGCAAATCGATGTGCAACTCAAGCGCCGCTACGACCTGATTCCCAATCTCGTCGAAACGGCGAAGGGTTACATGGCGCACGAGCGGAATACGCTCGAAGCCGTCATCGCCGCCCGCAACGTGGCTTACGCGGCGTCCAAGGGCGCCGCCAGCAATCCCGGCGATGCCGCCGCGATGAAAAGTCTGGTTTCCGCCGAAAGCGGGCTCGGGGGTGCCTTGAGCCGCTTGATGGTCGTGAGCGAACAGTATCCTGACCTGAAGGCTAACCAGAACATGATGCAGCTCACCGAAGAACTCACCTCGACGGAGAATAAAATCTCCTTCGCGCGCCAGGCCTACAACGACTCCGTGATGATCTACAATACCGACCGCGAAGTGTTTCCCAGCAACCTGATCGCCAATACGTTCAACTTCACGGCGGCGGAACTGTTTGTCGTGGACCAGCCGGAGCAGAAGGACGCGCCCAAGGTTTCATTCTCGTGAGCAAAGACGTGTCCGCTGGTGAACCAATTTACAATTTGCGGGACCCCATTTGCATCTCATCGTGAAAAGGTGGCCGGCTCGTAAATCGTAGATCCAATATCGTAAATGCCATGGATTTCTTTGCGCGACAAGACCAGGCCCGTCGCAAGACCAAGTGGCTGGTCTTTTATTTCATCATCGCCGTCGCGTTGCTCATCACCGCCGTCTATTTCATTTTGCAGGTGGTTTTTGCCGGCATTCAGGCGAAGCAACATCATGCTTATGACGCCGCGCCCGTCCAGTTTGGGTTGTGGAACCCGCTCGTGTTTCTTGGCGCCACTGTTGGTGTGCTCGCCGTGATCTTTCTCGGCAGCGCCTACAAGACCAACGAACTGGCCGCCGGCGGCAGCACCGTGGCCACCTTGATGGGCGGCCGTCTGGTCAGTCAAACCACCACCGACCTCAACGAGCGCAAACTGCTGAACGTCGTGGAGGAGATGTCCATCGCCGCCGGTGTGCCGATGCCGCAGGTCTATGTGCTCAACCAAGAGCGCGGCATCAATGCCTTTGCCGCTGGCCACACCACCGGCGACGCGGCCGTCGGCGTGACGCGCGGTTGCATCGAAATGCTTTCTCGCGACGAGTTGCAGGGGGTCATCGGCCACGAGTTCAGCCATATCCTTAACGGTGATATGCGGCTGAACCTCCGTCTCATCGGCATCATTTTCGGGCTGCTCTGTCTCGCGACGATTGGCCGGGTGTTGCTTTACGCCCGCAGTAGCAACAGTCGCGATAAAAATCCGCTTCCGCTGCTTGGCCTTGCCCTGATCGCCCTCGGCGCCATCGGGGTTTTCTTTGGCCGGCTGATTCAGGCCGCCGTAAGCCGCCAGCGCGAATTTCTCGCCGACGCCTCGTCCGTGCAGTTCACGCGCAATCCCGGCGGCCTGTCCGGCGCGCTCCAGAAAATCGGCCAATATGGCTATGGTTCAAAATTGGAATCCGAACACGCGCCCGACCTGTGCCACCTGTTTTTCAGCAACGGCCTGGGCGACGCTTTTTTCGAGGCCATGGCCACGCACCCGCCCATTCCGGATCGCATCCACGCGATTGATCCGGCGTGGGACGGAACTTTCCCGCCGCTCCAGGAAGAACAGGTGGATACCGTCAAGCGCGCCGCCCTTTCCGAGTTGAAACATCCAAGTCCACCGGTGCCGGCAATCTTGGGCGGCATTCTTGGCGGGGCGGTTCTCGCCGGCGATGCGGACCGCCCGGCGGTCATCCGGTCCCATTCCGTTTTGCCCAACCTCGGTAACCCCACGCCGCTGCATCTCAAATACGCCGAGGCGTTGCGCGCTGCGCTGCCCGAAAATCTCCAGGCCGCTGCGCGCGATCCGCTCGGCGCCACCGCCTTGATCTATGCCTTGCTGCTGGCGCCCGACGATCAATTGCGCGCGCAACAGACTGCGGAGATTCGCCGCCGCATTTCCAGCGCCATTTCCGAACAAACCGCCGCGCTTCAACCTGACGTGTTCGCGGTGGCCAAACATGCGCGGCTGCCGCTGGTCAACCTTGCTCTTGGTGCGCTGCGAAATTTGACGCCGGATCAATTCAAATCATTTTCGGAAACGCTGGCCTGGCTCGTGGGCAGCGATGGGAAAGTTGAATTATTTGAATTTGTGCTGCAGAAAATTGTGCTCCGCCACCTCGCCTCGAAATTTGGCGAGGCGCCTCCCGCGACGGTCCAGTTTTACACGCTCAAGCCGCTTGTGCCGGATTGTGCGGTGGTGCTGTCCGCGCTGGCCGCCGCTGGCAGTCCCGCTGCCGGGGAAATTCAAACCGCCTTTGCCGCCGGTGCGCCGTATCTCCGCGCGCCGGACAACGTGCCGCTGGAACTGCTTTCGGGCGAATCCGCCGGCGTGGCCGCGCTCGACGCCGCCCTGAACCGGCTGGCGGTGGCTGCGCCGATCATCAAGAAGAATCTCATCGAAGCTAGCGTCCGCGTGGTGGCGGCCGACGGGGTGATTCAGGAGGCCGAGGCCGAATTGCTCCGCGCCATCGCCGACACGCTGGACTGCCCGATGCCGCCGCTGGGCGTAAGCGAGTAAAACCGCTGCTCCGCGCTAATTGATGCTAATATAAATTGGTTAGCGCTGATGAGCGGTTGAATCTTTCAAGCCCGCAGTTCCACTTTCAATTGCGATTTCAAAGTTTCCAAAACTTTTTCGTGAGCGGAGTTTACGTCCGCCTCGGTCAGGGTCTTGTCCGCCGCGCGGTAGGTGAAGGCATACGCCAGGCTCTTTTGCCCATCCGGCACGCCCTTGCCGCGAAACACGTCGAAGAGTTCCACGCTTTCGAGGTTCGCCGCTTTGGCCTGCTTGACCGACTGCCACACGGCTTCGTGCGTCGTGGTCTCCGGCACCAGCATGGCTACGTCGCGGCGGCTCGAGGGAAAATGTGGCAATGCCTTGAACGACTTCGCCGGATTCCGTTTGGAAAGCAGCAAATCTAGATTGAACTCCGCGAGAAAAACCGCGTCACGCAGATCGTATTTCTTCGCCAGCGTGGGCAGCAACTGACCGAGTTCGCCGAGCGGCAATTTCCCGCCGAGCGTCACGGCGGCGGATTCGAGAAAGAGCGTCGTGCTTTCCGCGCGTTTGCCGAACGCCACGCCGCGCAGGCCGAACTGCTCGATGAATTCCTCCACCAAGCCCTTCAAATCGTAGGCGTCAAACTTCGCATCGCGCTCCTCGCCGCTCCAGAAATTGAGCGCGCGCTGGCCGGTGATGGCGATGGCGATGTTGCGGTTTTCCTTCGTCTGGCCGTTCACATTCGTGAACACGCGGCCGATCTCGAACAGCGCCACGTCGTAATTTTTGCGACTGACATTGTGCCGCAGCGAATGGATCAAGCCCGGCAGCAGTGAAGGCCGCAAAACGTCCATGTCTGAACTCAGCGGATTGGCGAGTGCGACCAATTCTTCATTCTTAATTCTGCATTCTGCATTCGCAATTAAGGTTTGTCCCTGCGCCTCGTTCAAGCCGAGGCCGGTCAGGATGAGCCGCGCTTCGCCAATCTGGTCATAGACGGAATCAAAAACATCCGTGCCGAGCGCGCCGCGCGGCGGCGTGCTCGGAATTTTATCAATGCCGTAGAGCCGGCCGACTTCCTCGATCAAATCCACTTCGCGCTTCACGTCCACGCGCCACGACGGCACGCGGAACGTCGCTTCGCCGGGCTGCTGCGAAACGGTTTCCAAGCCGAGCTTGTTCAGATAGGAAACCTGGTCGGCGTCTGAAATGCCGATGCCGAGCAAATCTTTCGAGTGCGCGAAACGCAGCGTGAGTTCCTTCGGCTGGGCAGGGGACGGATAAGCGTCCACAACGTCTTCCGCCAACTGGCCGCCGGCGGTTTCCAAAATCATTTGCGCCGCGCGCTGGCTCGCCCAGTCGCTGATGCCCACGTCCGCGCCGCGCTCGAAGCGATAGCTCGATTCGCTGCGCAGGCCGAGCCGCTTGCTCGTGCGGCGGATATTGACCGGCGTGAAATACGCACTCTCGATGAGCACATCCACCGTTGAGCTGTTGATTTCCGTGTTCGCGCCGCCCATCACGCCCGCGAGCGCGATGCCTTTTTGCTGGTCGGCGATGAGCAGCATTTCGTTCGTGAGTGTGCGCTCCTGATTGTCGAGCGTCTTGAATTTTTCTCCCGCAGCGGAGCGGCGAACGACGATAGTCGGCTTGCCGGCCGCGCCCTTGGCGATGAGATGATAATCGAACGCGTGCAGCGGCTGGCCGCTTTCGAGCATGACGTAGTTCGTCACATCCACGATGTTGCTGATGCTGCGGATGCCGACCTTTTCCAACGTGTCGCGCAACCACGCCGGACTAGATCCAATCTTCACGCCTTTGATGACGCGCGCCGTATAACGCGGGCAAATCTCCGCGTCTTCAATTTTCACCGCGACCAAACTTTCCGTTCTGACTTCTGACTTCTGACTTCTGACTTCTGGAATCCGCAGCGGATTCCCGGTGAGCGCCGCGATTTCGCGGGCAATGCCGATGATGCTGTTCAAGTCCGGCCGGTTCGGTGTGACTTCGAGGTCATAGACCACGTCGCTGCCGCTGCGGCCGAGATATTCGCCGAACGGCTGGCCGACTTTCGCGTCTTCGCGCAAGATAAGCAGGCCGTCTTCCTTCTTGTGGCCGATGGCTTCGGGATCAATTCCCAGTTCCTCGTGCGAGCACAGCATCCCGTGCGATTCCACACCGCGAATTTTCCCGACCTTGATGGTGAACGGCTCTTTCTCGCCAGCCTTTGGCGGCAGCAATGCGCCGGGCAGGATGAGCGGCACCTTGTCGCCGGCTTTGAAATTCTGCGCGCCGCAGACGATCTGGCGTTCGCCAGTGCCGTCGTTGACGCGGCAGAGGGAGAGTTTGTCGGCGTTGGGATGTTTGTCGCGCGTGACGACCTGCGCCACGACGATGCCGTCGAATGCGCCGGAGATTTTCTGTACGCCCTCGACTTCGAGGCCGAGCATGGTGAGCCGCTCGGTCAATTCCGCGGGCGACCAGTTGAAATCCACGTATTGCTTGAGCCAATTCAGGGTTACTTTCATTATGCCAGGAAATTTACCGTTTTATTTACGGCGACTCAATTCGCAAAAAAGATTTTTCCACCACCACGCCGATGACCGTGCCGAGGATGGCTCCCGCCACGAAATCCGAGCACCAATGAATGGTCATCGAAACGCCGAGGCCGATGTAGGCGGCATAGGCCAGCGCCAGCCTGCCCAGCCAGTGTTTTTTCCGGAAAAGCGTGCCGACCGTCACCGCCATGGCAAACGCGATGGTAGTATGCGACGATGGCGAGCCCCAAAACACCCCGCCGCGCAGCCAGCCAAACCGGAAATCACGGCTGAGATCCGCGCCGATAAAATGCTCCGGATGTACCCGGCCCGTGAACGCCTTGTACGTGGAAGAGAGCAGGGAACCGATGAGCGCCGTCTGTCCGATGGCCCAGCCGGTCAGCGCGAGCCGCGCGCGGCTGGTGATGTAGCCGGAAAGAATCAGGAGGAGCGGTAACGCCAGCGGCACCAGCCCGCCGATAGGTGCGGACGGAAACATCCATTCGCGCAGTACCGGGCTGCGGGTGGAAAAAAATAAAACCAGTCAAACCCGGAACGGACGAGAATAAACGTGAGCGCGATGAAGAGCAGTTGCCAGAAGAGCATCCAGCCGCGGAAGCAGTTGCCAACATTGCGGGGTAGGGAGAGAAAAAATTGTTTCATGCAGCGCGGACGCTTACGGACCCAGCATGACGCAGCTCACTTTTGCGCCATCAGCCAATGCGGGCGAACCCACCAGTGCAAGGTTGCCCCGGTGGATTTTATGTTGCGAAAGCCGGCCTGCTGCAATTCCGTAATCAATTCGCATTTGCTGAAACCAATTTCGTGGGTGTTGGACAGCTTGGCGACGCGGTAGGAGATGCAGGTATGCAGCAAGTTGGGTTCGTTGGCGATCAGAAGCCAGCCGCCGGGCTTGAGACAGGCGTGACTAGAACGCAGCGTCGCGCGCCAGTCGAAGGCGTGGTGCAGCGCCTCATAAACAAAGACGGCATCGAAAGTGCCTGCCGGTACCACGGTGTGGACGGACTCCATCGGCGCGGCCACAAATTTTAGCGCAGGCGAAAGCCCACGGGCTTCAAGGCTTTTGATACGGCGGTTGGCATCGGTGATGTCGTCATCGGAAATAGTGGTGCCGCAGACGTCATAGCCTATTATCGCAAGAAATTCCGTCGCCCAGCCGCCGCCGCACCCGATCTCGAGCACCTTTGCGGGCGGTTTCACCCCTGCCAGCTCCAAACACCGGACCAGCCGGCAAAAATGCTCCAAATACGCCTGCATTAAGCTGCCCGCCCAGAACGGCTTGGTCATGTTGTTGCGAGAAACCTCCGCCGCCGTGATGCCGGGAATCGAGAAGCGATAATCTTTTTCCGCCTGATACGCTATTTGTTGGTCGAGAAAATGCGGTGGAAAAATGCCGCGGGAGTAATCGTTCAAAATCAACCACAGGCCGAGCTTCAGCTTGCCGAGCTTGGAAAGCGGCAGGTACCACTGGCGCAGGTTTTCCGCAAAAAGCACCTCGTTGCGCCGGAGCAACGGTGAACGCGCCAGGGCCCCGGCGGCCTTTTGCAGGAAAGTCCGCGGCATGACGAATCAGAACTGTTTCAAAAACCGCACGTCGTTTTCGTAGAAGAGCCTGATGTCGTTGATGCCGTAGCGGAGCATGGCGATGCGTTCGATGCCGAAGCCAAACGCCCAGCCGGTCCACACTTCCGGATCGTAGCCGACGGTCTCGAACACTTGCGGATGCACCATGCCACAGCCGGCGATCTCCAGCCAGTCCTTGCCCATCTTCTTCACGAGCGCGTTGGTGAAATCAATCTCGTAGCTCGGCTCGGTGTAGCTGAAATAATGCGGCCGGAAACGGATCTTCACGTCGCTGCCCATCAGCTCGCGGAAGACGAATTCCACCGTGCCCTTGAGGTCGCCGACCGTGACGTTCTTGTCCACGTAAAGTCCCTCGATCTGGTGGAACGTGGGATTGTGCGTGGCGTCGGCGTTGTCGCGGCGATACACGCGGCCGGGGACGATGATGCGCACGGGCGGCGGCTGTTTTTCCATCACCCGAATTTGGACGGAACTGGTGTGCGTTCGGAGCAATCGTGATTGCCCCCTTACTCCGTCCCTCTCCCCACCTGATGGGGAGAGGGTGGCGGAGCCGAGTGAGGGGGTTGCGCCAATATAAAACGTGTCCTGCGAATCGCGCGCCGGATGGTCGGCGGGCGTGTTGAGCGCGTCGAAGCAATGATACTCGTCCTCAATCTCCGGTCCGTCGGCCACGGCGAAGCCAATCTTGCGGAAGGCGCGGACGATGTCGTCCGTGACTTGCGTGAGCGGATGCAATTTTCCGAGCGCGCGGCGGCGTCCAGGCAGCGTGAAATCAGTCGGCTCTTTCGGCAGCGCGGCTTTCAGCTCCAATTCCTCGCGGCGTGCGACGAGCTTGGCTTCGAGTTCCTGCTTGGCGGCGTTGATGAGTTTACCGGCAGCGGGCTTTTCCTCTTTTGAGAGCGTGCCGAGCTGTTTCATCAGCCCGGTAAACTTGCCGTTTGGCCCGATCCACGTGCCTTTGGTTTGCTCCAGCGCGGCGAGGTCGGGCGCATTTTTTAACTCGGTCAGAGCCGCCTGTTTGAGCGGCTCAATGTCATTCAGGAATCCCATAGGTTTAAAATGGAAGAATACCGGATAGCCGATGGAAGAAAAGAAAAACGGGCGACCATCACTGGTCGCCCGTCAGGAATTATTTAAAATCGCTTAAGCCTTGGCCAAAACGGCGCCAGGCTTGGACTTCAGCGCGTTCTTCGCGATGTTCACGATTTCAAGGAACGCTGCGTTGTCGGTCGCTGCGAGATCGGAAATGATCTTGCGGTCGAGTTCGCACTTGGCGGCAATCAGGCCTTCAATGAGGCGGCTGTAGGTGATGCCGGCGGTGCGGGCGGCGGCGTTGATGCGCGCCTGCCAGAGGTAGCGATAAACCCGTTTCTTGGTGCGGCGGTCGCGGTAGGCGTACTGCCGGCCGTGATCCACGGCGTCGGAGGCGTAGCGGTAAAGTTTGGAACGTTTGAGCCGGAAGCCTTTGGCGGCTGTCAGCATTCTTCCGCGACGTTTGCGGGAAGCGGGGGAGTTGGTAACGCGCATGGTAGTTCGGTGTTAAAGTTGAATCGGTTAAATCAATCAGCCGCGGTGGCTGAACGGCATGGATTGCGTAATGCGATAGACGTCGGTCTTGTCCACCACGGCTACCTTGCCGAGGCGGCGCAGGCGCTTGGCGTTCTTGGTTTGTGCCAAGTGACGGCGGCCCGCGTGTGAACGCAGGACCTTGCCGGTGGCGGTGATCTTAAACCGCTTGGCAGCGGCTTTCTTGGTCTTGATGCCTTTGGGACGACGCATAAATTTAGTTGTAAAAAAGGGCGCAAACTATACGCGGGTCGCGGATGGGTAGCAAGCGCGAATTTGATTTAAACCGGTTGGCTGGAAAACCGGGGCTATTTTGTCATCGGCCAGCCGGCGGCCACCATGCCCTTGTACCCGCCGATGAGCGAGTGGACGAGCTTGTAGCCCAGCGTCTGTGCGGCGTCGCAGGTCATTGCCGAACGGAAGCCGCCGCCGCAATACATGATGATCTCCGTGTTCGCGTCGGGATACAGTTTTTCCAAGTCGCGTTCCAGGATGCCCTTGCCCAGATGCACGGCCTCGGCTGCGTGGCCGGCGGCCCATTCGTGATCTTCACGGACGTCCAGCAGCACGACCTTCGGGTTGGCGGCGAGTTTCCCGCGCGCCTCGGCCACGCTGATCTCGTTGACGTGCTTTTTGGCGGCGGACGCGAGCTTGAGAAAACCG